>WNFX01003305.1_pt1 | contig 16141 bp, 15 predicted proteins | sample 5400111 | NCBI WGS metagenome assembly WNFX01 (sample SAMN13153363, study PRJNA577476) | soil metagenome | isolation source: 40 cm soil or saprolite under grassland replicate 1 | place: USA:California | collected 2016-06-15 | reverse complement strand
GGCTTAGGGCCGTCCTTGGCGCCACATGCGGAGCAGGTTTGCGAGGTGGGAGTGAACCGGCCGACCTGATGGAACGCCCGCCCATACTGCTGCGCTTTCTCGCCGATCAGCCGCAGCAACTGGGCCCACCCGGCGTCGTGAACGGATTTAGCGAGCCGGGTCCGCGCGAGCCCGGCCACGGCCAGGTCCTCGGCGTAGACCGCTTGGCTGTCGCGGACCAGCGCCAGGGCTGCCTTATGTGCATGGTCCAGGCGCGTTTCGCGGACCTTGCGGTGCACGACCGCGACCCGCCGCCGCGCCCTGGCCCGGTTGGCGGAGCCTTTAGCCTTACGGGATAGCGCCCGCTGCGCGCGGGCCAGCTTGCGCTCTTTGGCCTGCAGGAACCGCGGGTTAGCGATGATATCGCCGTCTGAGGTAACGGCGAGCCGGTTCAGTCCCAGGTCGATGCCGATCTCCCGGGCGCAAGCGGGCAGCGGTGTCGCTGGCCGATCGACGACGAAGGAGGCGTAATAGCGGCCATCTGGCTCGCGGATCACCGTGACACTAGATGGGACGGACGGCAACGGCCGGGACCAGCGGACCCGCAGCTCGCCGACTTTCGCCACAGACAGCCGCTGCCCACGCAGGCGGAAACCGTTGCGGGTGAGCCGGATCGACTGTTTGCCGTGCTTGCGGCGGAACACCGGGCGCCCCACACGGCGGCCTTTCCGCACCCCGGCCAGGGAATCGAACCAGTTCCGGTAGGCGCGGCGCGCATCGTTGCACGCCTGCACCAGCGTCACCGAGGGCACCTCGGCGAGCCATTCCCGCTCGGGGGTGAGCTTGGCCAGCGTGATCACCTGCCGCTGCACCTCGCTGTCGCTGAGCTTCACTCTCGCCGCGTGGGATTGTTCGCGCAGCCGCAGCGCGTCGTTATAGACCACACGTGCGCAGCCGAACACGCGGGCCAGCTTCATCTGCTGTCCCCGGGTGGGGCGCAGGCGGTAGCGGTACCGGACCAGCACGGCCCCGGAGCTTACGCCCGGCCTACGACAGTCACCGGCGGCTACAGCCGCGGGAGGCATGCAGTTTCCGGCCTGCACGTTCACCTGGTCGTAATGACCAAGTACCGGCGCGGTGTGCTGACCGGCGAGCACGTCCGCTACCTGAACGGGATATCCGGCAAGGTGAACAGGACCTCAGCGCCGACCGGGCCAGGCGCAACGGGGAAGACGATCACGTGCACCCGCTGGCCGGGTACCCGCCAAAGGCCTCCGCGGCCGCGCGGGTGAACTCGCCCAGGGCACGCCCGCGCGCATCCTGCGGCAGCGGCACCGACCCGCACCCACCACGAACATCCTGCAGCGGTGCGCCGCTTTCGACCATCCGGCCGCACGCTGAGCAGCAGCGGAAGCCAAGCGGCCAACGCCGACCTGAACACCGCAGCCTGCGCCGTCGATTTTCGGCCACCAGTAGGCACACCCACGGGCCTTATCCTGTGGGTAACTTCCTCCTTCCTGTGGATGGGCCGCCGCGTACCCAGCGCATCCACAGGTCAGATTGTGGATAACAGTTCATCCACCGGTGTGCGTGCCGCGACGCCGGGTCACGACGCCGGCAGGAACAGCAACGGCACCAGCTGGTCGGCCGAGGTCAGCGAGCCATGCATGCCGACGAGGGAGGACTCCAGCACCTCCGACTGGCTGGCGATCACCGCAGCCGGGCCCGCCGGCGCGACCACCACGTCGCCGATCCGGCCGGCCAGCCAGGGCTCCACCGGGCCGAACCAGCCCGCCCCGACCGCCTCGTCGCGGGAGAGCACCCACGCCCGGTCACCGATGATGTCGCGCCAGGTCTGGAGCACGTCGTCGGCCGCACCGGGCATGGTGTAAAGGTGGCGGGCCCGCGGCTCACCGCCCAGCAGCGCGATCCCGTCGAGCAGGCCGGGAATGGAATCCGCGTCGATCCGGTCCTCGGGCGCCACGTCGGTCATCCCGTGATCGGCCGTCACATACAGCGGGGTCCCCGCGGGGATGGCCGTCGCCAGCTGCTCGGCCAGCTTGTCCACGTGACCGAGCTGGAAGCGCCATGCGTCGGACCCGCAGCCGAACACGTGCCCGGTGCCGTCCAGCTGGGCGTGGTACACGGTGACCAGCGCGCGATCCGACCACCGCAGGGCATCCGCCGCCTCCGCCGCGAGCGCGCCGAGGCTGTCCGCGGGGCGGTAGCAGTTGCCCCGCATCACGGCGGTGGACAGCCCGGTCTTCTCCAGCGCCGAGGCCGCGACGCGGTACGTGCTCACGCCCGCCTCCGCGGCCCGCTCGTAGATCGTCGAGCCCGGCTGCCAGGCGAGCGGATCGATCGACTTGTCCCACCGCAGGCCGTTCAGCAGTTTGCCCTCCCCCGGCACCGCGACCTGATAGCCGAGCATCCCGTGCTGGCCAGGGGGGCGTCCCGTGCCCAGCGAGCCCAGGCTGGTCACCGTGGTCGCCGGGAAGCCCGCCGTCAGCGGCGCCGCGTTGACGGCCAGCTCGGACAGGAACGGCGCCGCCGCCGGATGGTCCCGGAGCAGCTCCCAGCCCAGGCCATCCACCACGAGCAGGCAGATACGGGCGGCGGGCGGCAGGCCGAGCACGTTCTGCTCGCCGGGTATGCCCAGCGACGTGAGCAGGGAGGAGGCGAGGTCGGGAAGGCTGCGCTCACCGTAACGGGGCAGGACCGGCGCCACCGCCGGCTCGGCTGGCATCAGCCCGTCCATCACCGGTCTGGGTGAGCGGTCGCCGCCCCCAGCGCGCTGGCGAACGCCAGCACCTGCCGTACCGCTTCCTCGCCGTCGGCCGCCTCGCTGACCCGCAGCGCGAGGTCGTCCGCGGTAATGGTCCCGCTGTAGCCGTGATCCGCCTCGCAGTTCTCGTCCCCGCAGTGGGCAGGCTCCAGCTCGACGTGGGAGAGCACGTTCCAGCCGATGGTCAGGACCACCTCACTGGGCATCGTCACCCCGGCAACGTAGGAGGCCGGGTCGGACACCACGCGGGTCACCGCCACCGAGGAGATCCGGGAGAAACCCACCGCCTCGGTGCTCGTCTCCGCCTGCGGGTGGGCCGGCGGGTCCTCGGCCGGGTTCTCGTCGGTGTGCGAGTAGATCAGCCTGGTCGGCGTCAGGACCAGGACGCTCATGTGGCGGCGTACTTCCATGGCGGGGTCGAACAGCGCGTCGTGATGCACGAAGAACGAGACGACGGCCTCGGAGCCCAGGGCGGAGGAGACGGCGTCGGCGACGAGCCCCGGGTAGTAGCCGCTCCGTTCGATCGCCGACCGCAGCCCAGCAGCTGTGGCTTGCATATCCCTCATTACTCCATCCTGCACTCTCCCTGACCGTGTGCCGGCCGAACCATCATTCAGCGGCGCCGGCCAGCGCACTGCCGGGCGGCCCTCCGTGATCCCATCACGGCATGTGCCCGGCCAGGTGGGGCAGGCCCGGAGGGGTTGTCGCGGTGAGGTCGGCCCGCTCCCCGGCACCCGGCCCGGGCAGGGCCATCGCTCCCGCCCCCGTGGTCGGCCGCGGCCTGCGCGGTGACGACGCGCCGGCCCCGCCCCCGCGTCCCCGGTACACGAGCAGGCCATTGACCGGATCGGGCACGGCATCAAGCGCGGCCTGGACGGCCGGGATGGCGCGGAAGGTTTCCCACCGGGAATCCTCGCCGAACTCCACTTCGAAGACGACGCCCCATCTGTGCTCGTGCCATTCCCAGCCGGTGGCCCCGGCCGTTACCGCCGACTCGGTCAGCACCGATGAGTAAGCATCCTGCCACTGCCTGGCGCGAAACTCGCCGTGAAATACCTCGATCGACCACCACTCGGCCATACCCCCGACGATAGGCGCTCGCAGCCCCGGCCGCATCCTCCCGCGCGGTGATCGCGATACAACGTGACGAACGCGATCCCGGGCCGCCGGCCGGGACCGCGTTCGCACTGCTTCAGAAGTACAGCGTGTACTTCAGCGACAGGTCCAGGACGACGGCGAACATGAGGTACATCAGCCAGATACCGACGCCCAGGTGGAAGAACCCCATGAGCCTGGTGCCGAGCCGTGACGGGCCGGGCGCGGTCACGCCCAGGCTGGCCAGGATGTCGGACAGATAGACGCAGGTCAGCCCGATGAATAAGCCGCCAACCCCGTTGTCACCGGCCTTGAGGAAGACGATCACGCCAAGGACCGAGATGGCGGTGAAGGCGCCGAAGAGGGTGAGCCCGAGGAAGAGGTAGGTACCGGTGGGAACTGGCAGAACCCGGGCATCCAGATGCCCCAGACGCCGGTCCCGAAGTCCACGCTCGCGTCGCGCTTGGGGAAGCCCAATAACTCCTGCGGGCCGTAGATCAGGTAGCCGGTCCCGAGCCCGAAGAAGCCGAGGGCTATCGGCGGGAAGGGCGATTGCGGCAGCGAGATAGCGGCAAGTAAGGACATGAAACCTCCGTCTATGGGGGGAATCGCTCCCTTTATGCCGGGCCATTCTGGAACAGGCGGGACCAGCTTAGATCCAGGACGTCAGCCGTTAAGGGACAAACGGGGGTGACGGTGGCGCAGCCCGCTGGCCGGTCAGCCGGCGGCGGCGAGCGCGTCCCTGATGCGCTGCGCGTACGCCGCCGCCTCGGCCTCGTCGGCGTACCTCTGGCGCGGCCAGAAGAAACCGCGCAGGCCGTCGCCCCGCGTCCGGGGCACCACGTGTACATGCAGGTGAGGGACGCTCTGGCTGACCACGTTGTTCAGCGCGACGAAACTGCCCTGGGCGCCGAGGGCGGCCGGCAGGGCGGCGCTGACCCGCTGGACCCGGGTGAACAGCGGGCCGACCAGCTCGGCCGGCAGATCGGGCAGCGTCTCGTAATGATCGCGCGGGATCACCAGCACGTGGCCCTTGAACACCGGCCGGCTGTCCAGGAACGCCACCACCAGCTCATCGGCGAGCACGATCTCGGCCGGGTGATCCCCGCTGGCGATGGCACAGAAAAGACAATCGCTCACGACCGGCCACCTTAGTGGCCGGCCCGCGGGAATGGCTGGAGCCGAGCGGCGGCGGCACGGCCGCCGGCCCGGCTGGCCCTGTGAACACTGAGGCGTTACGGTGCGGATGTGGCAGTCGACGGGCGCCGGCATGTGGTGGCCTTCGGCGGGCTGCCCTGGCAGGATTCGCGGCCCGTGGGACGCCGGCCGTTCCGCGACTACCTGTGCGGGCTGACCGGCCGGGCCGGGCCGCGCATCGCCGTGCTGACCACTGCCTCTGGTGACGACCCGGCCGGCGCGGCGCTGACCTGCGGCTGGTTCGGGGGCGGCGGAGCCGAGGTGGGCCACCTGGCGCTGTTCCCCATGCCGAGCGTGGCCGACCCCGGGGATTTCCTGCTCTCCCGGGACCTGATCTTCGTCGGCGGGGGCAGTGTGGCGAACATGCTCGCGGTGTGGCGTGTCCACCAGCTTGACCGCATCATGCGCGCCGCCTGGCGGGCCGGGGTGGTCCTGGCCGGCGTGAGCGCGGGCGCGATCTGCTGGTTCGAGGGTGGCACGACCGACTCGTTCGGTCCTGACCTGCGTCCTTTCACCGGCGGCCTCGGCCTGCTGGCGGGCAGCTACTGCCCGCACTACGACTCCGAGCCCGGCCGCCGCCCCCTGTTCACCTCACTGGTCGCGGCCGGCCGGCTCCCGGCGGGGATCGCCTGCGACGACGGCGCCGGCGCCCACTTCATCGATGACGACCTGCATGCCGTGGTCAGCGGCCTGCCCGGCGCGGCCGGCTACCTGGTGAGACCGGACGGCGGCGGGGGGTTCACCGAGACCGGGCTGACCGCCAGCCCGCTGCCGGGAGCGGGCTGAGGGCCGCCCGGTCACTGGGCCGGTGCCCGGCCGTTTGCCTGCGTCAGCCCCGAAGATGACCTCAGGCCGGCCGCCGGGATGACGACCGGCACGGGGGCTCACGCCTACGCTGGACCTGTGACCATGCTCTACGCCTGGCTGCGCCGCCACCCGACGGTGCTGGACGGCGGGCTGGCCGCCGTGCTGGCCTTCCTTGGCACCGCGTCCGCCGCGGTCATGATCTTCCACCCCGGGTCCTCCGCCGTGGGCCTCACCCGGGTCGTCGGCATCCCGCTGGCGCTCCTGCTGGCCGTCCCGGTGATCTTCCGGCGGTCGCATCCCGTCGGCGCCTTCGCGGCCGCCGTCGTGATCGGCGGGATCCAGGTACTGCTGAACGTCAGGCCGAACGCCACCGACCTGGTCATCGTCATCCTGCTCTACACCCTCGCCGCCTACACGCCGCGGCGGATCTCGGTCACCGGCCTGGCCATCTGCCTGGTGGGCTCGGCGGTGGCGGTGGCCCGGTGGATGCCGGGCCAGCTCAGCGTGCTGGACGCGATAGCGGTCGGCTCGATCATGTTCGCCGGGCCGTCGCTGATCGCGTGGGTGTTCGGCGACTCGATGCGCTACCGGCGGGCGTACTACACCAGCCTGGAGGACCGGGCCGCCCGGCTCGAGGCCGAGCGCGACGCGCAGGCGCAGGTCGCCGCCGCGGCGGAACGGGCCAGGATCGCCCGCGAGCTCCACGACGTGGTCGCCCACAACGTCAGCGTCATGGTGGTCCAGGCGGACGGCGCCTCCTACGCGCTGGGCTCCGACCCCGACCGCGCCCAGCAGGCGCTGGCCGCGATCGCCGCCACCGGCCGGCAGGCGCTGACGGAGATGCGGCGCATGCTGGGCGTGCTGCGGCGTGACGAGGACGGCGCCGAGCCGGAACGCGCCCCGCTGCCCGGCATCGGCCAGCTCGGCGAGCTGCTCGAACAGACGCGGGCCACGGGCCTGGCGGTCTCCTTCACCGTCGAGGGTGTGCCGCAGCCGCTGCCGGACGGCGCGGCGCTGGCGGCCTACCGGATCGTGCAGGAGTCGCTCACCAACACCCGCAAGCACGGCGGGCCCAGGGCCACCGCCCAGGTGACGCTGCGCTACCTGGAGGACGCGCTGCTCCTGCGGATCACCGACGACGGGCGGGGCGGCGCAGCCGCCTCCGACGGGGCCGGCCACGGGCTGACCGGGATGCGCGAACGGGTGGCCATCTACGGCGGCTGGGTGCAGGCAGGCCCGCGCCCGTCCGGTGGCTATCAGGTGACGGCGCGGCTGCCGCTGACATCCCCCACGCCGGCATCCCCGACGCTGACCTCCCCGGCGCCGGCACCCCCGGCGCCCCGCGAGATGCTCGCCGACACCAAGCGGGCCGGTGCCGCATGAGCATCCGGATCGTGCTCGTCGACGACCAGGAACTGGTGCGGGCCGGGTTCCGGATGGTGCTCGACGCCCAGCCCGACATGGAGGTGGTCGGCGAGGCGGGTGACGGGCTGGCCGCGACCCGGCTGCTGCGCACCGTCGCCGCCGACGTGGCGGTGATGGATGTGCGGATGCCCAAGCTGGACGGGATCGAGACGACCCGGCAGATCTGCCAGGCCGGTGACCGGCCGCGGGTGCTCATGCTGACCACGTTCGACCTTGACGAGTACGCCTACTCCGCGCTCAAGGCCGGGGCCAGCGGCTTCCTGCTCAAGGACGTGCCGCCGGAGGAGCTGCTGTTCGGCATCCGGGCGGTGCACTCGGGCGACGCGGTGGTCGCCCCGTCCACCACCCGGCGCCTGATCGACCGTTTCGCGCCGCTGTTCCCGGCCGGCGACGGTCCGGCCCCGCCGGACCTCGCCTGCCTGACCGGGCGCGAGCGGGAGGTGCTCGCCCACGTCGCCCAGGGCCTGTCCAACGCCGAGATCGCGGGGCGGCTGTTCGTGTCCGAGGCCACCGTGAAGACCCATGTCGGCCGGGTGCTGGCCAAGCTCGGCCTGCGTGACCGGGTCCAGGCGGTGGTGTTCGCTTATGAGACTGGCCTGGTCAAGGCGGGCGGCGCGGGCTGACCCGGTTGACCCGGTTGACTGGCCGGTCACGCTCTGAGACACGGTGACCGGGGCCGTTGACGACCCGCAGCGCAGGCGCTGCGGGTGGGTCCACCATGGACGTGCCGGAGGCCAGTTTCGGTCAGATCACTCTCAGGACCGGCCAGCGGTGGCGCGGCGCAGCGACCAGCCCAGCGCGGCGATGACGCAGGCGGGCATCAGCCACCACGCGTTCACCCCCGCGATGTGGACGAGGAGGGCGGTGGCGGCCAGGGCCAGGGCAACGGCGGCCGCCCCGCGCCAGTCGTCGCCGACGATGAAGTCGTACCAGAACGCGCCGAAGGCGCGCAGCCGGCCGCTCACCGGGCGGCCTCCCTCGCACCCGCCGGGGGCAGCGCCCGGGCGCGGCGTAGCAGGGCGGTGTACCCGAGCGCCACCAGCGCCACCATGGGGACGATCACCAGCAGGGCCGCATCGTTGCCCGGCCAGGACACGCCGGCGCCCTCGGCGCCCCAGAAGATGCCGAACGAGGCCAGCATGATGCCGACGGCGAACTTCATGCTGTTCTCCGGTACCCGCGACAGCGGCGCGTGCACCACCACGCCCGCGACGGCCACCGCGACCACGGCCGCCGCGGCACTCAGCGCGGCCAGGCCCACGTTCTTCTGGCTGGCGCCGAAGGTGATGGCGATGAACACCACCTCCAGGCCCTCCAGCAGCACGCCCTTGAACGACAGGGTGAACGCGTACCAGTCATTGACCCCGCCGCGCCGCCCGCCCGCCGCCGCTCTCGCGGCCGCGACCTGGCGGGCGTAGATCCCTTCCTCATCGTGCAGGTCCTTGTAGCCGGAGGCGCGCAGGATGGCCTTGCGGAGCCACTGCAGGCCGAAGACGGCGAGCAGGGCGCCCACGATGAGCCGCAGCGGCGCCAGCGGGACCAGGGTGAGGGCGGGCCCGGCCACGGCCACCACCGCGGCGAGCACGATGAGCGCGGCGCCCATGCCCTGGAAGGTGGAACGCCATTCGCGGGTCAGGCCCGCCGCGAGCACGATCGTCAGCGCCTCGACCGCCTCGACGGCGCAGGCCACGAAGACGGTCAGGACGAGGGGCAGGGCATTCACGCGACCTCCCGTGCGCGCGGCGATCTGGCGGCGAGGGCCTGCCGTTCTGAGACAATGGGCAGGTGGCCGATGGTGACCAGGCAGCGGGCGGCGGCTGGCTGCTCCTTATCTACCGGGTGCCCTCCGAGCCGAGCAGGCTCCGGGCGACGGTGTGGCGGCGGATCAAGAGCCTCGGCGCGATCTACCTCCAGAACTCCGCGGCGGCCCTGCCCGTCAGCGTGGGCGCGGAACGCGCGCTGCGCAAGCTGCGCAGCGAGATCCTCGACATGGGCGGCACGGCCGTGCTGATGACCTGCACCGTGCTGGCGGGCGCGGCCGAGGTGATGTCGGCCTTCCAGGCCGCGCGCAACGATGAGTACGAGGAGATCGTCGACCGGTGCGAGGACTTCCTGGCGCAGGTGAAGAAGGAGCACGTCGCGGAGCACTTCACCTACGCGGAACTGGAAGAGAACGAGGTCGACCTGGTCAAGCTGCAGAACTGGTTCGCCCGGGTCCGCGAGCGCGACGCGTTCGGCGCCGAAGGGCGCCAGGCGGCCGAGGCCGCCCTCGCCAGCTGTGAGGAGTCGCTGGAAGGGTACGCAGCCCGGGTCTACGCAGAGGAGGCGGACATCCATTAGCGGTGGTCCTTCAGGCGCCCGTACCACTCCGTTCCGGTAGGCAGCTCCGATTCTGAGCACACGCTGGCAATTGTAACAGTCGTGACTCAGCACTCCTGACAATCGTTGCGGCCACATCGTGACCACCGTTTAACCCGCCGGTCACTGCCCTGCGCCTCGCCCCCGGCGGCTGCCACGTGTTCGCCCCGCCGGAGCCCGGGCCCGCGGGTCCGGACGGCCCGGACGGCCGCGCCGGCACGCCCGGGCAGGCGGCGGACAGGCCGGGCACCTCGGGCCGGGCCGCCGCGGCCGCCGCTGGACCAAGGGTTACCTGACGGTTACTCGCTGTTCACCATTCATCCCGTCCAGCGCTGCCTGAGACCGGGAAGCTGCAGCGAGACCGTGGCGCGGGCAGTTCTGCCGGCGCCCAGGCACCGGAGGGAGCGCTTCATGAGTTCACGACTGACCAGGATCGCCAGCGTGAGGGGGATCGCCGGCCTGGCCCTGACGGCGTTAGCCGCCACCGGCCCGGCAGCGGCAGCTACCGGCGCCGGTGACTCCGCCCCGACCACGACCCCGATCAAGCACGTGATCGTGATCATCGGTGAGAACCATACCTTCGACAACGTCTTCGCCACCTACCAGCCGCCCGCCGGGCAGACGATCCGGAACCTGCGCTCCGAGGGCATTGTCACCGCGAACGGCACGCCGGGCCCGAACTTCGGCCAGGCCACCCAGCTCACCGCCAGCAACACCAAGACCTACACCCTGACCCCGAAGATCACCGGCACCTACAAGACGCTCCCCCAGCCCAACACGACCTACGTCGCTACCGGCTGCGACGGCCTGCCGGCCAACAGCCCCGACACCCGGTTCCCCGCGACGCTGCCCGCCGGGCCGTACCAGATCACCAAGTACGTGCCCTACAACGACGATCACTCCCAGTACACCGGCGGCTGCGAGTTCAGCGGCGCCTTCACCGGTGACCCGCTCCACCGCTTCTACCAGATGTGGCAGCAGACCGCGGCGTATCGCGGCCGCCTGTTCACCTGGGTGGCCAACACCGCCGGGGACGACAACGGAACGGTCCCGCCGGCCCCGATCTTCCAGGGCGGACTGCAGACCGGCTTCTACAACATGGCCCAGGGCGACGCACCGGTGGAGACCGACCTGGCCCGGCACTACTCCATCAGCGACAACTACCACCAGGCGGTGCAGGGCGGCACCGGCGCCAACCACATCGCGCTCGGCACCGGCTTCGCCGCCTCCTACCAGAACACGGCGGGACAGGCGGTCGCCCCACCGGCCGGCGAGATCGAGAACCCGAACCCCAAGCCGGGCACGAACAACAACTACACCCAGGACGGCTACGGCAGCGCCACCGTCGCGAACACGGGCGGCAGCTACTCCATGTGCGCCGACCCGAGCCAGCCGGGCGTCGGGGCCCTCGACAGGTACCTGGCCGCGCTGCCCTACAAGGCGTTCCAGAACTGCCAGCCGGGCCGCTTCTACCTGCTGAACAACTACAACCCGGGCTACAACGTCGACGGCACCGTCAACACCGCGCCGTACACGGTGCCGCCGCAGAAGACCGACTACAACACGATCGGCAACGAGCTGTCCGACCACGGCATCAGCTGGGGATACTTCGGCGAGGGCTACAGCAATGGCCAGGTCAGCTCGCAGTACTGCGGGATCTGCGACCCGATGCAGTACTCGACGTCGATCATGACCAACCCGGTGCTGCGCAAGAACACGCAGCACGGCCTGGACAACTTCCTCAGCGAGGCGGCGGCTGGCACCCTGCCGGCCGTCTCCTTCCTCAAGCCCGGCGACGATGACGGGCACCCCGGCTACTCCAGCCTCGCCGCGTGGGAGAGCTTCCTGTCCCGCGCGATCAACGCGGTGCAGGGCAACCCCTCGCTATGGCGGTCCACCGCGATCTTCGTCACGTTCGACGAGGGCGGCGGCTACTACGACTCGGGCTACATCCAGCCGGTCAGCTTCTTCGGCGACGGCCCGCGCGTGCCGATGATCGTGGTCTCGCCCTACGCCAAGCGCGACGCGGTGGACCACACCTACAACGACCACGTGTCGGTCCTCAAGTTCATCGAGGCCAACTGGCGGCTGTCGCCGCTGGCGGCGGTCAGCGAGGACAACCTGCCGAACGCGACGCCCGGTGCCTATGTGCCGAAGGTCAGGCCCGCGATCGGCGACCTGATGACCATGTTCAATTTCGGCCACCCCGATTTCGCCACCCTCCAGCTGCCGGGCTAGAAGGAGCCGCGACCCGCGGCGGCAGCGTTCCCGGCGATCATCAGCACGCCTCGCTGACCGGGTCCGCTGCCGCCGCAACCGGTTGCGCCTGACCCTCAACCCCGCAGAACCGGCGAAGCACTAGCATCGAAGCCGTGAGCACGACGCTGACCATCACGGACACTTCCCCCCATCTGATTGACGCCGACGCGCTTGTCGTCGCGGTGTGCAGCGGAGCCGACGGGCCGCAGCCGGCGCCGGGAACCAAGGACATAGACGACGCGCTGGGCGGGACGCTGGCGAGCACGCTGGCCGCGCTGGGCGCGACCGGCGAGGCCGGTGAGGTCACCAAGATCGCCACTGGCGGCCAGCTGGCGGCACCGCTCATCGTGGCGGTCGGGATCGGCGCCGACGGCGGCGATGCCCCCATCGAGCCTGAGGTCCTGCGCCGCGCGGCCGGCGCGGCGGTGCGGGCCGTGGGCGGCCCGCGCGGCAACGGGCAGGCCCAGCCGCGGCGGATCGCGCTCGCCCTGCCGGCCCTCGGCCAGGCGGAGGCGGAGGCGGTCGCGCTCGGCGCGCTGCTCGGCGGCTACGCGTTCGGGCGGTACCGCAGCGAGCCTGCCGGCCAGGCGGCGCTGACGCTCGTGGCCACCGGCAGCCACACGGCCGAGGCGGCACGCCGGGCGGAGGTGCTCGCCACCGCCGTCACCCTGGCCCGCGACCTGGTCAACACCGGGCCGTCCGATCTGGTGCCGGCCACGTTCGCGACCCGGGCCGGGCAGATCGCGGCCGAGGCCGGGAGGGGCATCACCGTGCTGGACGAGCAGGCTCTCGCCGAGGGCGGCTACGGCGGCATCCTCGGCGTCGGGCAGAGGTCGGTCCACCCGCCGCGGCTGGTCCGGCTTGAGTACGCCCCGCCCGGGGCCAGCAAGGCGCTGGTGCTCGCGGGCAAGGGAATCACCTTCGATTCCGGTGGCCTGTCGCTCAAGCCCGCCAAGGCGATGGAGACGATGAAGTCGGACATGGGCGGCGCCGCGGCGGTGCTGGCCGCCATGCAGGCGATCTCCACGCTGGCCCTGCCCGTGCGGGTGGTCGGTTACCTCCCGCTCGCCGAGAACATGCCGAGCGGGACCGCGCAGCGCCCGTCCGATGTGCTCACCATGTACGGCGGGACCACGGTCGAGGTGCTCAACACCGACGCGGAGGGGCGCCTGGTGCTCGCCGACGCCCTCGCCCGGTCGGCGGCCGACTCCCCCGACGTGCTCGTCGACGTGGCGACGCTGACCGGCGCGCAGATCGTGTCGCTGGGCTCGCGGGTGGCCGGTGTGATGGCCAACGACGACGCGCTCCGCGACGCGGTGGTGGACGCGGCCGGCCGGGCCGGTGAGGCGATGTGGCCGATGCCCCTGCCCGACGAGCTCCGCAAGGGCCTGGAGTCGTCCGTCGCCGATCTCACCAACGTGGCCCCGGACCGCAACGGCGGGATGCTGGTGGCCGGGCTGTTCCTGCGCGAGTTCGTGCCGCTGGGCGTGCGCTGGGCGCATCTGGACATCGCCGGGCCGGCCTACAACGAGGGGCCGCCACATGGGTATACACCCAAGGGCGGGACAGGAGCCGCCACCAGGACCCTGGTCCAGATCGCGCAGGACATGGCGGACGGGCGCCTGTAGGCGGGCCGGGGCGGGTGACGCGAGAGAGGACCGAGGAGCATTCCTGTGGCGGACAGCAGCGACCGGTACGACATCGTCATTCTCGGCGGGGGCAGCGGTGGCTACGCCTGCGCGTTGAGAGCGGCCGAGCTCGGCAAGCGCGTCGTGCTCATCGAGAAGGACAAGGTCGGCGGCACCTGCCTGCACCGCGGCTGCATCCCGACCAAGGCCCTCCTGCACGCCGCGGAGATCGCTGACCAGGCCAACGAGGCCGAGGCGTTCGGCGTCCGGGCCCGGTTCGACGGCATCGACATGGCCGGGGTCAACACCTACAAGGACAAGGTGGTCGACCGGCTCTGGAAGGGCCTGCAGAGCACGATCGCGAGCCGCAAGGCCGACGTGGTCTACGGCGACGGCCGCTTGGTCTCGCCGACCGCGGTCCGGGTCGGCGACACGGTCTACGAGGGCGCGCACGTGGTGCTGGCGACCGGCTCGGAGGCCAGGAGCCTGCCCGGGCTGGCGATCGACGGCCAGCGGATCATCACCAGCGACCAGGCACTGACGCTGGACCGGGTACCCGGGTCGGTGGTCATCCTGGGCGGCGGGGTCATCGGGGTGGAGTTCGCCAGCATCTGGCGGTCGTTCGGCGCCGAGGTGACGATCGTCGAGATGCTCCCCCACCTGCTGCCGCCCGAGGACGAGTCCAGCTCAAAGCTGCTGGAGCGCGCCTTCCGGCGGCGCGGGATCGCCTACCAGCTGGGGGCCAGGTTCGAAGGGGTGAAGGAAGCGCCGGACGGGCTGACCATCACCCTGGAAGGCGGGAAGACCCTCAACGCCGAGCTGATGCTCGTCGCCGTCGGCCGCGGCCCGGTCTCGGCCGGGCTCGGCTATGAGGAGGCCGGGGTGGCGGTCGACCGTGGCTTCGTGATCGTGGACGAGTACTGCCGGACCAACGTCCCGACCATCTCCGCGGTCGGCGACCTCACCCCCGGACTCCAGCTCGCGCACGTCGGCTTCGCCGAGGGCATCCTGGTCGCTGAGCAGGTCAGCGGGCTGGAAGTGACCCCGATCGACTATGACGGGGTACCACGGATCACCTACAGCGATCCCGAGGTCGCGTCCGTTGGTATCACCTCGGCGATGGCGGCCGAGCGCGGGATCGAGACCACCGAAGTCACCTACAACCTCGGCGGGAACGGCAAGAGCGTCATCCTGCAGACCCAGGGGGCGGCCAAGGTCATCGCCGCGGCCAACGGCGCGCCGGGCCGCCCGGGGCCGGTGCTCGGCGTGCACCTGGTCGGCGCCCGGGTCGGCGAGCTCATCGCCGAGGGGCAGCTCATCTACAACTGGGAGGCGCTGCCGTCGGAGGTGGCGCAGCTCATCCACCCGCACCCCACCCAATCGGAGGTCATCGGCGAGGCACACCTCGCACTTGCCGGAAAGCCCCTCCACGTGCACGCATGACCGGGAACATGCTCGCAGGAAGCCCCGCCGCCGGGTACCCACCAATGCCGGATAGCGAAGGAGTCACCTAAAGCCATGTCGGTCTCCGTATCCATGCCCCAGCTGGGCGAGAGCGTCACCGAAGGCACCGTCACGCGCTGGCTCAAGAAAGAGGGCGAGCGGGTGGAGGCCGACGAGCCACTCCTCGAGGTCTCTACGGACAAGGTTGATACCGAGATCCCCTCGCCGGTATCGGGGGTCCTGCGCGGCATCACGGTCGCCGAGGACGAGACCGTCGCCGTGGGCGCCGAGCTGGCGGTGATCGACGAGACCGGAGGCGAGGCAGCGGAAGCGCCTGCCGGCGCCGCCGAGGCCACCCCGGCGCAGGCACCGCCTGCGGCCGCCCAGGAGTACCCGCCTGCGGCCGCCCAGGAGTTCGCGCCTGCGGCCCAGGCCGACGCGGGGCAGGTGCCGCCCGCCGCGCCCGCGCCCGAGTACGCGCAGGCCCCGGCCGCCCCGGAGTACCCGCCTGCGGCCGCCCCGGAGTACCCGCCTGCGGCCGCCCCGGAGTACCCGCCTGCGGCTGCCCCAGCCGCCGAGACCGGCCCCGGGTACCAGCCCGCCGGCCAGCCGGGCCAGCAGGCCGGCTATGCCCCGCCGTCGATGTTCACGCCCGCCGCCCCGGCGGAACCGGCCCCTGCCGCGCCACCCGTGGAACAGGTGCCCGCCGCGCCCGAGCAGGCGCCGGCCGCGCCAGCGGCCGGAGCCGTTCCGGCCCCCCCGTCCTTCCCGACGCCCCAGGAGCCTCCGGCTCAGCCGGCCGCACCCGCCGCCGAGCCGACGGCCGCACCCGCCGCCGCTGCACCGCCGCCCCCGGCGCCGGAACCCGCCGCACCACCGCCCGCAGCACCGGCGCCCGCAGCACCGGAACCCGCCGGGGCCGCCGAGGCGGAACCTGCCGCCATACCACTGCCGTCGGCGGCCGACGGTCCCTATGTCACCCCGCTCGTCCGCAAGCTCGCCGCCGAGCACGGCGTGGATCTCGCCGCCGTGACCGGCACCGGGGTCGGCGGCCGCATCCGCAAGCAGGATGTGCTGGAGGCCGCGAGGGCCGTCCGGGAGTCGGCGCCCGCCGCCGCCGCACCCGCCGCCGCCGCACCCGCCGCCGCTGCACCCGCTGCCGCAG
>WNFX01009657.1_pt1 | contig 16148 bp, 18 predicted proteins | sample 5400111 | NCBI WGS metagenome assembly WNFX01 (sample SAMN13153363, study PRJNA577476) | soil metagenome | isolation source: 40 cm soil or saprolite under grassland replicate 1 | place: USA:California | collected 2016-06-15 | reverse complement strand
TTTTTCTTTATCTTACGATCTATTTCCTAAAAAGTTAGATTCTGGCAGACGGTTCGGAAGGCATCGTCAGCATCTTAAACTTGAGACTACGGATGACGGCAGAGAAGAGCAAGAGGCAACTGCCCTCGTTGCGAAAGGTAGCAGCCAGCTTGTGCGAACGTCTCCTCACTTCCCCAAAGAGTCGCTCGATCACATGGTTGGTGCGAATCGTTTTCCAGTGCTCTTTGGGATCGCTTATTCTCCTTCAGTCAAGACGCGGGGAGTGGTACTTTCCCGCTTGGGAGGAATAAGGCGGAGGGCGGGGTTTTTAGTGACATACCCCAACGATTCGAGAAACGAGCAGAAGGATTTAATGCTGGATACCTTGCGTCTCCTGGTATAGCCGGAAAGCTCCCGGGTGTCCATGTCAGCAAGAAAGCCATTCAGCTGTGACAGGTCAAGCTGAGAGACGAGGGTGATCCCGCGATCCTGTAAAAAGGTCAGCAGCTGGGTGACATCAATGGTATAGTCAACGCGGGTTTTGTGTGCCAAATTCCGAGCAGATAAATACACAGCAGTGTATTCGGTAAACGCCTGATCTAAGGTAAGTGGGGAAGTGACAGTATCCATAAAAATAAGGTCAACAAGAGGGTAGCATATTTTCTTCGTCTAATCAAGAGGATCTTCCCCATTAGATGACAAGAAACCCCCTAATTTCGCGCTGGTTCTGCGGAGAATAGTGATTAGACGTAGAAACATAGAAAAGGAAGCTGGGCTAAGAAAAGCCAGAGAGGTTCATGCAACTTCTGCTTGTACGCACTTGGAAGCTAAAGAGAGTCAATGTGACATTTGACGAGAAGATTTACATATATGGCATAAACCTCTATAATAGCCGAAATGTTTTCGGGTTATTATCAGGAGACGGATGAGTGCTTAGATCTGACCAAATTGCTGATTATTTTTTCTTAAAACATGAGCTTCCTAATGTTGAATGTAAAGGGCCGGGTAATCTAAGTGATAACCCACTGCTTGGGAAAGTGGTACGTGCCGCAATCGGTATGGCAAACAAACAGGACGGTGGAATAGTCATCATTGGTATAGCAGAGCATGATGACCATACTCTTTATCCAGATGGACTAACCGATGAACAACTGGCAACATGGTCACCTGATCTCCTCGCCTGCCATATTCACCCAAACCAGATGGCTGGCAACCAGGGACACAATTGTCAATTGAAGAGACAATATATCTGCTGGTACAGATCTTCGAGTTTGCAGCACAGTTAGGCAGTGCTGCAAATTATCATTTGCAAGGAGACCTACACATAGATATTGCACTCTGCGGAATAAAAGGGCGTGCTCTACAATTTGATCCATCCAGCCGTTTCAGACCAATGTTGCAAGATTATGTTACCAATGCTGAGGAAATATCATACAGTGAGAACTTTACAAAGGAGCAGTTGATCACGCAAGCACGAGAATTATCCCTTGTACCTGCAATAAGAATTTTTCAGCGATTTATCAGCCTGTTGAAAAAGTCCACTGTAGAGCTTTTCAACAGGCTGGTTTTTTCTGCATAAGGTGAGCGATGATCTTTTATTTCAACTGAACCCTTCTACCATGATATAATGAATACAGAATTTTACTCATCTACCCCCTCAATACTGTACATGCTATTCCCGTAACCTCTCATGATTATGACTGAGAAGGAGAGAAGGATATGGGTGCTATTGATGTTTCTGAGAAACAGAACCGCTACATTGAACGAGTTCGTGCCACAGAAAGAGCATATACCATAAAATGGTATGCACATGCATTCTTGTATAATGTACTACAGGGCGTGATCGTTGCGGGGGCAGCTGCTGTACCGTTTCTTTTAAATATTGGTGATGTACCAAAAATCATTCCAACGATCATCAGCATTGTAGTAGCTATAGCAGCAGCACTCATGCAATCCTTTAAGTATGGGGAACGGAGACGTTTGTACCGTTTAACCTCTGTAAAACTCAGGAGGGAGATTGAGTATTTTGATGTACATGGAGGAGAATATCAGCACCTCAACCAAGAGCAAGCTTTTCAGCGCTTTTTAGAAAGAACAGAAAAGCTGATATATGAGAGTGTGAAGGATTTTTTCACTCTGGAAGAAATACAGGATACGCAGCAAGAACAAGAGAAGTTAGCATCAAAGAGCATCACTGAAGAACAATAGACCAACCCGTTGAACGACAGGAGAAAAGGTGGTAGGTAATAGAGTAAGGTGTCGTTGTGTCAAGGGGAAAGGCTACGACCATGATGGGAAGCAAACAGCGGCAATTTGCCCCGTTGATCCATGTCTCACTAGAGGAGTTGGTTCCGGCAGACCACTTCTACCGTCGCCTGGAGCAAACACTCGACCTTTCGTTTGTCCGTGAGTTCGTGCAAGAGACCTATGCAGGCGGTGGTCGCCCTTGCATTGATCCGGTGGTCTTTTTCAAGCTGCAACTGGTCATGTTCTTTGAGGGCATCGTGCGATGCGCAAATCGCTTATCTTGAGTGGGAAGCAATAACACTCCCCAGGCTAGTGTCCAAGCCTGTCACCAACTCCTGCGTGCGTTCCCGGTAACGGGAGGGTGCGAAGCCAGGAGTAATGCCTAAGGGGAAGCTTAGCCACAAAGCTGAACCGGGCTAGGTGAAGAGCGGACGGGTGAACGCGAGTGAACCCTTGATGAGGCTGCGTAAAAAGAAGGTCATCGGAAAGTGGATAAGAAAGACGATGATGTCGGGAGAAAAATGAAGGGACAATAGACTCCTTCATGAAGGCATACAGGCGATGTCTCTGTATGAGAGGGCACCAGACCTCCCCGCAGTAGAGAGGGCACCCAACCCGCTCGCATCTCAGATATGCGGGACGCAGTAACCCCGATAGGGTCTGCCGAGCTTCGGCAGTCAGCCAACCGCAAGGAAGGCGCAACACCCTAGCGGGAAAAGGAAGAACCAAGAAGCGAATGTCGCCAGCCGCAAGGCAAGGGAAACGCATAACCCGGCGAATAGGGCCATCAACGAGGATGGGGATACCCTGACCGAAAGGTCGCAGACGTGGTTCTGGTAAATCACCCAAAGAACACTGTAACGATTACTCATCAAAGGAAAAGTTAGATGCAAGGCCCAACCTTAGCAAACGGAACTGAGAAGCACCCGGACACGAACTGGAATGCTATCGACTGGCACCAGCAAGAACGGCGTGTTCGTAATCTGAGACAGCGTATCTTTCGGGCAACCCAAGCGGGCGACTGGAAGCGCGTCCGCTCACTCCAAAAGCTCATGTTGCGCAGTCGCGCCAACCGAATGGTGAGCGTGAGGCGAGTGGCGCAACTCAATCAAGGCAAAAAGACGCCGGGGGTGGATAAGGTTCTTCTGAAAACACCAGCCGCCAGAGGAAGCATGGTCGATCATCTCGCCCACTACCAACTCTGGAAGGCCAAACCGGCACGCAGAGTGTACATAGCAAAGGCCAATGGCAAACTCCGTCCGCTAGGAATCCCCGTCATGATAGACCGCTGTGTTCAATCAATGGTCAAGAATGCCCTCGAACCAAGCTGGGAAGCTCGTTTTGAGGGATGTAGTTACGGTTTCCGACCGGGAAGAGGATGCCATGACGCTATCGAGAAAATTTATAAGATAGCTCGCCCTGACAAACGCAAGAAATGGATCTTAGACGCCGATATCCAAGGCGCATTTGATAACATTTCGCACGATGCCCTCCTGACTACCATTGGAAGAGCTCCAGGCGGTGAACTCATTAAGCAATGGTTGAAAGCAGGATATGTGGATAAAGGAGTCTTTCACGAAACTGAGGCGGGAACGCCTCAGGGAGGTGTCATTAGCCCTTTACTCGCCAATATCGCGTTGCATGGAATGGAAGAAGCTCTTGGGATAAAGCATCGAAAACGAGGAGAACTGGATAGTCAACGAGCATTGGTAAGGTACGCGGATGACTTTTGTGTGTTCTGTGAGAGCCAGGAAGACGCGCAAGCCGTGAAAGACATCCTCACCGACTGGTTAAGCAAGAGAGGACTGGTACTCTCACCAGAGAAAACCCACATTGTGCACCTGACGGAGGGATTCAATTTCCTTGGCTTTAACATCAGGCTCTACCGAGCCTCGAACACCAAAACCGGATGGAAGCTGCTGACCAAGCCGAGCAAAGAAGCTGTCCAGAAACACCGAGAGAAGATGAAGCAGGAATGGGAGGCTGTACGGGGATGGAAGATTGAGAAAATCCTGTGGAAATTCAACCCCATCATTCGCGGCTGGGCGAACTATTACCGACCAGGAACCGCCAAAGAAACCTTTAACAAGCTTGACAATTGGATGTTTTACAAAGAAGTGAGGCATGTCAAGCGAACCCACCCACACAAACCCAAGAAATGGCAACAACGCAAATATTGGGGAAGGCTCAATCTTGAGAGACAAGACCATTGGGTGTTTGGCAACAAGCAGACAGGTCACCACCTCCTCAAGTATGCATGGTTTCCTATTGAAAGGCACATCTTGGTGAAGGGAACAGCGTCACCAGATGACCCCTCTCTCAAAGACTATTGGCAAAAGAGAAACGCGATGAAAGTCAAAGATCTCCCACCCAGTAGACAGAAAATCGCCAAGAAGCAGCAGGGGATATGCCCGGTCTGCAAAAACACGCTCTTCAATGATGAAGAACTCCATGTCCATCATAAGAAACCAAAGGCCAAGGGTGGAAAGGACAACTACGGCAACCTCGTGCTTGTACACTCCTTTTGCCATCAACAAATCCATGCCAAGGAAGATGTAGAAGATGAGCTATTGGAGGAAGGAAGTTCGTGATTTGCTTGAGCGGCTTGAAAGGAAACTTTCACGAGCCGTTCTGAGGGGGCCGAGGGACAGCAATGTCCACTCGGCTACCCGACCGCTCCGAACGTCTGCTGATGCGGCATGCCGCTGATCGCCTGAGCGTCCGCTGGTATCTTGGGTATGACCTGAATGAACCACTCCCCGATCATTCGAGCCTGACCCGTATCCGCACTCGCTATGGGGTGGAGGTCTTTCGTCGCTTTTTTGAACAGATTGTGGAGCAGTGCCAACAGGCAGGGCTGGTGTGGGGAAAGGAGTTGTACTTCGACGGCACCAAGGTGGCAGCCAATGCGGGAAAGGAGTCACTCAAGCCTCGCTTTTTTGTCGAAGCGCACTTGGAGAGCCTCTTTGGCGAGGAAGGCCAGCAAGCAGAAGAGGAGACTGAGCAGGTAGTGACCCAAGAGGAAGCAGCCTCCAGTGAGCCAGTCAAGCAAGAAGTGACACCTGCACCTCGGTATCTTCCGGTTTTGCTCTCGCAAGAGGAGCGCGAGGAACTTTCCCAACGCAATACTCAGCGTCATGACTGGATCGAGCAACTGGGAGCCCAAGACCGTGAGCAGACCAGTCGCGGCTATCAGCGGGTGGCTGATCTGCAAGTGAGCACGACCGACCCGGATGCCACCCTCATGCAGACGAAGAATGGAGTGGATCTGGGCTATCATACGCACTATGTCGTCGATGGGGGCAAATCGCGCATCATCTTGAACGTCCTGGTGACGCCCTCCGAAGTGATGGACAATCAACCCATGCTCGACCTGCTCTGGCGGACCCGCTTGCGCTGGAAGCTGTGGCCAAAGCACGTGACGGGTGACCGCAAGTATGGCACCGAAGACAACTTGGTTGCCATCGAAGACCAAGGCATTCGTGCCTACATTCCCATGCCCGATCTCGACCATCGCACTGAGTTCTTTAGTGCGGAGCAGTTCCGCTTTGAGGCTGAGCGCGATGTCTACGTGTGTCCGGCAGGGAAAGAACTCCGCTTTGATCGGCCGCATTCGACCGAGCGGTCGCTGCGCTATCGAGCCCGCGCGAAGGACTGCAATCACTGCCCACTCAAAGCCAAATGTACCACGAGCAAACAGGGACGGACGCTCTGTCGCAGTGTGGATGAGACCTGTTTGGATCGAGTCCGCGCCTACCAGCCCACCGAAGCCTACAAAAAGGCGTTGCGCAAGCGCCAGGTGTGGGTTGAACCCTTATTCGCGGAAGCCAAAGACTGGCACGGCATGAGGCGCTTCCGCTTACGCCGGCTCTGGCGCGTCAACTGTGAAGCCCTCATGATCGCCGCTGGTCAGAATCTCAAACGCTTGCTCAAAAAGCGAGGCTGGCGGCGTCCGTTTCCAGCGGAGGCGGGAGGGGTGGTGGCTCCTCCAGACTGGGAGGAGGATGAGATACACAGAAAGGACACACAGAAAAGAAAAAGAGCTTGGGTCTCCGTGGCATCCCTGGCCTCATTAGGCACCATAAGGCCATGGCTTGATGCACAGATCAGCACGTTTTCTCATCCTATCTTTGTTCAAGTTTATTCTCACATCTTTTCCTATGTATTCTTCATCGTTTTACTTTCTGCTCTTCTCTGTTCATGCATCCCTCTCAATGAGAGCCAGAGAAGGGAACCATTTCTCAGTCAAGCTTCATCCTTCGCTAATAAGCTCTACAAAAGAGTTTTTCAACAGGCTGAAATATTGTACGACATGACAAACACAATGAGTGAAATCCCTCAAAAATGCACAGCACCCACAAGACAATCTAGTGGGTGCTTTTTTTGTCCTTCAATCCCGCAAGCGGGCGGTGAGTCATTTCGACTGAAGCGGAGTATTTCCTCTCCACTGCCGAGCGTATGCGCTATCCTGCCTTTCGGGCCAAAGGCATGCATATTGGTAGTGGGATGGCCGAGGCGGCTTGCAAGACGGTGGTCTCCACCCGTGCCAAACGATCCGGTATGCGCTGGACTCCTCGGGGTCTGGATGCGGTCCTTGCTTTGCGCACTTCCGTGCTCAACCAGTCCTATGACTCCTTCTGGGATCCATCTCAGCACCTTTCTATTGCTTGAGTCCCTACAACTTTTTCATACACCCCGAAAGAGGGCACACTATCAACTAGGAATGCGCATGCTCCTTGCTACGGCTTTTTACCCCAGACTGTGAGGTAGAATCCAACGGCACCAAAGTCATCCGAGTGTATTTCTCCCTGCATTTGCTGATAGAGTTGCTCGATCTCCTCCTGCGTCGTCACCCCAGCCTTGAGCAGAAACGGCTGCACGAGCCGGTAGGTTCGAGAAAAATCCTGGGAGAGATCTGCATGCGCCTCCATCCCAGCGGAGAAATTGGTGATAGACACCACTTGCCGGGTATCCTGGCAGCCCGCATCCTGTAACAACCGCTGTAGCGCCGGTGTGCTACTGAGGAGCCGTCCCTCTGGAGAGAAACTGCGCCCTGTCGTGAAGAGTGCCTGGGAGATCATCCCGCCAATGTTCGCAAAGGCGGGGTTACTGCTGATGGGCAGTTCCCCTTCCGTCAATCGGATACACCCCCCAGGTCGTGTCACGCGTAAGAACTCTTGCAGGACCTGTGGCCATGCCTCAGCAGGAATGAAGCCCGTGATGAAACGAGCGTTGACCAGATCGAAGGAGCCATCGGGCATATCCAGCGTTTGGAATGGATTCATGAGGGTAAAATGCACATTGTCTACTCCACGTGCCTTGGCTTGAGCACGCGCACTTTCAACCATGGCGGCATCGTTATCAATGCCCACTATTTGCATATGGGGATAGGCTTGCGCGGTCGCAATGGCCCATTCTCCACTCCCAGAAGCGATATCGAGGACGCGATGGATGGGAGAGATATCTGCTTGCTCCGGCAAAGGCTGGTCCGTTTTCTTGATGAATGGAAGGTCGAAGTTGAACAAGCGCGTCGTCGTTGCTCTCTGTTCAGCGAAAGGTGATGTTGCCATAACTAGAAAATCCCTTCTCTTTATATCTGTGTCACGTCTATCGCTTACGGCTTCTGACCCCATGCAGTGAGGGTATACACGATCCCACGGAAGCTGTCCTCTAACATCTCCACCGAAAGTCGTTGCTTGAGTTCTTCAAACTCTTGGGGAGCTACCACCCCCACGCCAACCAGGAAGGGCTGCATCAGCTCGAAGGCGAGCGTTAAGTCTCGATAGCCACCGCTCTGCTGTAGCGCCCCAGCAGAGAAATCCAGGAAGCTGGGTCTCTCCTGGATATTGACACAGCCGACATCGCGCAAGAAACGCCTCAACCAGGGCGCAATGCCAATATTGCGCCCATCGGCGGAAAAATCGAGTCCGGCTATCCGCGATGCACGCAGCAACTGCCTCATGAGCGTTTCATAGGCAAAGCTGTTCGTCACACCCCATTCACTTCCCGTGATGCGGATGATGCCACCACGCCGGGTGATGCGGAATAGCTCTTGGAAGAGCGGCGGGAATGCTGTGACGGGGATGACCTCCTCGATGTGGCGAGCATTGACCAGGTCAAAGGACGCATCGGAAAAGTCCAGCGGTTCTGTGATGTTTCCCACCTTGAAACTTACATTGTCTAATCCGCTGGCACGTGCCTGGGCGTTGGCATACTCAATCATGTTAGCACTAATGTCAATGCCTGTCACCTGCATGTGAGCATGGGCCTGGCCTAATTCAAGTGCCCATCCTCCGGGACCGCAAGCCACATCAAGGACATGGTAAATGTGTGAGAGAGACTCCTGCGATTGCTCCGGTAGCAGCCCTCCCATGGATGTGTTGAAATTCACGTCCTGTTCGATCAAATGTACCCCCTCGGTGCTGCTGTCACCAAGAATGTACCAGTTTTTCGTCTTCGCTGGATCGTACGTTTCCATAGCGTGGCTTCTCCTATGTTCTACCTAGCCTGAAGTTGATATGTGAATAAGCTTCTCTTCGAGCTGCTGCCAAACGAGTTGTTCGGCCTCTATGCGGGTGATTAAACGGTTTGTGTTAAGTGCCTCTTTCATTACGACTATGATGCGCTGCTGAAATGTCGCGAAAAGCTCACGCTGCCGCTCAACAGTTGGCATCAATTGCAGTTCAATTTGTTCCACTGGAACGAATTGTTCTGGAGTAAAGGCCAGCGCGATCAACTGCGCATAGTCAGCGATGAGCGAGAGGCGTGCTGGAGACAGAAAATAATTTGGTGCCGTGCTGGACAGCAAGAGACACCCTGCGACCCTGTTGGCATACACAAGAGGATGAGCTAGAGCACTCACTTCATACTCCACCTGATAGGCCGGGAGAAAGGACGTACTTTCTCTCAGATCATTGACGACCCCTTGGCGACAGTTCGCAACCGCATAGCCCGCCAGCGATTCGGCTCCTAGAAATATAGCTTTGTGCTCCAAGTCTCCCTCCCAAGGGGGAGTGCCCAGGCCCATCCTCTCACGCAGGCTGCGAACCTTGCCTTCGCTGGAGGCAGGCATACATTGCACCACCGTGATAGCCATGCCGATCCGTTCAGGGTCGAGGCGTCGCAGGGCGTGCAGCACCACTTTCCGACAGAGCGTCCAGAGCAGCAGGTTGCTGGATGTCGTGGCGCGTGCCTCAAACACCTGCCTGATGAACTGATAATCGATCTCATCTGATGGCTCACTCGCCACTGTATCCGTGAGATCAATGTGCTCTTCCCCCAACAGGGAGGAGAGGAGGTCACGGTGCTGCTTCGGTAAGGCATGCAGCAATTGACGCAAATTGTGTGGACGCGGAGTGGACTCACCCGTGATCCAGCGAGTCAGCGTAATAGAACGCACGCCTATCTCGTTAGCGATGCGCTCCCGCTCGGCAGGGTCACTGATGATGCTCTTCAGCAGCTCGCGCCAGGAGGATGGTTGTTCCAACGCTACACCTCTGCTGCTTCAAAACCGTACTCTAGAGAAACGAATATAGATGTATAGTAGCAGACAAAAGTATGAACGTCAATCGTTCAGCAACCAGGCGGGGCTCTTTTAGAAGAGTTTTTTGACTCAAAAAAGACAATCATTTTTGGTCTATTTTCGCCTCAACCCGCCTCTCAAGCTTAGCGCGAATCTCTGCGTAGCAAGTCCATCACTGCGCCTCGCGGAAAGCTCTTCGATATTTTTGCCACGTCGGACATAGTTATTTCTGACATTGTGCATTCTGCGGCGTGAAGAAAGAACAATTTAGGATGATGAGGTTGAGGTATCTGGTGGTTCAATAAAAGGTAAATTCGCCATTTCTGCTTTGTTCTGATGGTTAATATCATTGGTGACAAGAACAACTATGCTTGATGGCTCTTCCCGTTGGACTTCCAAAGTAGCCGCAATGATACAATCATCTTTATTCGTGGGGTCAAGCCAACTCAGCGTTTTTTTGAAATCAGGCTCGTGCGCAATCATCTTAACAGTTATAACCTTATTTACCTTGGGTAATAATTGATTGCACTTTCTTACGGAAATCATCATTGCGATGTACGATTTTGAGCTTATCGAGTTCGGAAAGAACAGTTGGGAGAATGACAACAGTATAGTCTGCTTGCCCAATTGCTGCTGCATAGGAAGCTATATCAGGACATATAATGAGAGCATTTGTATCTGGTACAAGAATAATTTCAGCCTTATCTGTGGGCTGAAAAATTTGAAGCAAGACGTAGAATACCTGTAATTCCTTGCGGAAAATTTGTTTTGCCTCATTAATAGTAGGAGGGGGTACATTCCAATCATCTTTTTTTTCGAGCCACCCTCTTATATTATTGTCCGTCTCACCAATTTGTCTTTGTATCTCTTCTGGACTTTCATGAAAAAGCATTTGGAACTGTTCAAACCACGATGAGTACGAGCGTAGAAGTTTCAGTTGCAGGTATTTCTGGTTTCCATTATCCTCACCCCAGTAATAGTCATTTACAAGTGCAAATACTTGTGGCTCATAAAATGGGGGATAGCGACGATTTGGAAACCTTTCTATAGTTGAAGCATCCAGAAACTCAAGCACTTGCTGTTCAATAGTTTGTAGTTGCTCTTCAAGGCGCACAATAAGAGGCACTATGTTCATAGCAGCTTATCCTAATCCTAATTCTGCTTAGAGCGTATCAGAAGATTGTTGTACACTTTTTGCCTACTTAAATCTAACAAACTGAGGGGCATTTCGCCTGAAAATAGCGAATTTTCATCCGCTTCTCTGTCCACCACGGACATCGCGCTTCCTATCTAAAGATAACCTAATGCCCAGTAACAACTCCTTCTGCTCGAGTTTACTTGCTCGACAAAGCTTGCTGAAGCACTTGTTACTGCACATTTTATGAGAGCAAGACTTTCACTGGAATGCGGAATACCGCCTTCCCTTCTTTATCCTGCACCTCGATAATAGACTCAGGATCAATCTGAGTGATAAACCACTCGTAGAGTTTCAAAGAGTTCCGAATAACTTCTGCTTTCGTGGCAGCATCTAGCCGCTCTCTCATACCTTCGAGTCGTTTTAGCGCCTCAGGTGAGAAATCGAATTGAACTCTCTGTTTTGTTTTTGTCGTATCCATAATTTTTCCAAAGCGGCGATACTTATCCCTGATGAGCATAACAAGGATCGCCTGAAACTGTTCAGTCACTCTTGAAATAGAATTTCAAGACGACCTGCAATGGCACCATAAGCAAGGCAGGAGAACCAAGGAGAATGACATCTCCTGTCATGATAAATCTGATCAGACTTACTGTAGTGCAAATTGCCCAAACGGTTATTACAATACGTGTGATGTTTGAACGTACTCGCGCTTTCTCAAAAAAGACGAGCTGTTGCCATGTTTCTACGTAACCAGCATTGACAATATCATGCTCTTCCTTATTTGAAGAACCATCACTCTCTTCTACGTCAAAATCCTTAGGTAGATCGAGCTCTCCAGGCTGATCCTGTTTCATAAGGCCCATCCTTCAAGGCTGGCCCTATTACCTTTTTACAATCTCGCCAGGTCAAGAAATGATAATTATTATTGTATAGAGAATTATAGGGCCAGCCTAAGGTGTGGTTAGTATGAATTTCTCTATCTATGAAGCGTGCCATGTGAAACTCCTTTCAGTATCACCCATCTCTCCAAGCGTTGGAACCTTATCTTGACCTATTGGTTTCAAGAATAACATATTTTCATCCAAAATACAAGCTTTTTACGAGTGTTTTTTATAGCTTCAAAATTAGCAACTTGTAAGGATAGGTTGAGGATTTATGGCAAATGGGAACAAATAGGTGAGAGCTGAAAGTCGCACATTTAGGTTAAGGCGACGCGGCAAGAGGGTTGCTTCAATGGCTTGTCTGTTCGTCTGCTGCTTTCTCTCTGTGTCTACAGGCGTAAGAAGAGCAACATCACGGCTGTTTTCTCGCAACAGATAGGGTCTGCCTGTCTTCTTGGCTTCTTGAGCAAGACGTTTGAGATCAGGAAGATGGCTAATATCAATGGGTGTTGGGGTAGTACTCATAGGTAAGCGTATTATAGCAAATCACTATCTGTTTGCAATCGGCGTTCAGAGCAAGAAGCGCGATGAAAAAGGACTGTGTTCATGCGAGAGTGTTTCTCTCTGTAGGGACAATAAGTAGGTACGAAACATGCCTGAGCAGCAAGACAATGAGGCAGAAAACAACACCAGAAGACTGTTGTCTTCTCACTGCCTGTACTCAGGCATGATGTTCAAAAAGGTCATGCAACACCATTTCCATATCCTCGCCTGGAGGTGGATCACACCATAGAGCATATTTCTGGGGTAGCTGCCTTAACAAAAATAAGCATAGGCAAGTTTTGTAAGAATTACTGCAAGAGAAAGGTAAGAAGTAGCTCAATGAAGTGTAAGAAAAAGGAGCTACCGGAAAGATAGCTCCCTCTGTGGTAAATGGTGTCATACTGTCCAGCTATAAAAGCTATTATGCGACCAATAAGTTCTTGGTCGTCTCTTGACCGGCTGCCAGGAGTAGAAAGCAGAAGTTGACCAGTTCTTGCTGACTGAGGCGCTCGCCATCGATTTCTGCGTTGCTGAGCGAGGTGATCAAATCGTCGCGTGGGTCCTTGCGTCGTGCTTCTAGCAAGCGCAAGAAGTAGTGGTTCATCTCCTGGCGCATATCAGGTGCGGACCCCTCGGCCCGTTCACGCGACCCCTCATTTTCACGACCCCCACCGAAGCGGGCCCAGCGCTGGAAGATGTCCCAATCCTGGGCTGGCACCCCAAGCATCTCGGCGATGATTTTGGCCGGTAAGGGGAAGGCGATGTCAGAGACGACATCCATGTGGCCTGTGGCTTTTACCGCGTCAAGCAATTCCTGAGTGATCTGCGTGACCCGATGCGAGAGGCGAGTGACTGCACGTGGCGTAAAGGCCTGATTGACCAGATTCCGTAATGTACGGTGATCGGGGGGATCGGTGGTGACGAGCGTGTTGGCCAGAAATGAGTCGCCAAAGGTGGCCTGCGATGAAAAACGGTGGTAGGCAGTGATCACTGCCTGCACATCTTCATAACGGAACACCTGCCAGATGGGCATCTGTTCGGTATGAAAGACGGGCTGATTGGAACGCATCTGCTCAAACCAGGCATAGACCTGGGGAAGATCTTCAGGGGAACGAGGTAAGAAGTCGGCGAATCCTCTCGAACGGCGTTGGGGTTGTTGCATCTATCAAAATCTTTCTTCTCTTCACTTTTTAGGCATAAGAGCTGACGTAACTACGGACTGAACATTTTGCGCGAAAGGGATCAAGCTGCGCTCAAAAAGGGCTGCAAGCAGATCTTCTTTTTCTTTATCTTACGATCTATTTCCTAAAAAGTTAGATTCTGGCAGACGGTTCGGAAGGCATCGTCAGCATCTTTAGGCGTAATTGAGACGACGATCAACCGCGGTGAGTTCCTCGTTCGTGAGCCCCCACTTGAGGATGAGCTGGTGATAGGTACCAGCAGCCTTCAACTGATTGTAGGCCGTTTGTATGGCATTGAACATCGAAGGATCGTTCTTGCGCATGACAATACCTTCGGGACCGGCGCCAAAGACGGAGCCGCCAACTTCAAATTGACTGGGATTCTGTTTGATGTAGTAGTCCGTTACTGGTGAGTCCTGGTAGGTTGCTACAACGCGGTTATTAGCCAGCAGCTGTATCACTGCCGTCTGATCTTGCAGGACGATCATATTGATAGCAGGCTTATCCTGCTCCTGGCAATTATCGCTGGAGCTCTGTAAGACGCCCTGTTCTATAGTGCCGTCCTGCACTCCTACGGCCAAGCCACACAAGTCGTCCGTGCTTTTGATGTTCTTCGGATTGCCTTTCTGCACCAGCAGAGATTCACCAGCATTCAAGTAAGGTACGAAATCGACTTTCTTATGCCGCTCAGGCGTAATGTTGACTGCCGAGATGACGACGTCGAAGCGCTTGGCCACCAGGTCATCAATGATGGTATCAAACTTGGTGGTAACAATATTTGCCTGCAAGCCCATACGGTGAGCAATCGCCGTGATTAGATCAACATCAAAACCGGCAGCTTTGTGAGTCGTGGTATCGATATACTCCTGCGGGGGATAGGTGGTATCGCTGCCAACGGTTAAAACGCCAGGAGTGATAAGGTCGCTTAGGGGGACGATAGTGGAGGTAGCGGGATTACTGGTGGGATTGCTTCCAGTAGGAGGCGGAGTGGTACCGCCACTGCTGCATGCAGCAAGGAGCAAAGATAACACAACCATACTCCCCAGCAGCAACACAGCAAGCGAAGTACGGCGTCCTCGCTTCTTGAAAAATACAAGTAGCATCCAAATATCCTCCTCTAACTGAAATAGAAGTTGGCGAAGTTAGGCCTAGTGTAGCATAGACGTTGAAAGGATGACAAGTAGACCCGGTATGTTTCCAGAGCTATTTAAACCGTGGGGGCAATACGCCCCTACAGATAAATCTGGTAAAATGAAAGGAGATACAGGAGCAGAGGGAAAGAGCAAGATAGCACTCGATAGAAAATACACAAGTATCCGAGGATACCCTACGTCTGTGACATGCGATTATAGACGGCTAACCAATTGGTCGCAATCTCTTTCTGAGCTTCTGGGAGCGATATGGCTCCTGAACACACTTGACTGTGCAGGTAATTTTCCACTTTGTCCTTCTCATGAAAACCTGGTTTGGGACTGGCAGCCTCAGGCCAGAGATTGGCAATGTCATTGGAGCCACCTAATTCCAGGCTGACCAGGTGATCGACCTCATACTGACCTGTCGAGTGATGGGTGATATCATATTCAGTGTAGACTTGATCTTTTTCGCTGGTCGGCACGTTGCGCACGGAACGTGAGTATCCTGATTTGCAAATATCCTGTTGCGTTGCATTGGGGAAGATCGCCCCGGGAGTACACGCAGAGTCAGGAAGACCCCCATGAGCCATACACCCCGATGTTTTCGTTTGCACACCAAAGTGCGTCTCACTAGTTGATGAGGTAACGGTAGCTGAGGGATTCGTTGCTGAGCCAGGAGGTGAAATGGTGACACTACATCCACTCACAATCAACGCTAAGCCAGCGATCAGTGACAGCACATACAGGTACTTCATCGTGTTCTTCTCCTTTACTGAAAACCGCTCGTAACAGGCCTCAAGACCCTTACTCCGACTGCAACACGAGCCAGGTAGCATCAAAATGCTGTGCGTGAAGGTCGTCCCGTTTCACCCAGTAGTAGAGCATTCCTGCATTGCCCCATCGCATCCCTGCATGCTCATCAGAGTCTATTTGTAGTAACAATAGCCAATCCCTTGCACCTTTCGCTATCTCAGCAGCACGAGGGTCGCTGTCATCGGTGATGCCATGAGAGACCAGTTGACACTGGAGACGCATATCATCCTGAAGCGTATCAGGGTCCCCCAGAAGCCGATGGTGAATAGCGGCATGGTCTTCAGGATTGGGAAACGTGGAGAGCAAGGCTTCATAGTTTTTTTGTTCTTCGTCTGTCCAATCAAAGTTGGCGACATCAAGCTTGGGATACTGAGATAAAGTGATCTCGTTGGCAAACTTAATGGAACAAGCTTTAAACTGGCTGGAAGTCGGTAATGGTGCAGGTGGTGTAGTTCGTTGGAGTCCCGTAAGCTCTTCCCTAAAGAGAACACACCAGCAGCCCTTATCCGTGGGATTTTCTCCAAAGGTTTGCTGCTGTGCATCATAGAAGAACCAGAGCATCCCAGTGTGGGGGAGTACGTTCTCTGCGTCATATGGGCCTATGTCAGCCAGGCGTATTTGTGTGATAAAGGACTGTGGCAGACCATGGCATTCCGGCCAGGAGACACCAGAGGGCAGATCAGGAACACCGCCAATCTTCGATGTGCCAGG
>WNFX01003303.1_pt1 | contig 16151 bp, 12 predicted proteins | sample 5400111 | NCBI WGS metagenome assembly WNFX01 (sample SAMN13153363, study PRJNA577476) | soil metagenome | isolation source: 40 cm soil or saprolite under grassland replicate 1 | place: USA:California | collected 2016-06-15 | reverse complement strand
TGGCAGCCGTTTTGCATATAAGGATCCTTAACGGCTGCCGCGTGGCGTGCCGCTCTCTAGGCGCTTACCGCCGCGGGAAGGGCGGCCAGCTGGTCACGGATACCCTGCGCCGTGGCGTCGCTCCCGGTCCGGGCCACTGCCGCGCCGGCCAGGTCCCTGGCCCGGTGGAGCACGATCTCCGGGCGGTAGTCGGCCGGCAGCCCGTTGAGCGTCTCCTCGCCGATGCGCACCGCCTCCTCGACCTCGCCCCGCGCAAGCTGGCACATGGCCCGGTCGAAGAGGATGAGCGAGCGGTCGAGACGTTCTGTCGCTGGATACGCATCCAGCGCTTCGGCCAGGACCCGGTCGGCTTCCGCGGCGCCAAGCTCGGCGAGCGCCTCGCCATGGTGGAAGAGGAATTGCCGCTTCGTGTAGCCGAACGCCGTGTCGGACCGCTGGTCGGAGCCGAGCTGAGCGAACATGGCATGCGCCCGCGCTATGGCCCGCTGCGCCTGCTCGGTCGCGGCCGGATGTCCCGGCCCTGCTTTGGCGAGCGCACGTGCCTCGATCATCGGTGCCAGCACCCCCGCCGCGCAGGGAGCCCGGCCGGCCAGATCCTGGCTGATGCGGGCGAGCCGCAGCGCTTCGCGTGAGTCACCGTAGTAGAGCGGAACGAGACCCTCCCTGGCCACGACCCACGCCCGCAAGGCGCGATCGCCTGTCTCGTCCGCGGCAGTTCGCGCAGTACGGAAGAACGACCTGGCCAGCCTGTGGTCACCGACATCGATCATCGTCATGCCGGTGAGCGCCGCCAGCTGAGCGGCCAGGCGGCACAGTCGTTCCTGCGCCTCGATGGACTGCCGCGTCTCGCACATCCTGCGCACGTCACCCAGATCGAGCAGGACGTCACACAGAAGCCGTAGCGGCGGCACGGTCATGTACTGGCGCCCGTAACTTGCGGTTGCCTCCTCCCACTGATCGAGCGTCGTAGCGGCGACGCCGCTGCTGAGCAGGGCATCGTCGAGACGGCGCCGGACACCGTCGACTGCGCCGAAGAAGTGGCTGTCCAGCGGGACGCCAGCTCCGGCGATCAGTTGCAGCAGAGTTCGTCGTAACACGTCGTCTTGCTCCTCGCCCGTTTCGCCGAAGTAATCACGGACGCCGCCCGCGGATCCCCCGCGTCCCCCCGCGATACCCTCCCGGCCTCGCCCTCCCCCGGCGGCAGTGCCACCGGGCTCGCCGGCTCCGGACGCCTGATCGGCGCCATGACCCGCGCCGCGGTGGCTGCGGCCGCAGAAACACCGGTTCGGGTAACCCAGGTCTTCTGGGTCAGCGCGGAACACGGCGCACAGGTAGTGGAGATATTCCGGTCCGGGCCGCTTGTGCCCGCTTTCGTACGCGGACAGCAAGGTCTCGCTGAACCGCGGCATAGGGCGGCTTTCGTTCTCGTACCACGCCTTGACCTGCTCGACAATGTCGGCCAAGGCGTTACCTGCCGCCAGGCGGTAGGCGCGGATCCACGTGGTGCCGAAGACCGGCTCGCACTCGTCGTGTATGGCCATGGCGACCGCGTTGAGCGGCCGGCCGGCCACCAGTCCCTGTGCTCGGATCCTGCGCGCAATGACGGCTTCCTTCTGCATATCGCCGTGCGCCGGGCCCGCGGGCCCAGTGGACGGTAGGACGTGCGCTCCGTCGTGTGATGGTTCATACGACCTCGCGCGTGGTTGAGTGGCGACGATTCCGCCGTGTTGCCCGGACATACCGGCCCCTTTCCCCCCAAACATTCACTCGCCTGTCCCTCGGCCGGTCTTGTGCCTAACGCAGCGTAATCTAGTCATCGCGCTCTGCCATCTAGGATGGCAGGAACGCCCGCTGATCGCATGATCCCGCATCGATCATGGCGGACGATCCTCGAACGGCGACGAACATTCCTCCCCCCCAAGACCGAGATCCTCCACGGGCGCCGAGGGACGGCGTTGACCGCACTGTACCCATATTGCGATTCTCATTTCACATGTTGCGCTATGTGTAGCGCACTTGGAAGTGCAGGTAAGGGATGCGTTCGGCCTGCGGTGACTACGTAATGCGACGTAGCGTTTGCAAAGTGTTAGATGTTACGAATGCTCGATAGCTCGTGAATGTCCGGCCCGTTCAGGCCGCGGCCGGGGTGAAGGCTCCGTCACCATCGACGGCCACCGGGCGGCCAGGCGGACTGAGAGGGCTGGATGGCAAGGAGAGGCATGCCATGATCGGGGAGGACGAGATGCGGGTACTGGATTCGGCTCGTGGCTCAGGCGCGCTGGATGATCGGCACTGCGAGTCAGAACCGGGCGACGGTGGCTCCTCGTGCGAGGCGCCCAGCTCGCACGATGACCCGGCCCGTCACCATTCGAACGGGCCGCTCGGCTACCTGGAGAACCTGGCCGCCGAACTCGGCGCCCGCGGGCTCGCCGCGCGCGTGCTCCGGACGGTTTCGGGCGTGGCGTTCGTCCGGGTGATCAATCCACTGGCGACCACCATGCGCGAGAGCGTGACATGCGCACCTTCTCCCGCCGGGCTGCACGACTGGTACTACTGGTGGTCGTGGGGCGAATGTTTGCACCGGGTGGATGATCCGGCCGGCGCAGCCTCTAAGGTGGCACACGTCCTGGACACGGCCGGGGCGCCTGCCGGATAACAGCCCGGACTGGCCCCCCGACATGGTCCGATGTGCGAAGGCAACGCGCCATCGGTCACTATGGGGGGTCAGTCCGCCGACGGGACTGCGGGCCGGCCAAGCGCGCGGCTAAGCCGGTTCGCAGTCCCGCCGTACCCGGCAAGGAAGGGATCCCCGGTGAGCGCCCTCTCGCCGACAGGCCTCGCCCAGCAGGAAGTCCAGGGCACCTTGGCCGCCGCCTGCGGTCAAAAGCCAGGAATCGTCTGCCACATCGTGTGGGACATCACGCACGACAACAGCACGGCCGTGCTCGCCGACTCCTACCTGGCCGAGCCGCTCAAGATCGCCCTGCGCATCGCGTTCGTGCTCGCCCTGGCCCTGATCGCCCGCTGGCTCGCGCACAGATTCATCGACCGCCTCACCGGGCGGGCCGAGCGTTCCCTGGTGCCGAAGCGGATCCGGGTGAAAGCCGCCGCGGTGCTCGAGGCCAGCCCGGTGACGTTCAGCGAACGGCGCAGGCAGCGGACCTATGCCCTCGGCTCGATCCTGCGCAGCATCTCGTCGGTCGTGATTTTCGGCATCGCCGCGCTGACGATCCTCGGCGACCTGGGTGTGAACCTCGCTCCCCTGCTGGCGAGCGCGGGAGTCGCCGGAATCGCCATCGGCTTCGGCGCGCAGAACGTGGTCAAGGATTTCCTGTCCGGAATCTTCATGCTGCTTGAGGACCAGTACGGCGTGGGTGATGTCGTCAATGCCGGCGAAGCGACAGGAAGCGTCGAGGCGGTCGGGCTGCGGACCACCCGGCTGCGCGACGTGAACGGGGTTGTGTGGCACATCCGCAACGGCACGATCGACCGGATTGGCAACCAGTCCCAGGGCTGGTCCCGGGCGGTTGTCGACCTGCCGGTCGGCTATGACCAGGACGTTGCCCTGGCCCGCGAGACCATGAGGCAGGCGGCGGCGGCGATGTGGCGTGAGGCACGATGGGCCGATGTCATCCTGGAGGAGCCGGAAGTGTGGGGCGTGCAGGCGCTCCTGGCCAATGTCGTGGTGATGCGCGTCGTGGCCAAGACCGAACCGCTCAAGCAGTGGCAGGTTGCGCGGGAGCTTAGACAGCGGCTCATGAAGGCCCTGTCCGAGCAGGGCCTGACCGTCGGCGTGCTCGGCGGCGACTCGAGCAGCCAGATCGAATCGGCCTGAAGCTCCAGCGCGGCACATACCCTTGAGAACGCCATGGATGAGACAACCGAGATCAGCTTCTTCGATGCGGTGGGTGGCGAGGATGCATTCCGCCGTCTCGTGAGCCGCTTCTACCGCGAAGTCGCCGCCGATCCGGTGCTGCGGCCCATCTATCCCGGGAAGGATCTCGGACCGGCACAGGAGCACCTGACGCTGTTCCTGATCCAGTACTGGGGCGGGCCGCGCACCTACAGCGAGCAGCGAGGCCATCCGAGGCTCCGCATGCGGCACGCCCCGTTCCGTATCGGCGAGGCCGAGAGGGACGCCTGGCTCCGGCTCATGCGAGTGGCGCTCGACGAGCTGGGCCTCGACCCACAGCTGGATGCGCAGCTCTGGGACTACTTCGTCATGGCCGCGCAGAGCCTGGTCAACGTGGCCGGGAGTCGCGACGACGTCCCAGGGACGCTTCCGCTGGCGTGACCCGGACGAGAATCGCGCGCCGCGGCGCGCCAGCCGGCCGCTTTAACACAGACCAGTATTAGGGCACTTCCTCGTCCATGAAAACGACGGTGCGGCCGTCAGCCGCGGGTGAGCTTGCGGTAGGTCACCCGGTGCGGGCGCGCCGCCTCGGCACCGAGCCGGTCGATCTTGTTCTTCTCGTAGGACTCGAAGTTTCCCTCGAACCAGAACCAGCTCGCGTCACCCTCCCAGGCCAGGATGTGGGTGGCCACGCGGTCAAGGAACCACCGGTCGTGGCTGGTGATCACGGCGCATCCCGGGAAGTCGAGCAGCGCGTTCTCCAGCGATGACAGGGTCTCCACGTCAAGATCGTTAGTCGGCTCGTCAAGCAGCAGCAGATTGCCGCCCTGCTTGAGTGTCAGCGCCAGGTTGACGCGGTTGCGCTCGCCTCCGGACAGCACGCCCGCCGGCTTTTGCTGGTCCGGCCCTTTGAAGCCGAATGCCGCCACGTATGCGCGGCTCGGTATTTCCACGCCGCGCGCCCGGATATAGGCCTCGCCGTCAGAGATCACTTCCCACACGCTCTTGTCCGGCGCGATCCGCGCGCGTTCCTGGTCCACGTAGGAGATCTCTACCGTCTCCCCGATCCGCAGGAGACCGGCGTCCGGCTTCTCCTCGCCGATGATCATCTTGAACAAGGTGGTCTTCCCGACCCCGTTCGGGCCTATTACGCCGACGATGCCGTTACGCGGCAGCGAGAAGCTAAGGCCCTCGATCAGCACCCGGTCACCGAAGCCCTTCGTAAGACCCTCGGCTTCGACCACCGTCGAGCCCAGCCGCGGGCCAGGCGGGATCTGGATCTCTTCGAAGTCAAGCTTGCGGTTGACAGCTGCCTCCGCCGCCATCTGCTCGTAGCGGTCCAGCCGTGCCCTGCTCTTGGCCTGGCGCGCCCGCGGCGCCGATCGCACCCACTCAAGCTCGTCCTCAAGGCGCTTGCGCTTCTTGGCGTCCTTAGCACCCTCGACCTTGATCCTGGCCGCCTTGGTCTGGAGGTAGGTCGAGTAGTTGCCCTCGTACGGATAGGCGTGGCCGCGGTCGAGCTCAAGGATCCACCCGGCCACGTTGTCAAGGAAATACCGGTCGTGCGTGACGGCTACCACGGTGCCCGGGTACTTCTCCAGGTGCTGCTCCAGCCAGGCCACGCTTTCGGCGTCCAGGTGGTTGGTGGGCTCGTCAAGCAACAGGAGGTCCGGCTGCGACAAAAGGAGCCCGCACAGCGCCACGCGTCGGCGCTCACCGCCCGACAGCTGCGCGACTCCCGAATCCGGCGGCGGGCAGCGCAACGCGTCCATGGCCTGCTCGAGCTGGCTGTCCAGGTCCCAGGCACCACGATGATCGAGCTGCTCCTGCAGGCGGCCCATCTCTTCGAGCAGCTCATCGGAGTAGTCGGCGGCCAGTTTCTCGGCGATCTCGTTGTAGCGATCGAGCAGGGCCTTGGTCTCCGCGACGCCCTCCTCCACGTTGCCGAGCACCGTCTTGTCCTCGGTCAGCTTGGGCTCCTGCTCCAAGATCCCGACCGTGTATCCGGGCATCAGCCTGGCATCTCCGTTTGACGGGTGCTCGAGCCCGGCCATCATCCTCAGCAGAGTCGACTTGCCGGTACCGTTCGGCCCGACAACGCCGATTTTGGCGCCAGGAAGGAACGCCAAGGTGACGTCATCAAGGATCGCTTTGTCGCCGTACGCCTTGCGCACAGCGCGCATCTGGTAAATGAAATCCGGCATGGCACCCAGGGTATGGGGTCACGTAAGAGCTCAGAACAAACCGGCCGCTGAGAGCCTGTTCTGAGCCCTCAGGGGTACCCGGCCGCTTCCTGCTGGCCGCCGTCCTTGTCACCGTGCACCGGCAACTCGTCACCCGGCATGAATAGGCATACCCGGTCGCGCCCAGACTCCTTGGCGCGGTAAAGCGCGAGATCCGCGGCCGCAAGCAGTTCGAACAGATCGCGGCCGTCGGTGCGGAGCATCGCGATCCCTATCGAGACCGTCACGCTCACCGTGTTCTCCTCCACCGGTACCGCCACCTCGCTCACTCGGGTGCGCATCCGCTCGGCGACGTGACACGCCTCGGCGACAGTGGCCCCGGGCACCAGGGCGACGAATTCCTCACCGCCGAACCGCCCTACGAGATCGGCGTCATGGACTTGCTGGCGCAACGCCGCGGAGAGCCCGGCAAGTACCAGGTCGCCGGTCAAGTGACCGCAGGTGTCGTTTACCCGCTTGAAGTGGTCGATGTCGATAAGCAGGAGCGCGAGCGAATCGTCGGCCCGCAGCGCCCGGTTCAGTTCGGCATCGGCTTCCCGCTGCCAGGCTGCCGCGTTGAGTAGACCGGTCTTGGCGTCTATCCGGGCGGCGGCCCGCAACTGCTTGTGGAGCAGGCTGCGCTGCAGCACGACGACTGGCGGCAGGGCGAGGAGCAGGAGCGCGGGACTCGCCACACACGCGATCGTCACGAGCACGCCCACGCATAGCTCGACGACATCGAGAAGCAGGCTCTCCCGGTCCCAGAGCAGCTCGCGCCAGCGAGTCTGCCGGTCGGCCAGATGCGCGGCGACCGCGACGAGGGCCATGTTCACCACCGTGAATAGCACAGCGCACGCGACGGCGGCCGCGACTGTGGCTGGATGGGTGAGCCAGACGTGCGAGCGCCCGAGCGCCGCTTCTCCCGTGACCCTCTCGCCGGTCAGCCGGAAGGCGCCCGATGTTGCGGCGCCCGCGACGCCAAGCGCCGCAGTGGTGAACACCCGGCGGAACATCAGGGCTCGCGAAACCCTCAGATGCAAGACGATGCCGAGCGGAATCGGCGCGAGAAGCGCGTAGGGCGGCGGGAGCAGCAGCGCGACAGGAAGCCACCACGCCGACAGCAGGTCGCGTGAGACGCCGGCCGGAACGCCGAGCCGCCGTGTTGCCTCGATGCATACGGCACCGCAGGCGAGCAGCGCGGTGAAGAGCAATAGCTGGCCCGCGTGCAGCGGAGTGCGGGAGACCTGCCAACCGGTGACCGCAAGGTAGCCGGCGACCGCCGCCAGGAGGTAGGCCACGAGAGCCGGAGGCTGGCCAAAGAGCGGCCAGCTCGACGGCCATCTCGCCACCCGGCGCAGGCCCTGGCGTGGTCCGCGGCGAATCGCATCCCGACGGGCCGCTGACATGCCTTCCATTCCCGGTGCCGTAGCTGTCATCACATTGGGTAACACCATAGATGCAATGCGTGTGCACGGCTGACGAAACGAGTATGTTGGAGCCCGCACGAATACGAGGCATGGCGCCTGCGCACGGGTCCCTGAGCCCGGGACCGCGGGGCCTCCGGGCACCGCGGGACCTCCGGGCACCGCGGGGCCCGGTGCCCCGCGGTGACGGAAGGAGACCACGCTCATGCGAGGCATTGTGTGGACATGACGGTGTCGAAGCAGCCAACCGGCCGACCGGCAGACGCCTCTCAGGCGGCCTGCCCGGCCTGCCCCGAATCCGCCACGTCGCTGCCCGCCTCCGCGCCGACCGCGTCTGAGATCCCATCCGCCGGGTCACCGGGACCGACGTCTTCACCCTCATTTATCTCGCCGCCATTTGTCCCGCCGCCCGAGACGAACTGGAGCGAAGACGCCTCGACCCCGGCGTCGTCGAACATGTCCGCGGCGGCGAACTCGCCGTCCGGGCCGGTCGCTGGATCAAGCTCTGGCTCAGGCTCCTGTTGAGCAGCACCGGACCACCCGGCCGCCGGGCGCTCGCCGCCAACCGCCGCCGGCGCGTCACCCGGCGAGCGCTTGGTACGCAGGAAATGAGCAACGCCACGGGTCAGGTCGTGACCGAGCGTCGAGGCGTCCACTTCGACGACCGTGCGATGGTTGCCATCCTTGTCGTCGAACTGCCGTACCCGCAGCCGCCCCTTCACCACGACGGGGTCCCCCTTGCGCAGGCAGGCCGCCACGTTGCCCGCGAGTGAGCGCCAGCATGTGACCGTCACGTAGGAGGTGTCCCCATCTGACCACTGACCCGTTTCCCTATCGAGGCGGCGGGGCGTCACCCCCACACGCATGTTGGTCACGAAGCGGCCGGCCTTCGTCATGACCAGGCTCGGCGCGCTCGCGACGTATCCGACCAGCGCCACCTGTACTTCGTTCATCGCATCCTCCTCGGCCGATCCGGCGGCAGTGCGCTGCCGGTCCGCAACCACGATCGGCCGGACACGGCACTGTCTGCCACGCCGAACGACGTTCTGTGGACGGCGAGATGGGTTGACGAATTCTGTGGACAACGATGCGCGAGATCCGGCGCCGTCGTGGCATCATGTGCGGCGCTGTGTCAGGGCGTGTCCCGCCCTACGCCCCAACAAGCTCAGACGGCTCGGTGATCACATCCACGAGCGCACCGTTGCGCAGCGCAGTGATGGCGAACGGACGCCCGATCGCCTCGGCGAACATCAGCCGCTGCAGGGCCTGCGCGCTGTCCACGGGCTGCCCGCCCGCGTACAGCAGCAAGTCACCGGCACGCAGCCCGGCCTGGTCAGCGGGTCCGCCCGCGACCACATCGATGACACGCAGTCCTCGGCCGGAACTAGTCTTGGCGCTCAGCCGGGGCGGCAGCGGGGCGGGTGTGATGATGAGCCCGAGATAGGCGCGCCGAACACGGCCGTCCCGCATCAACGAGGCGATGATCCGCCGGCTCGTGGAATTGATGGGGACCGCAAGCCCGAGGCCGATGCCCGCCACCGCGGTGTTGATGCCGACGACGCGCGCATTAGCATCGGCGAGCGCTCCACCCGAGCTGCCAGGGTTGAGTGCCGCGTCTGTCTGGATGACATCTTCGATCATCCCGCCCGCAACCCCAGCCGACTCGGGGCCGCCCGTGCGAGTCGGCAGCGACCGGCCGAGCGCGCTGACCACGCCCGCGGTGACCGACCCAGCCAGGCCGAGCGGGTTACCGACGGCGACGACAAGCTGGCCGGTGACAAGGGAATCGGCGTCGCCGAGCTCGGCCGGATCCGGGGTCTGCCCCGCCGCCCTGATCACAGCGAGGTCCGAGAGCGGGTCGGTGCCGACGACGTCGAACGCGACGCTCGATCCATCGGCGAATTCGGCCGTGCCCGCCTGCGCGCGGCCAACAACGTGCGCGTTGGTAAGCAGGAATCCGTCGCCCGTGTAGACGACGGCGGAGCCCAGGCTCTGGCCCGCGCCGCCGCGCCGCGGCACCCGGAGGCTGGCGACCTTGGGCGTGAGCTGCGCCGCAACGCTGGTGACGATCTGGGAGTACGCGTCGAGGGGCGAGCTTGGCGTCATGGCAGCCTCCGAGAATTATTACAACATTACATAAGCGAAACGGCTGCGCGGGGTCGCTGGCTTCCTCGACGGAGTTACGCTCTGCGCGGACGAGAGCCCTGACCGGGGGACATCCCCATGACCTGCCGCGCTGCGGTCAGTAACGGCTCGCGGCGCGCAACTCGTCGCAGAACCGGCCATACTCCGACAGCTCCTGCTGTACGGGCATGAGGACCTTGTCCTGCACGACGGCGGAGATTCTGCCGTGGATAAGTTCTACGATCTTGTCCCGCTGCCGTTCTGCCGCCAGCGTGATCACGTTCTGGCACCCGGACGACGTGAGCCAGCCGAGGAGCAGGATCGCCGCGATCATGACACAGACCCAGGGAAGCAGGGTTGCGTCATCGAGCAGCGGCGTCGACTCCCGCGCGATGTGGAAGACCCCGAACGAGATGAGTGCGCCGATCCAGGCCAGTCCGGCGACCGCCACGGCGATGAGCGCCCACTGCCAGACGCGCACGGCCCGCCACCAGCCGGGAATCCGGTTGACCGCGGGCAGGCACTCTCTGAGCGCCTTGCCGAGTTCCGCCGGAATCTGGTCCGCCAGCGACCTCGCCGCCGCGCGGACCGTTCGCGACCATGGCACGGGCAGGGACGCGCAGATGTCGCCGGCGAGCGCGCTGAGTGTGTTGTCAATCTCGGCCTGCTGCGCACCGACCGGTCCGCCCACCATGGCGCGCAATGCCACCCGCAGGTCACCCAGACGCATCTTGCGCACGGGATCGCGACCAGGCAGCCGCTCAGCGAAGCGGGCGACCGGCCATCCTATGTAGTCGACGGCACGTAGTTCGTACGCGCTTTGCAGGCAGTCGCCGACGGCGGCGACGCCGGCCGCGGCGGCGAATGCCTCAGCCAGGCGCGGCCCGCGATCGGAGTCCACCCTGACCGGCTCGGGACCCGCGCCGCAGTAGGCGGCGAATCGCAGCAGCAGGACATCGACGTCGGCGGCGATCCGCTCGCTCGCGGCGCGCCGCGCGGACACCGCTTCGATGAGCACCTTCCGCAGCTCGTCAAGGCCGGTCCCCGTCTTGGCCGAGGTGACGATCACGCGCGGCTCGCGGAAATCCGCGGAGTCAAGCAACCGCCGCAGGTCCCCGACGCATTCCTCCGCTTCCTGGTCGGTAAGGCGATCGGCTTGGTTCAGCACAACCGTGGTCACGGCCGAATGCCCGGCGAGTGGCGCGAGGTAGCGGCGGTGCACCGCGGCGTCGGCGTACTTCTGCGGGTCCAGTACCCAGATCATCAGGTCCGCCAGGCCCACGAGCCGGTCGACCTCCGCCAAGCTGCCCGCGACCACAGAATCGTGATCCGGGAGGTCAACAAGCACGAGACCGGCCAACGACTCCTCGCCGCCGTCGAGGGCAGTCGCCCGCCCGTACCTGTACCTGCGCGGCACACCGAGCCAGTCGAGCAGGGGGCCCGCGCCCTCGGCCTGCCAGATGCAGGCGTGCGGCGCGTTGGTCATCGGCCTCGTAACGCCCACCGGCGAAAGCTCGGCCCCGGCCAGCGCATTGAACAGCGAGGACTTGCCGCTGCCCGTCCCTCCGGCCAGCGCCACGACGGTGTGCTCGGCCGACAGCCTGAGCCGCTCGCCGGCCCGCGCGAGCAGTTCCTCCGCCTCCTCGAGCAGGCCGAGGTCGAAGCCGTCAGGCCCGGCCCGCGCGGTGCCGATCTGTATCAGCCGGGCCAGCGCGGTCAGCCGCGCGGGCAGCGCCCCCCTGACCGCGCCGGGCGACACGCGGTGCGCGGCGCCGGCCTGGGCGGGCGACCAGACACCGGAGGCGGGCGGCGCTGGCGCGCCCATCTGGAAACGGCTCATCGCGCATGCTCGAGAAAGCGCGTCGCCTGGTAGAGCTGGGCCGCGGCATCGCTATCGGGCACGCCTGCCGCGTCTGCGAGTTGCACGAACCGGAGCATCTCCTCCGCGAACAGCAGGCTGAGCCGGTTGCGCAAGTCGCTACGGACCTTCGCGCCCATCGCTCGCACCGGGCTGGGACCCAGCAGCGAGTCGAGCAGGCGCCGCGGCACCGTGCCCGCAGGATCGGCGGCGGAAGGAGCGGCGGCCGTGCCGTCAGCGCCAGCCGGAGCCGCGGGCTCGGTGTCAGCAGGAGCCGCGGGCTCGGTGTCAGCAGAAGCCGCAGCATCGGTGCCGGCCGGATGAGTGCTGCCGGGATCGGCGCCAGTCATGTTGCTATCGCCGTTGCCGAAACCGAGCGAATCGATCATGAGCAGGACCGCGAGCGACTCGTCGTCGAATGACACCACGCGTGCGACCGACCGCTTCGCCGACCCCTCGGCCTGGACGAGGTGCAGCACATGATCCTGCCAGGCGCTCACCGCACGGGCCGCCCGGCGGGCGAGGCTTGGCGAGGATTCGGACAGCAGCAGGCCCTGGTCATACTGACCATCGTGACCGGCTACGACCCGGTCGGCGCCGCTGTCGAGCGAAGCAAGCAAGACCATCCCGGCCGGATGGTCACGCCACAACGCCGCGGCCTGCTCGGCCGCCCGGTTCCCCAGCGAGACGATAAGGGACTCCAGGCTTGACCGCAGCGCCGCCTTGAGCGCTCGCAGGCGCGTGGAGTTCCGCCGCTTCCTCGGCGGCTGGCCCGGGCCGTGCGAGTGGCGCACCTGCAGCGTGCGAAGCAGCTCGCCGGTGCCGGCGAAGTCCTGCCACCTGGCGAGCACCTCGCCGCGCAGGAGCGAACCGTTCGTTACCGCCTCCCCGAGACCGGCCAGCGCGGTGTCGTAGGCGCCCTCGACCAGCCCTTGCAGCTCCACCCGGAGCGCCACCTGGGCTTCCACCTGCGCGGCAAGCTCAGGGACGCGGGCGCGGAACGTGTCAAGGACCCCCGACATGGTCTGGGCGAGCACGGCGACACGCCTGTCCTCGCTCACCGCCGCCTCCTCCAGCCAGCTACGCACCGGCGCGAACACCTCGGCCGGGAGCATGCCGTCGGTGACCACGGTCTCGGGGATCACGAAACGATCTGCCTCGCCAACGCCGTTGGCGTCAAGCATCGCGCAGAAGTGGCCAACGAGTTCGCTGTGCCCGGCTTCGGGAACCCTGGAGAGCACGATACCGAGCGCGGCGCCGCGATCCTTCGCGTATTGCAACAGCTCCCACACAGATGCGTCGGCGTACCTCGCTGCTGTCGTGACAAATAGCCAAAGATCGGAGGCGTCAAGGAACTGGTGCGCGAACTCGTAGTGTGCGCGCACCACCGAGTCGATGTCGGGCGTATCGAGCAGCGCGATGCCCCGGGGCAACCCCTCGGACGCGGCGATGACGAGCAGCCCGTCCCGGCCGGGGCTGGCCAGGCCCTCCTGGCGGACGCGCGGCAGCGTCGGCAGGAATCTGTTCTCCGCGAACCAGCCTGCGTCGTCGGGGTGGCACGCGAGCACGGGGCTGTTCGTCGTGGGACGGCGGATTCCCGTCGCGCTGACGCGCTGGCCGACGATGCTGTTGACGAGCGTGGACTTGCCAGCGCCCGTCGACCCGACCAGGGCGACGAGTATTGGTGCCGTGGAGCGGTGCAGCCGGGGAAGCAGGTAGTCGTCGATCTGGACGAGCAGCTTCTTGCGCACCGCCTTCGCCTGGGCGACGCTGGGTGCGTCGAGCAGCAGCGGGGCGGCGGCGATCCGCTCGCGGAGGATGAGCAGTGCCTCCTCGAGATCGCGCGCGTCCATATGGCGCGCACCATCGCTCGCGGTCCCGCCGGGCGGCCGTTCTTCTGCTGGCTCCGCCGTGGGGCCGCTTGCCGGGCCGCTCTCCGCTTCCGGGGCGGCTGTCACGCTGTTCCGATCCACCGCTGCCTCCCCGGCAGCAATTCTGCTATCTCTGCCGCGATGTTTACGACCTCCCCCACTACCACGACGGCGGGCGGCCGGATACCGGCCGCGACCGCCTTGCCAGCGACCGTACCCAGCGTTGCGGTGAGTGTGTGTTGCGTGGGAAGGGTACCGTCCTGAATGACCGAAACGGGAGTAGACGAAGCACGACCGTGACGTATTAGCGCTTCCGCGATCGCGTCAAGTCGTCCGACCGCCATGAGCAGCACGAGTGTCCCACTTGACCTTGCGAGCGCGATCCAATCTATGGTAGACGCCTCGGCGCCGGATGCAACGTGCGCGGACACAACGTGGAACTCCTGCGCGACGTGGCGGTGGGTGACAGGAACGAAAGCCGCGGCCGGGGCGGCGATCGCGCTCGTCACCCCGGGCACGACGGTGACGGGCACTCCCGCACGCAGGCAGGCGAGCACCTCTTCCGCGCCTCGCCCGAACACAAACGGGTCGCCGCCCTTGAGGCGCACCACGAACCTGCCCGCCAGGGCGTGCCCGACCAGCGCCGCATTGATGTGCTCCTGCGCCATCGCTCGCCCGTATGGGATCTTCGACGCGTCGATGATCTCGACATCGGGCGGCAGTTCGTCGAGTATCGACCGCGGCGCGAGCCGGTCGGCGATGACGACGTCCGCCTCGCTGAGCAACTGCCGCCCGCGTACCGTGATCAGCCCCGGGTCGCCAGGCCCGCCGCCGACGAGCGCGACGCCCCGCAATGGCGTAGCCCCCCGTCCGCGCCGGGCCCCGATCGTGCCGTCGCGCAGCCGGTTGATCACGGCATCCCGTATCCCCGCTGAGCGGCGCGGGTCGCCGGTAAGCACGGCGACATACGCATCGCCGGCTTCACCTGACGCGGGCGTCCACGCGGCGGAGGCGGCGCGGCTGTCTGCCCGGACGCACCAGACCTGCGCCGCCTCGCAGTCCGCGGCGATCACGTCGTTGGCTTCGGGATCGTTGGTGCAGGCCTGCACCAGCCAGGCACCGGCAAGATCGCCGGGCCGGTAACAGCGACGCTCCCACTGGATCTTTCCGGCACCGGCCAGGCCTTCCAGGCCCGCCGTCGCGGACGGCGACACCAGCAGAACGTCCGCCCCCGCCCGCACGAGCACGGGAACCCGGCGATCCGCGACGCGGCCGCCGCCAGCCACCACGACACGCCGACCGGCGAGCCGGAGCCCGAGCAGGTAGGGCGGTTCGGCGTCACCGGGTGACGGCTCTCGGCCAGGCGGGGGCGGGCCAGGCGGCACCGCTGAGTCAGCGGTGGCCATCAGCTCTGCCCATCCAGCCAGCTCTGCTCATCCAGCTCGGCTTATCCAGGTCTGCCAATCCGGTCCAATCCAGTCTGCCCTCAGCCCTTCTGCGCGACCCCGGCGGAATCGAACGTCGCAACGGAACGCAACGCCCGCACGGCGCTCTGCACCACCGGCAGGGCCAGCAGCGCTCCTGTTCCCTCGCCAAGCCGTAGGCCGAGATCAATGATGGGCTGCAGACCCAGGCGGTCAAGGGTAATGCTGTGCCCTGGCTCCATGGAGCGATGACCGGCGACACACGCGCCACGGGCATCCGGGGCGAGCGCGCAGGCGGCGAGGGCCGCGGCGCCAGCGATCATGCCATCAAGGATCACCGGGACCCGAAGAGCCGCGCTGCCCAGGATGAACCCGGCGAGCGCGGCATGCTCGAACCCGCCCAGCGCCGCGAGCACGCCCACCGGATCGGACGGGTCGGGCTCGTGCAGTGCCAGCGCCTCGCGCACGACACCCACCTTGCGCGCGTAGGTAGCGGCGTCCACGCCAGTACCCCTGCCGGTGGCCTCAGCGGGATCGGCACCAGTGAACGCGCAGACCAGCGCCGCAGAGGCGGTGGTGTTCGCGATACCCATGTCACCCGTCACAAGACAACGGTTCCCCGCCGCGACCAGGTCACGCGCCACTTCGATACCCGCGTGCAGCGCGGCCACCGCCTGGCTGGCGTCCATGGCCGGTCCGGCGGTGAAGTCGGCGGTGCCGCGGGCGACCTTGCGGAGCAGCAAGCCGTCAGCCGGGTCCAGATCCACGGCGACCCCGACGTCCACCACGACTACCCCGGCCCGAGCCTGCACCGCGAACGCGTTGACGACCGCACCACCGGCGAGGAAGTTCTGCACCATCTGCGCGGTCACCTCCTGCGGCCAGGGAGTGACGCCGCGGGCATGCACACCGTGGTCGCCCGCGAATACGGCGACCGCCGCCGGCTCGGGCAGCGGCGGCGGGCACGTGGCCGCCAACCCGGCCAGCTGCACAGAAAGCTCCTCCAGCGAGCCGAGCCAGCCGGCCGGCTTGGTCATCCGTGCCTGGCGGTCGCGGGCGGCGGCCATCGCGGCACCGTCGAGCGGGCCGATGTCGGCCAGGGTCTGTGCGAGCAGGTTCGTGCTCATGCGTCACCTTTCTGGAAGTGAAGGGGGGAGGGGAACCCGGCCGACGGAGCTGCATCCGGCCCACCAGACATAATGGCTGCCGCGTGGCGCGCCGCCAGGCGCAGCGGGGGGTTCCGGGGGGTCGCCCCCCGGGCCAGCACGGCACGGCTGCCGCGTGGCGCGCCGCCAGGCGCATGCGGGACCTTCGGGCCGGGCCGGCACCGCACGGCTGCCGCGGCAGCGAGCACCCACTCGGCCCCAGGTCTGCG
>WNFX01004848.1_pt1 | contig 16164 bp, 23 predicted proteins | sample 5400111 | NCBI WGS metagenome assembly WNFX01 (sample SAMN13153363, study PRJNA577476) | soil metagenome | isolation source: 40 cm soil or saprolite under grassland replicate 1 | place: USA:California | collected 2016-06-15 | reverse complement strand
ATGACCGCCCGCGGAATGTTTCACCTTCGCGAATCGGCTACGGGCGCCGAGATCAGCGAATATCATTTGCAAGCGGGCATCGCGGCGTGTCACGCCACGGCGATTAACTACGAATCGACTGATTGGGCCAAGATTCTTTCGCTCTACGACCGGATGATCGAGTTCGATGATTCACCTGTGGTGGCGCTCAATCGCGCGGTGGCTGTCGCAAATGTTCACGGGCCACAGGCGGGATTGCAAACAGCCCGTGCTATCCGCGCCCGCGAAAAATTAGATTCGTATTACCTATTTTACGCAGTGATGGGCGAGCTCGAGATGAGGTTGAACAATCATCAAGCCGCTTCCGAAGAATTTCGCAAGGCGTTTGAACTCGCGGAGACGAAATCGGAGCGGGCGTTCCTTTTGAAACGATTGCAGCGCTGCGTTGATGACGGAACATAGATTTTTAATCTGTGTGCCAAGCGGAGTTGACCTCCGTTATGAATGCCAGCAGCGGACAGGATGTCACGCTGGGCGCACAGGCCACAGGCCTATGTTCCAGCGCGTGAAGGCGAAAATTCGCTAAAAATTTGTCCTAAATCACCGGGCTCATTCGTCATATCTCCAAAATCACACAAACAACAGAAGACAAAACATGAGTACACAAGAGAAGAAACAAGCTGCAAGCATCGTTTGGTTTGAAATCCCGGCCGATAATCCAGAGCGCGCCAAGGCGTTTTATGGCAATCTGTTTGGCTGGAAGATCAATCCATTTCCCGGAGGCGGCGATTACTGGCACATCGACACCGGCGGCGCAGACGAGACGCCGGATGGTGCGTTGAAGAGGCGTAAACATCCGCAAGAGCCGATAACTAATTACGTTGGCGTGGATTCGGTCACCGAATTCTCCAAAAAAATCGAGAAACTTGGTGGAAAAATCTGCATGGCGAAAACCGCCGTACCGCAAATGGGTTATTTCGCTGTCTGCCAGGATACCGAGGGTAACTCGTTTGGAATTTGGCAGAGCGACACAAACGCGAAATAATTGTCCAAAACGCGGCAACTCGTTCGTCGTAGTTTTGAAAGCAGAAAAAAGTCAACCATCAATCATCAACTAAACCAATATGAATACCCAAAATCAGAATGGATACATGCTGCTGTTTCGCGGAAACGACTGGCACAAGAGCCTATCGCCGGAAGAAACACAGAAAGTAACAGATCAATGGATGGCCTGGTTCCGGCGGCTAACCGATCAAGGCAAAGCCGTCGCCGGCAACCCGCTCGAGCGCGAAGGCAAAATCGTCTCGGGTAAAAACCGCGTGGTGTCGGATGGCCCATTTGCCGAATCGAAGGAAGCGATCGCGGGTTACTTTTTGCTCGACGTCGCCAGCCTCGATGAAGCAGTGGCGATTGCGCAGGAATGCCCCGGCTTGCCGTATGGCGCACGCATCGAAGTCAGGCCCGTGGCGGGCGAATGTCCGCTCGCGAGCGAACTCAAGCGCGAAGCGGAGTTTGCCGTCGTCTGAGCGAAGCGCAGATCGTCACGCGCAAGATTGACAAACGAAGGCGTCGTATGTGCCCCGTTTGTCTTGCGAACGTGGGGTTCATCGCGGCGAGCGCGATGTCAGCAAGCGGGTTGACCGCGCTCGCCGTGAAGAAATTCTTTTCTAAATCCGACCGAAATCATCAAACAAACGAGACTGGAGAAATGCAAAGTGAAAAGCGAGACATTGGAACGAAAAACAGACACAAGCGAAGCGAATCCTAAAGTGGTGTCAGAAGCTGAATGGCTGGTTGCGCGCAAGGATTTGCTAACGCGAGAGAAGGAGCTGACACGATTGCGCGACGAAGTGAGCCGCTATCGCCGCGAGCTGCCCTGGGTTAAAATCGACAAGGAATATGTCTTCGACGGCCCAGATGGCAGGGAAACCCTGACCGATCTCTTCGACGGTTGCAGTCAATTGATCGTTTATCATTTCATGCTTGGCCCTGGGTGGGAAGAGGGATGCAAAAGCTGTTCGTACCTGGCGGATCATTTTGATGGCGCGAACTGGCATCTTCCGCATCGCGACGTGACGTTCGTCGTTATCTCGCGCGCACCGTTGTCCGAAATTCAATCCTATCAAAAACGAATGGGCTGGCGTTTCAAATGGCTCTCTTCGCACGGGAACGATTTCAATTTCGACTACCATGTTTCGTTCACCAAGGATGACGAAAAGAAGGGAAAAGTTTATTACAACTACGCGACGCAGGACTTCATCAGCGATGAATTGCCGGGTCTCAGCGTGTTTTACAAAGACGAGAACGGCGACGTCTTTCACACTTACTCCACGTACGCGCGCGGACTCGACAGTTTGGTCGGCGCTTACAATTTCCTGGATCTCACGCCGAAAGGCCGTGACGAAAACCCTGACGCAACGATGGATTGGGTGCGGCGTCGCGACGAATATTGAGCGGCGTACAAAAAAGGGAGCAAGAAATGAATCGCGTCACTCACTTTGAAATTTACACAGACGATCCGGAAGCGGTGCAGCCGTTTTACCAGGACGTATTCGGCTGGCAGTTCAACAAATTCGAAGGCGGCCCAATCGAATACTGGCTGGTCACGACGGGCGACGATAAAGATCCGGGAATCAATGGCGGCATAACTCGTCCGCGAGAAGGGCAAAGCTCCGGGACTCTGAACACGATCGCGGTGGAGTCGTTGGATCGCACAATAAAGAAAATCGAGCAACGCGGTGGAAAAATCTGCGTTCCGAAAATGGCTATCCCGAAGGTCGGCTGGCTCGCTTACGCAGAGGATCCGGCCGGCAACGTCTTCGGAATTATAGAGCCGGATACAAACGCGAGATAACCAAACAATCGCGTCGGCAACACACAACCACACGTAAAGGAGAACAAATCATGTCAACAAATACTATTCGACTTCACCGCGTGCTCCGTGCCGCGCCAGAAAAAGTTTATCGGGCGTTCCTCGACGCTGATGCTATGGCCAAATGGCTTCCGCCAAATGGATTCACCGGCAAGGTCCATCAGATGGACGCCAAAGTCGGCGGCACTTACAAAATGTCGTTTACAAATTTCACGACGGGCAAGAGGCATTCCTTCGGCGGAACGTATCTCGAACTGAGGCCAGACGAACGCATTCGCTACACGGACAAATTTGACGATCCAAATTTGCCCGGCGAAATGCAGACGACGATCACGCTGAAAAAAGTTTTTTGCGGCACGGAACTGAACATCGTGCAGGAAGGCGTGCCAGCTGTCATTCCCGCCGAAGCGTGCTATCTCGGCTGGCAGGAATCGCTGACGCTATTGGCGAAACTCGTCGAAGCTGAAATTCCCGATCAGCCGTGACACTTGCTATGAAGATTCCGTTTACCGGCGGCTGCTTTTGCGGTGCGATTCGTTATGAATGCAAAGCTGAGCCAATCATGATGCTCAATTGTCATTGTCGCGATTGTCAGCGAGTGACTGGCAGCGGATTTGTTCCCGCAGTGTTGATGTCGCCGCAGGCATTTCGAGTAACGCGCGGACAATTGCGTTACCACTTCACGTCCACACTTGATGGGGAACGACACAAACGTGGTTTTTGTCCCGATTGCGGGTCGCGAATTACCGGAGCGGAATCTGAAGGAAGGGAATCGGAGTTTGTCGGAATTCTGGCTGGTAGTCTCGACGATCCGAGTTGGTTTCAGCCACAGATGGATATTTTCGTCTCGGATGCGCAGCTGTGGGATCAAATGGATCCTGCAATTCCGAAATTCCAGCAATACCCGCCAAAGGAATAAGCCAAGATGCAAAAAATTACGCCATTCTTGTGGTTCGATGACCAAGCCGAAGAGGCGGTGAAGTTTTACACGTCCGTCTTCAAGAACTCGAAGGCAGGAAGAATTCTCCGGTATGACGAAGAAGCGGCTTCGAAGAGTGGCAGACCGGCGGGATCAGTGCTGACCATTGAATTCGAGATCGAAGGCCAGAAATTCGTCGCCTTAAACGGCGGACCCCAGTTTAAATTCAATGAATCGGTCTCCTTCGTCGTGAACTGCGAGACGCAGGAAGAAGTCGATTATTTTTGGGAGAAACTCACTGCCAGTGGTGGGGAAGAGTCGCAGTGCGGTTGGCTCAAGGACAAATTCGGTTTGTCGTGGCAAGTCACACCAACTGTGTTGATCGACATGTTGCACGACAACGATTCCGAAAAGGCCGAACGAGTCATGAAAGCAATGCTTCAAATGCAGAAGATTAACATCGAGAAATTGAAGGCTGCTTACCGAGGGAAATGATTCGGTTCGGCCCTTATGGACTCAATGAAGCGACAACCCACCACAACTGACGAGTACCTTGCGAGCGTGAATACTGATCATCGCGACGCCCTTCAGAAAATTCGGGAAGCGGTCAATGCCGTCGCGCCAAATGCGGAGGAATGTATCAGTTATGGAATTCCTGCGTTTCGCCTCAATGGACGTTCATTGGTTTTCTTTGGCGCATGGGCGAATCACTGCGCATTGTATCCGGGGAGTTCCGCCACTTTGAAAAAATTTCGGAACGAGCTAAGGGATTTCCAAACCAGCAAAAGCACGCTTCGCTTCTCTCCAGACAAACCGGTGCCGGTCGCATTGGTGAAGAAGCTGCTTAAAGCGCGAATCGCAGAGAACAACGCTCAAGCAAATAAAAACAGGAGAAAATCGTGAGCAAAGTCAGAGTCTTAGTCGGCACAAGAAAGGGCGCGTTCATCCTCATTTCGGATGGCGCGCGTAAACGATGGAAGGTCAGCGGCCCGCATTTTGCGGGTTGGGAAATTTATCACATGAAAGGTTCGCCGGTTAATCCCGACCGAATCTACGCGTCGCAAACGAGCGCCTGGTTCGGGCAAATCATTCAGGGTTCCGACGACGGCGGCAAAACGTGGAATCCGCCCGGAACAAAGCCGGAGGACTTAATGACGCCGGAAGGGACGCCGAAGGGCGAAAGCAACATGTTCGTTTACGACAGCTCGCCTGAAACCGGGAAGCCCCTTACGACGCACCAGTGGTACGACGGCACGCAGCATCCGTGGGAATTCAAGCGCGTCTGGCATTTGGAACCATCGCTTAATGACCCCGATCATGTTTACGCAGGCGTCGAAGATGCCGCGTTATTTGAATCAAAAGACGGCGGAAAATCGTGGCAGGAATTCGCCGGACTGCGGGGCAGCGACACCGGTCCGAAATGGCAGCCGGGCGCGGGCGGGATGTGTTTGCACACCATTCTTCTCGATCCGAATAATCCGGAGCGAATTTCAATCGCGATCTCGGCTGCCGGCACGTTTCGCACCGATGACGGCGGAAAGAGCTGGAAACCAATTAATCGCGGGCTGCATTCGCAGTACATTCCGGACCCGAATGCGGAAGTGGGCCATTGCGTGCATCGCATCGCACTGCACCCATCGCGCCCCAACACATTGTTCATGCAAAAACACTGGGACGTGATGCGCAGCGATAATGCTGGTGATTCGTGGCAGGAAGTTAGCGGAAATTTGCCGAGCGATTTCGGATTTCCGATCGACGTGCACGCGCACGAGCCAGAGACGATTTATGTGGTACCGATCAAGAGTGATTCGGAGCATTATCCGCCTAGTGGCAGGCTACGCGTGTACCGCAGCCGCACAGGTGGTAACGAATGGGAAGCACTTACGAAAGGCCTGCCCCAACGCAATTGCTACGTGAATGTGCTGCGCGACGCGATGTCGGTTGATTCGCTCGAGCCGTGCGGCGTTTACTTCGGAACGACTGGCGGACAGGTTTATGCATCAGTCGATGCAGGCGACAACTGGAAGCCCATCGTTCGCGATCTACCCGCGGTGCTTTCGGTTGAAGTCCAAACGTTGCAATGACGACGGAACAAACCGAACGATCAATGAGCGTGAACGGCGATGACTTGAATTTCGCCGGTAGGGCGCGTCACTCCGTGCGCGCCGTGTGTGATCTTAGGAAGAATGGCGGGCAGAGGACTGCCCGCCCTACCACATTCCCGGCTATCAAATGATTCGCGTTATTTTGCCGCCGCATCTGCGTACGCTGGCCCGAGTTGATGGCGAACTGGAACTCGAAGTTAATACGCCTGTGAGTCAGCGTTCAGTGCTCGACGCGCTCGAAGCAAGATATCCGATGCTGCGGGGAACAATACGCGATCACATCACAAAACTTCGACGGCCGATGGTTCGATTTTTTGTCTGTGGCGAGGATTTGTCTCACGAATCACCTGACGCTCCGCTGCCGGATGCGATTGCCAGCGGTTCTGAACCGTTTCTGATCATCGGAGCCATAGCTGGTGGTTAGCGGGATTGTTGTGGCGGGCCTGCCGCCTGCAAAATGGCAGAGAATGCGTGTCGGCACCCGTCTTCGCGGCTTCGGCGCGGCAGACAGCGAGGCGGCTACTGTGGAAATATCGGTTGAACAATTCTCAATCAAAAATAAGGAGGAAGAATGAGTACAGAAGAAGTCGCAACAAAGCTGGTGGAATATTGCCGCAAAGGCGATTGGATGAAGGCAGTCGACGATCTCTACGCGAAAGACATCGTAAGCGTGGAGGCGCACACAATGGAAAGTATGCCGGCGGAAATGCGCGGCATCGACCAGGTACGCGGAAAAACCGAGTGGTGGGAGAAGAACATGGAAGTGCACAGCGCGAAGGTGACTGGGCCATTTGTTGCCCGCGATACATTCGTTGTGCAGTTCGATGTCGACGTAACCGACAAAGCTTCGAACAAGCGGACGCAAATGTCGGAAGTGGGAATTTACACCGCTAAGGACGGCAAAGTCGCGCGCGAAGAATTTCTGCCGCTTGCCCAGAGAAAAGAGTAGGGCAGAGCCGCGCTCGTAGACAGTTGTTTTGGAGCGCGCGGACATATCCGCGCTTTGAAAGCGGCGACATGCCGCCGCAGTCCAAAATCATCAGGGCGGTTTGCGAATAAATGGGCGGTGTTTAGAACAGCGTTGCCGATTGCGTCGCGCAGACGGAGTCGATATGCTCGCGCGGATGTCGGGGAAGCGACAACGAACTCACAAGACGAAAGACGCGCGGCACCCTGTCTGGCGTGAATTTCCGCTGCTAATCGGTTTGGGAACAGCGGCAATGTTTTTCGCAAGTGGCAGCCAGTTGGTCGAAATCGTTGCACACCCATTGGCGCTGATCGTTGTCTTCATCTGGCTTTTTGTCGTTATTCTTTGGTCTGCAGTCTTGGTTGTTCGTAACGCCGAATGTCTCGCCATAAAATGGGGCGAACCTTACGGAACGTTGATCCTGACGCTGTCGGCGATCACCATCGAAGTGGTGATGATCTCTGTCGCAATGTTGCACGGAGCGAATAACCCGACCCTGGGCCGAGATTCGATTTTTTCCGTAATCATGATCGCGCTCAATGGCTTGGTGGGGCTATGTCTTTTGGTGGGCGGGTTGCGCTATCGCGAGCAATATTACAATCTGCAAGGGGTCAATTCCTATCTCAATGTCATCATGACACTGGCGGTGCTCGGCCTGGTCCTGCCAAATTTCACGACTTCGACAAGCGGTCCCACATTTTCCACAGAGCAGGCAATCTTCCTCGCCGCGACGTCACTCTCCCTTTACGCGATTTTCCTGCTCATCCAGACCGTGCGCCATCGCCAGTATTTTGTGGAAACCAAGGATGCAGTAACTGCGGCGAGTTCCGCTGAGCATCCAATCCACGTGTACTCAACGTCTTTTCATGCCGTGATGCTACTCCTTTACTTGGTTACCGTTATTTTATTGGCAGAAAAGTTCGCCATCCCGTTGGACAACAGTATCGAGCAATTTCACATGCCGCAGGCATTTGGCGGCGCGATGATTGCCGCGTTGGTGCTCTCGCCGGAGGGATTTGGTGCCATCAACGCCAGCCTGCGCGATCAGCTGCAGCGATCGGTAAACATTCTGCTCGGTTCCGTACTTGCGACCATCGGCCTAACGATTCCAGCCGTGTTGACTATCAGCCTGGTCACGAAGCGACCGATTGAGCTTGGCGTGCAAGGCGGCAACCTTCCACTTCTCCTGTTAACGTTGGCTGTGAGCGTGGTCACGTTTACAAGTCGCAAGACAAACGTTTTGCAGGGTTGCCTCCATTTGCTCCTATTCGCTGTATTCGTGCTGCTGATCTTTGCGCCGTGAGCGGTTCGGCAGGCCCCGCTTCACTCGCGTGGGTTGACGTATTCTATTGGTATTTGGAACTTTTGTCGGTTTGTGACTACAGTGACCACATGACAACAACGTTGCGTGAGGCAAAAGCCAGACTTTCAGAAATGGTGAAACGCGCCAGCCGTGGCGAAGAAGTCGTGATTACCGTACATGGAAAGGAGACCGCAAAACTCGTTGGCGTGTGGCGGCAAAGGAACAAGATCGACAAGGAAAAATGGCTGAAACGTCTCGAGCGATTGCGGGAACAAAGTTGGACCGGCCGTTACGGGAAGACTGCGCAAGAGATTCAAGACGAAGATCGCGCTGACCGGTCTTGACTAATGGCTTTCTGGGACACGTCTGCGCTCCTTAAGCTTTACGTGCGAGAACGCGATTCGGATCGCTTTCACGACTTGATACAAAGTCTGCCGGAGAAAACAGTGATTTCACAGTTCACTCTGGCGGAAATGCATCGCGCACTCTGGGCCAAGGTATTTGCACGGGCCGTTCCAGCAAACTTTGCCTACAAAGCCTACCGCGAATTTCGCGCTGATGTCGAAACAGCACTGCTCGACATAGTGTCGTTTGGACAGACTGTGCAGGAAGAGTTTGATCGAATTATTCCGATTTGTTATCGAGCGAGTCCGCCAGTGCCGATCCGGACGCTCGACGGATTGATCCTTTCGTCGGCGCTAACAGCGAGAACAGGCCGCTTGGTTAGCACCGATTCGCGAATGCGTGCTGCCGGAGCGCTCTTGGGACTGCAGGTGTTACCTGAGCGGATCTAGATGCACAAATCCGATAAGATCTTTATCGCCGGCCATCGCGGAATGGTCGGCAGCGCGTTGGTCCGGCGGCTTCAAGGGGAAGGATTTTCCAACGTGCTGACACGCGGTCGCGCGCAGCTTGATCTTACGGATGAATCTGCCGTTGCGAAGTTTTTTGCGAAGGAAAAACCGGCCATCGTTATTGATGCAGCCGCAAAGGTCGGCGGGATTAAGGCGAACAACGATTTTCCCGTAGAATTTCTCCTCGAGAATTTGCGGATCCAAAACAACATTATTCGCTCAGCTTACGAGAGCGGCGTGCTCAAGCTGCTCTTTCTTGGAAGCTCTTGCATTTACCCGAAGTTCGCGCCGCAGCCGATTGCAGAAACAGCGTTGCTGAGCGGGCCGCTGGAGCCGACTAACGAAGCTTACGCAATTGCAAAGATTGCCGGCGTCAAGCTTTGCCAGGCATTTTCTCGCGAATACCGGGCCAATTTTATCTCAGCGATGCCGACGAATGTCTACGGACCAAATGACAATTTCGATCTGACAACATCACACGTGTTGGCAGCGCTCCTGCGTAAAACGCACGAAGCCAAAATGCGGAATGATCAAAAGTTAGTCGTGTGGGGAACTGGGAAACCGCGGCGCGAATTCTTGCATGTGGACGATCTTGCCTCAGCGTGCCTGTTGCTGCTGGAGAAATATGACTCCCCAGAAATCATTAATGTCGGTTGCGGCGAGGACATTTCGATTCGCGAGCTGGCGGAATTAATCTGTGACGCGGTCGGGTTCGAGGGTGAACTCGCCTGGGACACGACCAAGCCGGATGGCACGCCGCGAAAACTTTTGGATGTAAGCAAGCTTCGCGCTTTGGGCTGGAAGCCGACAATCACACTACGCGACGGGATCGCGCAGACCTATCAGTGGTTTCTCGCGAATTACGTCCGCAGGTAGTGACGCCGCGCTGCTCGAAAGCTTCCAAGGTTGACGCGGTGCACGGACCTACCTCGATAGCGATGCAGTTTGACCACGAATCTTTCTGGCGTTGACTGCTTTTAAGTGATGAAAAATTTGCGGGTTGGCGTTGTTGGGGTTGGTCATATCGGAAGCAATCATGCGCGACTGTATGCGGAGATTCCGTCCGCTGAGTTCACCGCAGTGTATGACGTGGATCAAATCACGAACCGCACAATTGCGACCAAGTTCCGCACGACGCCTACCAGGTCTCTGGATGAATTTATTTCGATGGTTGACGCAGCTTCCGTGGCGACGCCTACCAATACGCACTACGAAGTTGCACGATCTCTTCTTGCCAAGGGCAAACACGTGCTGGTCGAAAAGCCGATCACCGACAACACTGCGCATGCCGCCGAATTGGCAGAGTTGGCCGCGCGCAACGGTCTGATCTTGCAGGTCGGCCACGTGGAGCGTTTCAATCCAGTCTTGGGCGCTCTGGAAAAAAATCTGACACATCCACGGTTCATCGAAGCGCATCGGCTCAGGCCCTACTCGGAACGCGGTACCGACATCGGTGTCGTTCTCGATTTAATGATCCATGATCTGGAAGTCATTTTGCATTTCGTGCGTTCGCCTCTGTGGAGTATTGACGCAGTGGGCGTGCCCGTGCTTAGTCGGAGTGAAGACATCGCGAACGTGCGACTGCATTTCGAAGATGGATGCGTAGCAAATGTGACCGCAAGCCGCATCAGTCCCGAGCGCGTGCGCAAGATTCGCATTTTTCAGGAGGACGCGTACATCTCGCTCGATTATCAAAATCAAAGTGGCGAAATCTACCGGCGCGTTGGAAAACAGATTTGGCGCGACAGAGCCAGCGTTGAACACGAAGAACCACTCAAACTTCAACTCACTTCGTTCATCGAATGTGCGAGCACGGGACGCCAGCCACGCGTTTCCGGTTCTCAAGCGACAGCGGCATTGGAGCTGGCGGTTAAAATCACGAAGCAAATCGCGGCGAGTGGATAGAGTTTCCCGATGCGCGGCGTTCGATGCTGTAGCCGCCGCCCTGTGGGCGGTCGCTTCGAGATATCCAGCGTGGACGGGCCACAGGCCCGTGGCTACAACAAGGATGAAGCCGCATGACCATCTATTTTGTTGCCGGCGAGGTGAGCGCTGACAATCACGGCGCTGCATTGATGCGCTCCCTGCGGGCGCTGGACCCCGGGCTTAAGTTCATCGGTCGCGGCGGCCCGCAAATGAAGGAGATCGCCGGCAAACAATTTAAGAACTGGATCGACGACGCGGCCGTTCTCGGATTGTGGGAAGTGCTCAGGAAGTATGGTTATTTTCGAGAGCAATTTCGCGAAACGATCAGAGAAATTTTGGAGAGCAAGCCGGACGCAGTCGTGGTGATCGATTACCCTGGCTTCAATTTGCGGCTTGCCCGCGCGTTACGAAAACAATCGCGACGACAAAGGATAATTTATTACATCAGTCCGCAGGTGTGGGCTTGGAACCGTGGGCGCATCAAAAGGATGGCGCGCTCCATCGATCTGGTGCTCTGCATTTTTCCGTTTGAGTCCGATTTGTACAACGAATCAGGCCTGCGCGCCGTATTCGTCGGCCATCCGATGATTGAAAGATTGCAGGCCCAGAGACACGATGTTAAGCGCGAACCGAACTTAATCGGGCTTTTCCCAGGCAGTCGTATGCGCGAAGTGCGGAAAATTTTTCCGGTAATGATCGAAACAGCAAATCTGCTTCGAGCGAAAAACCCGCAGTTACGGTTCGAAATCGCAGCTGCATCTGATGAGCTGGCGAGGGAACTGGAAAAGGTGATCCTTGAGACGCCTCTCCGCTCGTCGAGGGGAGAGGGGAGAGTGAGGGATGCGGCAGCAAGAAACCGAGACACTATGCAGATCAAACGTGCCGAAACGCTCGCGACTATGCAGCGCGCTTTTGCCGGCATCGTTGCCTCAGGCAGTGCCACGCTGGAGGCTGCGTACCTTCGCATGCCGTTTGTGCTCGTTTACAAGGTCGCGTGGCCCACGTATCTCGCAGCGCGTCTCGTGGTCACCGTAAAATATCTTGGTATGCCGAACGTGCTCGCCAACAAAGAAGTGGTTCCGGAATTTATTCAGCACGAGGCAAAACCGGCTGCTATAGCCGAAGCTGTGCAGCGGTTAATTGGACAAGCACGTGCGCGCGAGCAGATGATTTCGGAATTTGATTCAATCATGGGCAAACTGGGGAGCGACGGAGCCAGCGAAAAGGCGGCGCAAGTAATTGTTGCTGAGATTGGACGAACTCGACAAAGCGACGCGGGGACGTGTGCTCACTCCAAAAGCTCCGCAAAATAGAAGCCTCTCTGGTAAAGATTTCGCACGAAGTGCTGTGGAGTGCGATGCGCCCTCGCATCGCTTTCATTGCTTCGATGTCACTGTATCGTTCGTCGCGCTGTAGTCAGACGATGAAGATTTGGGACATTTCACGAACGCTTTCCAACGATCTGGCAGAGTGGCCCGGCGACGAGCCGTTTCATTACAGATTGACAAGAGAGATCGCGAAAGGCCAGACCGCGAATCTTGGCGCGATCAGCATGAGCGTGCACAACGGCACCCACGCAGACGCACGTTTCCATTTTGATCCAAACGGCGAATCGGTCGAAAAGGCGTCGCTCGACGTTTATCTGGGTCGCGCAACCGTTGTGGATCTTGCGCCGTCGTTTTTGCGGTCAAAGGAGAAGCACCTGATCACCACCGAAGATCTCAAGCTGCATGCCGAAGAAATCGCGGCGACGTCCCGTCTTCTCGTAAACACCGGTCGATGGAGCGACTCGACAGTTTTTCCGAATCAGATTCCTGTGATCGCAGCCGATGTCCCGGCGTGGCTGCAGAAAAATGGCGTCAAGCTGCTGGGATTGGATCTGCCGTCGATGGATGACATCGATGCGAAATCGCTGCAGAATCATCATGCGCTTGCCCGGGCCGGTATTGCTATTGCCGTTCTGTGGCGGGAGTGAACCACATGACTGTCATTCCGAGCGGAGCGCAGCGTAGTCGAGAATGGAGCGGCTGGGGAAGACGCGACATGGACGGGAAGACCGGCGGTTGAGCGAGCGGGAAGTGAGCGAATCAAATCTCTGCATCTAAACAACTCGAGATGTCTCGACTTCGCTCGACATGACAAACACCGTGCTCGAAGAGCGGCGCACCGTCTGGATCGTTCTAGCCGTAGGTTTCGTTTTGTTTCTAATCGGCAATTTGCCGTGGCAGCTTGACGACTACGACCAGGCAAAGCAGGCATTTACTTCGTTCCAGATGATCAAGGAAGGGCGCTGGTTCTACCAGCAGACGCCCCATGAGCATGTAGCAACCAAGCCGCCGCTCGTAGGGTGGGTTTCAGCTGGTCTTTTCGGATTGACCCGATCATGGGAATTGTCGTGGCGATTGCCATCACTTCTCGCTGCGATCGCCTTGGCGATTCTCTTGTTTCGCGCTGCCAGCTCCGCTTACGGACAATCTGCCGGTCTCGTTGCGCTCGGCGCATTCGGATTGAACCTCCTATGCCCTCGCCTGGCGACACTCGTGCGCACCGACATGCCGCTTGCGCTCGTAATTTGTCTGATCGGCCTGCTGATCTGGCAAAAAATCCGAGCCGACACCGAGTGGAGATCGCGAGATCAACTTTACCTGTTTGCGCTCCTCACCATCGCAATGCTGATCAAAGGCCCAATCGTTTATGCATTTTTGTTACCTGGCGTCGCGCTATTTCAATGGAGGTATGGTAGGGTCGGCGCTCCGCGCGGACCGGACGCCGCGGAGCGGCGTCCCTACCTTAGCGCCTGGCCCGGCTGGTGGCCATGGATTGCATCGCTGGCTGTCTTTCTCTTATGGGTGATCGGCGGAATTCTATTCCAGCCCGGCTTCTTTGATGAGGTTGTAATGCGTGAATTTGTGGGGCGTTTTGGCGAAACAATTCATCGGGCGCAACCGCTTTATTTCTATTTGCCGCATCTGCTGCACAAATTTGCTCCGTGGAGCGTGCTGATGATCGCTGTCGCAATCGCCGATCTTCATTCGCGAAAATGGCGGTTGCGCCCAGCGCTTCGCGAAATGTCGCCTGAAACTTTTTGGCTGCTTTGCTGGAGCTTGGGCGGATTAATCGTGATGTCACTGATTTCCTCAAAGCGCGTCGATCGAATTTTTCCACTTATACCGCCGCTGTGTTTGCTACTCGCGGCGCAGGTTGGGGGATGCATATCCTGTAGCCACGGCTCTGTGAGCCGTCCATTAACGAGCGTCGATTCCGATTCGACCGGCCATAGGCGGGTGGCTACAGAAAACGCAGCGCGTACCTATCGATGGAGCGCCATCGCGTTGGTGTTCGCAATGTTCTTCACTGGTGGCTACACGATGTGGAAGGTGGTCACCGGCTATGGCAGTCATCGCGACGCGCTGGCTATTTTCGGACGCGACGTTCGTCACGAGGCGGCGGCGCATCATTGGCGTTACGAAGCGATGTCCGCGAAGGACGAAGGGCTACTGCTCTATCTACAGAAAATGCATTTCATTGAACCGCAGCGTGCGGTCACGGAATGGAACCGTGGCAATCTCGACGCCTTGGTAGCGTCAACAGAGAAAGCCCCGGGTCTGATAGGTGAGGTTCACGATGCGACCGTTTCTCAATTAAAATCAAGCAAGCGAAAAGAAGAGCAGGCGAGCAGTTACGTTTTGATTACGCGCTGACTTTGTCCGAAGCTCGATAGTGGCGACTGCTAGTCGCCCTGTTGGTGCCAGACGTAGCGTTTCCCATTCCAGTATATCAGGGCACTCGCAGCCTCGCTCTTGCTCACGAGAAGCGCGTCTCCACGAAGGTGAGGGACAGTTGTTTCGCCGGCTCCACGCGCCGCACGGTCTTTCGAAAAAACCTGCCAGGAATCCATCCAGTCGAAGTCATCGCCACCATTACCGACAGCAGTCCCCGCTCCGAGAATTGTTACCTTGTTAGTTACCCCGTGGATGATCGCGATCCCCAGCTTTCCGATCGCACGTTGCTTCACTAGCACAGCCACGTCAGTCTGGCCATCGCCATTGAAATCTCCGCGCAGATAGAATGGGTCCATCCGAAAAGAGACTTCGTACTTCTTGGCGAGCGAACCACTCTTGATTGCTGTCCTGACTGGCTCGGGGATGTCATGCAGTTGTGCGTCCGCTTCTGGCGATGGTGACGAAGCGCGATCAAGTTGCGTTATGGCTTTCGTCTTTAAATCAATTTGGTACGTCTTCCCGCGCTCAGACCTAACTATGAGCGCGCCATCGTGAACGCCCAGCTTATCAATGAAAACCCACTGAACATCTTCCTCCAGCTTAGGATCGATGCGGTTCGTAAAAACCGTCAACTCCCAGAGCTTCTTGTTGGTCTGAACGTCCCACGCTTCGATGTATCCGCGGCGACCATCGTCGTTCGGTGCGACGTATCGCACGCCTTCGTCAATGAAAGGCTCTACCTCTGCTGGTGCAGCACGCTTAGCAACCGTCAAACATGACAGAGCTAGCATTGCAAAGGGTATGAAAATGAATCGTGTCATAGATGGGATTCTAACGAGAATAGCGAGGGTGAGCCTTGCTTTCACTTCGTCCTTCATAATTCTTCCTTCAGCCTTTGAGTACGCCGGCCAGCGGTTGGCTGCATCACCCCGGTTAGACCGAGAGCGTCGCATACACGTGGCGTATGAAAATAGCTAGAAAATAGAGGATGGTGATCCCCCACCGTGACCAAAGCCCATACGCTGGCCAAGAGCCATTTCGGGGCCTGTGGTGTCGGAATAACCCGAAGAACTTTTGCCAAACCATCATCGCTCTTCACGTATGTGTTGACCTGCGCATAAGTCACCGGCGGCCAGTAAAGGTAAGAAATCGTGATCTGCTCGCCCGGCACAAGGACCGGGATAAAGATCTCGTCAGCGCTGTCGGGAACCTTGCGAATTTCGTGCGCGGTAGCCGGAAAAATCTGATAATCCCTCGGGAAGAAATTATGTCCGACGGCCACGTTAGTGGCGGACCTTCTTCCTGCATTGCGAATAACGATGCTGTGTGTGAAAACTTCAGTCTGCTCGGGCGTGCGCAACCGAAACGCCGAGGTATGACCATAGTAGGTGATGAGCTTCGGCCGTCGCTCAAAGTAGCGATTGACCAACGCGCCAACTACCAAAAGAACAACTGGCCAGGCAATATTGGCGAAGAGGTTCCAATCGGCTTTCATGAGGACTATCAGTCTAACGGCT
>WNFX01006410.1_pt1 | contig 16168 bp, 13 predicted proteins | sample 5400111 | NCBI WGS metagenome assembly WNFX01 (sample SAMN13153363, study PRJNA577476) | soil metagenome | isolation source: 40 cm soil or saprolite under grassland replicate 1 | place: USA:California | collected 2016-06-15 | reverse complement strand
CTGGGCGTCATCACCGCGTTTATCGGGGAGGAGCTGCAGCGCCAGTTCGCGGACTTCCAGACTCAGGCGTCTGAGTTGGGCTAGGCGACCCGGTACGGGGCACGCCAGACAGCCTCATTCCCGTATGGAGCCAGGACACGTAGAGTACGGCAGTACACCGCTGCTCTTTTCTCGTCCTGGCTCTTACCGCTTCCGGTACCCCTGCTTCCTCCTCATCAAGCTCAATTCTCTGGCGAGATCACTGTCATCCTACGTACAGCCTCGCTGGTCGCTGGATGTCCCTGCTGCTTCTGCGTGCGTTGCGTACAAACCGACCTTTGTGACAGAATACAATGTGTGGGAAGAAAGTCGTTCAGAGCAAGAAATGGGAATGAACTATGCCTGTGGATGAGATGTTTGATATCCTTCCTCAAGATGCTGCTTGGGGGCACGCAATGGCTCACGATGCTGATGGACTGGAACTGCATTATGTGAGGCGAGGACAAGGGAGCCCAACGGTGCTCTTGCTTCACGGCTGGCCTGGCTTCTGGTATGACTGGCGGCGTGTGCTTCCTCGCCTGGCGCAGCTCACCTCGGTCATCGCCATGGATTTGCGGGGATTTGGCGCCTCTGCTAAACCCGATTGGCCTGCACGTTCGGCCTACTCTGCTGAAGCGCAAGCCAGCAATGTGCTGGCTTTGCTTGATCAGTTGCAACTTGAGAGGGTCCTGCTTGTTGGATATGATGTGGGCTCGCGTGTGGCGCAGACCGTAGCGCAGATGGAGCCTTCGCGCGTCCAGGGTCTCGCATTAGCAGCGCCGGTCTATCCAGGTTTTGGCACCCGCCCGTTGGAGCCAGCAGCCCAGCAGGAGCGCTGGCGTCCTCGCGAGCGAGGACGCCAGCATTTTCACACGCTTACGCAAGCCGATCAACTCATCGGTCATGATCGGGAAACGGTGCGTCTCTATTTGTCTTATTTCTATGATCATTGGGTTGGCAACAAGCAAGCTCTTCGGGCCAAAGAGTTTGAAGCGATTGTGGAGACCTATACGCAGCCGGGAGCTGTCCGAGGAAGTATTGCCTGGTATCGAGCGGGGGGTGGGTCTGGACAAGTGGCCCTCTCCTATCTGCCGAGTCAACTGGCCCCCATCGCGCAGCCGACCGCGGTCGTGTGGGGAGAGGCTGATCCTATTCTCTTGTCAAGTTGGGCCGATCGACTGGAGGAATATTTTCCCCAGCTCGTCGGTGTGCAGATGTTAGCGGGCATTGGTCACTTTGTGCCGTTTGAAGCCCCTGATGCCCTTGTGGAGGCCATTCGCACTGTTCTGTTGCGACATCCTTGATGCCAGCGCTCTTTCAGAACGGCATCCAAACATTTACACTGATGAGCAAGGAGACAGCACACCAGCTGTTGAACACTCTCACATGCTGGTGGCCATCTCCTTGGAGAGTGAGACTTACGCTCGCGAAGCTTCTGGCAGCGAGAGCAGGAGCTGTGCCACCTCAGAGGCACCACCCAGTTGGGGCCAATGCCCTTTCTTCGGCAGGAGCCAGAGGTCAGAAGTCGGCAAGGCCTCGTGCAAGGAGCGGGCAACGCCGGGGTTCAGATATGGGTCCTCTGCTCCGAAGATGATCCGCACGGGGCGATCAAACGCCTTGAGGTCTGGCATCCGTCGCGTATTGGCCTGCACGTTCGCAGGCAGATCGCTGGTCAGACCGATGAACGGGGGGAAGGTGCTTGGCATGCCAGCAAACTGCGGCCCGATGATCGGCAAGAGAGCTTCCCGTACCTGCTCATCTTCGCCGAACTGACGTCCCTGCCAGTTGAGAAGCCATTGGGCAACGGTTGGGTTCTGGGCTATGGCCCTGGTGAGGGCGGCATAGGCCGGATCAGCGAAGAGGCTGATGAACTCGGGAAAGCGCAAGGTGGGTGCCTGTCCATAGTACGTGTTGAGTAAGACGAGCGAGGACACGTGTTGCGGGTGGTCCAGTGCCCAGTTGATCGCCACGGGGCCAGATGCGTCGTGGGCCACCGGGACCACCTGGTCAATCTGCAGGGCAGCGAGCACCGCGTGCAGTTCCCCCTCTTGCTGTTTCGAAGTATAGGTGTGGTCCGTCGGCTTGTCAGATGCTCCCCAGCCGAGAAAGTCGAAGGCGATGACCTGGCGACCAGGCAGGGCCGGAATTAAGCGATCGTAGATGTGCACATTGTCGGGAAAGCCGTGCATCAGTACGAATGCGGGACCCGTTCCCGCATAATGGCGGACATAGATGTTGGACACCTGATGTGAGACCAGATGTTCACTATAGGGCTGCGATGCATTCATGAGAGACAACTCCTTGTTCTAGACTCTCGTGTGACAACAACAAGCAACGAGCAAAGGAATAGTGTGTACACAAGTAAATAGGCAAAAAAGATGGTGTTACTGGCTTAGCGCCACTACTGCTGCGAGGTCCGCGCGGAGCGTTTCCACATGCTGCTCGCCTAGACCGTGAAGCATGGGGGTATGTGCCTGCTTCAAGAGCGGAAATGCTCCCATCAGGGCCTCCTTTATTATGTGTATATACACATAATAACAGAGGATTCTTCTTCTGTCAAGGAGGCCGTTTGTTCGGAAAAAAGGAGACAGTATTGGCCTGGAGAATCTGTTCTTGCAGCCGTCTTTATGCAGCAACGCGGTCACTTTCTTGGCTCTTCCGGGGTTACTTGGCAAAGTACAATGAGCAGATTTACCGCTTGTTTTTCGGGGTTGAGGCAACTTTATTTTGCCCTTTCTGCAACAATGCACAGAAACATTGAGCCGCGTGGCAGAATTGACTGCGAGGAAAGCAGCCTGGGAGCAACAAAGCAAATCTGCAATGGATCAATCTTTTCGAACTCTGCTCGAGTGCTTCTGCAAACCGTTGTAATAACCACTCTGCTATCTTCTACACAAAAATTAGAGGTGACTCGCGTCTATCTGGGTAGACACAAAAATGGGAAACTTAGAAGTGAAGAGCGTGAACGGATATCTTTAATTTACATAAAGCCGCCTGAAAAACCTCAAACGTCTTGTCAGCCACCCAACCCTAAAGTATAATTGCCTCGAAACTAGAATCTGAGGAGATTCTGTGAGGAGGGTTTGTCATGAATGTAGTGAATAGGTCCCCAGGGGTGGGTTCGATCAGATTCCTTACCGGTCCGCTGGCTGGCAGTATCTATCAAATAACTAAGCCGCTTACCACCATTGGACGCGAGCCTGATAACGACATCATCATATCCGATCCATCTGTTTCGCGGCAACATGCTCGTCTGGTGAATAACAGAGGGCAGTGGAGCATCGAAAAGCTCGCGCCGCAAAACCTGGTCACCGTCAATCAGCGTGATGTGCAGCAGGCAACCATTTCTGACCGGGATACAATTGGCTTAGGGTCAGGCACCACATTTCTCTTTCTTCTATCATCTCCTCAGTCTGCCGGTAACCAGCCCTCGCCACTACAGCCAACACCTTACCAGCCATTGCAGCCAAAGCCTCCCACGCCGTCGTTCAGTTGGCAGCAATCCCAGGCTCAGAAATCCTCTACGGAACCGGTCTCATCGCAACTATCTCCCGGCACGCAGCGCGCGCCTACCGACTTTCATACCGCTGGCAACATCGCGAGCGTTCAAGTTACACCCGGCGTACCAACGCTGGAGATAAGCACTAATATACACGCAAATAAGCAATCAGTCCCGCTGACCCAACAGGTCATCAACATTGGGCGTGATCCATCTAATGACATTGTCATCAACGAACTGGTGGTTTCCGCATTTCATGCCCAGGTAATACGCGAAGGCAACCAGCTCGTATTCGTCCATCCTCACCCTGCACGTGGAAAGACATTGAATGGACTACTCTATCAAGGTCGTCACATTCGTGGAGACGAACCATTCCGCAAATCATTAGCTCGTGGAGATATTTTCCGTATTGGCGATGAACATGGCACCCTGGTCACACTTACTTACAATGATGGCAGTGGAGCTATCCAGGATGTCGTGCCCGAGATTCGTCCTATCCCGTTGGGCGCTCCGGAGATCACAATTGGCCGCTTGCCAGATAATATAGTGGTACTAAGCCACCCGCAGGTTTCTGGTCGGCACGCTCGCATGGTCCAGGTACAGGGTGGTTATCGTATTGTAGACCTAGGAAGTACGAACCATGTCTACGTCAATGCGCAGCGTGTGACGAACCAGTTGCTCAAACCTGGGGATGAGATACGCATCGGCCCATACAAGTTTACGTACACGGGTACGCAACTGACACAGCAAGACGAGAGCAAGGGCATACGTATCGATGCGCTGCACTTGCAGAAAGTCGGCAGTAAGCACACTATCTTGATCAACGATATCTCTATAGCCATTCCTCCTCGTAAATTTGTAGCGGTGGTGGGTGGCTCCGGTGCTGGCAAATCAATGCTCATGGATGCTCTCAATGGCTTGCGTCCCGCCCAGAAAGGCCTGGTGCTATACAACGGCCAGGATTACTATCGTCACCTCGCTGCATTCAGCACACAGCTTGGCTATGTGCCACAGGATGACATTATCCATCGTGAACTGACCGTCGAACGCGCACTCTACTATACAGCCAAGATGCGCCTGCCTGAGGACTTCACAGAAGCTCAGATCAAGCAGCGCATTGACGAGGTGCTGGAAGATGTGGAAATGAAACACCGGCGCAATTTGCTCGTCAGCAAACTATCTGGTGGTCAGCGCAAGCGCGTCTCCATTGCGTTAGAATTGCTTGCCAACCCGAGTGTCTTCTTCCTGGACGAGCCGACTTCAGGTCTCGATCCAGGCCTGGATCGCAAGATGATGTTCCTTCTGCGCAGGCTGGCGGACAAGGGACACACTATAGTGTTGGTCACCCATGCCACCAATAATATCAATGCCTGTGATTACATTTGTTTCCTGGCCCAGGGAGGTCGCCTGGCCTACTTTGGACCGCCGAACGATGCAAAAGCCTATTTTGGTAAAACTGAATGCACTACAACAAACGGTCGTGGTCAAGCCGCCCAAGCGTGGTAACCCATGGAAGCAGTTTTCCTTGCTCTGGCTGCGCTACATCGAATTGCTCAAGAATGACATGGTCAATCTGCTCTTTTTGCTATTGCAGGCGCCAGTCATTGGCCTGATTCTGCTCTTAATGCTCGCTCCAAGTGGACACGGCACATTCGATGCTACTAGCATTGCCAATTGCCCAACCATCAATGGAGTGCCGCAAACGAAAAATGCCGGCGCGACAGCACATAACTGCACTGTTACCAAGAACTTTCTGCAGAACACGCCAGAGGGGCAGGCATATATCGCTCAGAACGGTCACGGCCGTAATATAAATGGAATCTTACAGGATTTCATTCTCTATGGTTCTGGAGGCGATGCGCAAAAATACCTGTTCATCATGGCCTTTGCAGCGGTCCTGTTCGGCTGTATCAATGGAGCGCGCGAAATAGTGAAGGAAGCTCCCATTTATCGCCGTGAGCGCACAGTGAACCTGGGTATCGCGCCCTATATGTTCTCGAAAATTTTTGTTCTTGGTGTGCTGTGCCTGCTGCAAAGCGCTGTGCTGGTCTTCATGGTTAACGCGGTCGCACCTTTCCAACAGGGTATCTTTTTACCGGTGATTTTGGAAATCTACATCACCATAGCTCTGACTGCGCTGACAGGTTTGATGATCGGATTGACGGTCTCAGCATTCGCCCGCAATAGCGATCGGGCGGTAAGTCTCATTCCGTTCATACTCATCCCGCAGGTAATCTTCTCAGGCACCTTTTTCAAACTCGATGGACCTCTACAATTTGTAGGAGCATTTTTCGCAGTGCGGTGGGCCGTGGCTGGCACAGGCTCTTCGGTTGGCATCCATGGTGACAAGTTAGGCGCAGATGACTTCTCATACCAGGGAACACTGTTCTCCACGTATACTCAGGCGCAAGCGACCTTACACCTTTTGCTGTGTTGGTTTGCTTTAATACTGATGATTGTGCTTCTTGGTCTCGCTACCGCCTATTTCCTGAAACGTAAGGATGTTCGAACGTAGAATTGCGCCGGGCGGCCGCCAGGATAATTTACAGGCCGGGTGGTACTTCTTGGCACCCAATTTGTTAACGTATAACGTTCTATGCTATCGTAGCATTGACCTTGGAAGCAAGGTGTTGTTAAGGGAACGAGCAAGCGAACAGTGTTACTAAACAAGCGCATTCTCGTCGGAATCAGTGGAGGCATTGCATGCTATAAGGCGGTCGAGCTGGTTAGCCGCCTGCAGCAAGCCGGTGCATTGGTTGATGTGATTATGTCAGAGAGCGCTGACGAGTTCGTTCGCCCACTGACATTCTCGACTATGAGCCATCGACCTGTATACAGTGATCTTTGGGAACCGTCGGGACGCGCGGCAGAAACGCACCTCGCTTTGGCGGAAGAAGCGGAAATACTGGTGATCGTCCCTGCAACAGCTAATACTATTGCGAAGCTGGCCCACGGTATAGCGGACAATTTGCTCACAGCAGTAGCGTTGGCAACCAAAGCTCCACTAGTGTTGGCTCCCGCGATGCACCACAACATGTATACGCACCCGGTAACACAGGCGAATCTGACCTTGTTGCGCGAACGCGGAGCGCTTATCGTCGAGCCAGAAGTTGGACGACTGGCTTCAGGGGAAGTCGGCATAGGCAGACTTGCTGATACTAGTGTATTGCTAGGCGCTATCAATGTCGTACTGGGACGTAACGGAGATCTTGCAGGTCGCCCGGTTGTAGTAACAGCAGGTGGCACTCACGAGCCAATTGATCCAGTACGCTTTGTGGGGAATCGCTCATCTGGAAAGATGGGATATGCCCTGGCTATAGAGGCCAGAGATCGTGGAGCGAACGTCATATTGATCTCAGGCCCTGTTGCATTAGATGCGCCCTACGGGATGGATGTACGGAGGATCGAAACGGCAATGCAGATGCGAGATGCAGTACACAGTGCGGTTATCGATGCGGATGTGCTCGTAATGAGCGCTGCCGTTGCCGATTTTCGTCCAGCGGTAACAGTGACGCAGAAGATTAAGAAGGAGGGAAGCGGAGCGCCAGAATTGGATGATCAGAATGGGTTCTTCTTACGACTGGTACGTAATCCAGATATCCTGGAAGAACTCGCTGAGTCAGAGGATCAGCTCCCTGGCACTGAAGGGACTAAGCGACACCTGGTACGTGTGGGCTTCGCTGCTGAAACCAGCGATGTGGCGAATAATGCACGCGCTAAACTGATCGCCAAACGCCTGGATTTGCTTGTGGCAAATGATGTGGGCCGCTCTGATAGTGGTTTCGGGACCGAAACCAATAAGGTTATTATCTTTCTTGCAAATGGTGCAATGGAAGACCTGCCAGTAATGCCCAAAACAGGTGTTGCGGCAGCCATTTGGGATCGAATCGTACCTTTATTAAGTACGATGTAAGGTAACTATTCAGTAGGGAGTCCCAAGGGGCCTTGCAGGCCCCTTGGCGGGGTGCGTGGTGTCCCCGCCTTCCTCGCCCACCCCGCCGCCGCAGGCGGCGCAAGAGAAAAGAGATCTGAATAGTTACGATGTAAGTTGGGAGTATGTGGAGTTGTGTTGGGTGAATTTATTCTAGAAATGTTGGGTACATCTATTATGCAGGAGGAATCCATGATGGATCGTGCTGCTAGCGCTGGTTTTGAAGGCATCGCTCAGATGCTGCTTGAGCAGAAAAAGTTAATGGATGCTTTGGAAGCCGAAAACCGTGAATTACGCCGGCAAATCACTGACTTGCGACGCGGGATAGGCATTGCAGTAGTTATTGATGGCAAGACTATTCAACTCGCCAATGACCAGGGCAATAGTATGCAAATGAGTGTGCAATCGCAGGCAACGCTGCAGAGCTTACAAAATTTGCAGAACACTCCCCCCATGGTCAACAACAGCTACGCACAAAGCGGTAGACCGACAGGAAGCCAGCCGCCGGTAAATTTGGGTGGCGACAAGCGGGATAATGGTAATACTCGCAGTCCGCTGGCGGATAGCTTCGTACTCTAACTACAATAAGCGCTTTTTCGTCTTTCACATTCTGATGATCGATTGATTACTCGGAAACGACAATGATCGCGGCGAATCCAGTTTGAGTGGCTTATTCGCTTTTTTCTGTACGAGTTCAGTTTATTGTGTTCACAAGCGAAATCTGTTTGCTGCGTGACTTTTTTCCGTGTGGCATTGTCCGAATACATTTCAGGTAAGGGCATGTTGGATGAAACTGGTATTCTATTCTCCAGCATGTCCTTGTCATACCTGTTTGGGAAACTAAAACAGCACTGAACACCTTTGAAAACGCTTGAATGCTTGCCAACATATGATATTATCAAGCAAGATATTCTACTGTTTTGTTATGTGAATGCTAGATTGCTCTTGCATCCTGACAGTAGACCTTAATGACCTGTAGATTATGCCAATTCAAGGAGATCACTACATGATTTGTCCCCGCTGTCAAAGCCAGGTGGCCGATGGAGTAAAGTTCTGCGGCGTCTGTGGATCCCCAATGCAAGTGAGCCAGACTCCACCACCCCAGGCTCAACCGCAGAGTCAATATGGAGCTGGAGCGCAAGGAGTCTACGTACCGCCCAATCAATATGAAGAGTATAGAAGTAACCAGGCCTTTGGCAACCAGGTGCCAAGAGCCGAACTGCACAACCCCAAAGGGCCTTTGCATGTGGCAGATATGTCAATCACCATTGATGGAGAACTTGTGCCGGTAGTGGACGTCATGCTGGGCAATCAGCTATCCATCTTCTTTGAGCATCACATTCTCCTATGGAAGCATCCTGGGGTACAAATCGGCTTCATGTCTCTCAGAGGAATGGCAAAACGCCTCTTCGCAGGCCTGCAAATCTTCATGACCGAAGCCCATGGGCCTGGCAACATCTCCTTTTCACGCGACTCGGTAGGCCAGATCGTGGCATTACGCCTGCAGCCAGGCCAGATGGTTGAGGTACGTGAGCACCAATTCCTGTTCGCTACCAGCAACCTTGATTATAACTTCACCTTCGTACAGGGTGCAGCCAATATCCTCTTCAGCCGCACCGGCCTCTTCATCGACCAGTTCACCTGCCGAGGCGGTGAAGGTATGTTAATTCTGCACGGCTATGGCAACGTTTTTGAGAAAATGCTGGCACCGGGGGAAACTCTCGATGTTGAGCCGGGCGCCTGGCTATGGAAAGACCCATCAGTGCAGATGGCGGTGACAACGGTTGCTGGCTCACAACGCGGTGGTGGCATCCTCGGCGCTATCGGCGGCATGATGGCGGGCGCTTCGATTATACTCAACCGCTTCACCGGCCCTGGTCGCCTCGGCATCCAGTCCATGACCTATCATCCACCTCAAGCTGAGGGCGCGCAACAAGCCGGTCGCACAAGCAACTTCGGTGGTTCACTGAACCAGCTGTTCAACCAATAATAACTCCCCATACGCGCCATCTGGTGTGTACAGTATAGATTCGTTTGACAGCACGAACGGTCGTTGTATATACTACATGCAGGAAAACTATCCGCAACTGTTGTTCTCATTGGGTGGCTTGGATCAACGGGTCCAGGCAGATAGGGAAGCCGGTGCAAATCCGGCGCAGTCGCGCTACTGTAACTGGTGAGCAACTCATCCTCTCATGATAATGAGAGCCAGCCACTGTTCTGAATTGAACGGGAAGGCAAGTTGAGGAGCGTTTGGAGCCAGGAGCCAGGAGACCTGCCCGATGAGGGATGCTCACAATCCTTCGCGTAAAAGGAGCGAGCTGCCGAGACATCGACGAACGAAGTGAAGGAACGCTTCACAGCTTGTGTTTATACGTGTTCTTGGTTGACCTCCATTTTCCGCGGGGTGACAGCGGGCGTTGAAATGAACCCGGAGGTTACAACCACATGCGCTCCCATGTCATCTCTTTTTGTCTCTCTCTTGTCCTTCTTCTGTCTTGCTTTGTCCTGCTCACCGCGTGCGGGCAAAGCTCATCGCCGACCACCGTGGCAAAGCCGACTCCCACTCCCACCGAGGCAATCGATGTTTACGGAACACCGATTGTCTTTCCGAACACTGCTCCGCGACGTATCGTCTCACTTGTCCCAAGTGCCAGTGAAATCCTCGGGGCGTTGCATCTCCAAAGCCGAGTGGTCGGTGTTGACCACTATACTGACTATCCACCTGAGCTGGCATCGCTCCCGAAGGTTTCGAATGCCGATGGCCAGTTCAACGTTGAGCAGATTGTGGCGCTCAAACCTGACCTGGTGCTGAGCTGGGGGGCGGAGACAAAACAGGAGGATCAGCAGCTCAAAACCCTGGGCTTGCGTGTCGTCGATCTTCCCTTCACGAATCTCTCAGGGGTCCTCCAGCAAATAGTGCTCGTTGGACGCCTGACGTTCACGGAGCACACTGCCGTCGTGTTAGTGAACCAGCTTCAGCAGCAAATCAATCAGATCAAGGCAGCAGTAGCAGGCACGACTGCGCCCAAGGTGTTGCTCGAAGCAGACGATAGTACGCCAGGAAAACCATTTGTCTTTGGCGGCGGTTCCTTTGGTGATGAACTTTTGCAGGACGCTAATGCAATCAACATCTTCCATGCTAACAGCAGTAACGGTGGCTATCCACAGGTCACAGACGAAGCGATCATCGCTGCCAACCCGCAGTTTTTTATTCTCACCGAAGACCCTCGCTATGGTGGCGATGTCGCGTTGGTCTACAAGCGTCCCAACTGGAGTAACATCGACGCGGTGAAATCACATCATGTCTATCGTATCAACGTCGCCATCATGCAGCGTCCAGGACCGCGCCTGGTGGAGGGACTACGATGCGTCGCACAGCTTGTTCATCCCGAGAAGTTCACTGTTACATTGCCCGATTATTGTTCAATGACAGTCTAATCAGAGACGAGGAAGCACAAGCAACGTAGCTTCCACGAATGGAAACTCGAACGTTCAACACCGATGAGAAAGGTGGATTGACATGCTACTGACTCTTCCCAGAGTCGTTCTAGCCGGTGTGTCCAGCGGAGTAGGCAAAACCACCATGACGACGGCGTTCATTGCCCATGTACGCACGCGCGGCATCCAGGTGCAACCCTTCAAAGTTGGGCCGGACTATATCGACCCGTCCCATCTTGCCTTGGCCGCAGCCCGACCCTGCTATAACCTGGATACCTGGATGATGCCACCCGGCCGTATGCTGGACGTTTTTTGTATGGCTGCTGCCTCTGCTGAGATCGCCTTGATCGAGGGGATGATGGGGCTCTATGATGGCGAGCGTAGTACCAGCGACCTGGGAAGTACTGCCGAGGTTGCAAAGATCCTCCAGGCACCGGTCGTGTTGGTCATTGACGCAGGTGCCATGGCACGGAGTGCAGCCGCTGTGGTGCTGGGGTTTCAGCATCTCGATCCACAGGTACAGATCGCAGGAGTGATTGCCAACCGCGTTGGGGGAGCCGGGCATGCTCGTCTGTTACAAGAGGCAATCGAGGCCGAAACTGGCATTCCGTTCCTGGGATATTTTAGGGATGCACCGGACAGACTTGTGCCTGAGCGGCATCTGGGCCTGGTCCCGGCCGCCGAACGTGTCGTCGGTACCGAGCAGCTCACCGTGCTTGGGCAGCAGTTTGGTCAAACCTGTGACAGTGAAAAACTCCTCGCTCTTGCCCGCGAGGCTCCCCCGATTGAGCAGAACTCCCAGGGACTCTTTGCATCGATGGAAACGGCGCAGGAACATGTCAACATTGCTATCGCCCAGGATGAAGCGTTCAACTTTTACTACCCCGATACACTGGACTTACTTCGGCTGGCTGGTGCTGACCTGGTCCCCTTTAGCCCACTACACGACAGCATTTTACCTGAGCATGTAGCTGGTATTTATATCGGCGGTGGGTTTCCAGAGGAATATGCACAGCACTTAGCTGCAAACGCAAGCATGCGCTCTGCTCTTGCGCGGCGCCTGCAGCAAGACATTCCCTGCTATGCGGAATGTGGCGGTTTGATGTACCTCTGTCAATCCATTCGTAATGTATCAGGAGAAGAGTTCCCGATGGTAGGAGTCCTTGACAGACAAAGCGTCATGAGCAGTGATCGTGGGGGATTAGTGATCGGGTACCGCGAGGCGACTGCTTTGCGCGATACCCTGCTGACATGCCAGGGTGAAGTGGTGCGCGGGCATGAATTCCATTACTCTTGCTTGGACGCTCCATTTGCTCGAGAAGAGGCTGCCTATGAGTTTACTGCTCGTGGGCAAGTGGAAGGATTTGCGCAAGGCAATCTCCTTGCAACCTATCTGCACCTGCCATTTAGCGGATTCTCCTTGGCGGCTCAACGTTTTGTGACCACCGCAAGACGATGGCAGGCGCATACAGAGCATAAGTAGTAGTAGATCCAGACCGTACAGAGAAAGGAACATCTCATGTCGGATCAAGAGCTTACTCAAGAGCAGGCCCGGTCGAGCTGGCCGAAAGAAGAAGACGAGGAGAACAGCGATGGAGGTGACCCCGAAGAGGATCTGGCACTCAGCGAAGAGGAACGGCTGGCACGCCAACGCGCCAGCCATGAAGCTCGTCGCAAGCGAGCAAAGACGATGATCAAAAAAGGGTTGGTGATCGTCAATACTGGCAAGGGCAAAGGCAAAACAACCGCAGCAATGGGCTTGCTCCTGCGCGCCTGGGGGCAGGGTCTTCGGGTATGTATGCTTCAGTTCATTAAGGCCCGAACGGCTAATTGGGGCGAAGAGAAAGCGGCACGCAAAATCGGCATTGAGATGATCCCTCTGGGGGACGGTTTTACCTGGCTTTCAAAGAACATCGAGCACGATAAAGCGCTGGCGCGTGAGGGGTGGGAGATCTGCCGCCAGAAAATGCTTTCTGGCAATTACGACCTGGTCGTCCTGGACGAGATGACTTACGTGCTCAAGTATGGCTGGCTGTCCTGGGAGGAAGTGCAGGACACATTTGATCAGCGCCCGGCGGGGTTGCATGTGGTGATAACCGGACGATATGCTCCCCCAGAACTGGTGGCGTATGCCGATCTGGTTTCAGAGATCATTGAGGTCAAGCATCCGTACCGGACCGGTGTCAAAGCGCAAAAGGGGATTGAGTTCTAGCGTGAAGCCGAGCAAGCAGAGGTCAAAGGGGCGATTTGCACTGGAAGAGGGAGTAGCAGTGTTGATTGCGCTCGGCCTGGACATCATGGGGGAACCACCTGCCGCCTGGCATCCCGTTGTCTGGTTCGGAAAGCTGATCCAACGCCTGGAACGAGCCGCTCCACGAGGCCGCATTCCCCAGTTGCTGTATGGCGGAGTCATGCTGGGGCTGGCAACTCCCGCTGCTTTCCTTCCGGCTGCGATCGTTCATAGGCTGGCAAAGCGTGTACAAGCCAAAGCAATACAACATGGCTGCACTGACGGTGGCCTCATACTGTATGCGTTGATTGAGGGCGCCGGTCTCAAACCTTTTTTTGCCTTACGCATGCTGGCCGAAGCAGGACGTTTGGGTACGGCTGGCTCTTGAGTGCCACGACTTGCCTGCTGCGCGGCATGCGCTGCAAAGCCTGGTCAGCCGGGACCGCTCCGAACTTACAGCAGAACTGGTGGCGGCAGCCGCCATCGAGTCGTTGGCTGAGAATCTGAGCGACTCGGTTGTCGCGCCGCTCTTGTATTACACGCTGTTTGGCTTACGTGGCGCAGCGGTGTATCGCCTGTTCAACACATTTGACTCGATGGTGGGCTATCATGGCCGGTATGAATACCTGGGCAAGGCAGCGGCCCGACTGGACGATGTGCTGAATGCGCTTCCGGCCAGGCTGACTGCCCCGCTGATCATTGCCCTTGCCCCGCTCTTCGGTGGGCGGCGGTGGAAAGCCTGGCAGATTTGGCGGCGGGACGCCCGCAGGACAGCCAGCCCGAACGCCGGGCATCCGATGGCCGCTGCTGCCGGAGCTTTAGGCGTGCAATTGGAGAAGGTCGGCCACTACAGGCTGGGTGACAACGATAAGGTCATCACTGCCTCGAGCATCCGCCAAGCCGAGCAGATGGTGTGGAGCATCGGGTGCGTCGCCGTCTTCCTCACAGCACTATGCAAAACGCTCTGGAGGCCCCAGTATGAGTAATTCGACACATGGAGTCGAGCGACCCATTCATGGCGCGCTTGATTACGGCGAACTAGACCGCCTGGGCCTGCACCCCTCGGACGTGCTTGATTTTAGCGTGAATGCCAACCCGTATGGCCCCTCGCCATATGTGCGAGAAGCCGTGGCAAACGCCGCCATTGATCGCTATCCAGACCGCGAGTGCCTGGAACTGCGACGGGCCATTCTGGACGATGAGCTTGCCTCGAGCGACCTTCCATTCGGCTCCATCGTATGCGGGAACGGCACCACCGAACTCATCTGGGCCATAGCCCGTGCCTATCTGAAGCCTGGCCTGAAGGCGGCCATTCTTGGTCCTACTTTTGGCGAATACCGCGTAGCTTGTCTGGCCGCTGGAGCCACAGTGGTTGAATTTCAGGCACAAGCCAGCGCGTGTTTTCAGCTGGACACGGCGGTAGTCGCTGCCTGGATCAGCAGGGAGCAACCCTCCCTGGCCTGGCTCTGCAATCCGAACAACCCGACCGGTACCTGGTTAGACCAGCATTCCGTCCAGCTTGTCTCAGAAGCCTGCCAAAGCACCGGCGCAATGTTGGTGGTCGATGAGGCGTACTGGCGCTTTGTCTTTCCGCACGAGGAGTACTCGGCCGTCGAGTTGGTAGGTGCCACCAGGAGGCAGCAGGTCATTGTGCTGCGCTCGCTCACGAAAGATTTTGCCCTGGCCGGGGTACGCTTAGGATATGCCGTTGCGGCTGAGGACGTCATTGCGCGCCTGCGCGCCTGCCTGCCATCCTGGAACGTGAGTGGTCTCGCGCAAGCCGCAGGGGTTGTAGCCGTGATGGATCGCACACACCTCACCAGGACACTTGATGCGCTGGCAAGAGAGTGTCGTGACTTCTTCTCTGCCTTACAAGATCTTGGTGTGCGCATCATGCCTTCACGTACCCATTTTTGTCTGATCGAGGTGGGGGATGCTCATGCGATTCGTCAGCAGTTGCTGAGCAGGCACATCCTGGTACGGGACTGTACCTCCTTTGGGCTCCCGGAGTATATGCGGGTGGCGACCCGTCAAAGAAGCGAATGGCAGCAGTTCGTGCGCGCATTGAGGGAGGTGTTATGAGCCTCGCAAAGACGCTCATGGTGCAGGGGACGGCCTCGGCGGTGGGGAAGAGTACGCTGGTAACGGGCTTGTGCCGCATCTTCGCACAAGATGGTTGGCGCGTCGCTCCTTTCAAGGCGCAGAATATGGCGCTGAATTCATTTGTGACCCGCGAGGGCGGCGAGATAGGACGGGCACAGGCGGTACAGGCGGAAGCAGCAGGTGTCGAATCCATCGTAGAGATGAACCCGATTTTACTCAAGCCGGAGGGCCCGTCGCGCAGCCAGGTAATCGTTCTGGGCCATCCGCTGGACGCGATGGAGGCGCGCGATTACTATCGCAATCGCTCCAGATGGTCTGAGGTTGTGCGCCAGGCTCTTGCCAGACTACGGGAGGAGTACGATCTGGTCATGATTGAAGGGGCGGGCAGCCCGGTTGAATTGAACCTGGCCGAGTACGACCTGGTCAATATGCCGATAGCTCGTCTGGCTGATGCTCCGGTGTTGCTGGTGGGCGATATCGACCGGGGCGGGATTTTCGCCTCCTTTCTGGGCACGCTGATGCTGCTCCAGCCTGAAGACCGGGCTCGTGTGAAGGGGCTGGTTGTGAATAAATTTCGCGGCGACCTGTCGCTCTGGCGCCCAGGTGAACAGCTCCTGGCCAACCGAAGCCGCCTACCCGTATTGGGAACAGTTCCTTTCTTCGATGATATTCGTATCGCGGAAGAAGATTCAGTAGCACTCGACGAGGGAACGGCACATGTATTGCAGCAGCACCAGAGCCAGAATGATAATTTGCTCGAAGTCGTCGTGTTGCGTCTGCCCTACCTGAGTAACTACGATGAATTTGATGCATTGGCTGCTGAGCCCGTAGTACGCTTGCGCTTTGCCGCTAGCCCGGCTGAGTTTCCGGCTCAGCCTGACCTGATCATTCTACCCGGTACGAAAAATACGCTCTCTGACCTGGCCTGGCTCTGGACGCAAGGGCT
>WNFX01006097.1_pt1 | contig 16173 bp, 15 predicted proteins | sample 5400111 | NCBI WGS metagenome assembly WNFX01 (sample SAMN13153363, study PRJNA577476) | soil metagenome | isolation source: 40 cm soil or saprolite under grassland replicate 1 | place: USA:California | collected 2016-06-15 | reverse complement strand
CGCGAAGGCCTTCGCCCTGCGCGCCTTCGCCAACTACGCGATGGCCGGCACGAGGTGGGCGGCGAGCGGGCGCGCCCGGCTCGCGCATCGCAAACCGCGGGCAAGCGCGCTCGCGCACAGTGCTGGGGCGTTCGCCGGACGAGGCAATCGCCTCCTCGTCATGGCGGGCACGCTGCTCTCCTCGCATACCTGACCGCTTCCACTCCCGCCAACAGGGGATGTGCGACCTGCCTCTGTCGCGTTACGGTCGCGCGATGGGCGATTACGAGGGGACCCCGTCAAAGTGGGACTGGTCTCCTTCGATCGCCGGCTCAGTTCTCAAGACTAAGCTCTCCAACACTGATAGCAGGCTGATCTCGGTTCATCGTCCCGACGGCGGCGCCACGGTTCCGTTCACCGCGGTCTGGATCGCGAACAAGGGCGCTGACAAGACCGTTTGGGACTGGAATCCGGGCACGACTGGCGCCCACCTCGATTCGCTCGTGAAGAAGGCGCAGGGTCGCCTGATCCACATTGACGCGTTCATTGTCACCGCGAAGGGCGTCCAGTTCGCAGGGGTGTGGGTGAAGAACACGGGGAGCTTCAAGCGCGATTGGGGCTGGGATCCGGCGCTCACGAGCGCCCAGTTGACGACGAAGGTCGGACGTTCGCAGCGCATCATTTCGCTGACGACCTACGTCCAGAACGGACAGCGTTTGTATGCGGCGGTTTGGGTACGCAACACGGGCGCCGAACACCGTCACTGGAGTTGGACGCCGGGCGCGACGTTCGAGCAGCTGCGCCAGAAGCTCGAGGACCTTCCCGGCCGGCTTGTCTCGATCGACAGCTTCAAGGCGGGAAACGACACGCACTTTGCTGCGGCATGGGTGGACGCCGAGGACGCGTTCGCGAAGCTCTGGTGGTGGGGCGTCGGGCAAAGCGCAGACGAGATCAAGATGGACATCCCGCTCTACTGCAGCTACATGGTCGAGGCGCGCACACTGCCCGCCTCGGCGGATGATTTCGCCCACTTCCGTCACGGCTTCCCGCGCGGCGACTACAGGGAGAGCGCAGCGCTCGTCGCGCTCTCGGGCACGGCGGCGGTCAGTGACGTAAAGACGGACGTCAACGGCTATTTCGAGCAGGACTCCTCGCTCGACCTGCACCTGAAGAGCATCGCTCCCGGTGCGGTGGACATCGTGGAAGCCGAACTGATTCGCACCTACCACGGCTGGTTCTGGCCCGACCGCGTGACGAAGATGCTCGATCCGGGCGAAATCTTCTCCGGTAAGCCGGCCCAGATGGCTGCCGGCGCCGACTACCAGGGCACGCGACCCGATAGCGAGTGGGGGCTGACGCATTACATCGCCCGGGTGCGCGCGACCGACTCTGGCGGCGCTGCGCAACGGACGGCGCTGGCCATCCCGATCCAGCGCTCGGGCTTCGCCGCCGTCGCGCCGACCGAGGCGACGGTGCCGGTGTGGCTGGGAATGTGGGCGAATCCCGCGGACATCATCCCGCTGAGCAAGGACGGGAAAACTGTGCATTGGCTCGTGCTGGGTGGCGAGATCGTCAACTGGACCGGCGAGACCCTTCGTGTCGCCGGACTGCATGTGACGGTCCTGACCCCCGGCGGGACGATCGTCGCCGATCGTGAATGCAACTACGACTTTCGGAAGCACGACTACGACAACAACTGGCCGCCGGTGCCGCCGTCGACGATCGCGCACGCGGAGCTTCCCGATCCATACACAGTGTTCGTCGACGGTATGGAGATACCGGCGAAGGTCGACGTGAGCGCGGGGCTGACCATACGCCTGGTGCTGAACTACAAGCTGCCCGACGGCTGGTGCGGCTCCACCGCGCGCATCGACCACGCCAGCTACCTCGAGACGCCGCCCATGCTCTCACCGGTACGCACTGATGCCGACGGAACCTGGCACTTTGGCAACGGCATGACCCAGATCGGGTTCAGCCCGCACGCCCACTTCCACGAGCGCTTTAGCTACGACCTCACCCAGCACGACGCCACAAACTCGACGACCAAACCAGGCCAAGACGAGAACGACAACAACTCCTTCTACTGCTACGGCAAGGAGGTGCACGCGATGGTCGACGGCGTCGTGCTCGGTTGTTACTTCATGGCGCCGGAGAACCACGGTCGGACGACCGACGGGGGTGATGCATGGAACTACGTCATCCTGGGCCACGATGCAAAGCCCGTGTACCCGCGCCGAACGCGCTATGTGCACCTGCAGCCCAAGGCTCCCGACAGCCCGAGCAACCCGAGTCATCCGCTCGCCGCCGGGGATTCGGTCAGCGCCGGCGACGTCATCGGTTTTGTGGGCAATAGCGGTCATTCGAGCGAGCCGCATCTGCACTTCGATCTTTGGGGCATCGACCCCAGCGGCCACCCACGCCCATGGCCGATGCGCTTCAGCGACCTTCGCCCGGCCGGCTCGAAGCGGTCTGCGCCTGGCACCCCGACGACCGGCGACTACGAGACGACCTGACGCGGCCACTCTGACACCGCGCCACCCGCTAGGTCTCTTATCCCTCGGCGTGTTCCAGCAGGAGCTCGGCAAGCGCCCTTGCAATCGGCTGCTTCGTTTGCTCCTCCACGAACAACCACTGTCCGGCCGGGTTGAGCTCGAGAAACACATACTGCGCATCGGCCGTTCGGCGCATATCGACCGCGCCGTAAACGAGGCCCAGACGTCGCATGAGTTTCGCGAGTGCGACACTCACCTCGCTCGGCAGCGTGGTCGCTTCGATTCGAGCGTTCTCCAGGTCGATCCGGTAGTCATAGGCGTAACCGCCCTTTGGCGTCGAGATCGCTGCTGCGAATTGACGGTCCCCCACCAGCGTGACTCGGAGGTCGACCTCGGCGGGAACGTGTTCCTGGAAGATGACGGGTGCCAACCGAACGGAGTCGAGCAGGTCCTCCTCGCCCGCTTGCAAGAGCCGTGTCTCGCGCCAATGCGTCTCCGTGGCCAAAAACGACTTGTAGACGGTTCGCTCCCGACCGACCGACCCAACGAAGGCGCGTGCTTCCTCGGCGTCGTTCGTGATGAGGGTATGGGGTATTAGAAGACCCGCCTGCGCCGCCGCCCGCAGGTGAAATGATTTCTTCGCCGCGGCGTCGTCCAACCGCGGATTGTTGACCCAGAAGACATCGAGCGCTTCCCAGAGACCATTCACTGCCTCGAGGCATTCGCTGTAGGCGAAGGCCCTCTCTGCCGGATCGACGATGCCGGGGTCGATCTGAAACGGCTGTGGCCGCCGCCACCAGACGGCACGGCAGGACGTCAGGTCGACGGTGCCCGTTTCCGTTTGGAGCTTGAACGTTCGGTCTCCGGGCGAACCGTAAGTGAGCGACAAGGATGTCTGAACCGGAAACGCCGACAGGTCGAGGAGAAACACATCGCCGCCCATCTGCTCGAGATGCGACAGGACAACCTGCGTGTGGTCGTCGTCGGCGTGTGAGATGACGAGGATCATCGTCCGTGTCATTCTCGAACAGGCTCCCGACGCGCGCGGCTTTGATGCGCGCCCACGCACGCATGAAGGCCGCGGCGCGGCGCGGAGGGTTCAGCTCGTGTGGTTACTGACCTGCGCCTGCCCCCGGTTCCTCGACCCCCGCTGCGTGGTGAGGGGTCGCGAGGATGAACGGGCTGAGCCCGCCCATCTGCTCGAGTTGCGCCCGTATGACCGGATCCGTGGGATCAGGTCTCCAGAGCTGATCCCCCACTACTTTGAGCGGGTCGTCGGCGAACTTCGGTTTGGGGGGATCGCGCCAGAACTTGATTGGGTCGCGCCAGAACTTGATCGGGTCATCGCGGAACTTCAGCTTGAGCTGGCACTCGGGATCGACGGTGTCGTAGAGGTACCCCATCGCCTTGTGGTCGATCACATCCGCGGGACGCACGGTCTCCGGCGCACCGCTCCAGGGGGCCATCGCCATGGGGCGGGCGCTTCCGTCCCAGGGCCACATCGAATCGTTGAGATTCTGGCCCGGGTCACCCCCGGTGATCGGTTGGTAGGGCTGGAATCCCGGGGTGCTCGAGTGCGTGTGGATCCATTCCGCCCACAGCCGGTCCACGTTGCAATGCAGAAGGAAGAAGGTCGGGTCATGGGGAGAGGTCATCGGATCGCGCATGTCTCCCCCAACCCAGACGTGTGCCGACCCGTGCGGTCCCTCCACCCCCGCCTTGAACTGGGGATAGGTCGTCTGTGACATCGCAGTTGTGATCTGTCCTCCCGTTCCGGGGTACTGGAAGGGATCGAAGTTCCGGCGCTTGAACCCCCATCCGGCAAAAGGCCCGGATACGGGTCCGCTTGGGAAGGCAGACCCAGGACTGCCCATGAAGTCGTCCCTCCAAATCAGCGACTCCGTGCTCGTCGAGTTGAGATTCGCGACGCTCCAGTCCCAGTAGGGCAGATTCACGCTTGGATCGATCGCTTGCAGATCCCGCTCGAAGTCACGGATGAGTCGCCGATGCCAGGGGAAGAAGAGCGGCATGCCATGCACCATCACGCCACCCGGGTCCATCGTCATGGCGTGAATCTCGTTGTATTTGTCGAAGCCACCGCTCGTTTTCAGCGCCAGACATGCATTGACGAACGCAGTTCGCTCTGCAGGACTCAGGCGGGTGAGGTAATGGCGATCGTGGCCTTTTCCCCGGAGCCCTTGATCGAGACGTCGTTTCCCTTGTAACTGAACGTCTCGCTGAACTTCTCAGACGATTTGTCGCTCATGCGACACCTCCTGACGCACTATCTGACTCGTCCGACGGTGTAGGGAAGTCCGGCAGGAACGCTTCGGCGGAGATGTGCTGGGCAACGTGAAGACATACGTGCCGGTCTTCACGACCTCGGTCCCTTCGCCGCGGCGAGAGACAGCATCTTCCGGCAGCTGCAATGGACTCCGGAGCTGCAGCAACGTAGCCTCGCATCACCCACGCTTCGCCCAGCGTGCAGGCAAGCGAAAGACGTCTTCTCCGGAGCCGCAGGCTAGGGCAACAGCCGACATTGCGCCTCACCTCCTGCGTCGCTGATTCTCCTCCTTATCGCGCGGAGCGTCAATCACTCTGTTGGCGCGACCGGGATGCGAGAAGGCGATCCGACTACCGGTCGCGCTTACAGGTCAGGACCGACGTCTCGTTCCCAGCCCTCGTGCTCGAGTTTCATCGTCTCGATTGCAACGGCGTTTGCGTTTGCGTCGAGATCGGGCACCGCCTGGAACTCGGAGACCCAAGCGTGAAGGACGCGATACGCCTGTACGAAGCCGCCATCCTCCGCGTGCTCCTCGATGAGGAGTGTCCGGCGCGGTGGGTTCGTGCCTGGCAGAAGCTTGCCTCTCGAGCCTTTGTTTGCCCAACGCTCGAAGTCCGGATCGTGGGTGACACCGCGTTCGAGCGTGATCGCTTCGTACTTTGTGCGTTGCGGTGGCTTTCGCTGCGATGGCGTGTGGCTCAGGTTGTGCTTCACGACCTCGGCTGTCCGCTTGAACCCACTCAGTTTGTTCGCGCCCGCGACGTGGCGGCCCTGCCATGTGATCCGGAACCTGAAGCTCGCATAGGGATTGGCACCCTGATCGTTGGGATCGCGCTCACTCGTGGACGCTCCCAAACCTGCCGAAGTCGCGATTTGCTGGATCTTGATGAGCACGAACTCGGCCGGCTTCAAAGGAGCGAAGCCGACGACGATGTTGACGATGCCGCGACTGATGTCGGCCTTCGTCGTCGTGTCCGCGTCGCATTTGACGAAATAGGCCTGATTGGGAGTCGATCCCTGGAAGGCACCCTTCTGGAAAAGGTCGTGCATGAATGCCCCGACCTCGAGCCGAATCTGTGCCCAGAGCGGCTCATCGTTTTCCTCAAAGACCACCCACTTCGTGCCCCGGTAGAGGCTTTCTTCGAGAAAGAGCGCAGTTCGTCGGACGGGGATGTATTTCCACTCTGAGGCACTCGAGCCCGCCCCCTCCATCGTGCGCGCGCCCCAGACGACCGTCCCGACTCCCGGGAAGGTACGAAGGCAATTCACCCCGAGTGACTCGAGGGCCGCGCATTCTTCACCTGTCAGGGGCGCAGATGGACCCAATATGCCTCGGAGCGCAGCGGCCTCGCCGGCGGGTGCTCGCCAAACGCCGCGCTCCGCGTCTGTTCGCGCAATGACTCCGGCGACTGCGCCAGAGAGGGCGGCACTGACCGTGGCCCCCGTTCGCAAGGGGTCGGCCTTCTTGATGCGCGGAAAATAGATGGCGGCGTTCTCTCGCACGATGCTTGCATAGGTCTCAAGCGCATGTGGGCCGGAGGTGAGGTCGGATGGCACGCGCCAGCTTGAGTGTGGGTCGACGATCAGGAAAGCTCGCCGCTCTGCGCAGTAGATGGACGCCGCAGTGAGCGCGCTCGGCGGCAGGTCGCCATCCCGGGCGATCGGTGGGAGACAAAGAACATTGAAGAGGTCAGCCTTGTCGAGGGCAAAGACGCCGGTGCCGTTCCGAGCGGACGGGACGAGCGCTTCATCTTTGTCATTGCCGTTTGCGGCGCGTACGACAATTGCCTCGTTTCCGCCGTTCAGGAAGTAGTCCTCGACGGCGAGGCTGAGGGTGCTTTCCGAGCGGCCGCCTCCGAAAGTGCGGGCGTAGTCGGCGACGCCGGAAACGTGCGTGGGTTCGTCAACGGGGCCCTCGGGCGCGAATCCGACGAACGCCGTGATCGAGGTGGGAACGCCCTCGATCATCGTTCGACCGATGTCGACATCGGAAATCGGTGCGAGCTCGGCCTGGGACCGAGGAGATGAGCCTGTTTGCGATTCAACGGCTGCCGAACACCGCTGCGAAAGTCGACGCGGCTGGCGTTCGAGCGCACTACCTCCACTCCTCTCGTCTAACGGCAACTCGAGGATTGCGCGTTCTGCCCTCTCTGTCTACTACGTCACCGATGAAACTCTGACCAACGGGTGCCGACAACCTCTAGTGCTCTCCTTCGGCAAGCTCCGAAGAAATCGGGTAACTCGGTCGTCCGCAGGCGGCGCAGCCTCATGACTCGTGTCGTGACGCAGGAGGTACGGTTTCGCCCGCAGTCCAAAGCGTTCCGAGGACGATAGGCGAATCGGGGTCACCTTCCTCGAATGCCACGACAACGGTGTCGCCTTCGCTTGGATTGCCGGCTGCGACGAGTGCCCATTCCGAAGCGGTGTCTTCGATCACGCCCGGCACTCGGACGCGCACTCGCCCCTGTTGCATCGGATCGCGCGCATCGACGACGACCGCCCGGTACACGCCGTAGTACGTATTCGTCTCGTCCATAGCGCAACCTCAGCAGGCGGTTGCGCTTGCGTCAACGCGAATACAGAAGCGGAGACGAGCTGAGCACGTGATCAATTCCTTGCAACCGACCAACGCGTCTCCGAGACGGGGCTTGGGGAAGAAGCCGAGTTGCATGCTGACGCCGTTTCGAGCGGTGTGTCAGTGATCGTGCCCAATCATCTCGCCCGGATCGGTCGTCGAGACAAGCCGCCAGGAGTCCCAGGTGATCTTGAAGATGACGAGCGTGATGACCAGGCCAATGAGCGGATCGCCGGTCGGAAATCCGAGGGCGACGACGATCGCGCTCGCGACGACGCCGAGCGATACGAAGCCATCAGTGCGGGCGTGGTTGCCGTCCGCGATCAACGCCGGACTCGACAGCCGCCGCCCCGCACGAAGGCGCACCTGCGCGGCGAGCTCGTTCCCCGCAAAGCCGATGAAGCCAGCCGCCGCAAGCACCCAGAGATGTGTCAGATCCTCCGGGTGAATGAAGCGCATGATCGTCTCGTAGAGCGCGACGCAGGCAGAGATGAAGATCGCCAAAACGACGGCTAGGCCAGCGAACTTCTCCGCGCGGAAGCTGCGAAGGAAGAACGCGATTCCGAGGGGCACCGCCGTGAGCGCGTCTCCGAAGTTATGAATGAGGTCGGCCAGGAGCGCGACTGAGTTCGAGAGAAGGAAGATCGCGAGCTGCGCGATGGCGGCGAGGCCGAGAATCGCGAGGCTGAGCGCGACCGCCTTGACACCCTCGTGTGAACGGACGATCGAGCGATCGACAAGTCCGTGCGTGTGGCCGTGGTCGCGCGAGTGCGGGTGCGGGTGCGGGTGATCATGGTCGTGGTCGTGTGCGTGCGGGTGATCACCGGACGGCCCCCCAGTTGGCTCGGATAAGGGTGTCGAGCTGCGAAGGCCGAGCCATACGTGACGATGCGGCCCCACGTGCGGATGGCTGTGAACTCGTCGTCCGTGGCGATGTGGCGCGGCGGCAGCTGAGGTCATCGCGAGCTAGTCGGCGATACCAGACTCTCCGCCGCCTCCGCGACGAATGCCCAACGCAGAGAACCGCGAGATACAACACGTGCACGGCGTGCGGGTCAGGTGATCGTGTAAGCCCTGAGACCAAGATGCGCGCCCACGCATGCATGGCCATTCTATGGCGCCGCCGGTGGTTGTCTCAGTTCCCGCAGCCCAGTTCGAGGCGTACCGTTCGCGTCGCGGCGGAGGGCGTCTACCGTGGCGGTCGAGACTTCGCCGACGAACGATCGTGAGCCTAAGGAGGCAGAGATGGCGAAGTGGGTAACGAGGGAACATCCGAAAACCGACCGAATCGCCTGTCCCTGGCTGATCCGCAACTTCATCGACCCGGAGGCAGAGTTCATCTACGTGCCTGCCGATGAGGTGCTCGCAGTCTCCGAGCGGGAGGGCGCGCACTCCTACGATGCCCCAGGTGGGAAGTACACGCACCGCGATGGTCTCTGCTCGTTTGAGGTGTTGGTGGAGGAGAACGCGATCGACGACCCGGCGGTGAAGCTCCTGGCGCGGATCGTGCACGGAGCGGACGTCAGCGACGACCGCGATGCGACGCCGCAGTCCCGCGGCCTGCTCGCAGTCGCCGAGGGCTTCCACCTGCTCGAGTTGGGTGACCACCGCCAACTTGAGCTGTCGCTGCCGGTCTACGACGCCCTTTATGCCTGGTGCAAGAACGAGGTGAGCGCAGGCCGAGCGGCAGCGTGAGCCTCCAGCGGACCGGCTCCATCCCACTTCCGCGCGGCAGGGAGGCTGGCTTCGACCACGCCGACGTCTGGCTCGGCGGGGACGGAGCCCGGATGTACGTCGCGCACACCGGCGCCGACCGCGTCGAGGTCATCGACTGCCGTCAGCGGGTGTTCCTGCGCTCGATCGAAGACCAGCCCGGCGTCGCTGGCGTGCTCATCGACCAGGCGCAGGACGTACTCTTCACCTCCGATCGCGCATGCGCTCGGATCAGCGTCTTTCGCTGCTCCGACGAGGCTGCTCGGGCGGGTCGCGGTCGGGCCCCACCCGAACGGGCTCGCGTACGACCGCAAGCGGCGCCGTCTGTACAGCTTCAACCTCGGCGAGCCGCTGGGCGAAGGCTGCACAGCGACGGTCGTCGATCTCCACTTGATGGACGTAATCGCGGAGCTGCCGCTTGCCGGGCGCCCACGTTGGGCCCTGTACGACGAGGAGCGTGATCTCGTGTACGCCAACATCCGTCACCCGGCAGAGATCGCCGTCATCGACAGTGCGCGGATGGAGATTGTGCGCGGACTCCATGTGCCCAGCGCCGGCCCACACGGCCTCTGCCTGGACTCTGGGCGGCTGTTCTCTGCAGCCGACGGTGGCGAAGTAGTGGTGCTTGACGTAGACAGCGGCAATGTGCTGGCGAGCCTCCCACTTCCGGGGGCGCCGGACGTCCTCATGCACGCCGCCGACCTGCGGCGTCTGTACGTGGCGATCGGCGAGCCGGGTGTCGTCTGCAGCTTCGACAGCGACCGGCTTGAGCTGCTTGAGACTGTCGTGACGGAGCCGGGCGCGCACACGATCGGGTGGGATCCGGTCGAGAGTTGCTTATACGTGTTCTGCCCGGAGAGCGGTGGGGCAGCGCTCTACGAGGAACGCGGCTGACTCCAGACGCCCGCCGGATCCTCGCCGCACAGGCTGCGCGGGCGCTCGCCTACGGTCTCGGCTCGGTGCTGATCGGGCTTACTCTCGCCCATCGGGGATTGTCGAATGCGGCGGTGGGAGTTGTCCTTGCCTCGCTCCTCGCCGGGGCCGCGCTCATCTCGGTCTTGATCGCACGCCACGGCGATCGCGTCGGACGGCGGCGCTGCTACCGCCTGCTGTTCGTTGGAATGGCGATCGCGGGCACCGTCTTCGCCCTGACAGGTTGGCTACCGGCGCTGGTCATCGCCGGACTCACTGGCACCGTCTCGACCGACGTCGTCGAGTCAGGTCCGTTCACCTCGCTCGAGCAGGCGATGCTCCCGCACGCCGCGCGAGAGCACAATCGGACGCGCCTCTTCGGAACATACAACACGGTTGCGACCCTCGCTGGCTCGCTCGGGGCGTTGCTCGCGCTTGTCGGATCCTCATCCAAGTGGCTTCTCATCTACCCGGTCGCCGCCGCGGCGGGACTGGTCGCGTCCGCTCGGCTCTCGGGGGAGGTCGAGCTCGGCCACGAGCTCGAGGAGGAGCCACTGCCACCACTTCATCGCTCCCGCGGCATCGTCATGCGCCTTTCAGGATTGTTCGCACTCGACAGCTTCGGGGGCGGCTTCGTCCCACAGACCTTCATCGCCTACCTCTTCGTGCGCAAGTACGACGCCTCGCCACAGACGCTCGCCATCGTCTTCTTCTCGATCGGCATTCTCCAGGCCCTCTCCTTCCAAGCCGCCGTTCGACTTGCGGGCAGGTTCGGACTCCTGCGCACGATGGTCTTCACCCACCTGCCCTCGAACCTGCTGCTCGCTGCAGTCGCCTTCGCGCCCAACCTCGCGTTGGCAGTCGCATTCCTCCTCGGACGCTTTGCCCTCTCGCAGATGGACGTGCCGACCCGGCAGGCATACGTGATGGCTGTCGTCGATCCGAGCGAACGTACCGCCGCCGCCGCCTACACAAACACCGCCCGCTACATCACGCGCCCAATCGCCCCTCTCATCGCGGGTGCCACGCTCAGAGGGGCCCTCGGCGCTCCCTTCTTCATCGCGGGCACACTCAAAAGCCTCTACGACGGCGGCCTCTATTACCTCTTCCGGAATGTACGGGTCGAAGATGAGCGTTCAGCCGAGCTCCGACCGCCCGCTGAGTCCTAGGTTTCCACGCGCTTTGCTAGAGATCGATGTCGGCGTAGATCGCGGCATGGTCGGACGCTTGGTCGACCTGACGCTGGATCTCTGGATAGTGAGGCCAGAGGGTGCCGTTCGTTCCTCCCCAGACGCCTTTGCGGAGGACGCCGCCCCCGGTCACCTTCGCAAAGAGTTTGGGGGCGAGCAGGATGTAGTCGAATTTCTCCTTGGCGGTGCAGTTGCCAAAGGTGCCCGGGCGTTTTGCATCGGCGCTGAACTTCGGGTGCTCGCCGACATCCGTTAGGTCAGTGCCCGCGAGCAGCGGTTGGAGTGGAGCTGAACCGGGGAAGTCGTTGAAGTCCCCGACGACTGCGACGTTCTCTTCGCCGCCCGCACGCAGCTCTTGATAGATGCCTGTGACCCGGGTCGCTTGGCGCAGCCGCTTGGCGTTATTGTCGGCCTGGTTTCCGTACCCCTTGCTCTTCAAGTGGTTGAGGAGCACGACGATCCTCTGCATCCCGTTCGTGACCGTGTACACGGCGCAGTCACGGCTGAAGATCAATCCCTGCGCATCGGCGTCGTCGACATGCGAACGAATGTCGGCGAGCTCCCAGCCGTTGCGGGTCATGATCCCGACGTCGATCCCGCGCTCGTCGTTTCCATCGATCAGCATCACATGCTCGAAGGGCGTTCCTCCGACGTTCGGGAGGACGGCTCTCGAGACCCCTACGAGGGCGATCCGACTCTCCGCCTCGACGATGCCCTGCACGTCCGCCGCAAGCTCCATCAACACTCGCCCCGTGTTCTGAATCGAGACGTCCGAGAGCGGCTCCTTCTTGAGCTCCACCCACCCGAGCCAGGAGGAGCGCCCTGTTGCAACTACGACGGGATCCTTCCCGGGCGAGCGGCGGAGCAGGCGGCCGCGGTTCTGGCGCAACACAACCCATTTGCTCTCGTCCGAGCTTCTGAGCCCGAGCTGTTTCAACAAGTCGACGATCGCCGCTTTGTCCGCAGGCTCGTACGTGTCTTTCGCCAACAGGTCGTTCAGCTGCGCGAAGGCATCGAGGACAGAGGCCCCGGGCTTCCACTCTGCGAGAGCGCCGCTGCTTTCGTTGAGCGCCTTCGTCTTCGGGGCCATGGCCACCGGGCGCTCGAAGAAGCTTTCGACGTTGAAGGACGCGATGCGCATGATCCCTCCTAGGAGAGGTAGCGATATCCGAGCCCGCTCAGGCTCAAGAGAGCCGAGACCTTGACCCCGAACAACGGCGTAGGCTCGAGCGTCTCGGCGGAATTTGGTGGCTTCGCGGTTCGGTGCTTTCTTTGCCAGTCTGACCACAGGCGGTCGATGTTCGCGTGGTGGAGGAAGAAGAGGGGATCTGCGGGCGAGGACGCTCCCCCCATCGTCCCTCCCACTGCTTCATGGACGTAGTTGTGCACCTGCTCGAGGCGACGCTGGAAAGGACGGAAGGATGATTGAGCAAAGACGGCCGTCAGATCCGCCTGGTGGGGGAGGAGCGAGGCATCCCAGGTGCGGGTGACGCTCCAACGCTTCCGGAGAGAGGGTTTGTTGATCGCCGCCGGGATCGACCGGTCGCTCATCCAGTCCCAGTACGGCAGCGTCACCGCAGGATCAACTTGCTGCAGGCGTAGCTCGAACTCGCGCAGGTACCTGCGATGCCAAGCGAGGAAGTTGCGCCCGATCATCATTGGTCCCATCGTGTGCACGCCCCAAGACATGCCCTGCGAGTCGAGCGGGTTCATCGCTCGCACGTGCACGGCGACGAAGTCGCGATAGGCGGGCGCCGCCGCGGCAACCCCGTGCATGGCGTCGATCGTATCGATCAAGGCCGTCCACTCGGCTTGGGTAAGTGACGCTTGGTTTCTGCGGGCGACCGCCATTGACTCCTCCCATCGCACGACGTGCGCTCTCGTGATCCGAATCGAACTACACCCGAGGCGGTACCTTCTCGATCACCTCGCGTTCGCCCCCGCGGATCGCTGCGAGCACGTTACGCAGGTCATCCTCGACGAGCACCTTCACCTCCGGCTTCTCGTCATCGCTCGGCCAGCGGACGAGACGGATCTTCCCCTGCACGATTTCGAGGCCTGTCACATCGCCGTCGGGGAAGCAGCAGCAACCGGTGTTGAAGTAGCAGGGAGGCTCGATCGGAATCGGGGGCGGACCCCGGCGCGCGTCTGCCTCGGTCCACTCGAGTTCAGCCCGCAGGTCCGCGATCCGGTCGCGGTTCTCGGGATGAGCCCGCGCTTCCTGCAGGTCGCGCTCTATCTCCTCGACTGGGCGGATCTCCGGCTTCGGTGGTCGACTGGTGCCGAAGATAGGTCGGTGCGTGTGCCCGGCGATCATGAGTGGCTTCGACGGGTGTGACTTCGCCCAGGTAAACATGGCCGCCTCATGGCGCTGGCGGAGGTTCCAATCGGTCGCCGGGGTGGTGGCGGTCGCTCCAATCCGACGTTGCAGCGGACGCCAGAGGTAGCGGACGACGAGCTTCGAAAACCAGGCGAAGCGCTCGCTCTCGAGCGTCCCCTGATGGCCGTGGACGATGAAGATGAGGCCCAGCTCCTCGCCGGCGCCCATGACGCGCAGCTTGAGCGCCTCCCGCACCTTGATTCCTGAATAGAAGCGGTCGAGCTTCTTCGAGACGGCGTCGGGGTAGCGCCAGAGATCGTCGTGGTTTCCCCAGAAACGCAGGTAGCGCCCCTTCCGATGGAACTCACCCTCGAGCTCGAGCGACTGTGAGTACGCCTTGAGCACCTCGCCTGGCCCGAATTTCCAGAGCTCCTCGACATCGCCGAGCGTCAAGAGCGTGTGCCCTTGCTCGAGGTAGTAGCCCAACGCCGCTTGGTATGCGCGCTCGCTGTGGCGAAAGTCGTCGGCGGGGTCGCGGTCGCCTTTGTGCAGGTCGGAAAAGATGACGAGGCGCGCCGAGTCGAGGTCGAGTCCCTGTTCTTCGGTCGCCGGGTCGTCGAAGGCGCGCGTCATGCCCGCCGCGATCTGGCGCTGGAAGTCGCCGTCCTTCTTCGCAGCGTTAGTCGCCAAGGCCGGATTCGGTTGCTGGCTCGTCTTGGTGACCGCTATCTAGCGGCGCCGTATGTGGCGCGCTCTCTTCGCCGCCTCCGACCGCGCCCTCGAGAATGACCTTCGCCCAGCGCTCGCTGAAACCGGCAAGGAAGGCGACGGTTGCGTAGAAGTAGATGGTCGTCTTCCCCTTCGCCAGGTTGCCGATCTCGAGCAGGTCGCTCTTCAGGGCGAAGTAGAGGACGAGCGCGAAGATCGCGCCGATGAAGGGCCGGAAACTGCCCAGGCGGCGGATCGATTTTCTCCCCACCTCGTGGTCGAGGCGAAAGCGCCCCGCGGTGGCCATGCGGGACATGACACTTACGACGGCGCCGAGAGCGCCCATTGCCAAGACGGTGAAGAGATCCTGCGTCCGCGCCTGGTGGGGATGGAATGCATGCGCAGGCCAGAGGACGAGTAACGAAAGTCCGCTCAGAAAGACGAGCAGGACGACTCCGCGCATCATTCCGCCGAAGTAGACAAGCCGCGCAGATTTCTGACCCGCACGGTGGTAGTAGCGCTCGATCTGGGCGAGCTCAGCCCGCTGTGTCTTGACGATTGCGTTCAGCTTTGCCGGATTCAGAGCCGGCTCGTCCTTGGCCTGATCGACGGCACCGAGGAGGCGACTCGAGAGAGCGAGGATCCACTGCAGGGCGATCCGCTCGCCCGTCCCGCGGAGCACCTCTCCCACCCGGATTGCAAGCGTCTCGCAGGCATGCACAAGCTCTGCAACGTCGGGCGACTCGCGCGTCCTCCAATCCGTCGCCGTGTGGAAGCGGAGAACCGCGTCTCTTCGCCAGGGCCGCCAGCGGAGAGGCCGTTTGAGCTCCGTCACCGCCGCAGCGGAAGCCTCATAGCGACACCAGTAGGCGTTCACGATCTCGCCGTGCTCCTGCTTGAAAACCTTGAGGCGTCGCCGGTACTCCGGCTCTGCATCGGCGTGCAGGCCGTCCCCAGCCAGCAGCTCCTGCTGGCGCCGGAAATGCGCCCACACCAACTCCGGGAACGAGACGCTGTGATCGATGGCCGCGCCGCCATCGCTCCCCGAAGAGGCCTCGACCTGAGCTCCGGGGGGCGCCCCGCCGCCGGACCTCGCGCTCGTGACCGACGGAATCGTGCGTACAGCCATCGCGGATCTGTCTCCAACTTCTGCCGCAGATCCGTTTTCTTCGTCTGAGCGTACGACCGCAGCCTGCTCCACGCAAGCGGCCCTCCCGCAACTGACGGCCCTACTGGGCGATTGCGGCGAGCGAGGTTTCGATGGAGGCGAGTTTCTGGCGCACTGCTGCGAGGTCGCTCGCGGGAAACTCGATCGGCGCTGGCAGACCTCGAGCAGGTCTGGCCTTTGTGGATCGACGAGAAAGCTGTCCCTCCCGGCCGAACTAGGGGAGGCGAGTGAGCGTGTCGGTCAAGCCGGTGAGCGTCCGCCTGAGGTCGCTCACCTGCGCCGGCGTCTGGCTTGCCTGCTGACGTTTCTTCTCCGTTTCGTTGAAGGCAGCCCAGGCGCCTGTCTTCCCGACAGCAGCGCCTCGCAGGCGACTGCCCACCGGGCTGCAACGCACACCAGCCGCGCCGAAGACCGGCGACGCGGCGCTGAGATAACTCGACGCCGGAAGCGCCGTCCGAGGCATTGACCGCGCCTGTGCCGTCTATTACAACCGAGCATACGCTGGGATGCGGCGACCGACGGGTTTCGCCCACGAACGAGGAGTCGCCATGCGCATCCGGCTCGCCCTCCTACCGCTTGCGGCGTGTTTCCTGCTCCTCGGCAGCAACGCCAGGGCCGTCACCGGGACGCTCAATTTCGTCGTCCTTCGCGTGACATTCAGCGACTTCGGAACGGGAACCCGCTTCACGACCCCGCAGACACAGTCGCACTTCAACTCCGTCGCGCAGGTCTGGGGAACGGACAGCGCGTACGGGAGGGTCTCGCTGAGTTTCCAGTACGCCGGTCCGTATCAAGTTGGTCAGAGCAGCACCTACCTCAACGACCAGGGGGC
>WNFX01008128.1_pt1 | contig 16178 bp, 20 predicted proteins | sample 5400111 | NCBI WGS metagenome assembly WNFX01 (sample SAMN13153363, study PRJNA577476) | soil metagenome | isolation source: 40 cm soil or saprolite under grassland replicate 1 | place: USA:California | collected 2016-06-15 | reverse complement strand
CGAACGAGCAGATCACGGCCGACCAGACCGCAGCGCTCCCCCGGCCGCTGGCATCGCTGCTGCGCGGCCTGGTCGCGGAGTACGAGGGCCGCGCGTCGCTGGAGGCCGACTGCGCCCGCGACGCCGACAAGCTGGAGATGCTCCTCCAGGCCCTCGAATACCGGCAGGGTGGCACGGCCACCTGCAGCCGTTCATCGACACTGCCATCGCGGCGCTGCGGACACCGTCGGGGCGGCGGCTCGCGGAGGCAGCGCAGCAGGTCGACCCGGCCGCCTGGGGCGGACGTTCGAGCGAGCGGTCGTCCCGGCCCGAGCGGCCGAACGGGAACGGCTCGTAGCCCCCCCGAAACGACTCGGGCGCCCTGCGATCAGGATGCCGTAGGGGCGCTGTGGTGTTGGCCTCGCCGCTGGTGCAGCTCGGACTGGACGCGGTACGCCTCGGCCAGGTCGAACAGCACGCGGCCTCGGGCGTCTCTCCCCCGCCTGGCGATGAGCCGGCGATGCGCCCAGATTCGGATTATCCCCGGCTTGACGCCGAGGGCGACAGCGATGGCTGGGCCATCCAGGAGGACCGGTACCTGGTGCACATCATGAGGCTACCTCGTCGTCGCGCTACGAAGGATGACCCTGAGCCGCTGCCAGAGCCGACGCAGCCCCCGTTTGGCCGGCCGTAGGACAGCCTGCTGGCGCTGCGGCAGGTATGACACAGCGACGGTCCTGATAGCCGTGGACGAGATGACCAGCCGCTCCCAGTGTGCGGCGAGCGGCTCCGGCTGATCGGAACCGGGCAGGCGCCGCAGAAGCCGCCCGCCGAGCTCCAGCTCCCGGTCCTCGACCGAGAGGTCGACCGTGTACCCTTCCACCCATCCGTAGTACTCGACCCCGCCGTCCAGCACGACATGGACGAACGGGGCCTTGCCGGGCGGGGCCACGATCCGAAAGACCTTGAACCACGACGAGATCGCTCTGATGGTGGGCTCTCGACCCTGCGCGGTGAGACGCTCTGCCAACATGGCGAGACCGGTCGACAGGCCACCCTGCGCGAAGACGAATCCTGTTACGACCGAGTAGTGCGCGGGCAGATAGTGCTCTGGGTCACGCAGCCACGCCCCGGGATCAGGCATCAGCGCGGGCCGCCAGGCCCTCACGCCGATGAGGATCAGTAGGGCCAGCGCGCTGAACAGGGAACTGGCGAGCACGACCCGGCTGATCTCGCGGAATGCCGACTCTCCCCGCTGCGGCCAGCGGCGATCACGTCGAAGCTCGAACACCAGCCCGGGGAGGACGAACAGCAGAAAGGCGACGAACGCTGCCGCCGTCTGCGGGATCACTGCTCGTCTTGGCTGCTCTGATCAGTCGCTGGGGCGGGGGCGATGCCGGCTGCCTGGTCTGGAGTCAAGGCACTGCCCTCCGGAAGCGGCCCCGCGATAGTGTCGTACCCCCTCCGGTACTCGTTCTCCAGCGTCTTGTTCGTCGTTTGGCGCTCCACCTGTTCTGGAGCTGGCCTCTCCGTCGTCTGTCGCTCCGGCTCCGGTGCTGTCCTGTCGTCGGCCACGAGTCCTCCTTGGAGTCTTGTTGTGCTCATCGGCGCAACCTACATCAGCCACCGGACAGGCCGAGCGGCCGTTGGCGTGAGCAGCAGCGCTCAGCCCGGGGTTACGGTCGACCTCGCCGACGCTCCTACTTCCAGGCGCCGCTGTCGACCAGTGACCGCAGCGTCACCGTCAGGTCGCCGTAGGGGACGGTGAGCTGGTCCAGCGCCTCCCAGAGCGCTTGGTCGTGCGGCTCCGGGCTGATGTCCTCGGCTCTCGACGCTGCCTGGTGCCGGTGGACGGCCAGCGCGAGCCGGCACAGCGCCGCCCGGGCGGTCTGGTCGTCGCGCGGGTGCTGCTGGGCGTTGCGTTCGATCCGGGCTTCCCGGTTCCGGTCCTTGGCGACCATGAGGCGCGCTTCCAGGGCCCGCTTCCACCCGAGCGCCCGGCTCCGCCAGACCTTGTGGTCGGCCTCGGCCTGGAACCAGTCACGCCGCCCGGCCTCCCCGCGCCGGTAGCACTCCTGCCGCAGCGCGTCCAGCTCGGCGGCCCGGGTGGTCAGCAGGTTGTCGGTCTCCCGGACCATCTCGACCAGAGTGGTGTAGGTGCGCCCGATCACGGCCAGGTCGTGCAGCGCCGCCCACACGGTCCCATCCGGATCGGAGCGCTTCGGTACGTGCTGGTTGACGGCCTCGCGGAACGTCGGGTCGTCGAGCCCGAGCAGTACTTCGGCGTCCAACACCGCCAGCATGGGTTGCCTCCCCTTCGCGTATCGGCCAGATGTTACCGGACGCGCTGGATGGTGATGAGCAGGCACACGATCGTGGTGACGTCTGCGGTCTGATCCATCACGTCGACAACCAGGCACAACCCGATCGGCCGGGCACCGGGTTCGTGTCGCCCCAGGATCCTCAGCGCGCCCACCCAACAGCCGGTGGGCGCCACCTGTCCCACGACCGGTGAGCGCGCCTCGCCGTGACCACGCCGTCCCGACACGGTCGTAAGGCAGCGCCCACCGAAGTCCTCCCCGACAAGTCCAATGAGTCCAATGAGAGTGTCCGTGATGCTTCTTCACGGCGGTGTTGTGCCTTGATGCGCACTGTGGGCGCCGGCCACGACACCAGGACTGGAGGTCGTGGTGCTCGACGGCAACCGCGGCGACCGCTGCGCATCCCGCCTGGCCGCACGGCCTGGCGTCCGCGTCGGGGCCTGCGTGCCGCGCGGCACCTCGGCCAGGAGTAGATTCCCGCCGAACGCTCCGTCCAAGCAGAGGAGGATACGATGGCGGCGACAGGCAGACGCTCATCAACCCGGCTTGTCGTGGTGATCCTGGTCATCGTCGGCCTGTTGGCGCTGGCGGCCGGGATCTACTACTTCACGACTGCGTCCGGCAAGCTGCCGACGTGGTTCCCGGGGTACCTGGCTGGGTCGACGCACCACCACATCAAGCGGGCCATCGCCGGTGTCATTGTTGCGGTGCTCTGCGGGATCGGTGTGTGGTTTGTCAGCGGCCGAAGGTCCCAGCTCGGCTCGACGTAGCCGAGACCGGCCGGTCCCTCTGCGACCCCGGCGGGCGGACGTCGCGGGTGTGGCGCAAGCTGGTCGCGCTCTTGCCAGGCGAAGAGCTCCCGGCGGGCAGCAGGTCGCCGAGGTCCGAAAAGCGCCTGTTCACGCCTTCGGTGACCGGTTCATGATCGACAGTCCCGGCCCTTGAGGACCTGCGGTTGGTGGGCGGTGGGCGATCTGTTCGAGCATGTGTTCCCCATCCGGCGGGGACCAGACGGTGGCGACCGTCTCTGGTTCAGCGTGCGCGAGACCTCCGCGTTGGGGTCGGCCCGGGTGAGGACGAGCTGTTCATCCTGGCGGGCGTTCTGGCGCTGGATCTGGCGGAGGACGGGAACGCGACCGATCGATCCGACGCCAGCGGGAGGAACCGGCGGGGGACCGGCGGGGGACCTTCGGAGGCGAAGGATTGGTCGCTGGCTACCCTCCCCGCTTTGGGCCCGTGGGGTTGCGGCATCTGTACCCCGGCGTCACTGAGCGCCTCTTGCCGCAAGCGGATGATGCGCCTCGTCGGAGTGTCCGGCGGTGCTCAGTCGCTCCATGATCGCGCGGCGCGCGGTGCCGCGACGCGGGATCTTGGGTATGGCGCTGTCATGTCGGCAGCGGCGATGACGTCACCACCCCCGAGATCGCCAGCTGATCAGCCGAAAGGTCGCCGATGCTCCAGGTCGACCGTGCCATCGTCGAGTCCCTCAACCGCATCGCCCAGCACGAGCCGCTGCGGCTTGCCGCCCTGCTCGCCGCCGACTACCTGATCGTGGTGCCGATCGCGATCCTGGTCGGCCTGGTGGTGGCCGCGCTGCGACGCCGCGACACCCACGCCCTGGCGCTGGCCACCCTCGGCGCGGCCGGCGCGGCCGGCGCGCTCGGCCTCGACCAGCTCGCCGGGCACCTGTACTTCCGGCTGCGCCCCTACTGGGCGCTGCCCACCGTCCACCCGATCGGGCCCCGCGCCGGCAGCAGCTCGTTCTTCTCCCCCCACGCCACCCTGGCCGCCGCCGTGGCGGTCGGCGCGCTGCTGATCGCCCGCCGCTGGGGCCTGGCCAGCGCCCTGCTTGGGCTGCTGGTGGCCGTGGCGCAGGTCATGATCGGCGCGCACTACCCCGCCGACGTGCTCACCGGCCTGCTGGTCGGCGGCCTGGCCGTGGCCGCGCTGCTGCCGTTGCGGCGGTGGCTGCAGCGGCTGCTCGACCGCCTGCTGCACACCGGGCGCGCACCCGCTGCGTCACGGCCGCAGGAGCTGCGCTTGGGCGTGGTCGGGCTGGTGCTGCTTGTCGGGCTGGGTGGTTGGCTGGTCGCCCGCGTGCAAGACCACGGCCTGCGCGTCGCGCTCAACCGCGCCGACGCGCGGCTGGCCCACCACCTGCCCACCGACGCGCGGCTGTACCGGCCGGCCAGCATCGACAGGATCGCCACCGGCCGGTGGCGGCCCACCCGCGCGCGCGTCTACGGGCAGGTCACCTTCGTCAACCGTGAACTGGATGGCGATGTGCACGTGCAGCTGAAGGCCCCCGACGGCAGCTTCGTGGTCCTGGAGATCATCCCCGAGCTCCCGTTGGCCGCTCCCCACGACGACCGCATCACCGCGTGGGGGATCGTCCGCCATGATGGCCTGCACAACTGGTGGGAGCTGCACCCGCTGATCGGCTGGGCCCACGGGCACGTCAACGCGCCCAGCACCGGCGGACTTGACGACTAGGCTCGGGGGGGCCATGAGCGACCCGACAGCCACCAGCGCCACCGGCCGATCCGACCGGCCAGCACGCCGGCCGCGAACGCCTCCAGCACCGCTGCGGGCAACGCCACCCCGCGGCGTAGGTGCACCAGCGCGGCGACGGTCAGGGTCAAAACCGCGACCGGCAGGCCGGTGGCGGGGCGGTGCAGCAGCATGGCGGCCAGCCCGATCAGGCCGACGCTGACCGCCGCGACCACCAGCGGGCCGCCGAGCAGCCCAGCGGCAACCAGATCCAGCGGCGGCACGCGCTGGCGAACGGGCGGCACGGCCGTGGCCAGCTGGACGAGCCCGACCAGTGCGATCAGGCCACTGGCGACGACGATCAGCCGGTCGGCGGCTGCCGATCGCAGCTGCCACTGGACGCCTCTGCTGCGGCTTGGCCTCATGGGGCTGGCGGCTGCCCGGTCCAGTCGAACCGGTCCTGGGTGTCGGCGTCGTCGCGGCGGGCCGGGTCGGGGTCACCGTGCAGGGCGCTGCGGAACTCCCGCAATCCCTCACCAAACCCTCGCGCCAGGGAGGGCAGGCGGCTGGAGCCGAACAGCAACCCGACGACCAGAATGATCAACAACAACTCCCACGGCCCGATCGTATCCATTCGCGTCCTCGCCAGCACCAGACAGCGGCCAGTTCGCGGCACACGCGCCAAGTATGCAGCAGCCGGCACTGCCCCGCCTGGTTCAGCCCACCGCCTGCTTGAGCGCCCCGCCGCACCAGGCCAGCACGGTCGCGCCGAGCACCGCCGTGGCAATCCCGGCGGCAAGCAGCGGGCCGCCGGCGCCCGACGCCCACGGCTCGTGGTCGGGCACCCCGGGCACGGTGTCGAGCGCAATGCCGCTTCGGCCACGGCTGGCCAGCAGCGCAGCGGTGGCCGGCGCGGCACCGACGCCGAGCCGCGTCCCGCAGCCAGCGGCGCACGGGGGTGACGCCCACGACCGCGACTGCGGCGGCCGAGCCGCCGGTGGCGACCAGCGCTTCACGGACACCCTCAATCAACTCCGAGGGCGCGATGACGGTGATGGCGATAGCCACGATGTTGCCAGTCTCTGCGCTGCTCGCCGGCATGCTCTTGCCTGCGGCGGAGCTTCCCGTCCTGTGCAGGTTCGTGTCGCCGCTCGTGGTCATCTCGAGGGTCGCTCTACACCGGGCGGTGCGCCAAGATGCTCCTGCCTGGCCTGTCTTGTCTATGCCGGTTCGGAGTATAGACGGCGCTCGCGACAGTTCACGCCGCCCCTCGCCACGGACTCCACGGCTCCAGCGCCTGGTCACCCCGGACGTACAGCGGATGGCGCGGCGCCCCGTTGGCCGTCGTGCCAAGGCAGAACGGCCCCCGCCGGCCGTGGGCAGGCAAGTTGTCGTGGATCTCCGCGCCGACCGCCCAGGCGCCGGGCCAGCGGGCGGCGGAGAGCGCCCCACACCACGACGACCAGGCCAGCACGCGCTACCGCCTTGGAGATGAAGTGGTCGTTGGCCGGACCGACCGGATCCTCCACGAACCGGAGCGCGGCCGGGTCAGTCGCCCGGTAGGCGAACAGGTTGACGACCTCCAGGAGCCCGCAGCCCTCCCGCCGGGCAAATCTCCTGCACCTCCGAATCGTCGGGTCATCCTCGCTGGCGTCTGCGGTGCTGGGGTCAGCATCACGAACAGCGCAGCACGCTGGCCATCGCCGACGCGCCGGCCGAGCAGGTAACGGTAGGTGCCGCACGGCGAAAGGTCCGCCCAGCCGGCCGGGTCGTCGAACAGCGTGGGAGCGGTCACGGCGCGACCCCGGGCTCGTGGTCGACGCGGTCGCCCCCCATGTCGGCCGCGATGATGCGACGGAGCTGCTCGGGCGTCACGTAGTGGCAGCGGCACTGGCAGCCGTAGAGGCCGCACTCATCGCAGCGTTCATCGAAGCAGGCGCGGGACAGCGGCCCCGGGTGGCCCATCTTCCGCGCGGCAATGCGGGCCGCCACTTCCTCCCCGCGTCATGGCGCAATCCCGGGCTCGCGGTCGACGGTGATCGGCAGCTCAAGCTGGAAGGCGATCTGCTCCAGGTACCACTGCTTGTGGTGGGCACCATCGGTGGTCAGGGCGCGCTCGACCAGCTCAAGCACGATGGCGCGCTCCTCGTCGTTCACGCCGCCTCCCCTTGGTGAACCTCTCCGGTCGGGGTGCTCCGTCGTCCCGCAGCTCCAGCACGGCCGCCACTCCTGCCCGGCCGATCCCGGCCGGCTCAGGCGCCAGGCGATGCAGCCGTCGCCGCAGCGCTGCTGCCTGATGTCGATCATGTGCGGTACCTCTTGGTGGCCGGGCGTGCTCTGCCCTGCTGGGTCGATCTTTGCGCGGAGGCGGATCAGGCGCGGATGCGTCCACTCCCGGTCGACCCACCAGCCGGCCTGCTTGAAGCAGTAGCCCGGGTTGGACGATCTGACCTTGGTCGTGTCGATCCAGGTGAGCCTGAGCCAGTGATCCGCCGGCCGGTCGCTCCACCGCTCGGCCGTGAGCGCCATCGCAGCCTCGATCAGCTCCGAGGAGAGGCCGGCGCTCTCGTTGCGGAAGATCGAACAGCACCAGGCGTCCAGCCCGTCGAGGGCCAGTGGGATAGGGCCAGTTCCTGTAGGGACCGAGAGCGCAGCCACGGCCATGGATCCCTTGGACCGCGCCGGCCAGGTCCGCTGTGTGCTTGCCCGGGCCCTGCGGCAGCGGCGGCCAGCGACGGGCTTGGCACCGTAGGATCGCGAGCGCTGTTGGCGGCAGAGCGCTTGAGGACGTGCGTGCTTTGACCCGGGGCCGGTGGGGAAGGCTGGGTGGGGCCACCGGGAGCGAGGAGGCAGCATGGCAGGGCCGGGACGGGAGCGCATCCTGGCGATCGACGTGGTGCGTGGGCTGGCGGTGGTCGGCATGCTGCTGGTCAACGACGCCGGCATCCCGACCGCGATGCCGCTGGCGCTGCGCCATGCCCCCTGGCAGGGGCTGACCGTGGCCGACCAGGTGTTCCCGCTGTTTTTGTTCACTGTGGGGGCGTCCATGCCGTTCTCCGAGCGCGCCCAGCGGCCGGTCGCGGTGCTGCGGCGGGTGGCGGCGCTGGTTGTGCTCGGCAGCCTGCTGGTCTCCGCCAAGCACCACCAGCTCGCCCCGTCCACCGGGGTGCTGCAGCAGATCGCCGGCGCCTACCTGCTCGCCTGGGCGGTACTGCGGCTCCCCCGCCGGGCGCAGCTCCCGGCCGCGGCGGTCCTGCTGGCCGGGCTGTGGGCGGCGTTCACGTTCGTGCCCGCCCCCCGGGGTGCGGCCGGGGTCGTGGGCGCCGGGCAGCAACCTGGCCGAGTTTGTCGACCGCAGCCTGCTTGGCCACTACTCCGAGCACGGCGTGCCGGTCATGGTGGCCAGCAGTGTGAGCGTGCTGGCGGGGGTCACCGCCGGGCGGCTGCTACGCCGCCCCCACGGCGAGCGGCCGCCGGGGTGACCCGCCGGCTGCTCGCCGTGGGGGCGGGCATGCTGACGCTGGGGCTGCTGGTCGCGCTCGCGGTGCCGATCAGCAAGCCGCTGTGGACACCGTCGTTCGTGCTGGTCACCGCCGGCGTCTCTGCGCTGCTTGCCGCGGTCGCCTACCGGCTGGTGGACCGGGGACCCGCAAGGCGCTGGGCGCGGCCGCTGCTCGCGCTGGGCAGCAACGCCCTGGCGCTGTACGCCGCTTCGGTGCTGCTGTTCGCGTTCCTGCTCAAGCCCTGGCAGGGGGCACTGGTGCAGCCGCTGGCGACCGCTGGCGGCGCCACCTTCGCCGCGCTCGCCTACGCGGCAGGGACCGTGCTGGTGGTCTGGGCGCTCGCCGAGTGGCTCTACTGGCGGCGGGTGTTCGTCAAAGTGTGACCCGAGCCTGCTCGCCGGCGGCGAGCAACGCCGAGGCGCTCACCAGGCGCAACCCCCGGCCCAGAACCCGCTCGACCGCGGCCGGCAGCGCCGCGACCTCGACCAAGCGGCGCGCCCGCAACTCCCGGGCGGTCGTCCCCCGAGGATGGAAGGTGCCCCGGCCGATGCCGTCATGAAGCGCGACCACGTCGCCCGGCGTCACCGTGCGAGCAAGGTGATCGGCCACCAGAGCCGGGGTCCCCACCCCGGCAGCGCCGCGCGTCACCGACCACAGCAGCACGTCGTAGCCCAGCTCGGCGGCGCTGCTGATCGCCGGCCCGGTGAGATTGCCGCGCGGCGGGCGGAAGAACCGCAGCCGTACACTGGCGGTCCCCTCGATCGCCTCGCGGCCCCGGTCGAGCTGGCGGCGGGTCTCCCGCGCGGACTGGAATGCCAGGTCCTGGTGGGACCAGGTGTGGTTGCCGAGCTCATGGCCGGCCTCCACGACCGCTCGGACGAGGTCGGGATGGCGCAGGGCGTTGCAGCCCATCATGTTGAAGGTCGCCCGCGCGCCATACTCGCCGAGCACCCGCAGGATCCGGGGCGTGAACTCCGGGTCGGGGCCGTCGTCGAACGTCAGCGCCACCAGCGGCTCAGCAGTCGGCACCGACCAGATCAGCCGCCGCTGCCCAAGCCGGCGGGCTGGCGCCACCGGGACCGCGCCGGCGCTGAACTCGCGCACCTGCCGCAGGCCACGCCGGTCCAACTGGAGCGCCATACCACCGGTGAGCCCGGCCACGCCGGCGGCCCCACCGGCCAGAAACGAGCGCCGCTTCATGCGACCATCCCCCGGCGGCAACCCGTTACCAGCCAACGCCAGCCGCTCCCCGGACGGGAGCCGCCGTGGCCAGTCAGCCAAACCGAGCATGCGCCGCCTCACAGATCCAAGCCGTCTCAGCACCCATCGGCGCTCTCCACTCTGCGCGAGCTGCTCGGCGAGAAACTCGTCCCGGGTGTTCCTGGCGGTCAAGCACCACGAGCTCGCCAACACGACCGAGGATGCCCGCGACTCCACCGACGACTGGGCGGACCGGGTGGATGAGTTCGAGGTCGCCGAGCTCTTCGAGTGCGTGAGCCACACCGCGCGCTCGCAGGATGTGACGAGGACCAGGACGCGCCCCGGCGGGCCGATCCATGGGGCTCTTCGGGTCTTGCGGCTGTAGTCCTGGTCGGCGAGCGCGCGGGCCGCGGGATCTGAGCGGCCACGGACCTGCCATGTCCCCTGCTCGATGCCAGGGATGACGAGGGCGGTCACGAGGTCTCTCCGAAGCGCAGCTGCCGGTGCCGGGCGCGGTCGAACGCCGCCGCGGCGACGGGGTTGAACCACAGCGCCTCGGTCGCCGGGCTGGCGTTGTCGGTGACAGCCCGGCACTCGACCTTGGCCCAGTCGTCGTACAGCTCCTGGTAGAGCAAGCCGGGGTAGCTGGACAGCACGACCATCCGCGGATAGTCATGCAGCACCTTGGCGAGTTCGCGGTGGTCCGCCTCGGTCATCTCGTGGCTGTAGCGGTCCCGCTGGGCAGACCGGGTGCTGAGCGGGTAGGGCGGGTCGATGTAGAGCAGCGTGCCGGGCCGGTCGTAGCGCTGGATGACCGCGAGGGCGGGCTCGCATTCGAGCTGGACGTGCTTGAGGCGTCGTGCGACCGCCCAAAGGTGGTCGCTGTCGGAGAACTCGTCGGTGACGCTGCCTCGCCGGTTGTCCTCGACCTCACGGCGCCAGCCAGAGCGGGTTGCCTGTGACGCGCCGCCAGCGCGGCCTTGGCCTGCGCAGACGTAGAAGCGTCGCGCGTCCTCGACTGGATCATCAGCTTGCTCGCGGGCGTTCAGGTACTCGGCGTGCGCGTACGGTGTGAGGTCGATCAGACGAATCAGCGCGTCCGGCTTGTCACGGAGCACCTTGAAGAAGTTGACCGCGCGGCCCATGAGGTCGTTGTAGGCCTCGATCTTCGACGGGGCCTTGCGCAGGAGCACCGAAGCCGCGCCGCCGTAGGGCTCGCAGTACACATCGTGGGCCGGGAAGTGGGCGATGATCCACGGCGCGAGGCGCCACTTCCCACCGAACCAGCGCAACGCCGGCCGGGTGATCGGCTCGGCGCTCATGCCGCACCCCGCCGCCGGGTAGGTGCGCCGCCCTGGGCCGCCTCGGTCAAACTGACGGCATGCCTGCTTCAGGCCTTACCGACGGCGTGGTCCTGCTCCGCCAGTGGCGGGCCGCCGACGCCGACTGGTACGCGGACACCATCCGCGACCCCCTCATCCAGCGCTACACCTCCGAGCCGCCAACCCTCACCGCCGACCAGGTCGGCGCGGCGATCGCCGATCTGGCCGACCAGGCGGACGCGGTCGGGTTCGTCATCTGCGATGCCACGACCGGCCAGCGCCTGGGCAACATCGCGTTGCGCCACGACGGCAAGATCGGCGCGGTCGGCTACTGGGTCGCCGCGTCTGCTCGGGGCCGTGGCGTGGCGACCCGAGCGCTGCGGCTGCTCTCCGACTGGGCGTTCGCTGCGCTCGAGCTGTCCGAGATTCGGCTGTGGACCCACGTGGACAACGCCGCCTCCGGCCTGGTGGCAGAACGCGCCGGGTATCGACGCGCCCCCGACCACGACCGGCAGCGCACCATCAAGGGGCAGGTCTGGAACACCGTCGGCTACATCCGGCCCGCTGCAGCCCCGGCCACACGACACCGACCAGCCACGCCCTGAACCTGCGCGCCTACCCCTGCCTTGGCGATGGGCGCCATGCCATTCACGGACCACGAATCCGGCCGGGTTCCCGGGTCGGCGGACACGTAGCCAGCCGCCCCGCGCTACGGCAGCCGAGACCCGTCGAGCGCGCATGGGTGGCAGACTCGCGGCATGGACGACGAGGTCGAGGCGCTGCTGGCCGACCAGCTCGCCTACTACCAAGCCCGCGCATCCGACTACGACGACGCCTACCTCGGCCAACCGTGGGACCGGTGCATCGACGAGCTGCCGATCAGCGGGGACGTGCTCGAGCTGGTGTGCGGGACCGGCCACTGGACCCCGCTGCTGGCCCGCCGCGCCCGCTCGGTGACCGCCGTCGACGCCGCCCCGGAGCTGCTCGCGCTGGCACGGTAACGGGTCAGGGGCCTGCCGGTGGAGTTCGTCGAGGCCGACGTGTTCGGCTGGCAGCCGCCGCGCCGCTGCGACACGGTGTTCTTTGGGTTCTGGCTGACGCACGTGCCGCCAGCACGGTTCGCCGCCTTCTGGTCCACGGTCGGTGCGGCCCTGGCACCGCAGGGCCGAGTCTGCTTCCTGGACAGCAGCAACCGGGAACGCGAGCGCGAACGAGTGCTGCCCGGCCAGCCGGCGCCGACCGTCTGGCGTCGCCTTGGCGACGGCAGCCAGCACCGGGCGGTCAAGGTCTTCTACTCGCCTGCCGAGCTTGCCGCCAGGTTTGCCGAGCTGGGCTGGTCGGCAAACATCCACGAGGCCAGCGTCGGCCTCCTTGTCGGCACCGCCCGCCCAACGAGCAGCGACCCGTAGTGGTCCTGCCCGTAGGTTCGTGCGGGGTTGACGTGGAGTGTTGCTGACGAGTCTGAGCAGGTCGCCTGCGGCGCTGTCCGCGGTCGGCGGTAGGGTCGCGCCATGAAGGACGACGGCGTGGCTCGGCTGGAGGCCATCATCCGGGCGACACCCTGGATCCTGCGGGTGTTAGGCGCCGCGCGCGCGGCCGCACCCCCAGGCTGGTGGGTCGGCGGCGGGGTGCTGCGCGACCTGGTCTGGGATCGGCTGCACGGCCGCTTCGATCCCGCCCGGGTCAAGGACGTCGACCTGGCCTTCTACGACCCGGTGAACCTCGGCCATGCGCGGGAGGTCACGCTGGAGCATGCCCTGGCGGCGCAGCTGCCGGGTGTGGCCTGGGACGCCAAGAACCAGGCTGCCGTGCACAGCTGGTACCAGGGCCGCTTCGGGGTGCGGGTGGCGCCGCTGGGCTCGGCGGCGGAGGGGGTCGCCACCTGGCCGGAGACAGCGACCGCCGTGGCCGTCTGCTTGCACGCCGACGACGGGCTGGAGGTCTTGGCGCCGTGCGGGCTTGCCGACCTGCTGGAAGGAGTCTGCCGGCGCAACCCGTGCCGGGTCACGGTCGAGGAGTATCGTCGCCGCCTGGTGCGCAAGCGGGTCGCCGAGCGCTGGCCGAAGGTCGTCATCATCGATCCCTGAAGCTGCCCGGTCCAAGTGTTCACAGGCCTGTCGGCCATTCCTCACGCGGACATGGGGAGGTCGTGGTGGTCGCCTAGGCGGTGCAGGAGGGCATTCCTGGGCTCTGAATATCCCCGCTGTCCCAGTTGTGCGCCGCTGGTGCTCGCAGACGCTCAGGCCGGTGCCGACGAACTTCTGCCGGCCGGCCCTGCCCCGGCAATGATGATGGTTATCTGGGGTCGTAGACAGGGATTCCAGGACGTACAGCACGAAGCCGGGACGCGCCTCCGGGCATGTGATGGAGCGGTTATCTTCCGGACTCCACGAGGCGCAACCGTGGAGGTGCCATGCTCGTGTAGCGAGCTCCGCAGCCGCAGTCCCAGCGGCTCGGCGTCACCGGTCCCAGCCCGACAGCGCGCCTCCGACGCCTCGCTGCGACGCCGGCTCGAGGCCGTCAACGCTGAGATCCGCCGCCTACGCGAGGAGAACCGGCAACTCCGCGAGCCGCTCGCCGTGATGCTCGGGGAACTACCTGTGGCAAAAGCTCCACGGCTGAGCAGATCTCCACGACGGCTCAAGGAGCGGCGGGCCGATGACGATCTGGCCGTGCACCTGACGCCCGCAGGGCCAAGAGCACCCCTCAGACCTTCGGCCTTGGGGCAGCAATGCTCGATGGTGATTTCTGCCAGGATTGGTTGCATGGCGACCATCGAGGAGCTGCTGCACCGCCGAACCGACCTGTCGACCTTCCTGGTCCACTTCACCCGGGAGTACGACCAGCGCTCGGCTCGTGACAACTTGGTGAGCATCCTGCGCGACGTGCGCATCGAAGCCCGGAATGTCTATGGCATGGCCGACCAGCTCGCCCGTCGCTTCCCGGCGCTGGCCGAGGGCCAAAAGACGGTGTGCTTCACCGAGACGCCCCTGGAGCATGCCTGGATGATGTGCAGCGAGATTAGAGGCCGCAGGGTGCAGTTCGACGACGGTTATGGCGTCGCGTTCACCAAGACATGGGCGAGACGCCGTGGCATCAACCCGGTGTGGTATCTCGACATCACACGTCGCGGCGGGCCTGATTGGCTCACCGTATCGATCGGGAAACTGCTCGACCAGGCCGAGCAGGCCGCGATCCAGCCTGGTGCCACCAGGCCCGATCTCGACGTGCTGGAACAGGCGCCCATCCTGCGCCTCACTCCGTTCATCGAGCAGATGGGCAACCCGAGTGGGATCCCCAAGGAGTTCTGGTGGGAGCGAGAGTGGCGCCACATTGGCGATCTGACGTTCTACCCCAGGGACATCGTCGTGGTCTTCGCGCCCGAAGACGACCACGACTCCCTCGAGGCGCGCCTCCGCAGGAAGCTGAAGTCTGCGAGCAGCAAGCCAGCGATTGCGAGCAACATGCCCGCCTTCGTCGATGCCCGATGGGGTCTTGAGCGCATGATCGGAGCGCTGGCTGGCGTCTGGGGCCCCGACCTCGGCCCGTTTCCAGAGTGATCGGGCGCCCGGCGCGAAAGACGGCAGCCGCAACGATTCGATAACACTCGCCGCCTCGCTTGAGACGGCGAACGACGCCGCGCCGACGCATGGCGGATAGCCTCCTCGACGCAACACCGCCGGTGAGGTACGCCGTTTCCCCAGCAGCCCCAAGATAATGACGAGCTCGCACATCCAGTCCTGCGGCGCGGCCCAGGCGAGTTGGCCAATCTCGTCGGCGTAGCGACGCGCAGCGGCCACGTAATCGGCAGGGGTGGTCCACCAGCCGCCATACATCGACAGCTCGGTGAAACCGCCAGAATCCAGCACCCATGGGCCGCGAGTGCGCGGAAGCGTGCGGCGCTCGTGGAGGATGCGATGGCTGACCATAAGCGGAACGCTGGTACGTTCGAGCCAGGCAGGCTTGTGGACACCGAGCCAGAACCTCATGCGGCCGACCGCCCTCCACGGCGGGTGGGCTTGCGGGTCGGGTGCGTCGCGGCGACGGCTCGACCGCTACGGCGGCCACCGGCAGGTCGATGGCGTCACCGACCAGCGCGATGTGCTCGGCCAGGTCGTGCGGCACGCGGCGCCGGCAGTACGTGCAGGCCGGCAGATCGACCCCGGCGGCCGTGGCCTCGGTCGGACCGTCCCAGACAGGACGCAGCTCCGGACTCGGAGCGGTCATCTCGCCAGCCTCCGATAGGCGCGGGAGAGGTCCGCGTCCTGCTCGGCCAGCAGGTCCCGCAGCGTGACGCGCTGGAGCGCCGCAGCCGGGACCGGGCAGGCGATGGACTGGCCCTCGCGGGCGAGCTTGACCGGTGGCAGGTGCCAGCCGAGCACGACCAGCGCCCGCGAATGCAGGCGCAGGATCTGCGTCTCGAAGTCGGTCATCATGTCCATGACCACCGTCCGGATCGGGATCGGCGGCTCGCCGCGACTCGGCACCTGAACGCTGCCGCTGCGGGCGACCTGGTGCTCCAGGGCCTCGTAGGCGGTCGGCAGCTCGCGGAGCCGGGCGAGCACCAGCCCCCGGTTGCGCCGGTCTGTCATGCCGCGCCCTCCAGGCTCTCCAGCACGCGGCCCATCAGCAGCCGCATGACCGGCGGGGTGACGGCGTTGCCAAGCTGCGCGACCTTCTCCCGCTTGCTGCCGAGCACCACGTACCCGTCCCGGAACGCCATCGCCGCCTGGACCTCCTCGGGCTGCAGCATCCGGAACCCGCAGTCCTCGACCCGCTCGGCGAGGGCGATCAGCGCCTCCCGGTCGTGGGTGGTGACGGTGCGCAGCGGGTCGGAGGGCCGTCGCGGGTTGCCGGTGCGGTTGTAGGGCACCAGCAGCGCGTGATGGTCCCTGGTGGTGACCGAGCCGGCCGGCTGGTCGACGCCGCGGACCCACCCGTTCTTGTGCTCGGCGGCGCCGTTGCCATAGTTGGCCACCAGGAACCCGGGCGGCACCGCGAGATAGTGGTGGTTCCCGAGCGCGGTGACGGTACCGAGCGGGTCGCTGACGGGCCGGCCGTCGCGTGCGGTGCCGTACAGCTCGGTGATGAACGGCAGCATGGCCAGGCCAAGCTCGGCTCGGGTGGTCTGGGTGCGCATCGGCTCGCCAGCTGGCCGGGCGCGCTGGCCGTCGCGGGCCTCGGTCGGGACCAGCAGCCCCCACGCCTCGCGGGCGGTCTGGGTTGTTGCCGGCAGGGCTGTGTGGAGATCGTTCGGCATGAATGCGTGGGCATCGTTTGGCAACGGTTGATGTGCATGAGGCGTGGGGAGATGCCGCGGCGCCGACCGGATGCGGGTCGGCGCCGGGTGGTGGCGGGTGGTG
>WNFX01004370.1_pt1 | contig 16181 bp, 11 predicted proteins | sample 5400111 | NCBI WGS metagenome assembly WNFX01 (sample SAMN13153363, study PRJNA577476) | soil metagenome | isolation source: 40 cm soil or saprolite under grassland replicate 1 | place: USA:California | collected 2016-06-15 | reverse complement strand
TCAGGCGCCGGCGCACGGGCCGCTCTCAGACCTCCAGCTCACCCCGGGCTTAGTGCGCAGGTTCACTTGCTGAAGGCGGCGGTAACGGCGGTCACCACAGCACGGCGCAAGCGCAGCCGCACCACGAGCAGCACCATCGGGACGAAACGTGCTCTCATATCAATGCCGCGGCGGAGACGGACTGCAGTGCCCGGATCAGGCGGTCATTGTCCGCGCGTGTCCGTACCGCCAGGCGGAGCCTGGGCAGGTTGTCCGGGAATTTACCTGACACGTCCTTCACCTCGATCCGGCTGGCGGCGAGCAGTTCCTGGCGCAGTCGCGCCGCCGCGTCCGGTTCCTCGCCCCGTAGCTGGACGAGCAGGAAGTTGCCGCCACTGTCATGAACGCGGCAGACCAGCGGATTCTCGGCCAGCCGATCCCGCATGCGGGATCGTTCCGCAACTGTCAGCGCGATGGACTGCTCCAGGTCCTTGCGGAACTTTATGGTCAGCTCGAGGAAGAACTCGGCCAGCGCGTTGACGCCCCAGATGGCACCGAATTCATGGAACCCGTGGTGAATATCCGCGTTACTGCTGTACAGGTAGCCCAGCCGGAGGCCTGGCACCCCGAACGCCTTACCGAGGCTGGTCAGGACTACGACATTGTCGAGGGGAGCCTGCTCGAGGAAACTGATCATGGACGGTTGGCCGCTGAAGGCAAGGAACGATTCATCTATCAGGAACATCGTCTCCGGCGTCCGCGCCGCCAGATCATATATCGACTCCGTCGGCATGGTGTGACCTGAGGGATTATTCGGATTCACGATGACTAGCAGGTCCGTCTGTCGGCTGTATAGCTCGGGCAGTTGCACATCGGCTCCCGGCGAATCCCGGTAATGGGACGCCTGCGGGAATGACCGCGGATATTCGCCGAATGTCGGCTGGGGTATCGTGACGCGCCTACCCCGGTAAAGGTGGCGCAGAACGGGATACGCCTGCGACGCGCCGTTGAGCAGGTGGACACGACTGGAGTCGCAGCCAAGGAATAGCGCCGCCTTCTCGTTCAGGACTTCCTGCGAGGATCCGTATCCGGTGATGACGTCCGGAAGGCCAAGGCCCGGCCAGCCACGCATCCGTATGCGGACGAGGCTGGCCCGGCAAATACGGCCATGAATCTCAGGAACGCCCGGACCACGGCATCAGCTACTCCGGGGGGAAGGGACGCGGTTCTCTGTCTTCCGGGACGCGCGGACGGAGAGGCCGGCTGCTCGTGCGGTATACCCGAGCAGCAGCACGAGGTTCGTGGCCGTCACGACCAGCACGGGGACAAAGAGGGTGCCGGGCGACGCCAGGAGCCACCCCCCCAGCACCAGGATGACGAAGCCGTAGTCGCGGGGGAGCTTCGCCACCGAAACGAGTACCGAGCGTCTCGCTAGGAGGGAATGGCTAACCTGCCCATCCCCCCTCGTCAGGAGGAAGGTCACGAAGTTGAGGTACCAGGCCGACGCGAAGAGCACGACCAGTAGGTCAGGCATGCTGTGCCTGGACAGGATGACGCTGCTCACGGCGAGTACGACCGAGATCTGCACGGCTACGTCGGTGAAGACATCCACGGACCCGCCGTAGACACTCGTCTTGCCAGTAGCCCGGGCGAGCTGCCCGTCGGCGCAGTCGAAGATGTATGCCGCTTGCCACATGACGACACCCACGACGAGGAGCGGCGCGGTTTGATCCGGAGATCGGCCTGCCATGACGGCCACGCTGCCGCCGATGCCCAGTACCAGGTTCACGAGAGTGAGGTACGTGGGGTGGGCCCCCAGGCGCATCCCGACGGCCGCCACGATGCTGCCCAGCCTGTCGCTGACCGCTACTGTATACAAAAACCCGCCGCCGCGCTCCTGCCGCGCCGCGAGATAGCACTGCGCCAACGTGCGGGGGATGGCTGGGCGATTACTCTCACCGTCAGGTCTCGGCTGGGCCGCGCCGCTCCCGTCGGTGCTCGTGCCGATGCGCAGGACAGGGTCGACGGCGATCACCCGCTTGCCGGTCACGATGCCCCTGCTGTCCCGGGGGCGATGTCATCGCGATCCGCGAAGGCCGGCCAGATCTCGACATCCAGGCGAGGATCGAGGAGACGGGCGGGACGATCGAATGACATGCGTGAGACCCCCCTCACTAGCCCTCCATGTGCGGAACCGGGTCCCTCAGGAGGGTGAATTGCATATGAACGGCAGGTTAACCGTTCTCAACACATGACCTACGGCGGTGTGGTCCTGATACAGACAGCGGCGACCTTTGTCGTGGAGCCGGCAAGCCCGTTCCCGTCCATGGCCAGCGCGCCGATCCATGCCCCTGCGGCAAAGCCGGCCATGGTCCCGACTACCCCGTAAATAGCGGTTCCCGCGATGCTGAAGACAACGCTCAGTGCCGTTCCGACAAGCATGGCTCGCAGGCTTCGTCGCGCGGCTCCCAGGGCGTGCAGGCCCGTGCCAGCACTGGTACCGGCACATGCGCCGAGGACGAATATCGTGGTCGGCCACACCAGCGGATAGGTCGGCCTCCAGAGATCTCCGAGCATCAGGTGCCCGAGGCCTCTCGGTAGCGTCACCAGGAGGACGATTCCCCAGGCCAGCGCCATGATGGTGAGGCCACCGCTGACCAGCAGGCAGAAAAGCGGAAGGTGCCGCGGCGAGCGGCGCAGGACCCGGGCTGCCTCGGGCAGGGTGACCAGCCCCATACCGAAGTAGATCACCATGAACGGGCCCATCAGCGTGGTGGCGGCCTGCACATAGCCGACCGCAGCCAGTCCCAGGATGAAGCCGACGCCGTAGTTGCGGAGCTGGCCCGACGCGCTGCTGGCCGTCCCCTCCAGCAGGTAACGCGGCCCGAGATCGCGATGGCGGGATACCCATTCCCACGCCTTCGACAGCCGGGGCACGATGCGGGCCTGCAGAATGCCGATCGCGGCGGCGACGGCAGCTGCGGAACCCCAGGCGAAGACGAACGAGAACACGTTCGCGTGGCCAGTCGCCCGCAGCAGGACAAGAGCGGGAATCAGCGTAACGGCCCACACCGTGTCGTTGAGGAAAGCCTGACTGCCGCGGCCGAGCGCGAAGAACGAGTACCGCCAGCTGTCCTGGAGCATCAGCGCGGGCATCGTCAGCCCGAGCGCCAGGAACGCCAGCCGGGTCGTGCCGCCGAGCAGCGAGGCCACGGCGAGGATGATGGCTCCGGTTGTCAGTCCTACGGTTACGGCGGTGCCCGTGCACTTGGTGACGGCTTGACGCCACGTCGGTATGTCCGTTCCGCTGAACCTGACCAGGAGCGGATCGGTGGCCAGGCCGCGTGAAGCGTTGAGCGCGAAGCCGTAGGTCACGAAGGCCAAAGCGAACGCCCCGTACTCGACCGCGCCCAGTGTGCGGGCGATGTAGATGTTGACTGCGTAGTTGCTGATGCTGGACATCCCCTGGTCGGCGACTCCCCAGCTGAGACGTTGACATCCCCGCCTGATCAGCCGCCAGGTCGCGAGGGTCGGTCGCCGGGCAGCAGACACCGCGCCTCTGCGACGTACCGTGTCGAATAGCATCATGCGCCGCGGCCCTGCTAAGAACCTGGCCGGGCTGGCGCCAAGGTCATCAATCAGCCTCTTGTGTGATCTCGGCATCGACTACGCATCGGAACCACCTATCCACGATTAACAAGATCTATCACCATCATGTCCTGATACCGCACCACCCCGGGGCCGCCCGACGCGACTCGACGCGAGTAGGCCGCTGGTGTATCACCGGCGCCCGCTGGAGGTTCCTCTTTGCGGAGGTTCTCTGCGGGAGCGGAGCTGGCAGAGCTTTGCGACGCCTTGGAGCGTGAGTTATATGTCCTTCTTTGGCCTGGTGAAGGTCAGTGGAGTCGCTGGTGTCCCGGCCGGTGACAGGTCATGACGCGCGGCAGGGAGAGCCTGCTCGGTCCCAGCTACTTCTATCACCGGTACCTGGTCAAGAAGTCCAAGGGATGGTCACTCGGCGAGATCAGGGAGTACCAGGAATCGCGATTCCAGCGGCTGATCCGTAGGTACGGCAGTGAGGTCACGGAGAAGGAGGACTACATTCAGCAACCGGGCAAGTACACCCGCTGGGACCTCCCGCTGCTCACGCATACGGTACGCACCGGCGGGACGTCAGGTCAGCCTCTCCGCTTCACGGCCGACACGTTCGCGCGCCGCCAGAAGGAGCGCGCCTACCTCTTCGACATCTGGGCCCAGGTGGGCTACGCGCCGTATGACCTCAGGGTCCGGTACGCCGGCGATATCCACGACGGAATGCTTCGCTACAACCGCCTCGAGAACGTATGGATCATCTCACCCGGCGCGACGATGGAGGGGCAGCTCGGCGAGCTGCGCAGCTGGGTACGCACCCTGCCGCCGTTCTTTCTCCATGTGTATCCGAGTTCGTTGTACACCTTCGTCGACCTGATAGGCGAAAGCCTGTTCCGCAGCCTTCCGATCCGCGGTGTCATCGCCGCTTCCGAGATGTTCCCGGCGGGTGAGCAGGCACGGTTCGAGCAGGACTTCGGCCTTGAGGTCGCTCACTGGTACGGTCACAGTGAGTACGCGACCCTGGCATACTGCTGCCGGATGTGCCGGGGCTTTCACTTCTACCCGACGTACGGTTACGTCGAGCTGCTCTCCTCCGAGATCGAGGGTTGCCGGCGCATCGTGGCGTCGGCCTTCAACCGGATCGGCACCCAGTTCGTCCGGTACGACACCGGCGATCTGGCCGTTGATCCCGACAAGCGCTGCACCGCCGACAACTTCCCGCGCGCCAGCGCCATCGTCGGGCGGTCACAGGAGACGTTCGTCGACAGCTCGGGCCGCAGGAGGTCGCTCTTCGGGTACGCGTTCGGGGATCTCGACCACGGCGCGTTCTATGACCAGATACGGGATATTCAATTTGTCCAGGACAAGGCGGGCTTCCTGCGTGTGCGGATGATCACGAACCCGGGAGCAGACCGAGACCAGATCCAGCAGACCTTTGAACGACGCATTCCCATGGCCAGGCTGGAGTTCGAGTACGTATCCGCCATCGAGCGAAGCCCCAGCGGCAAGCGAAGGTACTTCGTGGACGCCCCGCACGCGAACGAGAAGGACAATCATGATCATCGGCAGGAGACCCGCCCGAGCGCGGACCTGGAACAGCCCAGCTATTAGGCTGATGAGCCTATGAGTTCGTCCGCCGTCATCGTCCGGCACGGCCGCGGGGTCGTGCTGGCGACGAATGCGGAAGTGCGCGAGCGCTCGGTGCGGCGCAGGGTCGGACTCGCATGGGGTCTGCTGGTCCTGAACGCCATGGGCTATACCGGGCTCGTGGTGCCTGTCCCGTCGGCCGTCGGCAAGCTCATAACTCAGGGCGCCTTGCCACTGGCGGTGTTGATCGCCCTGACCGTGAACCGCAGGCTGGTCGTGCGGCCGAACGTGTTCCTGTTCCTGGTGAGCCTGCTGGCCGCCGGAGCCGTCGTAACCTGCATGCCGCCCCAGTACTTCGGCACCGCGTACCGGACTGTCCGGCTGGCTGAGTTCGTGGCGGTGCTGTGGCTGCTGACGCCGTGGTGGGGACGCCGCGACATGCTGCTGCTCCGCTGCCACCTGAAATCGATAGTGGTAATCCTGGTCTCGGTGGTCCTGGGCATATTCATCGCACCTGGTAAAGCCCTGGGTACCGGCCGGCTGGCCGGAGCGCTGTGGGCCATCCCGGCTACCCAGGTCGCGCACTACGCGGCGGTTGCGTTCGGCGTGACGGTCGTGCTGTGGCTGTGCGGACAACTCCGCGGCCGGGTCACCCTGGCCATCCTGGGCGCGGCCTTGGCCATCTTGCTTCTCACCCACACGAGAACGGCACTGGTCGCGATGGTCGCGGGCCTTCTCGTGTCCGGCCTGAGCCTGCTCGTGGCTAGGGCCCGGGTCCGCAGGCTGTTCGCCATCGCCGGGGCTATGACAGCGGTCGCGGTCATGACCCTGTCTACCGTCCTGACCACCTGGCTGGCTCGCGGCGAGGGCACCCAGCAGCTGACCAACCTCACCGGCCGGACCAAGGTCTGGTTCCCGCTGCTGAACTTCCCGCGCACCAGGTTCCAGGAGATATTCGGGTTCGGCCTGTCCAATGACTCCTTCAACGGCCTGCCCATCGACAGCAACTGGCTGGCCTCGTACCTGGACCAGGGTCTATTCGGCGTGGTCGTCTGCGCGGCGATCCTGGTCTTCCTCCTCGTGCTGGCGTACTTCCAGCCGCGAGGCCTGCAGCGCGCGCTCGCGCTGTTCTTCATAACCTACTGCCTGGTAGCCTCGTTCACGGAAGTCGGGTTTACCGGAGCCTCTCCGTATCTGCTCGAGCTCACCCTGGCCGCATCATTGCTCACGCCGTTCACCAGGAGCCCGGCACACGTCGTCGGATGACACAGCTGAGATGATTACCTCACGATGAAGATTCCATGGGTCCGCAGAGCAGGGTTTCGCAGCTATGTACCTTACGCGCTCGCCGTGATTCTTGTTCTCGCGCTGGCATTCGTCGGCGTCCGCCTTTTCAACCACGACACGACGAATTCAGCCGGGCGCGCCAGCCCGGGAACACAAACTCCGGAAACACCGACGCCGGTTAATATAAAGACGGGAAAACTCGTCTGCGGCCAGCCGATTCTTCGCTCGCCGTTCACCTACAACGGCCCGGCAGGCAGCTATAGGAGTGGCCGCGCTGGACTGCCCACCTACGGCAGGCCAGGTTCAGATTTCCCGAACGCTACAGCCGGAGTGATCATTCCAACCGGGAAAAATGATTATTCTTCCTTCCAGCTCCAGCCCGACACCGTTTACTACCTGCTCCCGGGGGTGCACGTCGGGAACTTCCAGGCGAATACGAACGACGCATTCGTCGGCGGGCTCTCCCAGGGCACGAAGACCGTCCTCACCGGGAACTACTCCGGCCTGCACTGGGCCATCGACTCTAACTTCACAGACGGCAACCAAAGTGGCGTGACCGTCGAATACCTGACCATTGAAAAATTCCAGCCGAACGGTAATTCCGCTACGGTCAACCCGGATTCCAATACTGACTGGACTATCCGGTACAATACGATCACCCTCAATGTCCCCGGGGCCGGGGTCCTCATGGGGGCCGACGGCATCCTCAGGGACAACTGCCTGACCTTGAACGGGCAATACGGTTTCCAGTCCTTCGCGGTCAATCAATGGGGCCAGGATTCGCTGACCGGAGGCCCGTACAACCTCATGATCGAGGGTAATGAGATCAGCTACAACGACACCTGCGACTTCGAGGGATTGCTGGACAACCCGAAAGTCGGATGGTCGAAGCACAATCCCGTCCCGCCCCGGTACAGGAATTCTCGCTGCGGCACGGTCACCCCCGACGGCAACGAGGGTGGTTTCAAGTTGTGGCGGACCAATGGTGTTACAGTCAAGGATAATTATATCCATGATAACTGGGGCCCGGCCGCCTGGGCCGACACAGATAACGCCAACACCACCTATACCGGTAACGTGATGACGGGTAACGATGGCGGCGGGATTATCGAGGAGATCTCTTATAATTTCTCCATCACAGGCAACTACCTGGCGAACAACGGCTGGGCCGCGGGTCTCGGTAACCCGGGTTTCCCGCAGGCGGCTATCTATATCAGTGAGAGCGGCAGCGACCAGACCTTCGGCGGAGTGCCGGCCTGCCCGGAGGCCTCGTGCTCGGGGCAGCGTGCGTATTCCGCCCGGTCGGTTATCAGCGGGAACACCCTGGTCGACAACAGCGGCAGCGTCTTCCTCTGGCAGAACTCCAACCGCTTCTGCTCGGACGGGTCCGATGACGTGTGCACTCTGGTCGGCGGCGGGACCTCGGGTCCGTTCACGCTCTCCGCCTGCAAGGCGAACCTGCCGTCGGCGTCCATCAACGAAACCAGGTACGTGGGCAACATCACCGGCTCCCCGCCGCGGGACTGGTGGGACGGCTGCCGGTGGAGGACCGAGAACGTCACCATCAGCCACAACACCATCAACTTCAACCCGGCGAATATCACGAACTGTAGCCAGAAGTACTGGCCTGCCTGCGGCGCGGGCGGCATGTTCAGCGAATACGGCTCGGTCGTTCCCTACGACAGGCCGGGCCTCGCCCTCACCCAGCTCTCGTTCTTCCAGGACAACTCCTGGTTCGACAACATCTACAACGGCCCGTCGACCTTCTACGCGTGGAACCAGGGCAACGGCTACAACCCCGTCAGCTGGGCACAGTGGACCGGGAACGCGGCAAAGGGCCAGCAGTGCCGGTCGGCCCACAGTCGCTCGAGCGGGTTCTGCACCGGCCCGTTCGGCCAGGATGCGAGGAGCACCTACACCAGCACGCCGTAGCCCTGAGCGTGACCGGTAAGGTGCGCCCGCTGTTACCGCCGGATCGGGGCAGTTGCGGTCGCCGGCTGTGGCTGCCGCTCTGGCCCGGCCAGCTATCATTCCGCGGGAGCGAACCATTCGCGGCCGGCTCGTCCTGGCGTCCGGCCTGCCGGATCAGCGACCAGCGCAGCGCGGGCACCTGGTCGGACTCCCGCATCGCGGCCCGCAACTGCCACCACCACACCGTTACTCCAACCCATATCGCCACCATCGTGCCGTACACCGTCCCGACGGCACCCCCGTAATAGGCCCCCACCAGGCCGAACACGACGTAGGCGACCGACGTGACCACCTGCGCGCGCAGACTTCGCGGTGACGCTCCCAGAGCGCGCAGTCCCGCACTGGCACCCACGGCGAAACAGGCGCCAGCCAGCCCGATCGCGACGGGCATTATCAGCGGATAGGTCGGTCGCCATATCGGGCCGAGGAGCCACCTCCCCAGCCCGTGCGGCAGGGCCACCATCAGCGTTACCCCCCAGGTGAGCGCCGCCACGGCGAGTATGACGCCTGTGAGCAGGCAGAACAACCCGAGATGTCGAGGTGACCTGCGCAGGATCCGGGCGGCTTCCGGCACGGTGACCAGGGATATTCCCATCAAGACGACCATGAACGGGCCCATCAGCGTACCCGACGCCGCCACGTAGCCGACCGAAGCAAGGCCCAGCATCAGGCCGATGCCGTAGGCACGCAGCTGTGCGCCCCCGCTGTTGGCCGTGTTCTCCGCGAAATAGCGGAGGCCGAGGTCGCGGTGACGCAAGACCCACGCCCATCCGGTCGAGGGCCTGGGTATGATCCTCGTCTGAAGCGGTCCGACGGCAGCGGCGATGTTCGCGGCCAGGCCCCAGGTCAGGACGAACGTGAACACGTTCGCATGACCGCTCTCCCGTAGGAACACCAGCCCGGGCACCATCGTCAGGGCCCAGATCGAATCGTTGATGAAAGCCCCGCGACCGCGCCCGATCGCGAAGAACGCGTATCGCCAGCTGTCCTGCAGCATGAGTCCTGGCAGCGTGACTCCGAGCGCGATAAAGGCAAGCCTCGCGGTGCCCTGGAGCAGGGTCGCGGCCAGCAGCACGCAAGCACCGGCCGCGAAACCCGTGGTCAAGGCCGTCCCGCTGGATCTGGCCACGGCCCGCCGCCAGACCGGGAGATCGGCGCCACTGAACCTGACCGTCAGCGGATCGGTGGCCAGCCCGCGTGACGCGTTGAGTACGAACGAGTAGGTTACGTAGGCGAGGCTGAAGGCGCCGAACTGCACCGCACCGAGTTCGCGGGCGATGTAGATGCTCATAGCGGAGTTGGTCAGGCTCGATACCGCCTGGTCCGCGAGACCCCAGCTGAGACGCCCTGCCGCCTGGCGTAGCCGCTGCCGCAGCGCCGCGGACCGGGACGACCGGTTAGCCGGATCTGCGGCACTGGAGGAATCAGCGCTATCTGGCCACACCTGGTCGGCCCCTGCGGCGTCGGCCGCCGCCATGTCAGCGGTGCATCTGCACGGACGGCTGAGCGGAAGTAGCGGACATCAGCGAACCTCTTGCACGATCTCTGCGTCCGGCGCACGGAGGCGTCCGCCCGCCTTGAGCCGCAGCTTATCATCGAGCAGGCCGGCCGAAAGGAGCTCCGTGATGCGCCGGAGACGCACGAACCGGGACGAGGTGAAATCGTCATAGGTCAGGCTGTGCTCGGCATAGGCGGCGGCAAGCTCGTCGATTCCGTCGCGGACGTTCCAGCGCAGGTTCAGGTCCGGGAAGGTCTCGGTCAGCTTGGAGAAGTCGACCCGATAGCTGCGCAGATCCGGCCCGGCCCCCTCGGCAAAGGAGAGCGCGGAACCCGGCACGGCGTCGCGGACGAGCTCAGCGATGTCACGGACCTGCACGTTGTCGTCCGGGCGGCCGACGTTGAACGCCTGGTCATGGACGAGCTCGCGCGGAGCCTCCAGCGCGGCCATGAACGCGCGGCTGATGTCCTCGATGTGGACCAGCGGGCGCCAGGGCGATCCGTCGCTCTCCAGCCGCACCTCCCCCGTGGTCATGGCCACGGCGGTGAGATTGTTCACCACGATGTCCAGGCGCAACCGGGGTGAGACGCCGTAGGCGGTGGCGTTACGCAGGTAGGCCGGGCTGAACGTGTCATCAGCGAGCTGCGACAGTTCCCGCTCGGCAAGCACCTTGGTCTCGCCGTACGGCGTGACCGGAGACAAGTCCGCGTCCTCGGCCACCCCCGCGGAGCCGGCCGCTCCGTACAGACTGCACGAGGATGCGAACAAGAAGCGCTCAACGCCTGCCTTCTTGGCCGCCTGCGCCAGGCGCACCGTTCCCTCGAGGTTTACTGAGTACGTTGCCGCCGGGTTGAGGTGCCCGAGCGGATCATTGGACAGCGCCGCGAGGCAAATCACGGCGTCATAGCCGACGAACTCGCCCGCATCGGCGTCCCTCATGTCGCGCGGGGGACGGACGCCGATGTCGCCTGGGCCGGGTCCGAAGTCGCAGCTCTCATACAAGCCGAGGTCGAATCCGTCGACCTCGTGACCTGCCGCCCGCAGGAAAGGAACGAGAATGGTTCCGATGTAGCCGCGGTCACCTGTTACGAGGACTCTCACGCAACCCCCAGATCTGCGATTCGAATTCTATGGCGCGACGGGAAATCGTCCCGTAGCCCATAAGATCCGTGACGGCACGGCTCTGATACGTGTCCGGTTCAGGCCGATCCGGGCGGTCTAGCACCCGGCGGCTAGGCGGAGGCCCGCCGCATCGGCGCCCTGACCGAGCCCGGCCCCGGGTCCCCCTCACGCCGCCGGCGCCCGGGCAGGGACCGGCTAGACGCCCACTGGACTAGGCAGCGATAGCACTCGCGCTTGTCCGCGGGCGACAGCGGAGCGTCCCGGACGGCCGTTACCCATCCCCACATGTACTCGGCATACAAGCGGAGGACCGGGTGCCGCAGGCGGTCTGCCCGGCGAGGGTCGAAGTTCGCGCACCGGGTGCGTACCGTCGGGCACGCCCGCTCGGCCCGGTCGGGATGATCGCGCCGGAAGTACAGCCAGTCAGGGACCTGATAGAACGGTCCGCGCAAGACGAACTCGGCCGTGATGGTCCGATCCGCGTGATGGTAACTATTGAGCAGTGATGTGCTCCGGAGCACCTTGGTCCTGATCACTCCGGCGACGTCGTCGCCCGACTTCGCGTAGAGCATGCTCCGGAAACGTTCTGGCGCACTCAGGGAGGCTGTGGCCAGCGGATACTCGATCTTCTCCGTGATCTGGCCCGAGCCGTCTATCAGCGCGGTCCACGCGTGGGCGAGCACGATGTGCGGATATTCGTCCAGTGCCTCGACACAGCGTTCCATCAGATCCGGAGCATACACGTCGTCACTGGAGGCCCATTTGAACAACTCACCCCTGGCCTGCTCGACGACGAAGTTGTGATTCGGCGCCGCGCCGATGTTGCGCGGCTGGCGGACGTAGCGGATCCGGGAGTCCTGCTTCATGTAACGACCGCAGATTCCGGAGGTGCCGTCGGTTGAGGCATTGTCGGCGATGATCAACTCGAAATCCTGGTAGCTCTGGCCGAGCAGCGTATCGAGCGACTCGGCCAGGTAGTCCTCGCCGTTGTAGACAGGGAGCCCGATGCTCAACCGGGGTGCAGTTGCCATAGTCCTGATCTCCTATCTCACGCAGCCGCACCCGGACAGGACGAAGATACCTGCGCAGGAGGCACTTTACGGGCTCTACGACGCTCGGTCCGCTCATCGCCAGGCCCCTCACACTACGAGAGCAGCGGAGGGCGACGTCGCCCGAACGACCACGCAACCTTAAAGATCTTCGAAGAGGCCCCGGTGATACGGATTGCAGACAAGATCCAGGCTGGTGTATCACCGTCAGCCGCTGGACGGTCATGTAGTGGCGGTACTGAGGATCTGTGCGGAAGCGAGCCAAGTAAGGGGACCTGATGACGGGAACCGTGCGGGACCCAGGTCTGGCGACACAAAAACACGCAGGCATTGCTGCGACACCAGGCCGCCGGCCGCGGATGCGGGTTGCGATCAATCTCCTGACCGAGAACCCGGATGTGCCCTCGGGCGCTCATTACTGCTGGACCAGGGTCATCCCGGAGATGGACAAGCTGCTGGCACCCGGCGAGGAAATGTACCTGCTGGTGAGCCCGAAGTCGCGCCACATGTACCAGGGGTACGGCCCGAACATCTCGTACATCACCTATCCGTGGTCGAACGAGCACAAGAAGCTGCGCACGCTTTCCGAGCATCTCTACACACCTCTACGCCTGCCGCTCAGCAGCATCGACACCTTCGTTACCTTGATGGCTCCCGTCGTGAGGGTCCCGCGATCTGTGGTCATCCACATGAAGACGATGCACGCCTTCACTACCCCCGAGTCGATCCCCCCGCTGGTTCGCTTCTACCGCCGGACGAGCTATCCAAGGTCCGCCCGGATCGCGGACGCGATCGTGGTCAACTCCGAGAGCCTCCGATCCGAGGTGGAGCGGTACCTGGAGGTCGACAAGAGCAAGATCAGGCTGATCTACGAGGCCATCGACCACGACCTCTTCAAGCCGGGCGATGCCGGCGCGGCGCGTGCGCGGGTCGCATCCCACGGCGTCACCAAGCCATTCGCGGTCTACGTATCGACGCTGTGGCCGTATAAGAACTGTGAGGGGATGCTGCGAGCATGGGCGCTGGCCCGCGGTGAGCTCAGCGGGCGGCAGCTGGCGATCGTCGGCTCCTGCCCTGACGGCAAGTACCTTGCCTCACTGCATTCTCTCGCCGCCGAGCTCGGTATCGCCGACGATGTGATCTTTGTCGGCGGCGTGCCGATCGAGGAGGTGGCTCACTTCTACCAGGCGGCGGACGTCTTGGTGTACCCGTCGTTCAACGAGACCTTCGGGCTTCCCATCCTCGAGGCCATGGCGTGCGGCTGTCCGGTGGTGACGTCGGATACCAGCAGCATGCCGGAAGTCGCGGGCGGGGCAGCGCTCTTGTCCGATCCCGCCGATCCCGCGTCCATCGCCCGCGCCATCGTCGACGCCGTAAGGCCGGGCAGCGATCGCCTGCGCGACGCGGGAATCCGCCGGGCCAGCCAGTTCACCTGGAAGACGATGGCCGGAATGACCCTGGATGTCTACCGGGAGGTGGCCGAACGGCGACAGCATGGCAAAAGTTAAAAGGGCTTCGCTACCTAACTCGCTACGAACCTGGCGGCGGCCAAAATGGAGGGGACGACGTGGCGGATGTGGAAGTAATGGATGAGGAAGCAGTACAAAGGTTCTGGCAGGATCACGCCTGTGGCGACGCTCAGGTTGGCGGTCTCCAGGAAGAGTTCCGCGGCGACTACGACAAGTTCTTTACCGAGTATGACCAGTTCCGCTACCAGAATGAGCGTCACCTGCCGGCCTGTATCGACGCGCTGGGGGTAGCTGGTAAGCAGGTGCTTGAGATCGGGCTGGGCGAGGGTTCCGATTCCGAGCTCCTCATCCGCCGGCAGGCCCGCTGGTCCGGGATCGACCTGACAAACGAATCCGTCGATAGAGTCAAGGCCAGGCTGGCCCTCAGGGACCTTTCGTTCGAGGAACTGCGGCAGGGCAGCGTTCTCGACATGCCCTTTCCCGATAACAGCTTCGACATGGTGTTCAGCCACGGCGTTCTGCACCATGTGCCGGACATCCGCCAGGCCCAGAGCGAGATACACCGGGTCCTGCGGCCTGGCGGCGAACTCGTCGTGATGATGTACGCCCGCTGGTCGCTGAATTACCTCGTGTCCATCGGCCTGATACGCCGGGCTGCTCTGCTGGCTGCGTATTCGCTCGACCAGTCCGGAATCCTGAAGCACGCGCCATCGTCGCGGATGCTCACGAGCCACCTGGAAAACGCCAGGCGGATGGGACTGTTCCGGTACCTGCGGCTGGACGAGTTCGTCCACCACAACACCGACGGGCCTAACAACCCGTACTCAGTGGTGTACGACCGTCACAGGATCGAGCAGGACTTCCCTTCGTTCCGCCTCAGCCGTACCTATAAGCGGTTCATGCACGCGCCGCCCTTGCCCGTCCATCGGCTGCCTGGGGAAGGCGTCATGGGCTGGCATCTGTGGGTGCACCTGACGCCGCGCCAGGTTCCTCGCCTGGCGCGGTAACGCACCGCGAGCAGCAGACTCCTGAAGCCAGGGGTCAGGGGGCCGCCACCCCCATGGCCCGCATATTGCGGTACCACAGCTCCAGCGTCAGCAGCTGCCAGATCTGCTTGGAGCGATCCTCGCGGCCGGCCTGCTCGTCCCGGATGAGCTGCCGGAGGGCATCTGACCGGATCATCCCTGATCCGGTCAGCTCGCCTCCCACCAGCACGTCGTTGATCACCTCATGCAGGTCGTTGCGGACCCAGGCCCGGAGAGGAGCGCTGAAGGAAGCCTTCGGCCGGTGCACGATCTCACGTGGCAACCAGCTCTCCGCAGCCCGCTTGAGGGCGATCTTGCCCTGCCGGCCCCGGATCTTGGCGGTGCCCCTGATGGAGAACGCAGCGCGGGCGACGACGGGGTCGACGAACGGGACGCGTACCTCGATCGAGGCCGCCATGCTCGCCCGGTCGGTGTAGGCCAGGTTGAGCCCGGGCAGGAACAGGCGCGTATCAGCCAGGCACATCCGGTTGACTTCGTCGTCCAGTGAGTTGTCGTGATAGACGGCGCTGTGATCCTCGATGACCCGGTCCACATGACCAGCAAGATCCGGGCTTACCAGAGCGGCGAGCTCATCTCCGTCATACAGGGTGTAACTCCGGCGGAACCGCGGCTCCTCGGAAAGCTCGGCGAAGGTCAGGAAGCGCTTCGCCCACCGGGCGTAGCGCAGGCCCCGCCCCTGGACGCTGACCGGGAACCGGTCCACGGAATGACGGACGCCCGCGCGGGCGATGCCTGGGAGCCTGCTGTACCGGCCGGCCATGAGGCATGCGATGTGCTTGCGGTAGCCGCCGAACAACTCATCGGCGCCCATGCCGGACAGGATCACCTTGACGCCGCGCTCACGCGCGGCGTCGCACATCAGCAGCGTGTTGATGGCGGCCGGATCGCCGATCGGCTCGTCGAGCACATCGACGATGCGGGGCAGCATATCCACGATGTCGGGTGAGATCTCGATCTCGTGCAGGTCGACTCCGAAGCGCGCCGCGACCTTCCGCGCGTAGACGGCGTCGTCCGGCATCGCCTCGAGCCGCTGGTCCTCAGGCCGGAAGGTGATCGTGTAGGCGTCGATCTCCTGGGCCATCTGGTGGGCGAGGACGGTGATGATGCTCGAGTCCAGGCCGCCAGAGAGGAAGCTTGAGACCGGCACGTCGGCGACGAGGTGCGCGGCCACCGACTCCTCGATCACCGGGCCTAGCGCGGCCGCTGGCTCCCCGGCTGCCTCCTGGGCTATATCCGCGATCTGCCAGTAGTGTTCGAAGTGAGAGCGGCCGTCCGGGCGGAAGCACGCCCACGAGCCGGCGGGGAGCTTCTTCACGTCCGCCACGGCGCACCACTGCTCGGGTACCCAGTAGTAGAGCATGGACGCCACCATGGCGGCCGGATCCATCCGCAGTTCCGCGCCTACCGCCGTCACCAGTGCCTTGAGCTCCGAGGCGAACAGTATGCCGTCGCCTCGCGGGAGGTAGTAGAGCGGTTTGATGCCCAGGGGGTCACGGGCCAGGACCAGCTCGCCGCTCGCCTCGTCGGCCAGCGCGAACGCGAACATCCCGCGGAACCTGCGCAGGGCGCGCGAGCCCCAGCA
>WNFX01003282.1_pt1 | contig 16189 bp, 13 predicted proteins | sample 5400111 | NCBI WGS metagenome assembly WNFX01 (sample SAMN13153363, study PRJNA577476) | soil metagenome | isolation source: 40 cm soil or saprolite under grassland replicate 1 | place: USA:California | collected 2016-06-15 | reverse complement strand
AGCCCGGGCGCGGCGCGGTGCGAGGTGAGGCCGTCGCACTCGTAGGTGCGCAGGTCGAGGGGGTCGGTCACCACCCCGTCCTGGCCGCAGATCTCCACCATCGCCGGGACCAGCTGCTCGATCATCGTTTCCCCTCGGGGCGGCGTCGCTACCTCCCAGGTTGCCCCGCGGCAGGACCGATTTCCAGGCCCGGGCCCGGTAGATGGGGCCGCGGCGGGTCAGGGCATGCGCTCGTAGGCGGGGATGGTCAGGAACTCGGCGTAGGTGTCGGCCAGGCCGACCTCGGTGAACAGGGCGACCGCTTGGTCGTAACGGTGGGCGTCGAAGGCGGCCCCCGCGCTTGCGCGGATCTTGTCGAGCTCCTCACCCATGATCCGCTGGACCAGGTCGCGGGTGACCAGGGGGCCGTCATCCAGGGTGACGCCGTTGTGCAGCCACTGCCAGACCTGGGACCGGGCGATCTCCGCGGTGGCGGCGTCCTCCATCAGGTTGAAGATCGCCACCGCGCCGTTGCCGCCGAGCCAGGTGGCCAGGTACTGCAGGGCCACGCTGACGTCGTTGCGCAGGCCCGCCCCGGTGATCACGCCCGGGGTCTTGTCCACCGCCAGCAGGTCGGGCCCGGTGACGCTGACGTCCTCCCGCAGCCGGTCCAGCTGGTTGGGGCGGTCGCCGAGCGCGGCGTCGAAGACCTCCTTGCACAGCGCCACCAGGTCGGGGTGGGCGACCCAGGAGCCGTCGAAGCCGTCCCTGGACTCGCGGGTCTTGTCGTCACGCACCTTGGCCAGCGCGGTGGCGGTCACCTCCGGGTCACGGCGGTTGGGGATGAACGCGGCCATCCCGCCCATCGCGTGCGCGCCCCGGCGGTGGCAGGTCTTCACCAGGAGTTCGGTGTAGGCGCGCATGAACGGCGCCGTCATGGTGACCGAGTTGCGCTCGGGCAGGACGAACTCCCGGCCCCGGGACCGGAACTTCTTGATGATGCTGAACAGGTAGTCCCAGCGGCCCGCGTTCAGTCCCGCGCTGTGCTCGCGCAGCTCGTAGAGGATCTCCTCCATCTCGAACGCGGCCGGGATGGTCTCGATCAGGACGGTGGCCCGGATCGTGCCGCGGGGGATGCCGAGGAAGTCCTGGGCCAGGTTGAAGGCGTCGTTCCAGAGCCTGGCCTCCCGGTGGCTCTCCGTCTTGGCCAGGTAGAAGTACGGCCCCATGCCCTTGTCGAGCTGGCGCCGCGCGCAGTGGAAGAAGTACAGCGCGAAGTCGAACAGGCTGCCCGACACCCGCCGGCCGTCCACCAGCAGGTGCTTCTCGTCCAGATGCCAGCCGCGCGGCCGGACCACGATGGTCGCGAGCTCCTCGTCGGGCAGCAGCCGGTAGGACTTGCCTTCCTCGCTGGTGAAGTCGATGGTGCGGTCGAGTGCGTCCTTCAGGTTGAGCTGACCGGTGACCATGTTCTCCCAGAGCGGCGTGTTCGCGTCCTCGAAGTCGGCGAGCCACACGTTCGCACCGGAGTTGAGCGCGTTGATCGTCATCTTCCGCTCGGTGGGGCCGGTGATCTCCACCCGGCGGTCAACCAGCCCGGGCGCGGGCGCCGCCACCCGCCAGGCCGGGTCATCCCGGATCTGGCGGGTCCCGGGGATGAAGTCGAAGGTCCCGCCGGCCGAGATCTCCACCTGCCGGGTCTCCCGCGCCGCGAGCAGTTGCGCCCGCCTGGGACCGAGCTCGCGCTGGAGCGAGGCCAGGAGGCGCAGCGCGTCGGGGGTGAGGATCTCGTCGTACCGGTCCCCCCGCGGGCCGGTGATCTCGACACCCTCGACAGCAGCCATGTAACGCTCCTCCCGGTGATGATCACGTCCTGGGCCCGCGTTGCGGATGGTGGCACTGACGCTAACTCCCGGCCATGAGCCGGGTCAAAGGCGGCCGGCCCGGCCCGGGCCGTCGGTCCGGGCACAACCGCGGCCCCGCCGCTGTTTATTGGAGTGAATGAATTCAGCACACATGGCAGCATGGACGAACCACCGTCCGGCGAAGGCCGCGCCCGGCGGCCATGAAGGGGGCAGTGAACTGCCCGGACACCGACCCAAGGCAGCGATGACTTTCCCCGAGGACCACACCGGCGAACTCGACCTGGCCGACCGGCAGGCCCTGCGCCGGGTCGCGGGCCTGTCCACCGAACTCACTGACGTCACCGAAGTCGAGTACCGCGCCCTGCGGCTGGAGCGCGTGGTGCTCATCGGGGTGTGGACCGAGGGGACGCTGGCCGGGGCGGAGAACTCGCTGCGCGAGCTGTCCCGGCTGGCCGAGACGGCCGGCTCGGTCGTGCTGGACGGCCTCGTGCAGCGGCGCGGGCGGCCCGATCCCGCGACCTACATCGGCGCGGGCAAGGCAGCCGAGCTGGCGGCCCTGGTGACGGCGACCGGCGCCGACACGGTCATCTGTGACGGCGAGCTCGCCCCGGGCCAGCTGCGCCGCCTGGAGGGCGTGGTCAAGGTGAAGGTCATCGACCGCACCGCCCTCATCCTGGACATCTTCGCGCAGCATGCCCGCAGCAAGGAGGGCAAGGCGCAGGTGGAGCTGGCGCAGCTGCAGTACCTGCTGCCGCGGCTGCGCGGCTGGGGTGAGTCGCTGTCCCGGCAGGCGGGCGGCCGGGTGGCCGGCGGCGGTGGCATCGGCACCCGCGGCCCCGGCGAAACCAAGATCGAGACTGACCGGCGCCGGATCCGGGCGCGCACGGCCAAGCTGCGCCGCCAGATCGCGGAGATGTCGGTGGGCCGGGAGGTCCAGCGCGGGCAGCGGCGCCGCCGGGAGGTGCCGGCCGTGGCCATCACGGGCTACACCAACGCGGGAAAGTCGAGCCTGCTCAACGCGGCGACGGGGGCCGGAGTCCTGGTCGATGACTCGCTGTTCGCCACCCTGGACCCCGCCGTGCGCCGAGCCCGGACGCCGTCCGGCCGCTGGTTCACCCTGACCGACACGGTGGGTTTCGTCCGGCACCTCCCCCACCAGCTGGTGGAGGCGTTCCGTTCCACGCTGGAGGAGGTCGCCCAGGCCGACCTCGTCCTGCACGTGGTGGACGGCAGCGACGCGGACCCAGCGGCGCAGATGTCGGCCGTCCGGGAGGTGCTCGCCGAGATCGGTGCCGCGGACGTGCCCGAGATCGTGGTCATCAACAAGGCCGACGACGCCGACCCGGTCGTGGTCAAGGGCCTGGAGGCGAACGAGCGGGGGTGCGTGGTGGTCTCCGCCCAGACCGGGATGGGGATCGAGGACCTGCTCGCCGCCGTGGACGCCAGGCTGCCCCGGCGCGATCAGGAGATCCGTGTGCTCGTGCCCTACGAGCGCGGCGACCTGGTGGCCCGGGCACACCAGGAGGGTGAGGTGCTCGCCGTGCGGCACGCGGCGGAAGGCACCGAGCTGACCGCGCGCGTCCCGCCCGGCCTGGCGGCCGAGCTGACCGGCATGGCGGGCACGCCGGTGGCGGCCGCAGGAAATGCAATCGATTAGCAGAAATCGGCATTTGCCGGCGGCAGCGATCATCCGCCTGCTGTTACCTGCAACGATACTGATTTGTGGGGCTGAGCCGGGTCTGAGCTGGGCCGGGAGGCGCTGAGGACGCGGCGGCGGGCGCCGGGGCGGCCCGGTGCGGCGGGTTTGGAAAAAAGCCGGAATTCGGGCCGGCGATCTTGGCAATCAGCCTGTACAAGCACCCCCCGGTGCAATACCGTAACTGAACCGATATGTTGGTTGCCGCATCTTCGGAGCGCCCGCTCGCTCATGATCGTTTGGAGGCGATTCCGGGTACCCGCGGTGATCTAGACAAGGCACGAGCCGTGGCAGGTGACCGCTCATGATGCAGGAAGCCCTTACCTGGGGGGTTCCTGCGCGGGGGAGAGCGTTTCTGCGGGGGAGGGCTCATCGGTGACGATCCGACTGCTGACGAACATCGGGCGCCTCTGGACCGGGTCCGAGGTGTGGAACAACGCTGCCATCCTGACTCAGGGCGACCGGATCGCGTGGGTGGGGCCCGCGGCCGAGCTGCCGCAGAGCCTGCCCGGGGTCGTGGACGACATCGTCGACGTGGATCAGGTGGAGAACCTCAACGGCGGGCTGGTCACGCCGGGCCTGATCGACGCGCACACCCACCCCGTCTACGCCGGGAACCGCTGGGCCGAGCTGGCCATGAGGTCCGGTGGGTCCTCCGCGAACGAGATCGCCGCCGCCGGCGGGGGGATGGCGTCGACGGTGACCGTCACCCGGGGGACCGACCCCTGGACCCTGTGCAACGGCGTCCGGGCCCGGCTGGCGGAATGGCTCCTGAACGGGACCACCACGATCGAGGCCAAGACCGGGTATCACCTCACCCGGGATGGTGAGCTCGCCGACGTCCGGCTCCTCCGGTCGCTGGAGGGCGAGGTCGGCATGCCCCGGGTCCATGTGACCTTCCTCGCGGCCAACGCGGTGCCGCCGGAGTACTTCGGCCGCCGCCACGACTACGTCGATGCGGTCGGCACCTGGTGTGCCGATGCGGCCGCGGCCGGGGCCGACAGCGTGGACGTCTACTGCGAAGAAGGCCGGTTCACCGAGCGGGAGGCACGCTGGGTGCTCGGCGCGGGCCGCGCTTCCGGGCTCCTTCCCCGGCTGCACGCGTGCGGCCAGTCGCGCACCGGCGCCGCCCGCCTCGCCGCCGAGATGGGCTGCGCGTCGGCCGACCTGCTGCATGAGGCCGACGAGGAGGATGTCATCGCGCTGGCCACCGCCGGCGTGGCGAGCGTCCTGTGCCCCGGCACCGCCCTGGGGGTCGGCAAGATGCCGCCGGTCCGGGCGCTGCTCGACAAGGGCGTCGCGGTCGCGCTCGGCTCCGACCATGCGCCGGGCGGCAACGGCATCACCTCCATGCCGCTGGTCATCTCGCTCGCCATCAGCCACTTCGGGATGAGCGTCAGCGAGGCGCTGCGCGCGGCGACGCTGGGCGGCGCCCAGGCGCTGCGCGCCCCCGACCGGGGCGCGATGGCGCGCGGGCGGTACGCCGACGTCGTGGCCTGGGACGCCGACCACGAAGGCGCCTTCGCCTGGTCGTACGGCCTCAAGCCGCTCCGGGTCTGGCGGGGCGGCGAGCCGGCGCTGAGCTGAGCCGTCGCCTGGCGGGCCCGGGGCCGGACCAGCACCCGTTACGGCGGTCTTCCGCGGGCACGGCCCGCCCGCCACGATCCTTGCCTCCGGCGGCACCTCCGTCATGGCATGCTTCAGGCATGGCTTCCCAGGCCGCTTCGGGCGGAACCCCCACCGGGAGCCCGGCGGTCGCCGTGGTGGTGGGCGAGGAGGAACTGCTGGTAGAGCGGGCCGTGGCCCGGCTGGTCGCGGCGGCGTCCGCCGCCACCGGCCCGGCCGGTGCCGGGGAGAGCCCGTTCCCGGCCGGCGGCGGCGTCCACGAGGTCAGCGGCGGCGCGCTCGGCCACGGTGATCTGGCCACGCTCACCGCTCCCTCCCTGTTCGGCGGCGGCTGCGTGGTGGTGATCCGGGACGCGCACAACGCCGGCAAAGACGTCGCCGAAGAGCTGACCCGGCTGGCGGCCGAGCCGCCGCCGGACGTGCGCCTGGTGGTCACCCACGCGGGCGGGGCCAAGGGCAAGGCTCTCCTGACCGGCCTGGCCGGGAACGGGGCGCGGGTGTTCGAGTACCCCAAGATCACCAGGGTGTCCGACCGGATGGATTTCGTGCGGGAGGAGTTCCGTGCGGCCGGGCGTACCATCGACAACGGCGGGGTGCGGGCCCTGATCGACGCCCTCGGGTCCGACCTGCGGGAGATCGCTTCCGCCTGCGCGCAGCTGGCGGCCGACACCACCGGCGGGATCGGCCAGCCCGAGGTCGCCAGGTACTACCGCGGGCGGGCCGAGGCAAGTGGGTTCTCGGTGGCCGACCGGGCGGTGGAGGGGCGCCTCTCCGACGCGCTCGAGCTGCTGCGCTGGGCGCTCGCGGTGGGGGTGGCGCCGGTGCTGATCAGCAGCGGGCTCGCCCAGGGGGTCCGGCTGCTGGGCCGGGTCAGTGGCGCGCCAAGGGGCCGGGGAAGCGCCGAGCTGGCGGCCGAGGTCGGCGCCCCGCCCTGGAAGATCGACCGGGTGCGGCAGCAGCTGCGCGGGTGGGAACCCGATGGCATCGCGCGTGCGCTCGGCGCCGTGGCCGAGGCCGATGCGCAGGTCAAGGGGGAGGGAACGAGCCCTGGCTACGCGCTGGAGGTGGCGATCCGCACCATCGTCGCCTGCCGCTCCGGCTCAGCCAGCCACCGGGCCGGCCACTAGCGAGGGTCAGGCCTGGAGCTCGGCGGCGCGCTTGGCCATGGCCGACTTGCGGTTCGCGGCCTGGTTCTTGTGGATCACGCCCTTGCTCGCTGCCTTGTCCAGGCTGCGGCTGGCGTCGCGCATGGCCAGCGCGGCCGCGCCGGTGTCACCGGCGTCGGCCGCCTCGCGGAACCTGCGCACGCTGGTCTTCAGCGACGACTTGACGGCCTTGTTGCGCTGCCTGGCCTTCTCGTTCTGCTTGTTGCGCTTGATCTGCGACTTGATGTTCGCCACGCGGAAGCCTCGCTTGGGGGTACTGGTCTGGCTGGTCGGCGGACGCATCCCGCTCCTGCGCGGCTGCGCCGCACCATCAGCGGCGCGCATTCGTCCCGACGAAGCAGGATAGCTTACCGGGGGGCGCGGGCCCAAACCAGCGCCACGGCCACCCCAGATGGCGCGGGCATCCCACGCGATCTGCGACCATGGACGGCGCGACAACCCGACTCGACCCTGGCGGATTCCTGTGTCACCACTGCCTGAGCAGCCCCTCGCCGCGCCGCACGGGAATACCCCCATGGACATCATCAGAAACTTCTGCATTATCGCGCACATCGACCACGGCAAGTCCACGCTGGCCGACCGGATGCTCCAGCTCACCGGCGTGGTGGGTGAGCGGCAGATGCGGGCGCAGTACCTGGACCGGATGGACATCGAGCGCGAGCGCGGCATCACCATCAAGAGCCAGGCCGTGCGGCTGCCCTGGACCGGCGCCGATGGCGGCCGGTATGTGCTGAACCTGATCGACACCCCGGGTCACGTGGACTTCTCCTACGAGGTCTCGCGGTCGCTGGCCGCCTCCGAAGGGGCCATCCTGCTGGTCGACGCGGCGCAGGGGATCGAGGCGCAGACGCTCGCCAACCTGTACCTGGCGCTCGCGGCCGACCTGCACATCATCCCGGTGCTGAACAAGATCGACCTGCCCGCCGCCCAGCCGGCCAAGTATGCGGAAGAGCTGGGCGGCATCATCGGCTGCGACCCGGGCGACGTGATGCGGGTCTCGGCCAAGACCGGCGAAGGGGTCGCTGACCTGCTGAACGCGGTCGTCGAGCAGGTCCCGCCGCCCACCGGGGACACGTCCGCCCCCGCCCGCGCACTCATCTTCGACTCCGTCTACGACACCTACCGGGGGGTGGTCACCTACGTCCGGGTGATGGACGGCCGGCTGAACCGGCGGGAGAAGAGCCTGATGATGTCGACCGGGGCCGCCCACGACACGCTGGAAGTCGGCGTCATCTCCCCGGAGCCCATCCCCACCGACGGCCTGGGGGCGGGGGAGGTCGGCTACCTGATCACCGGCGTGAAGGACGTGCGGCAGGCCCGGGTCGGTGACACGGTGACCAGCGCCGCCCGCCCGGCCGCCGAGCCGCTCGCCGGGTACGACCGCCCGCGCCCGATGGTGTTCTCCGGCCTGTACCCGGTCGAGGGCGACGACTACCCGCAACTGCGGGACGCGCTCGACAAGCTGAGGCTGAACGACGCTGCGCTGGTCTACGAGCCGGAGACCTCGACCGCCCTCGGGTTCGGGTTCCGCTGCGGGTTCCTGGGCCTGCTGCATATGGAGATCGTCCGGGAGCGGCTGGAGCGGGAGTTCGACCTGACGCTGATCTCGACCGCGCCGAACGTCGTCTACCGGGTGGTCGAGGAGTCGGGGGAGGAAATCACCGTGACCAACCCGAGCGAGTTCCCGGACGGCAGGGTGGCGCAGATCTTCGAGCCGGTGGTGCGGGCCACGGTGCTGGCCCCCGCCGAGTACATCGGCACGATCATCGAGCTGTGCCAGGGGAGGCGGGGCACGCTGCTCGGCATGGACTACCTGTCAACCGACCGGGTGGAGATCCGCTACACGATGCCGCTGGCCGAGATCATCTTCGACTTCTTCGACCAGCTCAAGTCGCGCACCCGCGGCTACGCCTCGCTTGACTACGAGCCCGCCGGCGAGGCCGAGGCCAACCTGGTGAAGGTCGACATCCTGCTGCAGGGCGAGTCGGTGGACGCGTTCAGCCAGATCGTCCACGCCGACGAGGCACGCGACTACGGCATCGCGATGACGTCCAAGCTGCGGGAGCTGATCCCGCGCCAGCAGTTCGAGGTGCCGATCCAGGCCGCGATCGGGTCGCGGATCATCGCCAGGGAAAACATCAGGGCGCTGCGCAAGGATGTGCTCGCCAAGTGCTACGGCGGCGACATCACCCGCAAGCGCAAGCTGCTGGAGAGGCAGAAGGAAGGCAAGCGCCGGATGAAGACCATCGGGCGGGTGGAGGTGCCGCAGGAGGCCTTCATCGCGGCTCTATCCACCCAGCCGGACCGGCGCTAGCCAGCCCAGCCGCCGACCCGGGCCCGGACGGGGCCAGACGGGAGGGCGGCTCAGCCGCCGACCCCGCCGCCGCTCGACACGGCCACGGTGAGCAGGATGGCGGCGACCACCAGCAGCGCCGTGAAACCAACGCCGATCCAGCCCAGGATGAGCCCGGCCAGCGCCATGCCCGCCCCCTGCTCCCCGGTCCGGCGGATCTGGTGGCGGGCCATGTGGCCGCACACCACCGCCGGGATCGTGGCCAGCGGCCCGAACATGAACTGGGCGATCCCGCAGATCAGGGACGTGATGGCCAGCGAGTTGGTCTTAGCCAGTTGCGGCGGGGCCAGCGGCGGCGGGGCAACCGGCCCCCCGCCGGGCAGGTCGACGACGACCGCGTCGAGCTCGGCGAACGTGGCCGCGGTCATGGCCCGCTCCACCCGCGCGTCGTGCTCGTCCTTGGTCAGCCGGCCTTCGGTATACGCTCTGGTGAGCAGCTCCACGGCGCGATCGCGGTCCTCCGTGGAGGCACGCATCTGCGCCCGCGCCACGCCTGCTGCCCCGTACCCCGGTCCCACCGTCATTGATGCCTCCCACCGGACGAATGCTCCCAGGATAGACCGCGCAGCCGGCCGCATCACCGGGCCTGACGGCCCATCCGCGGCGCCAGCCGGGGGACGGCGGGTTCGCCGGCCGGCCCGCGGGCCGGATACCGTGCCAGATGTGGCAACGGCACGGGTGATCTCAGTCAACACCGGGCGTGGACGGGACGCGGAATGGGCCGGCCGGCTCAAGCGGACCGCGATCGACAAGCGGCCGGTCCCGGGCCCGGTCGCGGTCGGGAGGCTCGGCCTGGCCGGCGACGAGCAGGTGGACAAGCCGGACCACGGCGGCCACGAGCAGGCGCTCTACGCCTACGCCCGGGAGGACCTGGACTGGTGGGTGGAGCGGCTGGGGCGTGAGCTGCCCAGCGGGGCGTTCGGCGAGAACGTCACCACCAGCGGGCTCGAGGTCACCGGCGCCCTGATCGGGGAGGTGTGGCGGCTCGGCTCGGCCGTGGTTCAGGTCACCTCGCCCCGGATCCCGTGCGTGGTCTTCGCCGGCTGGATGGACGAGGGTCAGTGGGTCAAGCGGTTCGCCGACGCCGGGCGGACCGGCGCCTACCTGCGCGTGCTTGAGGAGGGGCAGGTCAGCGCCGGTGACCCGGCCGAGGTGCTGGCGCGCCCGGCCATCCGGGTGACGATCGCCGAGTCGGCGCGCGCCTACTTCGGGGACGTGGAGCTGATGCGGCGGCTGTTGCTGGTCGAGGGCCGCAGCAGCAAGTGGGATGAGATCGCGGTGTCGGTGCTCGGCCGGGCGGCCTCCGGCGCCGGGACGGCGGCAGGCGCCGGCCCGGGCGGGACGGGCGCGCCCGGTGGCTGAGCCGGTGCGCTGACGTGCCCGGCACGCTCCCGGCAGGCGAGCCGGTCCCCGCCGATGGCGCCCTGCCCGCGAGCGCGGCGGCGCGCCTGGGGCAGCGGCCGTTCGGCATCTACGTTCATGTGCCGTTCTGCCGGACCCGCTGCGGCTACTGCGACTTCAACACCTACACGGCGGCCGAGCTCGGACCCGGGGCCAGCCGGGACTCCTACGCCGGCCTGGCGGTCGCCGAGGTGCGGCTGGCCCGGCGGGTGCTTGGCGCCGCCAGCCTGCCGGTGACGAGCGTGTTCTTCGGCGGAGGGACTCCCACCCTGCTGCCGCCCGCTGCGCTGGCCGGGATCTTGCGGGCCATCGACGGCGAGTTCGGGCTCGCCGGCGACGCCGAGGTGACGGTGGAGGCCAATCCGGAGACCGTGGACGAGCGGGTGCTCGCCGGGCTGCGGGCCGGCGGCATGACCCGCGTCTCGCTCGGCATGCAGAGCGCCGTTCCGCACGTGCTGGCCGTGCTGGACCGGGTGCACGAGCCCGGCCGCCCCGCCCGGTGCGTGCGGTGGGCCCATGAGGCCGGGTTCTCCCACGTCAGCCTGGACCTGATCTACGGCACCCCGGGTGAGAGCGACGCCGACTGGCGGGAGTCACTGGCGGCGGCGCTGGCGGCGGGCCCCGACCACATCTCCGCCTACTCACTGATCGTGGAGGAGGGCACCGCCCTGGCCGCGCGGATCGGCCGGGGCCAGGTCACGGCCCCCGATGACGACGCGATGGCCGACCGCTACCTGATCGCCGACGAGGTGCTCGGCGCCCACGGCATGGCCTGGTATGAGATCTCCAACTGGGCGGCCTGCGGCGCGGCCCGGTGCCGGCACAACCTGCTGTACTGGACCGGCGGGGACTGGTGGGGGATCGGCCCGGGCGCGCACAGCCACGTCGGCGGCACCCGGTGGTGGAACGTCAAGCACCCGGCCGCTTACGCCGCGCGAATCGCCGCCGGCCGGAGCCCGGCCCAGGCCCGGGAGGTACTGGCCGAACGGGAGCGGCGGCTGGAGCGGATCTTGCTGCTGACGCGGCTCGCCTCGGGCTGCCCGCTGGCTGAACTGGAGCTGGGCGGGCGGGCGGCGGCGGCGGACGCGGTCGCGGGCGGGCTGGCGTCCGGGGCCGCGTACGCGTCGGGCCGGGTAATCCTCACCCGCCGGGGCCGCCTGCTGGCCGACGCCGTCGTCCGCGACCTGACGCCGTAGCACGCCTCCCGCGTGCTAACGCACCAGCGGCGTGCACAGCCAGCGGGGGAAGGTGTAGGCCTGGCCGCGGCACGCCGCCGCCGCCGCGCGCACCAGGAACGCCAGCGTGGTCAGCCACAGCGCGGCGACCAGCGGCACCACGACGGTCAGCGCGACCCGGGGGGAATCGAGCACCAGCATCGCGCCGATGATCGCGGCGGACAGCTCGTACAGGATCACGGTGAGCCAGACGTTGACCGCCTGGGCCGCGTGCGCCCGGAGCCAGCGTGACCGGCGCAGGGACGTCAGGTAGATGGCCAGCGGCACCAGGAAGCCGAAGAACGGCACCGTGAGGTAGCCGAGCATGGCCCAGCGGGCGCCCGGGGGGACGGCCGCCCGGGCCGGGCCGGGCGCCACATCGGGCGCCGCGCCGGGCGCGGCCGGGGCGGCCGGTGCCCGGGCCCGGAGCGCGTCCGGGCCGCCGGCGGGCACGTTGCCGGGGTGGAGGTACTCCTCGTGAGTGACCGGGGCGGCCGCCAGCGCCCAGCCGCCGTCGGCCACCGGGAACTCCACCACCTGGGATCCGCCCGCCGGGTAGCCGCCCGGCGGCTGGTCCGCCCCCGGGTACGCCTCGGGCGGGTAGCCATTGGCCGGGTAAGCACCGGCCGCGGCCGGGTAGTCCGGCATGGGCGGATAGTCGGGCATCGACGGGTAGCCGGAGAAGTAGGTGTCCCTCGGGGAGTAGGTGTCCCGTGGGTAGTCGGGCAGGTCCGGGTAGTCCGGGTAGCCGCGCGGCCCGGGACCGGCCCCGGGTGGATGGCCGGGCGCATGCCGGTAACCGGTCTCCGGCGGGTAATCCGCCAGCGGCAAGGGTGCCCCGTTGGCCGGGTAGGCGGCTGCCGCCCGGTGGCCGTTGCCGGGCTGGTCCCCCGGGGACCGCTGGCGGGGCCCGGCCGGCCACTCCTCCGGCGTTCCGGGACGCTGCCCACGGCCGGCCGGCCACTCCTCCGGGGTTCCGGGAGGCTGCCCACGGCCTGCCGGCCACTCCTCCGCGGAAGGCGGCGGCCATTGCGCTGGCGGCTCGGGTGGGTGGCTGGTCATGGTTTCCCTGCGGGCCTTCGATCCTCAAACGCCCCGGCCGGACCGCCCGATTCAGGTGCGGTGACGAAGTCGATCAGTTCCTCGACCCGGCCCAGCAGCGCCGGCTCCAGGTCGGCGTAGCTGGCCGCGGCGCCTAGCACCCTCCGCCATCCGGTGGCGGCATCCCCGCCCCAGCCCAGGGCCTGCATCACGCCTTCCTTCCAGGGCGTTCCCCGCGGGACGGCGGGCCAGGCGCCGATGCCGAGGCTGGCCGGTTTGACCGCCTGCCAGACATCGATGAAAGGGTGGCCCACCACCAGCACGTGCGGCGAGCTGACCTGGGCCGCGATCCGGCTCTCCTTGCTGCCGGTTACCAGGTGGTCGACGAGGACCCCGAGCCTGCGCGCGGGGCCGGGCGCGAACCCGGCCACGATCGAGGGCAGGTGGTCCACCCCGGCCAGGTACTCGACCACCACCCCCACCTCGCGCAGGTCGTCTCCCCAGATCTTTTCGACCAGGTCGGCGTCCTGGCGGCCCTCCACATAGATCCGGCCGGCCCTGGCCACCCGGGCCCGGGCGGCTGTCCCCGCGGCCGCTCTCGGCGCCGCGACCGACCCCGACGCCGTCCGGGCGGCGGCCGCGGGCCCGGGCTGCCGCGGCCTGACCAGCGTGACCGGCCTGCCCTCCAGCAGGAACCCGCCCCGCGTGAGCGGGAACACCCGCTGCCGGCCGGCCCGGTCCTCCAGCGTCACGACCTGCTTCTCGCAGTCCACCACGGCCCCGCAGAAGCCTCCGCCGGCCTCCTCCACCACAAGTCCGCGTTCGGCTGGCACCTGCGGGAACTCCGCGCGCCGGCGGCGTCCCGCGCCTTCCGCGAGCACGTCAGGGCCGTAGTCCCGCCTCATCCCGCTCCACCGTCGGTCAGCCCGGCGGCAGCGCTCCGCCGGCCAGGGCACAGATCATGCGGCCGCCCCGCCAGTGCCGGACCGCCTCGCACGAACCTACCGGATCAGCGGCAGCCCGCTGTGCCACCTCAGTCAGAGTGGCACCATGCGGCCCAGCTCAGCGCGGCCTGCCGCGCCGCCAGTGTGGGCGGAACGGTGCCAGGGCGCCCTGGCCGCCATAGACTTGGCACTCGGGAGGATCGAGTGCCAGAGAGGGGATACGTGCTCGACGACAGGAAGCTCGCCGTGCTGCGCGCCATCGTGCAGGACTACGTGTCCACCATGGAACCGGTGGGCTCGAAGTCCCTCGTCGACCGGCATCACCTGGATGTGTCGCCCGCCACCATCCGCAACGACATGGCCGTGCTCGAGGAGCAGGGATACATCGCGCAGCGGCACACGAGCGCGGGCCGGATCCCCACCGACAAGGGGTACCGGCTGTTCGTCGACCGGCTGTCGGGGGTCAAGCCGCTGTCGGCCGCCGAGCGGCGGGCGATCGAGACGTTCCTGGCCGGCGCCTACGACCTGGACGACGTGGTCACACGCACCGTGCGCCTGCTGGCCCAGCTGACGCGGCAGGTGGCGGTGGTCCAGTATCCCTCCCTCACCAGGTCGTCGATCCGGCACGTGGAGCTGGTGCCGCTGGCGGCGAAGCGGCTGCTGCTGGTGCTGATCACCGACACCGGCCGGGTGCAGCAGCGCATGGTGGAGCTGCCCGCGCCGATCGAGGAGGACGCCGTCACCCAGCTGCGGGCGGTTCTCAACGCCTGCCTCGACGGGCGGATGCTGACCGAGGTAGCCTCGGTGGTCGCCGAGCTGCCGGAGCGGGTCCAGCCCAGCGAACGGCCGAACGCCGCCGCTGTTTTCTCGGTGATCCTGGAAAGCCTGGTCGAGCGGAACGAGGAGAGGGTCGTGGTCGGCGGGGCGTCGAACCTCACCCCCGCCGATTTCTCCCAGGGCCTGCACGAGGTTCTCGAATCGCTTGAAGAGCAGGTGGTGCTCATGCGGCTGCTGGGTGAGTCGGTGGACCAGTCGTCGGTGACCGTCCGGATCGGGGCCGAGAACCCGGTGGTCGGCCTGCACAGCACCTCCCTGGTGGTGGCCGGCTACGGGAGCGGCGACCAGGCGGTGGCCCGGCTCGGCGTGCTCGGGCCCACCCGGATGGACTACCCGACGGCGATGGGAGCGGTACGCGCGGTGGCACGGTACGTGGGCCAGATCCTGGCGGGGACCTGATCGTGAACGACTACTACGGGATACTCGGCATCCGCCGCGACGCGGGTCCCGACGACATCAAGAAGGCTTACCGCCGGCTCGCCCGGGAGTTGCACCCGGACGTCAACCCGGACCCGCAGACCCAGGAGCGGTTCAAGCAGATCACGCAGGCCTACGAGGTGCTCTCCGACCCGGAGAAGCGCCAGATGTACGACCTGGGGGCCGACCCGTTCGCCCGGCCCGGAGCCGCCGGGCCGGGCGGCGGGTTCGGCGCCGGGTTCCCGTTCAGCGACATCATGGACGCGTTCTTCGGCACCGGCTCGGGCCAGCGGGGGCCGCGCAGCCGCGCCCGCCGGGGCCGCAACGCCACCATCCGGGTCGACCTCGACCTCGCCGAATGCGCGTTCGGGGCGACCAGGGAGCTGCTGGTGGACACCGCCGTGGTCTGCCCGACCTGCTCGGGCGAGGGCACCGCGCCCGGGACCCATCCCGAGACCTGCGACGTGTGCGCCGGCCGGGGCGAGGTAAGCCAGGTCGCCAGGTCGTTCCTCGGCCAGGTGATGACCTCCCGGCCATGCCCCGCCTGCGGCGGCTACGGCACCATCATCCGGCGGCCATGCCCCGAATGCGACGCGGACGGCCGGGTACGCACCCGCCGCACCATCAAGGTCCGGATCCCGGCGGGTGTCGAGGACGGGACGCACATCCAGCTCGCGGGCGAGGGGGAGATCGGCCCCGGCGGCGGGCCGCCCGGCGACCTGTTCCTCGAGATCGTCCAGCGGCCGCACTCGATCTTCGAGCGCCAGGGGGACGATCTTCACTGCACGGTCACGATCCCGATGGTGTCCGCCGCTCTCGGCGCGACCTTGTCGGTGGAGACGCTGGACGGCGCCAGGGACCTGGACATCCGCCCGGGCACGCAGTCCGGGCAGGTCATCCCGCTTTATGGGCTGGGAGTGCGGCACCTGAACGAATCCGGGCGCGGTGACCTGGTCATCCACGTGACGGTGGAGACGCCGGCCAAGCTCGACGAGGAGCAGGAGGCACTGCTCAAGCAGCTGGCCAAGCTCCGCGGTGAGGAGGCCCCGCCGGGCAGGTTCGCGCCCGGGCAGCACGGGTTCTTCTCCCGACTGCGGGACGCGTTCAACGGCCGCTGACCGGGCAGCCACCCACGGCTGCGAAACACGGGCCCGCGAAACACCGGACCGGGGTGAGCAGGGCCGCGGCGCACGGCCACCGGTCTTTTTCGCCCCGGCCGGCGACCTGGCCAGCGATGTGATCGTCTTGTCCGGCCCGGAGGGCCGCCACGGCGCCACTGTCCGCCGTCTCGCCCCGGCAGAGCGGGCGGACGTGACCGATGGGGCGGGCCATCTCGCCGAGTGTGTGGTCACTCAGGCCGGGGGCGGCGTGCTGCATCTCGCCGTCAGGTCGCGCCGGGTGGAGCCACCCGCCGACCCCGCAATGGTGGTGGTGCAGGCGCTGCCCAAGGGGGACCGGGGCCCGCTGGCGGTGGAGCTGATGACCGAGGCGGGGGTGGACGTGATCGTGCCCTGGGCGGCGCAGCGCTGCGTCACCCAGTGGCATGGTGAGCGCGGGGAGCGGGCGCTGGCCCGCTGGCGGGCGACCGCCCGTGAGGCCGCCAAGCAGGCCCGGCGGGCCAGGTTCGCGGAGGTAGCCGGGCTCGCGTCC
>WNFX01005590.1_pt1 | contig 16198 bp, 11 predicted proteins | sample 5400111 | NCBI WGS metagenome assembly WNFX01 (sample SAMN13153363, study PRJNA577476) | soil metagenome | isolation source: 40 cm soil or saprolite under grassland replicate 1 | place: USA:California | collected 2016-06-15 | reverse complement strand
TCTGAAACGGATATTCAACGAGAACTGGATCGCCGTCGCCCGGGGCAAAGCAAACTCACGACAGAGCGCAAAGAGGAAGATCGCTGCGAGATTCTTTCCGGTGTGTTTGAAGGCAAAACGCTCGGCACTCCTATCGCGATTGCAGTTCGCAACAAGGACGCTCGCCCTGAGGATTACACCGAGATCGCACGCAAATTTCGGCCATCACATGCGGACTACACTTACGAGGCCAAATACGGAATCCGAAACTGGCAGGGCGGCGGTCGGGCGTCTGCCCGGGAAACGATCGGCCGCGTCGCAGCGGGCGCGATCGCGAAAAAGATCTTATCAACGTTGTATTCGGATTTCGAGATCTGCGCCTATGTAACACAAATTCACGACATCATTGCAACGATCAATCGTTCCGCCGTGACGATGAAAGACGTGGAAGAAAGTATTGTTCGCTGCCCACACGCGGCGTCGGCGAAAAGGATGATATCGCTGATTGAGCAAGTTCGCAGCGAAGGCGACTCGGTCGGGGGTGTAATTGAGTGCGTTGCGCGCGGCGTTACAGCTGGCGTTGGAGAGCCTGTTTTCGACAAGCTGGAAGCAGACCTGGCCAAAGCGATGTTGAGCATACCGGCCACAAAAGGTTTTGAGATCGGCTCGGGATTTGCGGCGACGCGGATGCGCGGCTCGCAACACAACGATCCATTTGAAATGCGCGAGGGAAAAATACGGACAAAAACAAACAACTCCGGAGGTGTGCAAGGCGGGATCAGCAATGGCGAGGAAATTTATTTTCGCGTCGGATTCAAGCCACCCGCTACCATCGCGCTCCAGCAAAAAACCGTCACGAAGTCCAGGCGGCAAAGCGAGCTTGCAGCCCGCGGACGTCATGATCCGTGTGTTCTTCCTCGAGCAGTGCCAATCGTGGAAGCGATGGCTGCGCTAGTGCTTTGCGATCACGCACTGCGGCACCAGGCGATTGCTCGTCGATCGCAGTGACGCCTGCACCTCAGCCGACGGGTGGGTCGCTGCTTTGGCAGATAGTCTTCATTTCTTTTGCAGTAGTGCTTGTTTTATTCGAGGTCGTACGTGGCTGGCGACTGGGATTGCTTCGCCAATTAGTGCGGCTCGTCGCGCTTATCGCTGCCTACGCGGCCGCGTATTTCGGCGGCAGGTTACTTCTTCCGATCGCCCGACCGGTTTTGAGGATGCCTGACTTCGTCCTGTCGGCGCTGGGAGGCGCAACACTTGCATTTGTTGTTTACGCAGTGCTGAGCAGCACGGGAGCGATTTTGTTCAAACGGACCGGCGAACAAGAATCCAGAATTGCCCAACTCATCTACGGATTTGCAGGGGCAATCGTCGGATTGTTCTTCGGTTTCTTCGCTCTGTGGCTGATCGTGGTGAGCGTGCGCGCTGTGGGGGCGGTTGCAGACGCGCAGGTCCGCAGCGGATCAGCTACCGTGCATGGTGATGCGGACGCCACGTCACATGCTCTGGAGGTTCGGCGGCGATTTCTGGGGGACGGGAATGAACAATCTGCTGCGTTTGCTGCGTCGCTCGCGCGTCTAAAGAATTCAATCGAGCTTGGTGCCTTGGGAAATGCGGTCAAGCAGATTGATCCCGTTTCGCAAAAGAGTTATGACACACTGGCGAGATTTGCTGCGGTATTTTCCAATCCTGAACGCGCCAGGAAATTTCTGTCATTTCCAGGCGCGCGCGAGTTGAGCGAGCATCCGAAAATTGTTGCTTTACGCGACGACCCGGAGATCTCTGAAATCATTGCGCAGAAGCGTTTTCTCGAGCTTCTTCAGAATCAACGGATCGTCGACGCCGCAAATGACCCCGCGCTCGCGGATCGCATCAAGAAATTCGATCTTCACGCCGCGCTTGATTATGCGACAAAATCTCAGAACCCCGCACAACGTTGAATGAACTACCTCGCGACCATCGGCTTGGAAGTGCATGTTCAGCTTAAGACGCGTTCCAAGATGTTTTGCGCTTCTCCAGTGGAGTTTGGAGCCGAACCGAATACAAACACTTGTCCGATCTGCATCGGTCTGCCTGGCGCATTGCCAGTGATGAATCATGAGTCATTGCGCATGACGGTGTTAGCCGGGCTCATGCTGGGATGCGATATCGCGCCGATCTGCAAGTTCGACCGCAAAAACTATTTCTATCCGGACATGCCGAAAAACTATCAGATTTCGCAGTACGACATGCCGCTTTGCACAAATGGCAGCGTACCGTTGCACGACCTAGCCTACCCGAAAGATGCGCAGAAAAATATCGCGACCCCAGACAAGGAAGTACACCTCGTTCGAATCCATCTGGAAGAGGACGTGGCAAAGAGTTTTCATTTTGAGAACAGCACAGGGATTGATTTCAACCGCGCCGGCACGCCGTTGATGGAAATCGTGACGCAACCCGAAATTAATTCGCCAGAGGAAGCGTTCGCGTTTTTGACCGCGTTGAAGCAAATCCTGATCTATGGCGAGGTCAGTGACGCCGATATGGAGAAGGGGCAGCTCCGGTGCGATTGCAACATCTCCGTGCGGCCTGAAACGCAAACTGAATTTGGAGCAAAAATTGAAATCAAAAATTTGAACTCGATCAGCGGCGTGCGGCGCGCCCTCGCTTACGAGATTCAACGTCAAGTCAGTGCGCTGGAAAGCGGCGAAGAACTCGAGCAGGAGACGCGTGGTTGGGGCGATGCCGCTGGCGAAACCTTTCTCATGCGCACAAAAGAGTTCGCACACGATTATCGGTATTTTCCAGACCCCGATCTGGTGCCGGTGAAAACTGACGTCCTGGTAGCCGAGGTGCGAGATCGTGTGCCGGAGTTACCAAAAGCGAAGCGGACGCGCTTCGTCCAGCAATATCAGATAAGTCCGTATGATGCAGCCGTGCTGGCGAACGACCTGGAGCTTGCAGAATATTTTGAAGCGGCGGCCAAAGGTGCAAAGAAACCGAAGAACATCGCAAACTGGATTCTGAACGATTTACAGAACGCAGTTAGCGCTGCCGGTAAGAACATTCATGACTATCCAATTGCGCCGGAGGCACTCGATGAACTGGTCAATCTGATCGACAGCGGAAAAATCAGCAGTAAGCAAGGCAAGGAAGTTTTCGCGGAAATGTTTGCAACCGGTAAACGTGCAGCCGCGATTGTGACGGAAAAAGGGATTGAGCAACTGAGCGATTCGAGCGCGATCGAAGCGCTCTGTGACGAAGTGATCGCGGCAAATCCAAAACCAGTCGCGGATTTCAAAGCAGGGAACGTTGCGTCGCTGAATTTCCTTAAGGGACAGGTGATCAAACTGTCCAAAGGCAAGGCGAATCCGCAGCTTGTGGGCGAAATTTTAGAACGGAAGCTGAAGGTGTAGCTCCCGCAAATCAGTCAATCTGCGCGATGGCGCTCATGAATTCCGAGAAATCTTTTCCGTTGCGGGCGGCGTGATTCAGCGCGTCCAGACGTGCGTTCATTGCTGGCTCGGGCAATGCGACGCGATGTGAATGCGCGCCGTTAGCGAAGACGATTTCATCCCACTGGATGGACGAAATTTCATCATTGAAGCGTGCCACCGCGCGGCCGCGGAAGAACGCGCGCGTGGTTTCCGGCGGATTAAAGATCGCAGCCTTAATTTCGTCCTCCGATGTGACGCGGCGCATTAAACCTTTCCGCACTAGCTCATAATATAAGCCGCGGTCGAGATCGAGGTTGTGATATTCGAGATCGACCGACTGCAGCCAGGGATCGGTCCACGAAAGTTTTTCCTCCTTCTGCAACGCATCCAGCAAGAACTTTTTGGCAACCCAATCAACGCGGTCTCGCGCTAACATGACGTCGCGTTCGAGATCGTTGAGGACATTTTCCCACTCACGCAATATCCACCCCCACTCCTCGTCCCCACCTGCGACGCCATCGCCCCGCGGGCGCGGGTCCAGTCTGCTGGCCGCCCGCAGATAAATCCGCTGCACCTCGATAGCAGAGATTTTGCGACCATCTTTCAACTCGATGATCCAATCGTAAGTCTGATCGCGGCTAATTGATTTATTGGCATCGACCGGTTGCGCAATCTCAAGCTGAGGCGCTTCGCCGCGTTCAATTAGATCGAGTATCAGCGCGGTGGTCCCGATTTTCATGGCTGTTGCCCACTCGCTCATGTTTGAATCACCAAGTATGACGTGAAACCGACGATACCGGTTGGCGTCGACGTGCGGCTCATCACGCGTGTTGATCAGAGGTCGTCGATTCATCGTGTCGATGCTTACAACCACGCTAAAAAAATCAGCACGCTGCGAGATTTGATAAACGCCAGGCTCGCTCTGCCCGCTCTCTGCTTCGACGCCCATCTTGCCGGCGCCCGCAAAAATCTGTCGAGTGACGAGAAATGGTAGAATACCGGTGACGATTTGGTCCCAGGCGATGTCGCGACGCATCAGGTAATTGTCATGACAACCGTAACTGTGCCCCGAGAAGTCGGTATTGTTCTTGTACAGGCGAACTTCATAGCCGGAGGGCAACTTCTGATTTCGCCGACGCGCGCACTCCGCGAGAATGCGTTCGCCGGCTTTATCCTGAGCAACGATTTGGCCAAGCGTCGTGCACTCTGGCGTGGAATATTCGGGGTGCGCGTGATCGTTGTAGAAACGCGCGCCGTTTGAAAGAACAAGGTCGCTTTTTATTTCCTCGAAACTGAGTGGGCGCCGTTTGTCGATCTCATAGTAAGCCGATTCATCGGTGTCCTGAAGTAATTCCCGGGCGCGAAACCCGCGGGCGTCCAGATGCGGATCCTCCAGGTCATAGTCCCATTTCATCAGCGCGCCGTGATCGGTGTAACGCCGCACGAGTTCGATTGATTCGGCTACGACATCGACCGTGTCCGCACCGGTTAGGGTGATGCCGTACTCCGTCTCCAGCCCAAAGACGCGTTTCATCAAATCCCGCATTTCCCAGGTTGTCGAAGCGACGTACGAATCAGGATGAAGCTAGATCGGCGTGGCACAGCGGCCATTTCCCCCGCGGCTTAGATTACGCCAAATGTTGTGTGCGCGCGGGCATCGGACACCGGTTTCACAGGCGAAATCTTCACGACGTTTTCCGGATCGTAATCGATCAGCTTGAGCCAGTCTTCGGTGATGTCGGTGGTGGGGAAAATATCGTTTTCCACGTACTCCGCATTGAAGGCGAGTTGCAAGTCCGTCTCTCGAATTCCTTGCTCCTGTTGAGTGGCAATAGCCCTTTTGATCGCAATTGCTTTGGCGCGCTCCACGATCGACGCGATGATCGCGCCACTAATCAGATCGCTGCGGTAAAGCGTTTCCTTGCGCCCGCTGCGCAGCGTTACCTCCAAAAATTTGTTTTCGTCGCGGTGCGCAAATTGCCAGTCTACAAAGCGCTCGATCAGACGCTCGATGGATGCTCCGAGTCCATCGGCTTCTTTCGCAAGAACGCCGTCGTAAGGCAGGCGATCCGTAAGATAAATACGATAGATTTCGCGCGCACCCTGCTTGTCCGGCCGATTGACTTTGATTTTTCGATCGATCCGGCCGGGGCGCAGAATTGCCGGATCAATCAGGTCTGCGCGGTTCGACGCAAGAATAATTACAACGTCGTTGAGGGAATCGATTCCATCCATCTCCGAGCAGAACATTGGCACCAGCGTTGAAAGAATGTTCGAGTGGCGCGATGCGCGTCGAGTGCCGAGAATCGATTCGGCCTCGTCAATAAAAAGGAACGGCATGTAACCCTCGCTTTTCTTCTCGCGAGCGGTCGCAAAAATTTCGCGCACCATTCGTTCCGATTCGCCCACCCACATGTTTAAAATCTCGGGACCTTTGACGTGCATGAAATATTCGTGCATCTCCGTTCCCGCTCTTTCCCGAAGCTGCCTCGTCAAATTATAAGCAGTCGCCTTTCCAATCAACGTTTTGCCGCAGCCGGGGGGTCCGTAAAGTAGAAAACCCTTCGGCGTGGCGTGCTGAAATTTTTGGAAAAGATCAGGATGCAAAAGCGGCAGCTCAATCGCGTCCTTGATGGATTGGAGCGCCGTCTCCTGGCCGCCAACCTTCTCCCACGGCAGTTCGGGCACATTGTCGAGATAATGTTCGTGCGATTTCGTGCTCGAAAGCATCTCCAAGGCCATCCGGTAATTTGAGTCGACGCGCACTTCATCGCCCGACTTCAAGGTGGAGTGAGTAAGATCGGCCGAACGCTGTAGCACCATCGATTGCAATCCGTGCTCGGAGCCGACGCGCAATCGGTCTTTGCCGAGCACTTCCGTAACTTTTGTCACCGGACCCGCCGTTTCGAATCCAAGGTCACCGACAATGACGAAGGCGTCATTGACGAGGACGCGCGTTCCCTTTTTCAGTTTCGCGAGTGGAATGCGCGGGTCGACATTGCAGTAGTAATCAGCGCCTCCTACCACGATATGCGCAGTCTCTTTCGACGTAGCGCCGAGAAACGTGCCGATCCGGTTTGCCGGCGAAGTCACTTTCTTGATGACTTCCTCAAGTTTCTCGATCATCCGGCGCGCCTCGACCATCGTCTCCTGTTGATCGAAAATCTGCGGCCGCAGTTCCAACAGCTCGCGCCGAATTGGATCGCCCGGCGGCAACGAAGAAATCACTCGATCGAATGCGTCAAGAAGATTGTCTGGACCCGAGTCCCCAACCCCGTCCTGAAGTCCCTCGCTGCGCTTATCGCTCATTTATGGTTTGGGTCAATCCGCCGAACCAAGCCTCAATATAGCTTTATCAGGCGCATTGCAATGTTCACTCGCGAAACATTTCGGAGTTCGACGCCAGCGTCATCCAAAATGTTCAACCAAGCTGTCGATGTGTTGTTGCGCGAAACTCGTTTCTTCACTTGTGCTCATGCTCTCGATGGAATCAAAACGATCATCAGAAAAACGGACGAGAACAAGCGACAAACGGGAGAGCGAACAGTTGCACTGAGAACAGCCGCCTTTACACTTTGCTTTTCCGCGAGGAGCCTTAGCTCAATTGGTTAGAGCGCCGCCCTGTCACGGCGGAGGTTGCGGGTTCGAGCCCCGTAGGCTCCGGGATTTTTGTATTACATTAATTCGCCTAACGACAATCGTCTTGCGCCTGTGGCGACCTTTATTAGCGACTCTTTACAGATTGGCCCAAATGTTACGAGAAGTGGAAAGCCCATCCTAGCCAGCGACGGTGAAAACGCGCCCACGCCAAGTGCCGAAAAGTAAAGAGTGCAGAATAGCGCCGATTTAAGAATAAAAATATTTCACACCGTAGAAAATGGCCGTGAATGCAACAGGCGGCTATCGGCGTGCCAATTCAACTCCACCCTGGCGCACGCAATTGGCAAGTGTGCGGGCGGCGGCGGCCTGCTCTTCGACCCCGGCGAACCTGGGTCGGATTTTTCTGGCCCCACCATGCGACACCCGCTACACCACCACCTATGCGTCAGTCCCCATTCGTCGCGCCGGAGAGTGGGGACGACGGCGCGCCGGCAGTCGCGGTTAAAAGGAATCCGGGGATTCGCGCCAAGGCGCTGGGCTGGATCAAGCGATATGGGCTGCCGGAGGTCGCCGGGACGCTCATGGCCTACTGGGGATACTTCACGGCGCACGGCGCGACCAAGGGGAACGAAGTGGCGTCGGCCTACGCGGCGTCGGTGTGCGAGACGCTCGGTTTTTTTTCTGTCGTTATCATTCGCCAAGTGATAGCGGATCGGGCGAGGGCGGTGCGGCGTTTGCACAACTACGGATGGAGCGGCGCGGGGAAGACGATCCGCAATCTGGTGATGGAATTCGGCGTGCCGGAAATCGTGGATACGGGCTTCATCCGCCCGCTGGCCATGGGCACGGCGGCGCACTTTTTCGGCGCGGGCTGGGGCATCGCCGTCGGCAAGATTGTCTCGGACATCTCGTTTTTTCTGCCGGCGATCATGCTGCACGAGTTGCAGAAAAAATGGGCGCGGGCCGAGGCTCGCAGTCTCGTAAGCGTGAGCGGCACGGCCGCGGCCCCGGACGAATTGGAGAACCGCATGGACGCTCTGCACAAAAGCGATGTCTTCGGCGGTGTGTCGGAGGAGGACATCGAGTTCTTCGCGTCGATGTTCGACCGGCGCGATCTGGCGGACGGCGAGGTGCTGTGCGCGAAGGGGGACGTGGCGACGGAAATCTATGTGGTGAAGGATGGCGTGGTTGAAGTGCGTGTGAAGAGTGATGGGCCCCCGTTGGCGACGCTGGGGCGGAGCACGGTGCTCGGAGAGTACGGCATGTTCACCGGCGAGCGGCGCAATGCCACGGTCACGGCGAAGGGGCCGGTGGCGGTCCTGACGCTCGACTACGAAAGGTTCCGGCGCTTCATGATCGCTTTTCCGGAGGGGACGATCGCGCTGCTAAAAAGCGCGGTGCTGCGGCAGATGAAGATGCGCGAAGACATTTAGCCGTGGCCGCGGATTTTGATTCGTTCGATGAGCGCGGCGTAGTCAGCGAGCGTGGCCGCGGGATTGAGCAACGTGAATTTCAACGCGCTGCGCCCCGCGATGACAGTGTGCCCGAGTACTGCTTCGCCGGCGTTGAACATGGCGTGTCGGATTGCGTCGCTGTCGGCGCCTCGCAGTCGGAAAACGACGCAGGTCGTCTCCGGCTCGTGTAACAGCTCAAATGCGCGATCGCGCGCGAGTAGCGCGGCGACTTCGCGGGCTAGCGCCATGCAGCGGTCGATCATTTCGCCGAGCCTACGCGCGCCAATGGCACGCAGGCACACCCAGACTTTGAGCGCATCGAAGCGACGCGTGGTCAGGACGGACTTCGTGACGAGATCAGGGATGCCGAGTTCCGCGTGCGCTTCGGAATTGAGGTAGTCGGCCTGAAGTTTGATCGTGTCGAAGAGCGCGTCGTCACGCAAGACGAGCGCCGAGCAACTGATGGGCATCCACAGCAGTTTGTGAAAATCGACGCCGACGGAATCGGCCAACTCGATCCCGCGCAACGCATCTCGCTGCGGGGAAAGGAGCAATGCGCCGCCGTAGGCCGCATCGACGTGGAACCATGCGCCCGCGGCCTCCGCAAGCCGCGCGATCTCCGCGAGCGGATCGATCGCGCCGAAGTCCGTCGTCCCCGCGGTGCCGATGATCGCGACGGCGTGCCCGCCCGCCGTCCGCAGCGCAGCGAGGCAGTCCGCGAGCGCATCCACGCGCATCCGACTACGGTCATCGACAGGAATCCAAATCACCGAATCCGTCCCGAGGCCAAGCTGCATCGCAGACTTGGCGACGCTGAAATGCGCGGCGGCGGAGCAGATGAAGCGGTAGCGCTCGGCCTCCAGCGGTAGACCTTTTTCGTGGCTCCGCCAGTTCCACTTTCGCAACGCGAAATGATCGCGCGCAAGCAGCATGGCCATATAGTTCGACACCGTCCCGCCGGGCGTGAATGTCCCGCCGGCTGCGGACGGCAGCCCGATCGCGGAGCAAAGCCAGCGCAGCACTTTCTGCTCTATGAGGGTGGCAGCGGGCGCTTGATCGAACGAATCCATCGATTGATTCAACGCGCTCAGAATCACTTCCGCAGCAAGCGCGGGAATCAGCGGCGCGCAGTGCAAATGGGCGACCGTCCGCGGATGCGCGGGCTGCACGGAATGCGCAATGATCTCGCGAAGTTCCGCCGTCCATTCCCCATCGTTATCGAGCGGCTGCGAAAACAAATCGTTGAGCTGCCGCGGCGCCGCACCGCTATACGGCTGCGCGGGCAGCGCGCCGAGGAGGAGATCGGCGGCCTGGAGAATCGCGTCGCGATACGCCGCGCGACTCGCGGGATCAGAGGTGAGGAACAATGGCGTGTCCATCCCCGCGCGTCAGCCTTCGCCCACCGCGACGCACGCGGCGGCGATCCCTTCCGCAATCTGGTCGATCTCACTTTCGCCGACGATGAGGGGCGGCAGAAAGCGCAGCACGCTGCCGCCACGTCCGCCCAGTTCGATGATCAGGTTGCGCTTGAACGCCTCCTGCTGAATCCGCGCCGCGCGCCCGGGATCCGGCACCGGCACGCCATCGCGGTCCAGCTTCTCAGGGTCCACGATCTTCGCGCCGAGCATTAGTGCAAGGCCTCGCAAATGGCCGATGAACGCGTGTTTCTTTTGGATTTCGGACAAGTGTCCACGCAGGCGCGCGCCCATTTCCGCGGCATGCGCGGGAATGTTGTTCTGTTGGATGAAGCGCAGCGTCGCAAGGCCCGTGGACATCGCGAGCAGGTTCCCGCGGAAGGTGCCCGCGTGCGCGCCGGGCTGCCACACGTCAAACCGCTTGTGATAAATGAGCACGGTCAGCGGCAGCCCGCCGCCGAGCGCTTTCGAGAGAACAAGCAGGTCGGGCACCACGCCGGAATGCTCGATGGCATAAAGTTTTCCCGTCCGCCCCCAGCCCGACTGCACTTCATCCACGATCAACGGAATCTCCTGCTCCCGCGTGACCCGCCGCACCTCCCGCACGAAATCATCCGGCGCGGGATTGCTCCCCGATTCGCCCTGTACAATCTCCATCACGACGCCCGCAGCCTTAGGGATTCCGCCCTCAGGATCGGTCAGCGCCGTTTCGAGAAACGCCGCGCATCGGCAATCCGTGCAAGGGCGCAGACCGAGGGGACAACGGTACGCGCTCGGGAAAGGCATGAAGTGAACGCCCGCCATCAAATTCGCGACGCCCTTCGGCGCGATATTGCCCATAAGGCTCAGCGAGCCGTTCGTGTGGCCGTGATACGCGCCGCGAAACGCGACCATCGCGCTGCGCCCCGTCGCAATCTTCACGAGCTTTATCGCCGCCTCAATCCCGTCGCTGCCCGTCGGGCCGCAGAACTGAATCCGCGCATCGCGCGCCAGTTCCGGCGGCAGGCTCGCAAAAAGTTCCCTGATGAATTCATCGCGCAGCGGGCTGCCCAGATCGAGCGTTTGCAGCGGCAGCTCCGCCGCGAGATGCGCCCGGATTGCCTCCACCACGACGGGATGATTGTGCCCGAGCGCGAGCGTGCCCGCGCCCGCGAGACAATCCAGAAAAACGCGGCCATCGACATCCGTGATGAAACATCCGCGCGCCTTTGCGATCGTGAACGGGAGCCGCCGCGAATACGTGCGCGCATTGGATTCGCGCGCCTGCTGTCGCCCGAGATAATCCGATGACATTGAGACTGGAGGAAGGTGCGGTCGCGTAACGCGGGGCGGATTTTCGATCGTGTCGTGAGATCGACCCAAGCCGACGACGCAAGGTAGAGTTGTCATATTTTTTGTTTTCATCTTTTTGTTGGATTATTGAACTGCATGAACTGTAATCCAGTTCCGCGCAGAACCGGGATCCATCCTCACGAGGTGCTTTTGGGAAGAAGCGGCCTCACTTCGGCTGACTCGGGGCTCCAGTTGGACCTGGGGGGATCGCGCTAAACGGTGTCTCAGCGAAGGTCCAGCCCCTGCGGCTTATTCAGCCCAGCCGAAGATGCGTTGAAACGTCGGGTGACGTAATCGACTTCATTCTTAAGCCGTTGACTAACATATGTCGAGCTTTATGTGCGGATCCACGCGTCGCGGATCGGTGAAAAATAAAATTTGGACATCATAGGGCGTCGGCGAAAATTGAACTCTTATTGGGAACGGTGGTGCACAGTGGAGGTGGGGTCCGAAGCCAGTTGTGGCGGCTCTAAGATGGGCAGATAGCCTGCGCGCCCTCGAGTATAAAAAGAACGGTGAAGCGTTTTCCGGGGGAGTGTCCCGGCGATTTGGAAGTGAAGCCATAAACTTTTTGGTTCAGGCCTTCGCGGAGTCTTTGTCCGCTGCGTCTGCCGGACCCCTAGACGAGAAAACCATCGCTGAGAGGGCCGTGTGCGAGGACTTGTGCAAGATTCGGCCATTGGCGGGCGCTTCAGCCAATGTCAAAAGGGTATCAAACGAGGGTCCGTAACCCCGCACAGATGCAGAGATTTGACGGTTTTCGTCCCGCGTAAATAAGCCAATGTCAAAAAGGTTCGGACCCCTCGGTTTCAAGGGCTTTCGTCCCGCGTAAATAAGCCAATGTCAAAAAGGTTCGGACCCCTCGGTTTCAAGGGCTCGACCCAGGAGAAATGGCCTTCCGAGATTTTCCGTTTCGGCTACAGAAAAGCCGCAAGTGACAAAAAGGTACCGGACCCCCGTAGGCTCCGGATTCCGCAGAATTATCGTCGGATGATGTGAATGGAGAGAATGCGGCTCTGATGACGCGCGAGCAAATAATCGATAAAGTCGCCAACAATTGAGCTCGGCTTGTTGCCAAGTTTGGTGACGACGCGGCAGATGAGTGTTCCGCTGCGTGCATGCCATTCGAGGTTGATCGCGCCAGGCACGCCTTTCCGAGCACTCCGAATCTTTGCCCAACCGTGAGGACGACCAGGTTGTTTATGCCATTGGCGTTCGAACTTAAACTTTCGCTCCAACTGCAAATCATCCATGATCCTGCTGCGTAGCGACCCATGTCCGCTCGTAATGACCTGAATCACGGTTTGCATTCCGCGCCTAGGTTCAGCAGGAAATCAATCCCTTTGCAATGTTTGTTTAGCGCCGGACTGTAGCGTCGCCGTCGCCGTGTGGGCGACGCCGCACTCGCGTGAGAGGGGATCGCAGCGTTTCGTAGAGCGAACCGACTACGCGAGCGATCGGTACATGACGTAAACATCGACGTATCCCTTTTCAGGATGCCGAAACGCGCCAGGCAAAGTGCCGACGATCTCGAAGCTGAGCTGCTTCCATAGATGGATTGCTGCCGTGTTCGTAGAAACAACGAAATTGAATTGCATTGCCCGAAAACCCACTCGGCGCGCTTCACTCAAACAATGCTCGGCCATTGCGCGTCCCACTCCTGAACCCTGCGCGTCTGGCGCGACCATGAAAGCGGCGTTAGCCACGTGAGAGCCAGGGACCGAGCTGATTCGGTCGTAGAATGTAAGTGCCTACGACGCGCCCATCTTTTTCCGCGACGTAAGTATCTGTATCGGATTGAAACCAATAAGTCAGCGCCTGCTCTCGGGACAGTCTCGGATCAAACGCATAAGTGTCGCCGGTTGCGATGATCTCGTGAAAGATTTTCCAGATCGCATTGTGATCTGCGTTAGTCGCCGCACGTATTTCCATAGTGCTGATCAAAAATGAAAGGCACCCACATTGTTCAGCGCATTTGGCGGCTAACGGAGCGCCAGCAACGCAGCAAGCGCGGCGAGTTTTTGTTCCGCGCGCCACGGCGCTTTGCTTCGGCCGAGATTTTGTATCACCCGCCGCACATCGTCGCCGGATTGTTTCAGTTCCGCGACAGCACGCGCATACGCATCGCGTTCGATGAGAACGTCCGTGCGAATGCGGTGTGCCTGCAAAGCTTCCTCGAGCACTGCCCGAAATAGCTGGCCTTCGAAAGCATGCGCGCGGATGTGGGGATTTGCGATCGAATCAGGATCAACCTGGCTTCCCACAACAAGAGCAGCGCGCCTGATCGTATAACCGTCCTGCCGATGGCTAGCGAGAAGTGTCGCGATCGATTGTTCCGCAATGCATCGCACGACATGCGCGCGCTGATTTATTTTTTTCTTATCGGTTTCCAGTTTTCCCATCGCGGCGTGATACGGCTGTCGTGTTTCAGGAAGCTGCGGGTCGGACAAATCGATCCACCGCGCGTCGCACAGTCGAGGCGAACGAGCTGGACCAGTAAGCAGCACTGCAGCCGCCCAGCCGGATTTCACTCGAAACCCAAGAGCGGCAGCTCGCGGCTTCATCATCGCGTTTGAAATGTCAAAGGAACTGTCGCTGACCACCCCTGGCTAGGGGCAGATTTCCATTGCCTAAATGTTTTAATCGCAGCCTGATCAAAGTACGGGTTTCCCGTGGATTTCACTAGTTGGACATTCGTCACGTTTCCGTTTGGATCGAAAGTCAGACGAAAACGACCTGTTCCCGAAACACCGGACTGAGAAATTCCGGGCGGAAACGCTGGGGCAGGCGCATAGACTATTCGCGGTTTCGGTGTTGGTTTTGGTGTAGGGCTCGTTTCGGCTGTCGCCGGCCACTTGGCCCGAGTATCAACCGCAACGCGAGATAACAATGATTCCAGTGCAGCAGAAGGACGAGCAGTGGTCTTTTCTCCAGCCGATATGACAATGCCGATTACTTCGCCGTTCTCATTTACTACGGCCGATCCGATCGAACTTATGGGAGTCGCTCCCGCAATCTCCAAGCGTTCGGCCTCTTCTGCAGCTATCGTCATCTTACGAGCGCTGCCCTCACTTCCAGCCAGTGCGCTGCCGACCACTACAACGCCTGCGCCCCCTGATGGATTACTATTCTTGTTTAAGTCGAGAAACCTCAAAAGCTTTCGGGGCTTCACATCGGCCTGCAGAACCGCCAGATCCAATTCTTTCGAAGCCGCGAGAATCCCGCTCACATTATAGATCCCGCCGTCCGCCGTTTTTGCAACAGCATTGACTCCGCCTTCGATTGCACGCGCCGTTGTGAAGAATCTGCCATCTGCGGAAATAAAAAAGCCGCTCTGCGTCCGCAGCAAATTCCCCTTTGGATCAAAAACCGTCACCCAAACTACCGAAGGCCGCACTTTCGTTTCCAGTTGCGTTAAATCGGGTGATGGACTTTGGCCAGGCTTTGCTTCGGGGGAAGGACTGGTAGAGGGCAAGGGGGTCGGCGATTGACTCACAGTCGTGATCGGCGGTATCGATGGCGAGTGCTCCGTCGGCGATTCACCGACAATCTGGCTCGCCGATCTTCTCGGGCATCCCACGGTCACAAGGAAAGCGATGCAAAGCGAACATCCAAGAGTCGGCCGGAACTGTCTGAATTTCGCTTTCACGCCGACATAGTGTGGAACACACACCGCAGTTCAATCAAGCCGACAATCCGGTAGTGTCCTAATTTGAAATCTAGAAAGAAAATCTAGCTGCTTTCATCTCCTACTGAAAAGGTTTAGTGGACCTCAGTTCGCTTCGGGCAAGCCAAAACTAACCCTGAACGAACCCGAAACTTTTTCAAAATAAACCTTGCCGTCGTACTAGGTTTTGTATATGATTCGTTTCGTGAAAACTAGAACTCTCAATTTACCAGAGGCGCAAAGGCTATTAGCTGAAGCAATAGAAGCTGCGAACGAAGTTGCCAATTATCTTTCTGGATTAAGCGCAACGCTTGGTTTGTCTGACTCTCGCGGTGTCAACGGAACGGTGCCAAATACTATGGCTGAGCGCGTGATCAAAATTGTTTTCGATATGGGCAAACCGCTCAAACCAAAAGCGATTGTCGATCGGTACGAATTGCTCGGGTGGCCTGCACCAGAGGGAGGACGCCAAAAACTTTACGAGGCGGTCGCTGGCAGTCTTTCGTATCTGGTAAATCGCAAGAAAGTTTTAGAGAAGACCAAGAAGGGTTACTCGATGATGGAGGAAAAGAAATGAGCCGATGGTTACAGCCACCGGCTCAAAAACGGGGGATTAGTGTAATGACAGCACAGCGGACTCTACATTCTGCGAGTGCCGGTTTGATTCCGGCGTCCCCCACACCAAAACCAAACATGAGGATGATAAAGGAATGAATGTGCTAAGCAAGGAAAAACAAATCGCGGTTATCGGAGCGCTCGCAGAGAGTGCAAGCATCCGCAGCGTCGAAAGAATCACCGGAATTCACCGTGACACGATTATGCGCCTGGGCGTGCGCGTCGGCGAAGCGTGCCAGAGATTACTCGATAAAAAGATGCGCGGCCTGAATTGTGCGCGAATCGAAATTGATGAGCTATGGACATTTATCGGGAAAAAGAAATTCCACGCGCGCAGTCTCGCAGATCGCCGGGAAGGTTTAGGGGACGCTTGGACTTTTCTTAGTCTTGACCCGGTGTCGAAATTGATTCCGACGTTTTTGGTTGGCAAGCGCGACCACTATCACGCAACGGTTTTCTTGGAAGACTTAGCGCGTCGGCTTAATCATCGCATCCAGCTTTCGAGTGATGCGATGGCCGCATATCCAGATGCCGTTGAACGCGCGTTTGGCGCTGAAATCGACTACGGACAAATCGTAAAGGAGTTTGCATCCCCGGTGCCGGAAGAACAGCGTAGATACAGTCCTGCGCGGCTGGTGATGGCGTACAAGACAGCCATCGTTGGCAGTCCTAATCCGACACTCGTGTGCACGAGTTTTGTTGAGAAGAATGAATCTGACG
>WNFX01007973.1_pt1 | contig 16201 bp, 14 predicted proteins | sample 5400111 | NCBI WGS metagenome assembly WNFX01 (sample SAMN13153363, study PRJNA577476) | soil metagenome | isolation source: 40 cm soil or saprolite under grassland replicate 1 | place: USA:California | collected 2016-06-15 | reverse complement strand
CAACATCTCATCGCTCGATCTGTTCATCAAGAGCAATCTGCAGGACTTTCAGCACCTGCCGGATGCGGACCTCGCGATGGCGGCCGACGCCGAAGCGACATTGCCGCTGCTCATCGACGAGGTGAAGCGACAGCTGACGCCCGATCGCAGGCGCGCGCTGCAGGAACGCGGCGCCAAGATTGCGGAAGTCCATCAGCAGGCGCGGAGTGTCGCGATGGAGGCCGCCGCGTTTGGATGGGACTCTTCGCCCGTCAGCCTGGCGCGGTTGTGCGCGGAGCTGTGGGCCCAGATCGAGAACGACGACTGGTCGCTGGTGTCGTGGCAGGGTTTCATCAGCGGCTGGCCGGGCCGGCTATGGAACATCGACAAGCATTACCAGTACATCGGCGGCCAGGGAGCCGGCGCGATGGGCTACGGCGCGCCCGCCGCCGTGGGTGCCGCGCTTGCGAACCGCAAGCACGGCCGGCTCACGATCAACATCCAGACCGACGGCGATCTGAACTACGCGCCCGGCGTCCTGTGGACCGCCTGCCACCATCAGATCCCGCTGCTGACGGTGATGCACAACAACCGCGCGTATCACCAGGAAGTGATGTTCATCCAGCAGATGTCGAGCCGGCGCAATCGCGGCGGCGACCGCGCGCACATCGGCACGACCATCAAGGATCCGAACATCGACTACGCGAAGATGGCTCAGGCCTACGGGATGTATGGTGAAGGGCCGATCTCGAACCCGAAGGACGTGGCGCCAGCGATCAAGCGAGCGCTCGAGCGCGTCAAAAAGGGCGAGCCGGCGCTGCTGGACGTCGTCACGCAGCCCCGGTAGTGTCCGGCCGTTGGGGCTTGGGGCTAGGGGCTAGCTGTCAGATGCGCAGCAGGGAATGGGGACTAGCGGCATGTTCAGATCTTCTTCGTGTTTTCGTGTTTTCGTGGCGATGTCTGTCATCGGCGTGTGCCTCTCGGCCGTCGCGGCGGCGCAGACGCAGCCTACGTCGAGCGGAAACCTACAGGCCGGAAAAGATCTGTATCTCCGCTACAGCTGCTATGCCTGCCATGGGTATGACGGGCATGGGGGCGCCGGCGCGCGGCTCGTCCCGATGCGTATGACGCTGGAGCGCTTCACCGCCTACGTGCACAACCCGCGGCAGATGCCGCCGTATTCCGCCAAGCTGCTGTCCGACGCGCAGCTCGGCGACTTGTGGGCGTACATCAAGAGCCTGCCCGTGTCGCCTGATGCGAAAGACATCCCGCTGCTCGCGCGGATCATGCGCGGCAAATGAATGAATAATGCGATCTCGAGGAGAGGAGAGCTCATGACGCGCGCGTTTACTGGTTTCATGGCGTTTGCTTTGATCGCGATTGGGACCGCTTCGTCCGCAGTGGCGCAAACCGCACCGCCGGGAGGGCAGCCGCCTGCGCCGCCGCCGTTGACGAACCTGAAGATCTATCCGAAGGACATCGCACGCCCGGAGCTCATCACGACGATGCAGGGGTTCGTCCGGCAGCTCGGCGTTCAGAGTCAGGGCGGCTGCGGCTACTGCCATGTCGGGACTGCGCCGCAATTCGACTTCGCCTCCGACACGAACCCGAAGAAGGACGTCGCTCGCCGAATGATTCTGATGTCGCGTGAAATTGCCGCGAAACTGCCCGAGGTCACCGGCAAGCAGACACCGGCGATCACCGCCCTGCGCTGCGCGACATGCCACCGCGGCGTGGCTGTTCCCAAGGTCACCGAGAGCGCGCTGGCGGACGCCCTCGCCAAGGGCGGCGCCGCCTCGGCGGTTCAACAATACAAGGATTCGAGGAAGCAGGCGCTCGACTACAACGAGAACGCGCTGGTGGCGTACGCGGCGACGCTCGTCAACGGTGACAAGGCGGACGACGCGCTCGCACTGCTGCGGGCCAATGCGGAGCTGGATCCAAATCATGCGCCCACCTATGCCGGCATGGCCCAGGCCTACGCAAAGAAGAACGATAAGGACAACCAGATCAAGAACCTCGAGAAGGCTGTCCAGCTCGATCCGAACAACCAGCTGTTGAAGCGGCAGCTGGATCAACTGAAAAGCGGCCGTTGACAACGCCGGTCGAAGTTCCCACAATGACGGTGCAGACCCGCACAGGCGGAGTGTGTCGAGGTCTCGTTGGAGGCCATCCCATGAAGGCAAAGATTGCCGCGTTCTCGGCGGCCGTTGGGTTCCTGCTCGCGACGCCGGGCATCGTCGCGCATCATTCGTTCGCGGCGGAGTTCGACGCCAACAAGCCGGTGAACCTCAAAGGCATCGTCACCAAGATCGAGTGGGCGAACCCCCACACCTATTTCTACATGGACGTGACCGGCCAGAACGGCAAGGTCGTGAACTGGGGCATGGAAATGGGCAGCCCGAACGGCCTGATGCGTCAGGGCTGGACGCGGAACACCCTGCACGTCGGCGACGAAGTGACCGTCGAAGGATCGCAAGCGAAGGACGGGGCGAACGTCGGCAACGCGCGGGCGGTCACCCTCGCCGCGACCGGCAAGCGCCTGTTCGCCGCGACGAGCCAGACCGAAACGCCCTCGCGCTGACCGACCCGGCCGATCCATCGACCTGAGTCAAGGAGAGTGGACGTGCGAAATCTTCTGCGCGCGGCAATCCTCAGTGCGATGGTTGCGTTCCTCTTCACCGCCTTTCTGGGCGCCGGCGGCCAACAGCCCGGCGCCCAGTCCCCCGGCGGCGGGCGCGGACGCGGCATGTCCGGTCCGCCTCAACCGACTCCCCGGCTGCCCGACGGCACCGTGAATCTCGGACGCGTGGCTGGTGAAAAGGGCGTCTGGAACGTGCCCTACATCACCAACATGGGTGAGCGCATCGTCGAAGAAGACGGCAAGACGTACGTGGAGAAGCACCCGCCGACGTTCGGCCGCCGCGGTGCGCCCGGTGCTCCGCTCGGCGGTGGCGAGGGTACGACCGGTGGAACGAGTCGGGGCGGGGCGAAGTCCGAGCCGCAAATGCCGTTCAAGCCCTGGGCGGCTGCCGTCTACAACTACAACTCGTCGAACAACTCCAAGTATGACCCCGAAGGCTACTGTCTTCCTCCCGGCGGTCCGCGTCTGATGGCGACGCCGTATCCGATGGAGATCATCCAGCTTCCCGAGCAGAAGCGGATCATCATGATCTTCGAAGGCGCCACACATATCTGGCGCGAGATCTATATGGACGGGCGGCCTCACCCGACGGGCGACGAACTCAACCCAACGTATCTCGGCCACTCGGTGGGTCACTGGGAAGGCGAGACGCTTGTCGTCGATGTCGTCGGCTTCAACGAACAGACGTGGATGGACTATTTCGGCCACCCGCACACCGACATGCTGCACGTCGTCGAGCGATTCTCGCGACCGACCAAGAACACGTTGAATTACGAAGCGACGATGGACGATCCGGGCGCGTACACGAAGCCGTTCACGCTGCGCTGGACGATCAACTGGAATCCGACAGGCGAGCTGACCGAGTACATCTGCCAGGAGAACAACAAGTACTTGCAGCGTCTGACCGACGACTTCGGCCAGCCGATCTTCGGTAAGAAACCTTAGATGGCTGATGGCTAATGGCTAATGGCATACGGTCCATGGGCTGGTATCACCTCCATGAACCATATGCCATCAGCCATCAGCCCTTAGCCATGACACTGATCTAGTTTCTGACAACGCGGAAATCGCCCTTCTTCCCACCCTCGGTCCACGTACCCGACAGGCTTCGCGCGTAGGCGCCGATGTTCTCGAGCTTGCCGTCGATCACGTAACGGATGGTGCCGCCGGCGGCGTCCTTCCCGTCGGCTTCGACGTGCACCGCCCAGGTGTCGGGAACGAGCTCCACCTTCTTCATCGTGATCGCCTTCGGACCGGGATTGATGGTGCCCGTGAGGGCCTCGCCGTCCCAGTTGAACTCGAGCAGGACGTGCGTGCGGTTCTCTTTCGTCGGTCCCCAATCGCCGCTCCACGTGCCTTTGAGCGGGTGACCGAACTGCGCCAGCGCCGGCGCCGCCACCAACAGCACAGCCAGCGCCCTCGACAGGCGACCGAACGCGACTTGCATCGTGAGTTCCTCCCGGGAGCGCTACTCTATACCGACTGGAATTGACATGTCATCCCAAGTTAGGATGCGCCTTCGCTGAAGTCACCTGAGGGGAACACATGACAGGTTCGTTCCGGTTGAACCTCGCGATTGCTGGAGCGGCGAGTCTGTGGCTGACCGCGCTGACCCTTGCGGTGCACGGACAGACCGCGTCGCCGGCCGCTGGCAAGAGGGCAGGCGAAGCGTTCAAGAACGTGACCACGAGCACGCTGAAGGAGCTGAGCGTCGACGATTTCGTGGCGAGCATGGGACTCATCTCGGCGAACCTGGGTCTCGACTGCGCCGACTGTCATCCGAACGCCGGTACCGATAAGGCCGATTTCGTGATCGACACGCCGCGCAAAACCACCACGCGCCGGATGGTCGAGATGGTAGCCGCGATCAACCGCGCCAACTTCGCCGGTGTGCAGCGGGTGACCTGCTGGACCTGTCATCACGGCCGCATCACGCCCGCGACGACAGTGTCGCTCGATGCATGGTACGACGCGCCGAACATCGAGCTCGACGACACCGTCCGTCAGGAGACCGGACAGCCGACGGCCGACCAGGTGCTCGACAAGTTCATCCAGGCGTCGGGCGGAGCGCAACGGCTCGCAGGATTGACGAGCTTTGTCGCGACCGGACACGCTCTCGGCTACGGCGAACTGGGCGGCAACGCCGAGTTCAACCTGTTCGCGAAGGCGCCGAATCAGCGCGCGATCCTCATCTCGTACAAAGACACGCAGCGCCCATCGAGCAGCTGGACGTTCGACGGCCGCTCGGGCTGGATCAAGACCCCCCGCGGTCTGCTCGGCGAGTACGAACTCATTGGCAGCGAGCTTGATGGCGCGAGGTTCGAGGCGCAGTTGGCATTTCCCGGTCAGCTGAAACAAGCACTGTCCAACTGGCGCGGCGCCGCGACCCGCAGCATCGGCGATCGCGACTTCGTCGTCGTGCAGGGGAGCGGGCCGAAGGGCTTCCTCGCCACGCTGTATTTCGACCCGAAGACCAACCTGCTGTCACGTCTGGTGCGGTACGGGCCGTCGCCCATCGGCCGTATGCCGACTCAGATCGACTATGGCGACTATCGCGACGTCGGCGGGATCAAATTCCCCTTCGAGTACAAGTTCACCTGGCTCGACGGTCGGTATACGGCGAAACTGGATAAAGTTGACGTGAATGTCGCGATTGATGCGACAAAGTTCGGCAAACCGACGACGAGATAGTCGTGTCTCCTTGTCCAGCTGGGGTGCCGATCCGATTTCATGGAGATCCCGCGTCAATCGCTCCCGACCGCGGGAACTTCCCTTGACACGTCGCAAGGGCTCGTCTACAAGCTGTAACGATTTTTGTTCTTGCAGTAGGTTTGCCGGTTCCGTGAAGGAGGGTGGCTGATGCGCGCGCTCGCGAAGATCGCAGTCGTGTGTGCCGTGGCGGTCCTGGTGCCTTCGGCTGTAGGCGCCCAGGCGATCACCGGAACCGTGAGGGACGCGTCCGGCGGCATTCTGCCCGGTGTCAGCGTCGAGGCGTCGAGCCCGGCGCTGATTGAAAAGGTCCATACAGCGGTGACCGACAGTGCCGGACTCTATCGTATCGTCGATCTGCGTCCCGGGGTCTACACGCTGACGGTCTCGCTGCCCGGTTTTGCGACTGTCAAGCGCGAGGGCATCGAGCTCACCGGGACGGCGACGCTGACCATTCCCATCGATCTGAAGGTCGGCGAGCTGCAGGAGACGGTGACGGTCACCGGAGCGTCGCCCGTCGTTGACGTGCAGAATACGCGCCGCGAGACGGTCATCGGCGCGGACGCGATTGCCTCGCTGCCGGCGACGCGCGCGTACGGCTCGATTCTGAACGCGATGCCGGGCGTGACGGTCGACAACAACGGTCTCGCCGCCACGCCGACGATGACGTTCTTCAGCGCGCACGGCGGCCGGACCAACGAAGGCCGCATGGCGATCAACGGCATGACCGTTGCGGCCGCCTTCAACGGTGGCGGCGTCTCGTCCCTCACGTACGACACGAACAACGCCGAAGAGGTCGCGATGCTCGTCTCGGGTGGCCTCGGCGAAAACGAAACCGGCGGGCCGACGATGAACATCCTGCCCAAGTCCGGCGGCAACAAGTTCTCGGGCCAGGCGTTCTTCAATACCGCCGGCGACTGGTCGCGCGGCGACAACATCGACGACAAGCTGCGGAGCCAGAACATTACGAGAGGGCCTGGAATCAAGAGCGCGTACGATGCGAGCGGGTCGTTAGGTGGTCCGATCATGCGCGACCGCCTGTGGTTCTTCGGCAGCTACCGGAGTTACCGGACAACGTCGGGCGTCTCGGGCATCGGCGCCAACAAGTTCGCCGGCGATCCGTCGCATTGGGACTATCAGCGCGACGACAGCGTCGAACCCCGCCTCGTTCAGGGACGCAAGATCTGGTCGGCACGCGGCACCGCGCAAGTGACGCCGAAGAACCGTGTCATGTTCTCGCAGGAAAACCAGTACCGCTGCGAGGGGTCGACACTGACGACCGGCGGCCAGGGTTGTAACGGCTCACGCAGCGCCGACTGGATCGCCCTCGGATCGACGACGCAATCGCCCGAGTCGAACACCGGCTATTTCGATTTTCCGTACTGGGTGACGCAGGCGACGTGGACGTCGACGGTCAGTCCCAAGCTGCTGCTCGAGGCCGGCTACTCGCGCTTCGCGTATCGCCACGCCGGCGGCCCTGGCCAGGCGCCGCCCGACGGCATCCTGAACCTGATTCCGGTCACCGAGCAGTCAGCGATCGACGGTCACCCCGCCAACTTCACCTACCGCGGAGTGGGCACGTATCTCAATAACTTCGGCAACCCGAACAGCTGGCGCGCGTCGTTGTCGTATGTCACCGGCACGCACAATGTGAAGATCGGGTATCAGGGCTCCTTCCTGGTCGCCGACTCGGAGTTCGACACCAACACACCGCAGCTCGCGTACCGCTTCAACAACCGAGTGGCGAACCAGTTCACGTTCCGGCTCCCGCAGTTTCAGACGGCCGACCGGACGAGGGTCACCGCGCTATTCGCTCAGGATACGTGGACGCGCAATCGCCTCACTATCCAGGGTGCGCTGCGCTTCGATCGGTCCTCGAGCTTCAGTCCCGCCGAGCACAACGGGACGGGCATCTCGTCACGGTTCAACGCATCGACGATCTCGATCGATCGGACCGACGGTGTGAGCTCGTACAAGGACATCTCGCCGCGCTTCGGCCTCGCGTACGACGTCTTCGGGAATGGGAAGACCGCGATCAAGTTCAATATCGGCCGCTACCTGGCACCGGCGACGAACGACACGATCTATACGCAGAACAACCCGGCGAATCGGATCGTCGGCTACAACCTGACGCCGGTCAGCCGGAGCTGGACCGACTCGAACAACAACTTCGCCGTCGACTGCGACATCATGAACTTCGCCGCGCAGACGGTGCCTGGTGGCGACATCTGCGGCGCGGTCACGGGCAACTCGCTCAATTACGGCAAGCCCGGCACGTCGACGCGCGTCAATCCTGCGCTGCTGAACGGGTGGGGGATCCGTCCGACCGACTCGCAGTGGGGCCTCAATCTTCAGCAGGAACTGGCACCGCGTGTCTCGCTCGACGTCGGCTACAACCGGCGGTGGTGGAGCAATTTCACCGTCACGGACAACACGCTGGTCGGTCCGGCGGATTACGAAAAGTGGACGATCACGGCGCCGAAGGACTCGCGTCTCCCGAATGGCGGTGGGTATCCAATCGACGTGTACACGCTGACCGCCGCAGCTGCCGGGCGCGGCGCGGACAATTACGTGACGTTCGAGACCGATTACGGTCCGGCGCGCAGCAACTACTGGCACGGCGTCGACGTCACGCTGAACGCCCGGTTGAGAGGGAGCCTGACGCTTCAAGGAGGGACGACGACCGGACGCGCAATCAACGACACCTGCGCGTCGATTCTCAAGGTTGACAGTCCCGACCCGCGGTACTGCCGCCGCGTCGACCCGGTGGAGACCACGCTCCGAAGCTCCGTGGTGTACATGCTGCCGAAGGTCGGCGTGCAAGTGGCCGCGACGCTGCGCTCGCAGCCGCCGATCATTTTCTCGGTGAACAACCCGACCGTCTTCATCGGTATTCAACCGACGGCGCCCGCAGCGACGCCGACCGATGCGAACTGGAACGTGCCGAACACGGTCGTCCAGTCGCTGCTCGGACGTCTGCCGCCAGGCGGACTCGCCAACGGCGTGACAAACGTTCCGCTGCTCGACAATCGCAACCTGACGTTTTCTGGTGACGGCCGGAGGAATCAGGTCGACCTGCGGTTCGCGAAGGTCTTCAGGTTCACCGGCCGGCGTCTCGACGTCGGCCTCGACCTTCAGAATCTCCTCAACACGAACTACGGCACGGTCTTCGAGTCGCAATACGACTACGTCGCGGCAAACGGCGGAACGTGGTTGAACCCGACGACGATCCTCGGGCCACGGTTCGCGCGCGTCAATGTGACGTTCAGCTACTGACGCAATCGCGGCAACCGGCCGCGCGACAGTCGCGGTGAAATGCGCCTGCTTATCCGTTGAGCAGGCGCATACTCTCCGCACCGTATCGCGTGCCGGCGGCCGCGTCGGTCGGAAACGCCGCGTCGAGTGCGGCGACGTCCTCCGCGGTGAGCACGATGCCGTCCGCGGCCGCATTCGTTTCGAGATAGCGTCTGCGCTTCGTCCCGGGGATCGGAACGATGTCCGGTCCTTTGGCGAGCAGCCAGGCGAGCGCCAGCTGCGCTGCCGAACATCCGTTCTTCCGTGCGGCGGTCTCGAGGCGCTCGACGAGCGCGATGTTGGTTTGCAGGTTGCCGTCCTCGAAGCGCGGTAGCTTGCGCCTCACATCGTTGGATTCGAGTCCATCGAGAGTCTTCACGGTGGCGGTCAGGAATCCACGGCCGAGCGGGCTGAACGCCACGAAGCCAATCCCCAGCTCGCGGCAGACCGGCAGCACAGCGCGCTCGGGGTCGCGTGTCCACAGCGAGTACTCGCTTTGCACCGCCGAAATCGGATGAACGGCATACGCGCGACGGAGCGAGTGCGGCCCCGCCTCTGACAGGCCCAGAAAACGTACCTTGCCCTCGCGGACGAGCTCCGCCATCGCGCCGACCGTGTCCTCGATGGGGAAGTTGGGATCGACGCGATGCAAGTAATACAGGTCGATGACGTCGACGCCAAGACGACGCAGACTGGCTTCGCAGCAGGTCCTCACCCGCTCGGGTCGTGCGTCGACGTCGGTCGCCGGTCCTCCGGCCGGCGGCGGCACGAGACCGAATTTGCTCGCGAGCACGACGTCCGCGCGGCGGCTGCGAATCGCGTTCCCGACGAGCGTTTCGTTCGCCCCTTTGCCATACGCGTCTGCGGTATCGATCAAGGTGATGCCCAGGTCGAGGGCGCGATGCAATGTCCGAACGGATTCTTCATCGTCGCCCTTGCCGTAGCTCTGCGACATCCCCATGCAGCCGAGCCCGATCGACGAAACAACCGGGCCGACTGTGCCCAATTTTCGAAGCTTCATAGCGCGTAAGAGTACACCCGCCTTCGCCCCACGGGCTTCGGCACGGTAATCGTCCTCGGGGCCGCCCTCGCGGGCGCCCAGGAACACAGCTACACACCGGCTGACATCGAGAACGGCGCACGGCTCTATCAATCGAGCTGCGCAGGATGCCACGGGCCAACCGGCGATCTGGTGCCGGGCATCGATTTGCAACGCGGTCAGTTTCGCCGCGCGACGACGGACACGGAACTGATCCGGATCATCGTGTCGGGTATTCCGGGCACGACGATGCCGCCGAGCAGTTTCTCGGAGACGCAGGCCGGCGCGATCGTCGCGTTCCTTCGGAGCGCCAGAACAGGCGGGTCGCTCGCCGGAGCTGGAACGAATCCAGCAGCGGCGGCGGGCCGCGGCGGTCTCGCGGCGACGACTGGCAACGCCGCGGGCGGAAAGGCGCTATTCGAGGGTCGAGGCGCGTGCGCGACCTGCCATCGGGTCGGCGCCAGCGGCCCGCGCATCGCTCCGGATCTCACCGACATCGGTACCGTCAGGCAGCCGGGCGAGCTGCAGCAGAAACTGATCGATCCCAATGCGCTGGTGCGGCCCGGCAACCGGTTCGTCGAGGCGACGACGAAGCGCGGGGTCAAGATCAGCGGCCGGCTGCTGAATCAGGACACGTTCACGATCCAGCTGCTCGACGCGAACGAACGTCTCGTCTCGCTGTCGCGATCCGATCTCCAGGACGTCGTGTTCGTGAAGAATTCGCCGATGCCGTCCTATCGCGACAAGCTGACGCCGGCGGAGCGCGATGACGTCGTGGCGTACCTCGTTTCGCTGAAAGGACTCCGGCCATGAGAGCGCTACCCGGCCGCGAAACCAGGAGATCGCGAAGGCTCTTCTGGTTTCGTGTTTTCGTCTGTTCGTCGCTGTCGGTCGCAGTCCACGCCCAGCAGGTGACTTTCGATCGCATCCTGCACGCGGAACGCGAGCCTCAGAACTGGCTGACCTACTCGGGCAATCTGGCCGGCCACCGCTACAGCCTGCTGACGCAGATCACGCCGGCCAACGTCCGGAACCTCGAGCTGAAATGGGTGTTTCAGACGCGAGGTCCCGCGGAGCCCATCGAGAAATTCGAGGCGACCCCGCTGGTGGTCGACGGGGTGATGTACACCGTGCTTGCGCCGAACCACGTCGTCGCGCTCGATGCGGCAACGGGACGCATGTTCTGGATGTACTCGCCTCGCTTGTCGCCACTCGCGCGCGTCTGCTGCGGACGCGTGAACCGCGGTCTCGCCATTCTCGGCGACACGCTGTTCATGGGCACGATCGACGGCCACCTGATCGCCATCGACGCGAAGATCGGCAAACCGATCTGGGACGTCGCCGTGTCCAGGCCGGAGCAGGGCTACTCGCTGACGCTCGCGCCGCTGATCATTCGAGACAAGGTGATCGTCGGCCCGGCCGGCGGCGAGTACGGGATCCGCGGATTCATCGCCGCGTTCGACGCGAAGAGCGGAAAAGAAGTCTGGCGGTTCAACACCGTGCCGGGACCTGGGGAGCCGGGCCACGCCACCTGGCCGGCGAACAGCGACGCGTGGCAGCACGGCGGCGGATCGATCTGGGTCACCGGCTCCTACGACGCCGAGTTGAATCTCCTGTACTTCGGCACCGGCAATCCCGGTCCGGACTGGAATGCGGATCCGCGGCCGGGCACCAACTTGTACACCGACTCGGTCGTCGCGCTGAACCCCGACACCGGCGCGCTGAAGTGGCACTACCAGTTCACGCCGCACGACGAGTTCGACTACGACGCCACGCAAGTGCCGGTGCTCGCCGACATCGAGTGGCAGGGCCGTCCTCGCAAGGTGATGCTCTGGGCGAACCGCAACGGGTTCTGGTACGTGATCGATCGCGCGACCGGCGCGTTTCTGCGGGGAAAACCATTCGTGCGCGTGAACTGGGCGGAAGGCATTGACGAGAAGGGCGTGCCGAAGCGCGTGCTCAACGCGACGCCCGAAGGGACCCTCGTGTATCCCAACAACCAGGGCGCCACCAACTGGTACTCGCCGTCCTTCAGTCCTCGCGTCGGCTTCTTCTACATCCCGACGTGGATGGACACCTATTCGACCTATACGAAGGGTGCGGCCGAATACAAGGAAGGCAACCAATACGTCGGGCGATTCCCGACGATGACAGTGGCCCCGCTTCGGACAGCTGCCGGCAACGTGAACACGCGGACGCCGCAGGAAGGATGGGGCGCGATTCAGGCGTTCGACGCGAAAAGTGGCGAGCTGAAGTGGCAGTTCAAGATGAGCGACGTGACCGACAGCGGCATCCTCGCCACCGCGTCGGATCTGGTATTCGCCGGCGGCCGTGAGGGCTACTTCTTCGCGCTCGATGCGCGCACGGGCGCCGAGCTCTGGAGAGGCAACGTCGGCGGACAGGTCTCGGCCGGACCGATGTCGTATGCCGTCGACGGCCGCCAATACGTCGCCATCGCGGCGGGGAGCGCGCTGTTCGTTTACGCGCTCCGGTAGTGAACGCACGGGCAGAAGGGAGCAGACGATGCGATCACACACGACGCTGATCCTCACGGCACTGTTCGCAGTCGGCCTACTGTCCGCGGCGAACGCGCAGGAACCCGGGCGCGGACGCGGCGGTGCTCCGCGCGCCACGCGGCCGCCATTGTTCTTCCGGGAAGAGTGGAAGCAGACGCCGGCGGGTGGCGAGCATCCGGTCAACCCGCAAGAAGCGCTGTCGAATTCGAGCCTCGAGCTGAAACTGTACGGCAAGGAGATTCTTCTGACCGGCAGCGCGCAGGACGAAAGCAACCCGATTCACCTGTGGACGGGGACATGTCCGACACCGTGCGGGGTCGCGCTGCGCGACAAGAACAACTTCGTTGATTTGACCGGCCTCGCGCGCATGCGGTGGACCACGAAAGTGTCGGGCTTCCACCAGGTCCGGCCGATGGTGAAGCTCGCCGACGGGACGTGGCTCGTCGGCGATCACGCGGACGGCTCGGTCACCGATTGGCTGCAGAGCGACTTCTCGCTCGCCGATGTCCACTGGATCCGCCTCGATATCAGCGCCGTCGTCACGAAGGGCAACATCGTCGACAAACCGGATCTGAGCAAGGTCGACGAGATCGGCTTTGTCGATCTCCTGCCGGGCAGCGGACACGGGCCGGGGGGTTGGATCGACGTCGCCGCCATCGAAGTCTTCGGCAAGCCAGTCAAGCGATGACCATGCGCCGCCGGGAGTTTCTGGCGACCGTCGCCGCGGCCGCAGCGAACGCGCAGTCGCCGACGCCTCGCAAGGGGCGCATCAAGCAGGCGCTGATGCGTTTCAACTTCGGCGCCGGTTCCACCCTCACCTTCGACGACATGTGCCGCGAGGCGGCGCGCCTCGGCTACCACGGGTTCGATCTCGTGGGGCCGGCCGACTGGCCGACGCTGAAGAAGCACGGTCTGGTCTGCACGATGGCGCCCGCGATGGGCGTCACCATCCGGGATGGTCTGGTCAGGCCCGAATTGCACGACGCCATCGAGAAGTCGATGCGCGAGGAGATCGATCTCTGCGCGGCCAACGGCTGGCCGAATTTCATCACGGTCGGCGGTGAGCGCCGCGGCATCGGCGACGAAGAGGGCAAGGCGCGCTGCGCGGCGCTGCTCGAGCGCGTGCAGCGCCACGCCGAGGACAAGGGCGTGACGATATGCATCGAGGTGGTGAACAGCAAGTACACTGACCCGAACTTCGGCCGCGCGGACGCCATCTTCGACCGTCTCGCCTGGGGCGCCGACGTCTGCGGACGCGTCAACTCACCGCGCGTCAAGATCCTCTTCGACATCTACCACGTGCAGATCATGGAAGGCGACGTCTGCGCCAATATCAAGGAGTACTTCCCGCTCATCGCGCATTTCCATACGGCGGGCGTGCCCGGCCGCCGCGAGATCGACGACACGCAGGAGCTGAACTATCGGTTCGTGGCGCAGACGATCGCCGACCTCGGCTTCACGGGTTACGTGGCGCACGAATGGCGTCCGAGTCCCGGCCGGGATCCGCTGGACAGCCTGCGCCGCGTCAGGGAGATTATGGAAGTCTAAGCCCCGACCTGCAGGGCATCTGAACGAACGCCTCCATCACGCCGATGGAACGCCCGGCCGGGCTCGGCGCGAAGGAGTGCTTCAGGTGAGATATACTCCGGCGTTCGTTCGCTCTCGGCTCACTCTTATCGAAGGAGTTGTTCGACATGGCCGACTTTTTTCTCGGCGAATCCCTGGTTGGCGACGGCAATGAGGTCGCGCATATCGACTTGATCATCGGCTCCAAGTCGGGGCCCGCCGGCGCCGCTTTCTGCAACGCGCTCGCGAACAACAAGGACGGCTTCACAACGCTCCTCGCCGTGGTCGCGCCCAACCTGCCTGCGAAGCCCGATACGCTGCTCTTCAACAAAGTCACGATCAAGGGCGCGAAGCAGGCGGTGCAGATGTTCGGCCCCGCCCAGGCGGCTGTCGCCCGCGCCGTCGTCGATTCTGTCGCGGCGGGCGTCATTCCGAAGGACACGGCTGACGACTACTGCGTCCTGGTCGGCGTGTTCATCCACTGGGAAGCGGCCGACGACGAGAAAATCTACGACTTCAACTATCAGGCAACGAAAGAATCGATTCAGCGAGCACTCGCGAAGAAGCCGACCGTCGACGAGGTGCTCGCCGGATCGAAAACCGCGAAGCATCCCTACAGCCCGAAGTAGGCTGGAGGGGCAGTGCGCAAACTGCTCCTGCAGCTCGACAGCTCGCCGCAGCCGAGCGCGTTCGATCGCATCGTCGCGCTCGACGGTGGAGCCGACGAGGTCTTGAGCTACGGTGCCGTGACGGAGGGCGCGGTTCGCGACCTCGTGCACGGCGCCATCTTCACTCGCGGACCGAAGGACCTCCACAACACCGCCATCTTCATCGGCGGTACGGACATGGCGTCCGGCGAACGCTTGCTGGCGGCCGCGCGCGCCGCCTTCTTCGGGCCGATGCGCGTGTCGATCATGCTCGACTCGAATGGCTCGAACACGACGGCAGTGGCGGCGGTCGCGAAGCTGCTGCAGGCAGCCGGCGCGTTCGCGAGCCGCCGCGCGGTTGTCGCCGCGGGCACCGGACCGGTCGGGATGCGCGCCGCCGGCCTCCTCGCGCAAGCCGGCGCAGATGTCGTCGTGACCTCTCGGCGGGCGGAGGGCGGTGCCGCGGTCGCTGACGCGATTCGGCATCGCTTCGGCGTCACGGTACGCCCGGTCGCGATGACAGGCGCCACCCAGGCCGCGTCCGTACTCGAGGGCGCCGAGGTGCTGCTCAGCGCAGGAGGTGCCGGCATTCGTCTCGTGCCGCTGAACGCGTGGGCGGACCGAACCGGTCTACGCGCCGCGGCCGACGTGAACGCCGTGCCGCCGCTCGGCGTGGAAGGGATCGAGGTGACCGACAACGGCGTCGCTCGACACGGCGTCACCGTCTTTGGAGCGCTTGGCGTCGGCCACCTCAAGATGAAGATCCACAAGGCGTGCATCGCTCGCCTCTTCGAGCGCAACGATCTCGTGCTCGACGCGGAGGCGATCGCGGAGGTCGCACAGGAAATCGCGCCGCCATCGTAACGTTCGTCGTTCTTGGTTCGTGGTTCGTCGTTCTGGTTCGTCGTTCGTGGTTCGTGGTTCGTGGTTCCGCACGCCGCAGTCGAACCTCGAACCTCGAACCTCGAACCTCGAACGTAGAACGACGCACCTCGAACGTAGAACGACGAACGTCGAGGTTCTGAACTATGCCGCGTGTGATCGGCATCGATCCCGGCACCGTGAGCGTCGACTTCTGTGGACTGGACGATGGCGTGGTGTTTCTCGATCGGTCGCTCCCGACCGCGGATGCGCTTGCGACGCCGTCGGCGATTGTCGATCTCCTGGAGCAGGCGCATCGAACGCGCGCCCTCGATCTCGTCGCCGGCCCGTCCGGCTATGGTCTTCCGCTGACGCGCGCCTGCGATCTCACGGAGGACGATCTCCGTCTCGCCTGCCTGGCCGCCGAGGGAGAGCCTGGCGGCATCGGCGGGCTGCGGGCGCTGATGCGCGCCCTGAAACAATCGCCGCTGCCAGTTGTCCTCACGCCCGGTGTGATTCATCTCCCGTCCGTGCCCGCGCAGCGGAAGGTCAATCGGGTCGACATGGGCACGGCCGACAAGGTCTGCGCCGTCGCGCTCGCCGTGCACGATCAGGCGTCGCGGCGCGGCTGTGCCGAGCGCGACGTGTCGCTGATTCTTCTCGAGCTTGGCGGAGCGTTCACCGCGGTGATTGCCGTTGAACACGGCCGCATCGTCGACGGCCTCGGTGGATCGTCCGGGCCGCTCGGCATCCGCGCCGCGGGCGCCCTCGACGGCGAGGTGGCCTTTCTCGCCGGTTCGGTGTCGAAGCGCCGGCTGTTCGGCGGCGGCGCGTCGACCATCGCCGGTTCGCCGGACGCGTCGGCCGAGTCGACGGCGAATCCGACAACGCCGCGAGGCCGTCTCGCCTGGGAGGCATACCTCGAGAGCGCCGTCAAAGCGGTGGC
>WNFX01003276.1_pt1 | contig 16207 bp, 15 predicted proteins | sample 5400111 | NCBI WGS metagenome assembly WNFX01 (sample SAMN13153363, study PRJNA577476) | soil metagenome | isolation source: 40 cm soil or saprolite under grassland replicate 1 | place: USA:California | collected 2016-06-15 | reverse complement strand
TCCAAAATATTGTAAAGAATCCATTCACTCGTGAATCTTCGCTCACCTTCTGGCTTCACCTGGTCAACTGCTTTGCGCAACAGGGCACGCAAAGCGTTGGAGGAATTTCCTTCATGCTCCTCTGCAAGCATCTGGACAATCTTTAATTTCATCAGAGGGCTATTTGTTAGTTTCGGTCCGCCCCAGTAATGAGTAAGTGCATCTTTCACCCAATCTGCGAGATCTGATTCTCCCGGTAGAGGTGCGGTCAAAAGGCTAGCGTGCGTATCGTATCGACCAGCTGCACGCATGCGTTGAAGCATGTCAATTTGCGGTTGTAGATCTTCCAAAGAGCGGAATACACGCTGCTGCAATTGCCGATCTTCCAATGCAAATGCGGCGCGATCTGCCAAAAGCCAGACCGCATCTCGCTGATCTTTATCCATGGGGACGTGCCCTTTGCGCGCCACACCAAGAACACCTAATAAGGGACGTACTTCATCACGATCACCGTTCATCCTGCGCTGATGAAGAGGTAATATCCAGAAACCACCCCAGGTAAACTCATGTCGACCATTTTCGCCATTGTGATTAACCATTTGCAGAGCTTCGTCGAGGTCTTCCTTTTCAAGCAATGCCCGATTTCCGGCCACAACGCTCAAAGTTAATTCGTTGCCATCCAGCGCAGCGACAAACGCGCATGGAGACTGCAAATGATCGCGTACCGCTGCCAATACAGTTTCAAGGAATTGTTGCAAGTCGCCGCGCGTTAATAACCGTTCTTCAATATTTTCCAATAACTGAAGTTCAGCGCGATCCCGACCAAAGAAAAGGAATCGCTCCCATAACGGCGAGAACAAAGTAACAGCATGTTCAAATAGCAGGACTGTCACCACCATCATCAGTGGCACAAAACCGGAATAAGGTTCGCCTTCAAAATATAATCCTGCCCGCCGGACAATCGTCATCACTGCCAGAGCGAGGGACGCAGTCACCGGTCCGCGTAAGAGCCACTTAAACATGCGGCTCTTTACAACACGATCGGGCCATGAAACACCGAAGAACGCGACCGCATACGCCATAACGATGACCAAAATCGCAACGAGCATGTTAATGATGAAAGCCGTGCTCCAAAAGAAAAGTGGATACCTTGCTGCAATATCGTAACCAAACAAAAGATATGGATATGAACCAAGTGCCGGCGCTGTCGCGCCTGCCATCAGATACAACATCCTGCGCTGGCCGGAGCGAGTCAGCATACGTGAAAAAGCACGCACAAAGTTATAGCCTACCCAAACCATGATTCCAACGTAATAGATGGTAAAAAACTCGGTCCACACAGTACGTTGCAAATGCGGCGCAGGTTGTCCATTGGGCACAAGCCGACCAACAAGCATTCCTGCAGCCAAGAGCAAAAGGAAAACAAACGAAGCTACGTAAACCAGACGCACAGCTAGCCGTCTGCGTCCGCGTGAGGGACGGCCAGCGGTTACGAGTAATGCATCTGAAAGATGTAAATAAGATGGAGGCAAAAAGATGATTCCCACCCATTGCAGGCGCAAAAGCAATTCAATCCCCCAATCAGGAATAGATTTGTTTTGTAAAGCCTCACTGGTAAAGACAACAACTACACACAAAAGGATAATGGCAAAAGAACGAGCAACCCGATCACGCAAATTAAACGACAAGGCATACAAAAACAGCGAAAAAGCTGTGATCGCAATGCCAGCCGTTAAAATATTGTTGATCGTCTTGATCCCCACCAATAATCCATCCAGCCAACCGTTAAACATTCAAACCTTCCGAACTTTATTTTGCTGCTCTCCCAAAGAACAAAGCCACATCCTGAGTTGGATAATACTGATCATTATACCCGCAGAATTCGTATCCGAATTTCTGTGCAAGGCGAATGTAAGCTTGGTTTTTTGACTGCATTTCCAGGATGAGACGACGTACGCCTCTCTCCAAAGCCCAAGCCTGGGTCGCCGTTAAAAGAGTGGAAGCCGCCCCTTTTCGCCTCTGTTCGGGAGATATAGCAAGATCTGTCACCCATGCCACCGCAGAGGTATTTTCTACTCGCGCGCAGATATAGCCAATGAGAATACCCTCCTGCACAGCCACCAATACAACATCTCTATGCATCCATTCATCAGCCAAAGAAAAAGGGTTACGTGGGTACTTCACTTCGATGGAACGCGGCAATCGCACCTCACGGAAATTAGCAATCGCTTGTCCGGGTTCACGGCGCAATTCTAGCTGCCAAACGTAATCACTCAAACAGGAATGATCTAGTGCCATCAAACGAGGGATGTCGCTTGCATTTGCGGGGCGAATTTCAAAAGAAGCCACAATTCCTCCAACTATTGATTTGCCACACGGACCGCAATTACACAAGGCTCAAGCGAGACACCGACGTTATCCGTAATGACAAGACGTAGAAAATAATCACCGTTTGGCCATGAAGAGGTGTTCCACTCGCCCAGATCGCCGTTTTGCATTGGCTTGCGGTCTGCCGAGATCGTTGCCCAATTTTGCGTACCCAGAGGAGCAACCTCATATTTATAAAAAGCGAAGTTGGGAACATTGGCAGTGCCAGTGATTTTAACAGTTCCACTGATCTCGGCCCCTGGTTCAGGAGAGGTGATCATGATCTGTTCCGGTATACAACCACTCATCCCATTCGGAACTGATTGAGTACCAAATGAAAGCGCGGCTTGAGTTGCATCGGCCGGAGACAACGTCTCTGCAGGCGTGAGAAGTAAATCTAGTGTAGGTGTCGCTAAGATATCGGAAGCAGGTAGAGACGGAGCGATGAACGTGGCGATAAAGAACTCAACAAATATAAGAGCGAGGACAAGAAATGCAGCAGCTGTTGCTTGTCCTAATCTCCGTAAAGCAAATTCACGTTCAAGGCCATAAACAGAATCCCGCCACTCACGCCATGATCGCCACATTCGTCGAAAAGCAAACATTCCCCCAATTGCCAGCGCGATGTAAATCAGTGGCTCATAGCTCGCGAGAGTACGATAAACAAAGCCCATATCAGTATTGTGTTACAAGGCACGCAATACACCACGTATAACTTTTTCGACCTTTGGCGTAATAATCTTGCCAGCTTCAATGACTTCTTCATGGGTTGTTACTGTCGAGCCATCAAAGTTGGCTTTATTGCTGATTCCTGAAAGACCCATTATCCGCATGCCGCCATGCCGCGCGACAATCACCTCAGGCACCGTGGACATACCCACCGCATCCGCGCCAGCAATACGCAAGAAACGAAGATCAGCTGGTCCTTCAAATGAAGGTCCACTTAAAGCGCAATACACACCTTCGTGCAACGAAATATTTTCACCTAATGCAGCCTGTCGTGCAATCACCATTAACTTGCGGTCATATGCCTGACTCATATCTGGGAAACGAGGACCCAATTCATCAATGTTCGGACCCATGAGAGGATTGGCTCCCGTCATACCAAGTAGATTTAAGTGATCTGTAATCAACATCACATCGCCCGGCACGAAGTCAGGATTCACGCCTCCAGCGGCGTTGGTCACGAACATTATCTCAAGCCCCAGACGCAACATCACACGCACCGGTAATGTGATTTGAGACATGCTATAACCTTCATAAAAATGGATACGTCCCTGCATTACAAGTACAATTTGCCCTTCGAGTCCACCAATGACGAGTCGTCCTACATGACCCTGTACTGTAGAAATGGGCCAATTGGGTATTTCGCCGTAAGGGATAATATCCGCTTTTTCGACAGAATCAGCCAGGCCGTTCAGTCCTGATCCGAGGATAAGTCCCACGCGCGGATGGTAGGAAGTCCGTTTCCGTATTGCATCCGCTGCCTGGTCAATCTGCTCGAGCGTGACAAATGTAGTCATAATTCTTTCTTCTTGAATTAAAAGATAAGGGTCGCTTCCCCATAGTGCTATCCCTTCCACGCAAAAAATTATATCAGATTTGATCTGAATACTTTCAAAGCTGAAAGTAACCTAAAACAGATCAGCTTGTCATGTGTGGATACCCAGTACAAAAAAAGACTTTTTTGTGCTATCCTTTTGAAAATATGTCGCCGCACTCATTCAGAAAGGCACTTCTCATTGCAGCCGGAACCTTGTCGCTTGTAGCGCAAGGAGTTTTATTCATTCCAACGACTTTGGGCCTCTTTTCCAAATCCTTTAACAATGCATGGGGAAGCGGCGCGATTGGAGTAATACTTTTCGCGCTCTCTATTTTTTTGTTCCTTGCCATTATAAGATGGCACTCTGTAAAAAATGAATCAAACTGGCGCGTGAATGGTATGTTACTGGCGACACAAGCATTCACCGCGCTTTGGATCTATCTCTGGCTGGATGGTTTTGCTTCAAACGACGGAAGGTACGGATTTCTCCTTAGTAGTCTGATCACTGTTCTGACTACATACGGCATTTTTACCCATACATCCCTCGACGACGAATCTCACCCACAGCCTGTTGAGGAAGATCATCATCTTCCTTCAGATTTCGACCTCGATCCCAACGCGAACATTAATGCGCTTAAAGAACAGATTGAATCACTTACACACCAGCTAACGGCCGAAAAACATCGGAATACGCAACTGACATTACTTAATGAATTAAGCCAGCAATTGGAAGCTGAACTTGACCCACCCGTCTCGGCACAGTTGGCTGTAAATACGCTTGAACGTACTATGGATTGCTCGTTCGTATCTCTGATGGTACCCGAGGGCGAGGAGCAAGAGTATATTGTCCTTGCAGCAGCAGGAAGAGGAGCAAATGTTATTCCGCCCGGGTACAGGCAGCCGGCAAACAGTGGGTTGATCGGCCGTACTATCAGACTTAAGAAAACTCAAGTGGTAAATGACACAGAACTAGATGCAGATTTCATCCCTCTAAACAACGAAAACACCCTTTCTATCATCAATGTGCCAATCCTTCTGCGCGGACATGTGAAAGGCATCCTTGAAATCTGCTCCGAGAAGAAATATGCATTTAGTAGTATAGATGTGGCAATTGCAGAAGGGGTGGCTTCTGAATTAATGCAGGCATGGGATCGTTCAAGTTATCGCCAGCGATTAACCGAACTGATTCAAGCAGGCATTTCGCTTACTACCTTGCTCGATCCGCAAGCCGCGGTACAAGAAGTGGCAATGATTGCGCGCAAGACTCTTGAAGCGCGTTTTGTTTTTGTCACATTGCTTGACCAACAAGGAAACTTCTCACGTACAGCGTTTGCAGGGGATGCTCCAAAATTACTCTCTGCCTTCAATGTAAATCCAACAGATGAACCGCTCATGCAAGCTGCACTCAGTGCCACAAAACCTTTCCGTGTACGCGATTTGCGAAAATACTCTAAAAGCAGAAAACTTGAAATTGATCATCCCAGCTTACGCAGTGTGCTTGCAATTCCAATCCGCTTGCATCGTTTAAGTATTGGGACCCTCCTCGCTTTCGGCAAGCAAGAAGGAATCTTCTTTTCAGAAAATGATGAATCGCTCGCAGATCTCCTTTCTTCACAAGCCGCTGCCTCCATCGAGAGTTCCTGGCTGTATCAGGAGTTACGAAACACGTTGAATATTACATCCATGCTATATCAATTGAGCGTAGATGTGATCCAGACGGAAGAATTGAGCATGGCAGCTGAGTTGATCGCTCACGTGGCCCATAAAGTGACCAACTCAAAAGAGACCGGTATTGTGTTGATGACGCGCGATGGGCGTATAGAAGCGGAAGTGGAGATCGATGCAAAAGGCTTGCATACACGCCGTGAACATCCTGTGGAAACGATTGATCAGGCAACTCAGAGCGGACAGAGCATTATTGTTTCGATGGAGAACGGATCATTGGTGTGTTATCCACTTCTTACCCGCGGTCGCACATATGGTGCATTGTGGATGAACATCCCTGAAAGTCGCGGTCAAAATTTTGCAAACTTGCAAACACTAGCGAATCAAGCGGCAATCGCACTTGAGCGCTCAATCCTCTTATCCGAATCGCGTCAGCAGGCAAAGCAACTCGAAGCCGCGTATGCAGAACTTGAAATCACCTACGACCGGACGTTAACGGCACTCATGTCCGCGTTGGATGCGCGCGATCGAGAGACTGAGGGCCATAGCACGAGAGTAAGTCGTCTCACGTGCTTGCTGGGGGAAGAAATTGGGTTAAGCAATCAACAGCTCAAGGCATTGGAAAGAGGTGCGCTCCTCCACGACATCGGCAAGATCGGCATCAGCGATACGATCCTTCATAAGCCGGGCAGGCTAACCGATGAGGAATGGAAAATTATGAGGATTCATCCTGCCATTGGCGCGCGCATTGTAGAAGGGATTCCCTTCTTACAGGAAACACTTCCTATCATTCGTTATCATCATGAACGCTGGGATGGGAGTGGATATCCTGTTGGCTTGAGGAATAATGAAATCCCTCTCCAGGCACGTATCTTCGCCGTCGCGGACGTTTTTGATGCATTGACCAGCAAACGGTCTTATCGGAACAGGTCCAGCGCAGAAGAGGCCGTTCAATATATAAAGGATCAGTCTGGCATTCTATTTGACCCACTTATTGTTGAAGCCTTAACAAAGATACCTTATAAAGAGTTCACAGAAGCAGAAAAGCTCATCGCATGAAATCGAGAAAACCTACTGGGTCTTTCGCTCCACACGAGGTTAGGCGTTTTATCCGGCCAATCACCCTTACCTCTATCGTTATCATGGTTGGTTTGATTTTGTTAAGTCTGCTAAATGAAGCTTCTCTAAATGTTGAGCTGATTGTTTACGGGTGTATTGTGATCGCAGGCACATTGATCAATAATACTGTTATGGTTCGTACTGCTAATTTTCGCGAATCCTATGGCTGGTTAAATGCTGTCTTGAGTGGTGTTGGGTTGGGATTACTTCCGTATATCTTACCCGAAAATTTGAGCGAGATATTTCATATTATGGTTGTAGTAGGAGTCATCGCTGTAGCTATTATCTCAGGACGTCCTTATGGTTATATAACACTTCTTGGAATTTTGCTCCTGAATTTGCCATATGCCTTCGGAGCGTTTAGTAAATTGGAGAGTCTCTTGGATTTTTGGGGACCTTATATTGTATCTATAATCATTATGGAAGCAGTATTGCGCATCAAGGATGCTACGCAACAAAACATTCATCGCCTCGAGACAATCAACACAGTCAGCCGTCAGATTATGCTGTCACTGAACACGGAGCAGACCATCTCTCTTTTGAATGCTGCCATTCAGGATGCACTACAAGCAGACACATATTTTATTGGAATTCTCAAAAACAACGAAATTCAGCTTGATCTATTTTATGATGAAGGTGAATATTACAATGGAGCAAAAGTTCCACTGGAGGGAACATTATCTGGCTGGATAATCAAGAATCAAAAGGAACTGTTTCTGCCTGATCTCCGTAAAGAGGTGGAACTAGAAGGCGTGGGAGACTATGTCGTAGGGAAAGAAAGAACAAGCTTATCCTGGATGGGTGTTCCTCTTACAGCAGCGAATGTCACAGGAGTTATTGCTCTTGGTTCGTATCAACCCAATACGTTTGACAGCGCCGATATGGAACTTCTCTCGAATCTCGCGCAGCACATTGCACTTGCATTGGATAATACGATCCGCCATGCTCAAGTAGAGGAGCAGGCACGACTCGACAGTTTGACAGGCGTGTATAACCATGGCTATTTCCTAAAAAAACTTGCTGAACAAGCCGCGGAGTCGTCTGTCACCAATACCACACTCAGCGTGATTATGCTGGATATTGATTTTTTCAAACAGTATAACGATACTTATGGACATCTCGTTGGAGACCGTATTCTCAAACTGCTTTGCACAGCTATTAAGCATCACATCAAGCAATCAGATGCGGTTGGGCGATGGGGTGGTGAGGAGTTTGCTATTTCTCTTCCTGGAGCCAGTGGTATAGAAGCCATGCAAGTCGCTGAACGAATCAGTCAAACGATGGCGGCTCTACGAATTGAAGACCGCGAGCAAAGGACGATTCCTGTTCCTACGGTTAGCCAGGGCATCGCGGTGTATCCAATAGAAGCAGATGAGATCTATCGCCTCATTGACTTGGCAGATCGTCGGCTTTATATTGCCAAAGAGCGCGGTCGTAATCAAGTCGAGCCAGATATGAGTTACTGGGAAAAATTTCAGAAATAAGAAAGAGCAGTTGCCTGCTCTTATTGCTCACTTAACTCAGCGCTCTTTGAAATGCTGACACCGCCTGCTCCACTGCAACATCATCAATCCAATAATGAGTAACCAAGCGAAAACGTCGCGCATTTTCTGGATCCACTAACACGCCAAGATCCTTCATCCTCTGTGTGACTTGTTGTGCATTGAGTGGAACATCCTCAGACAGATTTAAATAGACCATATTGGTGTACGGGGAACTTGCATCAACAGCCAGACCTTTGACCTGTCTCAAGCCCGCAGCCATTTTCTTCGCGCGAGTATGATCTTCTGCTAATCGATTCGTCATTTTCTCCAACGAGATAATTCCCGCCGCAGCGACAATACCAACTTGGCGCATCCCACCACCTAGCATCTTGCGGAGGTGGCGCGCCCGGGTGATAAATTTTTGTGTACTGACCAGCATGGAACCGATCGGCGCGGCTAATCCCTTGCTCAAGCAGAACATAACGGAATCCGCGGGCGAAACCAATTCTTTTACAGATATATTTTGAGCGACAGCCGAATTGAAAATACGTGCACCATCGACGTGCAAAGAGAGATTATGGCGATGCGCGAGTTCACTAACATGACGCGTGTATTCAGAAGTAAGCGGAACGCCTCCGCAAATATTTTGTGTATTCTCCAGACAGACCAAACGCGTAATAGGATGATGCACATCTTCGGTTCGAATGGAAGTGATAATATCATCTGGCGCGAGGGTTCCATCAGCTTGATTCTGAACAGGGCATGCCTGAATCCCGCCTAGCGCGGACATTCCACCTGCCTCATTCAAATAGATGTGAGATTGCTTTCCGACAATAACCTCATCCCCCCTCTGACAGTGGACCAGCAGCGCGATAAGGTTGCCCATTGTCCCAGAAGGGACGAACAAAGCGGCCTCCTTGCCTAGCATTTCAGCAGCCAATACTTCTAATTGGTTCACAGTCGGGTCATCACGATAAACATCATCTCCAACTTCAGCCTCAGCCATGGCTTCTCGCATTTCGGGTGTAGGTTTCGTGACAGTATCAGAACGAAGGTCAACATATTCCATGGCGTCCTCCTCAAATAATGTTTTCTCTCGCAATGAGTTTATTAGATTGTAGGTCAACTACAACAAAAGATGGTAGACCAAGCTCATTCCAAAGTAATAGCTCAGAGATCCCTGTTAAGCGCGACACAAACAATGAGATGACTGTTCCATGTGCAACGATGGCAACTGTTTTGTTCACATGATCGTTCAAAATAGAATTCACAGCTCGACTAAATCGCGCATAGCATTGATTCGCTGTTTCCTCTCCAAAAACAAGAATTTTGGGTTTTTGAAAGAACTCACGAATCAAAGTTTGAAATTCATCCTGAGAGAGATAAGGTGTATTGCTTCTAGCATGTTCGTGTAAATCTTCAACGAAATGCACTTCTAGTTGGTGTGATCTAGCAATGATCTCTGCTGTCTCTCTTGCTTTTGGTTCATTACTAGAAACCACCATTTCCGGTTGAAAGCGGGTTAATTGCTCAGATAATCGTTTTGCACGTGCTCGTCCTTCATCTGAAAGTTTCCATTCATGAGCAGGCAAATCCTCAACAACTTCTGGCAGAGAATGTTTCACGAGAATAAGTGTATTCTTCATTGTTCAGCACGTAAAGAAGTCAATACACGTTGCAGCTCATCCGGCAATGGCACTTCGAAAACTCTCGGAGTTTTTTCTCCCGGCAAAACGATCTTCAACCGATAAGCATGAAGAAAATGACGATTTATTTCGATAGATGGCTTCTTTCTTCCATACACCGCATCGCCTACAATTGGGCATCCCAAAAATGCACAATGCAATCTGATTTGATGCGTACGCCCCGTTAACGGATGAAACTCCAACAAAGTGTGGTTGCGAAAACTTTCAACTGTTCTATATTCTGAGATTGATTCGCGTCCCCTGCTCTCCGGGACAATTGCCATCCGCTTGCGATGACTTGGGTCACGACCAATGTACGCCTCAACACGACCAGAATGTGTCGGTGGTTTTCCATCTACCAATGCCAAATACGTTTTTTCAACTTTCCTCAATCGAAATTGATCCTGCAACCAGCGATGAGCACGTTCATTTTTTGCGAGCAAGATCAAGCCGGATGTCTCTTTATCTAGCCGATGGACGACGCCTGGCCTCTCTTCGCCGCCGATTCCCTCAATATCTGGGTCATATCCCAACATCGCATTGACTAATGTTCCAGAAGAATGTCCAGCAGCGGGATGCACCACCATGCCCGCCGGTTTATTGACCACGATCAGATCCTCATTCTCAAAAACAATATTGAGTGGAATATCTTCAGCGATCAAATCTGTCGGCGCGCGTGGCGGAATCCGAACTGTCACATTGAATCCACTTTCTAGTGTTTGACCAGCTTTTTTCGCCGCGCGACCGTTCACATCCACAAGTCCATCCGCAATCAACCCTTGGATCCTTGAACGCGAAAACTCCTGTAACTGCTCAACCAGAAATTTATCGAGCCGCTCAGGAGTCTTTTTATCAAACTGGAAATTTAGTACACGATCATTCACTTGTCGCTTCGTTCGGTTTATCTGGGGAAGCGGCATGCATTTTTTCTTTCTTTGCAACACGCTCCTGCCACCATATACCCAGCACCAAAACTACACAACCGACGCTAATACTTGAGTCTGCTATATTGAATACAGGGAAGGTGCCAATGGAAATAAAATCTGTCACATGCCCAATAGTAAGACGATCGATCAGATTGCCGAGCGCCCCACCCATCTGCATGCTCATTGCAAGCTGCAACGGCCAGTCAGCGTTGGATACTTGAGGATAATAATAAATGATCGCAGCAATCACAACGAAAGCCAGCACAGTGAAAACCATATTACCTTGTTGAAATATGCCGAATGCCGCGCCTCGGTTGTACCAATGCACAATGCGCGCGTATGGACTCAACCATTGTAGCGAATCAGGTAACCAGCTTTCGCCGGCAGAGATATTCGTACGAACCAGCCATTTCGTCCATTGATCGAGCGCGACGATGACCGCCGCGATCACAAATATAGCCCAATACTTCTTAATTGCTTTTGTCACATTTCACCTCAAAAAGAAATCGCCCCATTCTACCATCACTCGTTCACATAAACGCGCGGCACACGCGCGCTGATGTTTGTCATCACTTCGTATTTGTTGGTGCCTGTCCATTGCGCGAAATCTTCTGCCGCGATACTTTCACCCAGCAGAATTACTTCATCGCCCACTTTTATGTCATCGTCACCAACGTTGACCATAAATTGATCCATGCAAATCCTGCCAACTTGTGGATACTTCTTTTGATGGATGACGACCTGTGCACGATTCGTCATACGACGGAAATATCCGTCTGCATATCCACATGGGATGGTGACGATTCCTGTCTCAGCCTCAGCCTGCCACAGCGACCCATAACTGATCGGCCGCCCGGGCCGCGTCCGCTTTGAGTATGCCACATGAGATCGCCACGTCAATGCCGGTTTCACATCAACTACTCGATTTACTTCGTCCCCTGGATATACTCCATAAAATAGTACACCTGGGCGTACCATATCAAAGTATGCTTCAGGTAGATTCAAAATTCCACCAGAATTGCATACATGCCTCAAAGGTGGGGTAGGTAAACTATGTTTCCTGTAAATATCGAGGACTTCCTGAAAGCGTTCAAACTGCATATTTGAAAATGTTCGATCAGCTAACTCGGAGTTTGCTAAATGTGTATAAATTCCTTCGATCACTATATGCTTATACGCAGAAGACTTCAGAATGAAAGATTCCACTTCATATTCACGGACACCCACTCTTTCCATGCCAGTATCAATTTTGAGATGAGTCTTGATACGTGTGCCTGTCGCATAAGAAACCTCTTCAGCAGTATCAAGTAGGTCAGAGGAGGAGCCAGTCAAGATCAAATCATATTCCGCAAACAATGGAACCTGCTCTGGTAACGTTCCCCCAGCCACAAGAATCGGTTTTCTGATTCCTAATTCACGAAGATGGATACCCTCTTCGACAATGGCAACACCCAGATAATCTACGTATGGTTCAATGAATGGCGCGACACCCTCCACGCCGTGACCATACGCGTTGGCTTTGACCATTGGCATGATCTTTGCCGGTGCAACTTGGGCACGGATTGCTTCCGTATTTTTTTTGAGTTGAGAGAGATTGACTTCAAGGTATGTTGGTCTCATAGATTTTGAGGGACAATGAATTACGTTTTTCTCCAATGATATTCCACATCTGGTTCACTTTCGGGAGGTGAGCTGATTCCGAATTTTTCAGCGATGAATCCATTCTTTTCGTAAAAGGCACATGCATTTAAATTGATTTGCAATGTGTACAACCATATATGCTCAGGAGAAAGTTGGCGGGCACAATCAAGCAGAGCTTTACCAATTCCGCGATTTTGATAATCAGGATGGACATACAATTGATCAATGAACTCATCTCTCATCGCCATGAAAGCAACAGGGCGATGATCCATTTCAACTATCCAAAGTTCATTCTCTTTAAAAACATGATCGCGGAAATAATCTTGGTCTTGATAAAAGAAATAGCCCTTCGCACGCTGAAATTCAGGAAGTGATTTTTCGCGTGAGATTCTCCATAGAATCGTCACCGCGTCAAAGTCTTCCGGGCGATAATCACGAATAAAAAAATTTTCAGACATCGTTAGAAATAAATTGAGCCAAATGGTTGGCACCGCCCATTTGGCTCAAAAACTAAAACGTTCTAGAATGGTCTAATAATCGCGTCTGCGTTCACGGTCACCGGTACCGCCCGGCCTACGTCCCCCACCGCTGCGGAAACCGCCACCGCCACCACCAGGGCGCTCTTCGCGCGGGCGTGCAAGGTTTACAGTGAGAGGACGACCACTGAAGTCCTTACCATGGAACATGGTAATTGCGCTTTGGGCTTCGTCAGAAGTTGACATTTCAACAAAGCCAAAGCCCTTCGAGCGCCCGCTTGCACGGTCTCTGATGACTTGAGCAGATTTCACTGTGCCCGCCTGTGAAAATAAACTCTCCAGGTCTGCATCCACAGTGTTGTACGGCAAATTGCCTACATAAAGTTTCGCTTCCATAGCAATACTCTTCTCCTGAGTGTGGGCCGTGAAAGTGAAGCTTCTCTCACGGCAAAAGAATTTAATATGCATGACTCCCAGCGATCACAGACACCCAGGTGCCAAGGAGCGAACATTCCCTCTGATTGTCGGACCACCATTCATCCATGCAACCAACAATTCGATTGTAGCACAATCGGGATGGACTTGCTAGCAACTCGGCAACCAAAAGCGAAGCCAATTCTCTTTCTCGCGCAGAGAAAACTGAATCCGTGCCTCAAGCTGATCCAATGCTGAAGCTTTATCTCCCCCAAGCGCCTCAGCCACGCGCTGATTTGCAACGTGACCAAAGATACGCGTGCGGAAATTTTGCAACCATGAAATGACCTGTCCATAGCGCGGCGCGCTTAATGTGACAATGGGCCAGACTCGTCTTGCAGGACCACGTAACAAAAGCCATCGAAATTCTTGGACTGCTTCAATATCAAGGCTTGCCACTGACTCAAGGTCATCAATTAAGAGCAATACACATTGGTGTGTGTTCTTGTTTGAATGCGCCCAGGAGGCAAGTGAATGAATGAATTCCTGTGTATTCTTATGACCAACCGCAAAAACACCAACATGATGAGGAGTTGCTTCAACATTCGCCCATTCATCAGGGTAATTTGTAATGACTCCAAACTGTATATCGTTTGAGCGATGAGTCTGTGCCAATGAATGTGCGATCGTTTGGAGGAAAGCTGTTTTCCCTGAACCTGCATCACCAGCAATCAACATAGGACCCGGATGGGGATCATGCAGATTGAGCAACACCGGTAAACCATCTGAGGCAACACCAAGAAATAAAGCTTCGAGCGGGAGCGATCCAATCTCAGCCAAAACAGTGCTAAGGGCTGGCGCGGCCGGCATCGGCGTCGAGGCAGGCGTTGACGTGTCAGCCTTCAGTTCTGTCAGCGCTTGCAGATCCAGAGAGAATTGACGATTCGTGGTCATACGTCCTCCTTTAAAAATTAGAACGTATGTTCTATTTTACTCCTACCCTCTCATCACCCGTCAAGAGTTATTGTCTTAAATTTTTATGGCAAAATATTTTTATCCACCATCCATGTATGTAATTCAAAAACCAAGCGGCCCACCTTTACCATCGGATCAGTGCTAAGAAGTTCTTGAGCTTCAGCTAATGAAGCAGCTTTCAATACGCCAACACCTCGTATCTCTCCACTTGTTGCAAATGAATCGAGCAAGGGACCATTGATGACCAGCTTGCCCAACTCTGCAAGACGTCTCATATTGGCAAGATGTACTTCCTGCAGCGCGTTAATCTCGGGCGTCTCATCAGGACTCCACGTGGAGCCCTTCTTGAGAAGATAGATGTAATAAATGGCCATATTGGGAAAGTGTTCGTTTACATCTTTCCAAGCTTGTGCATCATCGTAATCCATGCATCCTCCAGTAATTTAGACCCTAATGTTGACTAATGCCACGTGCCAAGGATCGCACCAAACAACAGGAAGTTGAGGAGGTGATTGCCTGCTTCAATCGCCCAGACTTTGAAACCATACCCCGCAAATAGTTTGTTCACCAGATTCGTGGGCGCAACAAAACCAAGCCAGAGCATAAAACCAGCCAGCGCGCCTGAAGCAGCGGTCATACTCCCCATGATATTCACCATGAAGGCAACAAAGAGAGCTTGAACAAACACTGCAATGATAGTGAAGACGTAGATCATCGGGTTGGGATTGCCCCTCTCTCCAGACCGGCCAATCCCTTCCTTCCAGGCAGGGTAGAACATTTTGGGGTGATACCAGATAAACCCATCGATCAGGGCGACGACAACACAAACGATCACAGCCAGCCAATTGACAGAACCAAGATCCATTTGAGCCTCCTTTTGCAATGTGGATTGGAACGCACAATCTTTTGTCTGTATAACCCGAATATCTGTTCTACGGTACGCTACCGAGGAGAGATTTTTATTCCTATTGAATTGCACTGGTAAAATCCGAGCATGGCAAACAATTATCTAATTCAGCTCATAGGTGTAATCTTGGCTATAGCAGGTATCATTGCACTGACTGCTTCAGCACATATTTTTGGAACTCCGTTGTCTCCTGCAGAAAAGAGAAGAGCCAGTGATGAATGGAATCGTAAAAGAGATGTATATCGTTTACCTGTCAATCTTGACGTCATAGCGTCCACAATATTCTTTTTTGGAGGGATTGGCGTCCTCGCATGGTCCAACTTCAATCTTTGTGCATTTCTTGCTTACTGGTTGCCCCCTTTGCCAGAGATAGCGAGATTATTATTATCATGCCACTGAGCAGAGAAATTTTTTATTCCTAATCGCTCACATGATAACTAAAGCAGTTCTGGAAGAATGAGACTCTTAAAAAGAAGATAAATTCTGCAACTACCCATCCCAAATATCGTAGATGGTAGGTGATTGAAGAGTTTATTAACTATCCACTTGGATAGGTTAAAGACTCCCCTTTAGGTGAGGGGATTTTTCCTTGAAAGTCGTATCATTATAAAGAAGAAGTATCACGGAGGTAGATAATCATGAAACATAAATTACTTATCCACACTGCCGCTCTGCGGCGTACTGCGCTTGTCACACTTTTGGGACTAAGCTTGCTTTTCACAGCCTGTTCATCTGCAAGCAAAGTAGCCACAGCGACACCTGAGGCAATCCCAACCGTCATGGCGGATAGCACGATCATCGCGGAAGGGCGAGTGGAACCGGTGCGCTATGCGGAGATTGCGTTCAATGCCAGCGGCGTGGTCAGCGAAGTGCTGGTCAAAGAAGGGGAGGCCGTCAAAAAAGGACAGCAATTGATCCAACTGGGCAATGAATCGGATACCAACTACGCAGCTGCCCAACTTGAATTAGTTACCGCTCAGCAGGCACTCAACGATCTGCAAAACTCCTCAGATGCCGATCTGGCTC
>WNFX01007433.1_pt1 | contig 16209 bp, 14 predicted proteins | sample 5400111 | NCBI WGS metagenome assembly WNFX01 (sample SAMN13153363, study PRJNA577476) | soil metagenome | isolation source: 40 cm soil or saprolite under grassland replicate 1 | place: USA:California | collected 2016-06-15 | reverse complement strand
GCGGCTGTCGACGCAGGGCTACCTGTCGGCTCTGCTCATCGGCACGGCGCAGATCCTGGCGCTGCTGGCCGGCATCAGCCGGGACGGGGTCGCGATGGTGGCGGGCATGTTCGGCGGGCTGTCCCGCGAGGACGCCGCCCGGTTCGCCTTCCTGCTCGCCACCCCGGTCATCCTCGCCGCCGGCGTGCTCAAGGTGCCCGACCTGATGGGCCCGCTGGGCAACGGCATCCGGGGCCAGATCCTGGTCGGCAGCGTCCTGTCCGGCGTCGGCGCCTACCTGTCGGTCCGCTTCCTGGTCAGGTACTTCCGCACCCGGACGCTGACCCCGTTCGCGATCTACTGCATCGTGGTCGGCCTCGGCAGCGCGATCTACCTCAGCCTCGTGCAGTAATTCCCCACGCTGGTGCCTCATGCATCGCGGTGAAACCCAGCGGTGCGAGGTGCCCGTGAACTCCGCCACCCGTGCGGCCGCGGCAGCGGCCGGGATCTCGCAGCGGGTAAGTCGGCCTGTCCGGACCTGTCCGCGCAGGTCATAGCCTCCGGAGTTTGCCGCCGGTGCGGCCGTGACGGCGGCGCCAGCGGCTGAGGTGCGCCAGCCACCACCCAGGAACGGGGGCCGTAAAGACCGGGCAGCGCGTACATTCACTGCGTCATCTGGCTAGCCCTGCCCTAGGCCATTGATCGTAGGCCCGCCCCGTCAGGTGGTGATGGCTGGAAGCCCGAGCCCGCCCGGACGATAGCGGATGACAACCCCCAGCTGACCCAGGGGACACGGTCAGCTGGAGCGGACCTCCATCGTCATCAGCCACCGGGGGGAATGATGCGCACTGTCGTAACCGGTGCCGCCGGCTTTGTGGGATCCCACCTGTGTGCGCACCTGCTCGAGCAGGGGGACGACGTAGTCGGCCTCGACGCCATGACCGAGTTCTACGACGCGGCGGTCAAGGAGAAGAACCTCGCTGCCCTCTCGGCCTGGGATTCCTTCTCGTTCCACCGGGCGGATCTGATCGACGCGCCGCTGCGGCGCCTTCTGGATGGCGCCGAGGTGGTCTTCCACCTGGCAGGCCAGCCCGGTGTCCGGCCATCCTGGGGATCGGAATTCGCCGTATACGCCCAGCGGAACATCATGGCGACCCAGCGTCTGCTGGAGGCCCTGCGTGATGTGCCAGTGCGCAAGATCGTTTATGCGTCCAGCTCGTCGGTGTATGGCGACGCAGAGAGCTACCCAACGGTGGAGACCGTACGGCCGAGGCCGATGTCGCCCTACGGGGTGACCAAGCTCGCTGCCGAGCACCTATGTGAGCTGTACCGGTCGAACTTCGGCACACCCACCGCGTCGCTGCGCCTGTTCACGGTGTACGGACCTGGTCAGCGGCCAGATATGGCCTTCTCGCGGTTGATAGGGGCCGCGCTGCGCGGGGATTCCTTCCCGCTGTTCGGCGATGGACGGCAGACCCGGGACTTCACCTATGTCGGCGACGTAGTCGCGGCGATGCGCGCGGCCGCCCTGTCCGGCTGGACCGGTGTCGCCAATATCGGCGGCGGATCGCAGACCTCGCTGGTTGAGGTCATCCGGATAGTCGCGTCGCTCACCGGCGGCGCGGTGAGGACGGAGCAGCGAGCTGCCCAGCCGGGAGACGTCAGGGACACGGCAGCCGACACAGCACTGGCGCGGCGTGCCTTCGGCTACGTCCCGGCGGTGCCGCTGGCCGAGGGCCTCGCCCGGATGGTCGAGGCCGAGGCGGCGCAGATGGCGCGGCAGTGATGCCACCCGGCACCGGGCGAGTGAGGCGGGCCTGACAGCCAGCGACGCCCGGATGCCGCGACATTTCAGGCCATACATGACAAACGAATCCAGCAGACACACAGGCCCGTAGAGGTGGTCAGAGGATGGAATTGCATGAACTAGGCGATCGCCTGCTTCGGCTGCACGCCAAACTGATCATCGCCATGATTCTGGTTGGCGTGCTCGCCGGGCTCGGCGTCTCCTTGCGTCAGCAGCACCAGTACCAGGCGAACGCCGTGCTTGTCGTCGGTGCACAGGACCCGCAGAACACGGCGATGGCAGCAGCTCTGGCGGACACCGCCCGCGGCATCGCGACCGGCCCGCAACTGATCGACAAAGCGATCTCGCAGACGGGTGCCCACCGGGACGAAGCGAAGGTGGTCACCACCATCAATGTCCAGCCGGTTGGCAGTTCCGGTGTCCTCACGCTTTCCGTGACCGACAAGGACCCGCAGGTGGCAGTGAAACTGGCCAACGCGCTGGCGGCAGGCGTGGTAGCCACCCGCGCGGCCCTGATCGAAAACGGCCTGGCGTCCTCCATGCAGGGCTTGGACCGGCAGGAAGCGTCCCTTAACGCACAGATCGAGAAGCTCAACGCCAAGATAACCAGGCTGACGCCGCAAGCTACGGTCGGGAGCCTGGCCGCCGCCCAGCTGAGCCAGCTGGAGGCCCGCCTCGCGTCACTGCAGGACCAGGCGACCCAGATCGCCACGCAGCGGAACGATCTGACCGCTCAGCAGGGGCCCGAAACCAGGGTTCTCGACAAGGCTGTCTCGGCAGATCGCATCCCCGGACGCGGCGTGCTCAATGTCCTGCTCGGCGGCCTGCTCGGCCTGGTGCTCGGCATTGCCATCGCCGCCGCGCGGGAGGCTTTGCTGCCGAGCCTGGTGGGTGCGAAAGCGATCTCCCGGGCGACCGGTGTGCCGCTGCTCGGTGAGATGAGCATCCCGCCGGATAGCTGGACCCTCGCCACCTTGCCGGACGCCGGCACCTATATCGAGCTCGCCGCCGACGCTCGCCACGTACAGGAAGTGAGGTTCGCGGCCCTCGACCCCGGCAGGCGCCGCAACGCCCGGATGCGCATGCTGGAAGGCCCGCTGCACCGGCTGACGTTCGACCACGCATCCCCGAAGAACCTGCTCGTGGCGGCGGCGCACGACAGCCCGGCAGACGGGGCGCCCAGCGTCAGGGGTATGCCTGCCGCCGGCCCGGACGGCGGGAGCTCGCCCCGCGCCGGCCTGGTCGTGGCCATTCCCCGGGTTCTCAAGCTGGCCGACGTGGACGCACTCACGAACTTCGTCTGGATCTCGGGCTGGGCCCTGCTCGGCGTGATCGTGTACGCGCCGTCAAAGAAGCGGATCAAGAAGACCGGAGACGGCTCCCGCCCGGCCGGCTCGCAACAGGAAAGCTCGCTCGGCGGGCACGTGGAGGTGGATGCATGAGTTCCCTTGGCACAGCGTCGGCTGAGCATATCCCGTTCGCACGGACCGGGATATGCGGGGAGGCGGTGGACGCCGTCACCAAGGTTCTTAATTCCGGCTGGCTGACCACCGGCCCGCAGGTCGCTGCGTTCGAGGAGGAGTTCTCCGAGTGGGTCGGGGCGCAGCACGCCATTGCCGTGTCGTCATGCACCGCCGCACTGGAGCTGTCGCTGAGGTCGCTGCATCTCCCCCCCGGCGCGCCGGTGCTGGTACCGACGATCACCTTCTGTGGCGCGGTGAACGCGATTCTGCACGCCGGGCTGAAGCCGGTGCTGGTGGACGCGGACCCGGGCACGATGATGCCCGACGCGCAGGCGACGGCCCTGGCCGCGGCCTATGCGGGAAGCCCGGCCGGCATGATGGCGCTCCACTTCGCCGGCCATCCTGCCGGGGTCGAGGAGGTGGCAGCCGCCGCGGGCCTGCCCCTGGACCGGATGGTGGAAGACGCTGCCCACGCGGTCGGCACGATGTCAGGCGGGCGGCTGGTCGGGGCGCTCTCGGCCGCCACCTGCTTCAGCTTCTACGCCACCAAGAACCTCGCCATCGGTGAGGGAGGCATGGTCACCACCAACCTCGCCGATGTGGCGGACTACGTCCGGCGGTGCCGCCTGCACGGCATCAGCCGCGACGCCTGGCAGCGCCACGTGCCGGGCTCGGCATGGCGGTACAGCGTCGACCACGTGGGCCTAAAGGCGAACATGACCGACGTGCAGGCCGCGATCGGGCGCGCGCAACTGCAGCAATTCGGCCAGTACCAGGCGCGGCGCGCGGCCATTGTCGCGCACTATGACCAGGGCCTCGCGTCCATCCCGGGCCTGCGGTTGCCGGCCCGCCCGGCGGACGGCGGCCATGCGTGGCACCTGTATGTGGTGCAGGTGATGCCGGAGTTCGGCGTCTCCCGCGACGAGCTGATCGCAGGCCTCGCCGAGCAGGGGATCGAGTGCTCGGTGCATTTCATCCCCAACCACCAGCAGCCTTACCTGCGTGAGCTTCTCGGGGAGGGAACCGATCCGGCGCGGTTCCCCGGGGCGGAGGCGGTCAGCCAGCGGAACGTCTCGCTGCCCCTGTACCCCGCCCTGCGTGACGACCAGGTGGACCGAGTCTGCGAGGCGATCGCCGACCTGTCCAGGCGCAAGCGCCGACCGGGGCGCTCCAGGGGGAAGCGCCAGCACATGGGGGTGGCGAACGGGGTTACCTCCGCCCGGGCAGAGAGGGATGGAGCGCGATGACCAGCAAGAAAGCAGCTAACGGTGGAGCACAGGCCCAGCAGGCCTCGCACGTCTGTGTGGTCGGGGGTGCGGGGTTCCTTGGCTCGATCCTGGTCGAGTTGCTGCTCGACCAGGGGCACCAGGTGACCATTCTCGACGCGTTCCTCTATGGCGACGATGGCATCCGCCACCTTCGTGACCGGCCGGGCCTGTCGCTCGTGCCCGGAGATCTCCGCGACATCACCGCGACCATCCACGCGTTCCAGCACGCGGACGCGGTGGTCCACCTTGGAGCGCTGGTCGGCGACCCGGCCTGCGACATCGACGAGCGGCTCACACTCGAGGTGAACCGGGACGCGACCGCGAAAGTGGCGGCCATCGCCCGCGGGCTGGGCATCGGCCGGTTCGTCTTCGCCTCGACATGCAGCGTCTACGGGGCATCAGGCGACCTCCTGCACGAGGACTCACCCCTCGCACCGATCTCCGTGTATGCCCGCAGCAAGATGGAGTCGGAGCAGCTCCTGCTCGCGCAATCGGGCAATGGCTTCTGCCCCACGGTGCTCCGCTTCGGCACCCTCTACGGCCAGTCGCAGCGCGAGCGCTTCGATCTTGTGGTCAACCTGCTCACGGCCCAGGCCGTGGTCACCAACGAGATCACGGTGTTCGGCGGCACCCAGTGGCGGCCCTTCGTGCATGTGCGGGATGGGGCCGGGGCGATCCTGGCGTGCCTGGAGGCACCGCCCGCGACGGTCGGGGGGCGAGTGTTCAACGTGGGCGGCGACGACCAGAACCACACCCTGGCACAGATCGCAGAGATCATCAGCCAGGTGGTGCCGGGCGTGCGGATACATGTGGCGCCTGCGACCGCCCAGGAGGCGGACTACCGGGTCTCCTTCGCCTCCATTCGGTCAGCGCTTGGGTTTGCTCCCCGGCACACCGTGGCCGACGGGGTCGCGGAGATCGCCGCGTCGGTGTCACGCGGCGCCGTGCCGGACTACACCGACGCGCGCTACAGCAACTACAAGGCACTGATAAGCGGGGCGGCGATGGCTGCGCTCACCGGGAACGATCTGCCCGCTGCGGTCCCGGTGGCCTCCGCGGTCAGCTGACGGTGAGGTGCGGGGTGGAAGGACTGCTGCCGACAGCCGGCGAACGGCTGGCGATCCAGTGCCCGCAGGGCTGGATTGCCGAATGCATCGTCGAAGGAACCGACGGGTGCTTCATCCCGGGGCCGCCGGACTCCCCGACGGTCCGGGTCTGTGTCGAGGCAGAGCGGAAGCCGTTCCCGGTGGCGGGGTGGACACGCCTGGCCCGGGACGCCTGGTGCCGGAACGGCCAGCTGGTGATCCGCGACGTGGCCACGTCGGGTTTCGACTTGTACGCTCGCCAGGACGGCTGGGCGCCCGACCTGGTGCTGCGCTGGCGCCCGCCGACGCGGACGCACGCCGCAGCGCTGGTCCTGCGCCGGCGCGCTCGCCTGCTGGCGAGCGCGGTGCTGCTCCTGTATCCCGCGCTGTGGGCCGCCTCGGTCCGCGGGCGGGCGCCACTGCATGTGGCCGCGCTCACCGCCGGCGACCACGGGCCGGCGCTGCTGGCCGGCCCGAGCGGGGTCGGCAAGACCACCCTCGTCATCGAGGAGACCGCGGCGCACGGCTCAGCGATCGGGGACAACCTCGCCGTCGGCGACGGATGCAGCCTGTGGGGCGTTGTCGAGCCGGTACGCAGCGAGCAGGGACAGGGACGGCGGGCACCTCACGGCCGCCGCACCATGCACCTGTCCGGGCGGGTTCCCGTGCTGGACCCGACCATGCTCGTGGTGCTGGGCCGCGGCACGGGGTACCGGGTCGCTGCGTGCAGCCCCGACACCGCCGCCCGGGCCCTGATCGCATCGACATACGCGGCCGGCGAACTCCGGCGCTACTGGGGCGTGCATGCGCTGCTGGCCCTCGGCACCGGGGCCGGCCCACCGCACCCGCTCGTGTCCGAGACGGCCACGGCGTTCGCCAAACGGCTGCGCTGCCTGCAGGTGGAACTGCCGAAGGTCCAGGGAGAACGGCTGGCGGAGCACCTCGCCACGGAAGGAGCGGAAGCGTGGACATGACCGTGTTCACCGGGGCGCCTGACCGCGCACCGGCCGCAGCGCGGGTCTTCGATAGCCCCGAGGCGCCCGCCGACCCGGAGGCGCTCGGCATCCTCAACCGCGCCACGGCCCAGGCAGACCTCGCCGCTGCCCCCGTTGTCCTGCCGGACTTCCACCACAAGCACGACCTGGAGATGCCATCCAGCATCGCAGTCGCCACGCTGGGAACCATCCGGCCCGAGTTCACCAGCGCCTCGGTCAACTGCGGGATGGCGCTGCTCGCCATGGACGCCGACGTCCCAGCCGAAACGGTGCTTCGCCGGTTCTTCGACGAGGTCCGGCGGCGTTATCCTCACCCGCCGGGCTGGCGCCGGGAGCTTTCCGTGCAGGACGTGCTCAGCTGCGCCGAGCAGGGAGCCGAGTTCGGGGTGGAGCGGTACGGGCTGGACCTGGGGGCGCTGGAGCGGGTGGAGGAGGGCGGCCGCCTCGACCTCGACCGGTACGGCGGGGTGCGGCGGCTGCGGCGCGAGCTTCCGGGGCTGTCTTTCCAGGTGTCCCGCCTGAGGTTCGGCACGATCGGGCCGTCCAACCACTTCGTCGAGCTCCAGACGGTGGACGAGATCCTCGACCCGCAGGCGGCGGAGATACTCGGGGTTGCGGCCGGGCAGCTGACGCTCCAGTACCACTGCGGCGGCGGGCAGCTCACCGGCCAGGTGGGACGGCTCTTCGCCCGGCGCACGAAGATGTCGAAGCCGCTCGCGATGACCATGGCGGTCGGCCGGCCGCTCGCACATCTGGGGACGGCTCGTTCGCTGCCGCAACTGCGGCAGCGGCTCGCGCTCTACTTCACGAGCGGCTGCCCGACGATCCCGGCCGAAGGCAGCGAGGGCGAGCGTGTGCTGCTGGCCAACGCGGCGGCGATGAACTACGGGTTCGCCTTCCGCACCGCAACCTATGGCACGCTGTCCACGCTCGCCCGGCAGGTATTCGGCGCCCGTGACGTCCGGCTGGTGGTCGACTCACCGCACAACTCTATCTATGAGGAGCAGGTCGCCGGGGAGCGGGCCATCGTGCACCGGCACAACTCCTGTCGCGCCTACCCGGCGTCGATGATGCCGCAGGGCACGGCGTTCGGTGCCGTCGGCCAGGCCCTCCTGCTGCCGGGCACGCACCGCACGTCCTCGTACCTCTGCGTTGCCCAGGACGGAGCGGAGCGGAGCCTGTATTCGGCTTGCCACGGCAGCGGGACGCTCATCGAGCAGTTCGCCACCTCGGGCTTGTCCGGCCCGGACCCACGGCACCGGGCCACCCTGCGCTTCCGTTACCGCCAGCACGAGCCCGTGGCGGTGCCGCAGCTCGACGACCGTGGGATCGATGCGGCACTGGCGATCCTGACCCGCTACGGGCTGGTGCGGCCGGTGGCGCGGCTGCGTCCGGTCGCGGTCCTGCACTGAGCGCCCCGGCGCGCGAAGGGCTGATGTTGATGATCATCACACCACCAGACACCCGGCCGGCGCCGGACCTGGCCGCCTCCCCGGCGCGGCCCGTGCCCAGCGACTGGCTCCCCCGGTGGGCGGTAGCTGTCGCGATCGCGGGCCTGCCGCTGCTCATTCCGCCGGGACCGGGCAATACCGCCCCGGCCGACGTGGTCATCTTCGTCGCGATCGCGGCGACGCTGCTGTGGGCCGGGTCGACCCGCCAGCGGCTGAAGGTCCCGTACGTGGTCGGGGTGAGCACCATGGTCGTGGCCGGCTGTGTGGCCGCGCTCTTCGGCAACTACCCGCACGCGGGCATCATTGCCGTAACCCAGGACATCTTCCTGCTGGCCTGGGGCGCCACTGTAGCCAACCTCGGCCGCACCGAGGCCGCGGCCAGGTTCCTGGTGCGCACGTGGTGCGTGACGGGCAGCCTCTGGGGGATAGGCCTGCTGGCATTCGTCGGTCACACCGCGGCCAGTTCCGGTACCGCGACCGCCGAAGCAGCCCGGGCCAGCTTCACTCTGGGCGAGCAGAACGGCGCCGGCTTTTACTTCGCGGTGACGTTCCTGATGATCCTGGCCGGGCGCTGGCCCAGGCGCCTGTGGTGGCGGATACCGGTGCTTGCCTGCCTCGTGCTTGACATCCTGCTCACCGGGTCACTTGCCGCGATCACTGGGTTGGTCGCCGCCCTCGCGCTTGCGCTGGTGGTGCGGACCGCCGTCCGGCGGGGCGGGGCGGCCGCGCTGGTCCTGTTCCTCGTGCTGCTGACCGTGGGGGCGATCGGCCAGCTGACGATGCAGCACTACCAGGTGGTGGAGCGGGCGCAGAGCAGCCAGAACCTCCTGCTGCGCAACTCCATCGGCCGGGCGCACCAGAGCACCACGGAACGCCGCACACTGACCGACGAAATGCTGCACCTGTGGCGCACGTCTACCCCGCTGGGCCTGGGCCCGATGGCCACCAAGAGCGTGCTGAGAGCGGAGCTTGCGCCCTACCCGAAGGAAGCCCACGACGACTGGACGGCGGCGCTGGTGGAACGCGGCGTCCTCGGGGTCGCGGGCCTGCTCCTGCTGGCTGGCGAGATCGTCCTGCGGGCGTCCAGGGTCGGCAGTCCTCGCCGGCTTGGTCCCGGACTGGCCGCTGCCTTGCCCGCTCCCGGGTACCTCATCGGCGCACTCGCCACCCTGGCCATCTACAGCTTCACGCACGAGATACTGCACGACCGGACCGCATGGACCCTGCTCGGCGTCCTCGCCGCGTTCTCCCTGTGGGGCAGGCACCGCCCGGAGGAGCCGACGGCCATCTCGGTGGCCAGTTCCGTGGCCGACCGGAGGACCCCATGACCGAGCGCTGGATGGCCGCCCCGCCGCCCGTGGCGCCGCTCGGCCAGCTGCCCGTCCCACCGCCGCGGCACCGGGTCAAGGTCCTGCACGTGATCACCCGGCTCGAGGCCGGGGCGGGCGGCAACACGCTTGTGTCTGCCATCGGCATGGATCGGCAGCGCTACGAGGTGTGGATCGCCGCAGGCGGCTCCGGGCCGCTGTGGGAGCGCGCGGAGCGGGCCGGGCTACGCACGGTGCGCATCCCGGAGTTCCGCCGCGAGGTCTCGCCCGCCCGTGACGCCGCTGTTCTCGCCCGCCTGGTCCGCCTGATCCGCGCGGAGAGGTTCGCGATCGTCCACGTCCACGAGGCGAAGGCGGGTTTTCTCGGCAGGCTCGCCGCCGCCCTGTGCGGCACGCCGGTGGTCGTCGTCACCCTGCACGGCCGCGACCCGTGGTGGCCGGCCGCGTCCGGCGCCGGCACCGAGCTGCATGAGGTGATGCCGAGCGGGCTATGGCTGTATTCCGCCCTGGAACGGATGGCCCGCCGGCTCACCGACACCTTCGTCGCGGTGGCACCGACTGTTGCCCGGGACGCCGTCCAGGCCCGGGTGGCCGCACCCGGGCGGACCGACGTGGCGGCGTCCGCGGTGGACCTCGACGCCATCCCCTACGACCGCGATCCAACGGCCCGTGCCGAACTGGGCATCCCGCCGGGCGATCCGGTGGTGGGGATGGTCGGCCGCCTCGACCCGCAGAAAGCTCCCCTGGACTTCATCCGCATGGCCGCCCGGGTGGCCGATCTGCGCCCGCACACCCGCTTCGTTGCTCGCCTCCGCCTTCGATGTTTTCGTGGTCAGCTCGCTGTATGAGGGCGTCGGCCGGTCGGTCACCGAGGCCATGGCCTCCGGCCGCCCCGTGGTCACCACGGCGGTCGACGGCCTCGTGGATGTGGTGACCCATGGGGCCACCGGCCTGCTGGCCGCGCCGCGCGATCCCGAAGGCCTGGCCGCCTGCGTAGTGTGGCTGCTCGACCACCCCCAGGAGGCCGCCCGGATGGGCGAGCAGGCCCGCGATCTCGTGCGGGCGCTGTTTGCGCCGGAGCGGATGTGCATGGTGCTTGACGAGATTTACTCCTCCCTGCTCGGCACCGCGCCCGCCGCCCGCGAACCGGGGGTGGCGAGGAGGCGCGCCCTGCGCCATGGCCGCGCCCGCACGCAGCAGCTGAACGGGGTGCAGCGATGAGCGCGGAGGTGGACGCGCGCCTGCTGAACTGGCGCTTCGTCGTTCCCGGGGAGCCGGAGGGGCTGCTCCTGCTGCCGGCCGGCGGCGAGACGCTGCCCGGTGCCGTGACGCCCGCGCGGGATCCGCTTGGTCGCACGCTGCCGGAGCGCAGCTATCCGGCGGTCGCCGTCCCCGATCTGGCGGCGTGGGTGCCGAACGGCCGGCGGAGCGAGGCGCCGCGTCTGCTCGCCATGCTGGCCGCCTCGGTGGCGCCCGGCGGCTGGCTGTGCGCGGGGTTCCAGAACCGCTGGTACCCGGCCGCGCCGTTGCGGGCCGGATCCACCTCGCTCTCCGCCGCGCTCAGCGCCCTGCGGCGGGCGGGCCTGACCGGCGCAGAGGTGTACGCGGCGCTCCCGGACCAGCGCAGAGCGGCATTCCTCGTGCCGCTGGCCCGGCCAGCGGAGATGGACCACATGCTCCGGGTACTCTTCGACACCTCCTTCCCGTCCGGCGGCCGGGGGGCAGTCGCCTTCCGGCGGATCCTGTCCGTCATGCGGCGGATCGCGCTCGCCGCGCCACGCATGCGCCAGCACTTCGTACCCGCGTACTACCTGGTCGCCCGGAGGCCGCAGTGATCGGGGCAGTCCGGGACTGGGCCAACACGGTCGCCGCCAATCGTGGCCTTCCGCAGGTCACGGGCGGGATCGTCATCGGCGTCGACTACGCCCCCGCCGCCAAGGTGACGCTGTTGCTCCTCGGCGCGGACGGGCGGCCGGGCCTCGTCGCCAAGCTCGCGCGGCGCCCGGAGACCGAGCCGGCGCTGCTGGCCGAACGAACGGCGCTGCTGGACGTCTGGTCGGCCCGGCCGCCGTCGGTCACCGCCGAACTGCCGCGTCCGCTCGCGGCCGAACGCGTGGCCGGGCGGCTGGTGCTCCTGTCGACCGCTGTCCCCGGGACCCCCCTGGCCAGGCGCTACTACTCCCCCGGGCATGTGCGCCATACGGAACGGGTCGCCACGGACCTGGCCATGGCCGGCTCGTGGCTGGCCCGGCTTCAGACGGAGACGGGCAGCGGGACGATCACGCTCGGCCCGGATGCCTTCGAGGAGTGGATCCGCCCGACGTTCAGCCGCTATCAGGGTGAGGTCGGCTGGAGCGGCTGGGAATCGGAGCTGCTCGACCACCTGTCAGATCTGTCCGCCCTGCTCAGCGGCGTTCGCGTGCCGGTGGTGGCGGTGCATGGCGACTACGCGCCAGGGAACATCCTTCTGGACTCCGGACGGGTATCCGGGGTCGTCGACTGGGAACTGGGCCGGGGCGCCGGCCTGCCGTTCTCGGACCTGTTCAAATTCGCCGCATCCTACGGCTCCTATCTGGACCGGGCATGCCCGCCCGCCCGGGGCGCACTGGCGGGTCATCCGGGGTGGTCACAGGCGCGGGACCGGTGGGGCCCGACGCCGGGATGGACCAACGGGACCGGCATTCTGTACGCATTCTTCGGCTCTGGCTGGTTCCCCGAGCTGGTGCGCTCGTTCCTGAGCGACCACCTGTGCCGGCTGGAGGTCCCGCCGGCCGCCACCCAGCTGTTCCTGCCGATGTTCCTGGCCGAGCAGGCACTCGCGCTTCAGCAGCCGGACTACCGCAGTGGCTACCGCGCCCTGCTCCGCCTGCTATGGGAGGAGAACGCCTCCGGCAGGCTGCGCGCCATGGAGGAGGTGGGATGACCCGGGCCACGGTGGCTGAGCGGCTGCGGCGGCTGCTCCGCCAGCCTGCGGGGGCGGCTATCAGCGCGAACCTGGCGGCCCGCATTGGTGCGCTGGCGGCACTGTGGGTGGCCAGCCTGCTCGTGGCCAGGACCGGCGGGCCCGCCGCGGTGGGAACGCTGGCACTGCTGCGCGTCCTGCCGTGGTTCACCGGCCTGCTGCTAAGCTGCGGTCTGTACGGAGCCGCGCCATTCTTCCTGTCGGGTCCCGGCCGCGCCGAGCCGCGTTACCGCTCCACGCTGGTCGCCATGGCGGTGGCCGCGGGCGTGGTGGGGGCAGCGTTGTGGGCGGCCGCGTCGCCGCTGATCGGGCCCGGGCTGCTGCAGGAGCTCTCGCCCATGCTGGTGCTGGCGGCGGGAATCATGGTGCCGACCCAGCTGCTGGAGACGGCGGCCAAGGCATGCTCACAGGGATTCGACGACCTGGCCGGCAGCAACCGGATCATCGTCCTCGAAGAGCTGCTCTTCGTGCCCTTCTACGGGCTGCTGGTGGCCGCCGGGGCCTCCCCCTACGTCGCCATGATCATCGCATTGCCGCTCGGCGACGTGTGCAACGCCACACAGGGCTGGATCCGGCTGTGGCGGCGCGGCTACTTCCGCGGCGCCGGCCGTCCCTCGCCGAGGCTCGCCCGCAACGTCGCGGCATACGGGACGCGGGCCGAACTGAACAGCATCACCCTGCTGCTCAACGGGCGGCTTGATTTCATCATCGTGACCGCCCTCGTCGGCCCGGCCGCTCTCGGCATCTACGCAGTGGCGTCCCGGATCGCCGAGCTGGTGCGCCTTCCCGCGCTCGCCATCAACTACGTGCTCTACCCGGCCTACGCGCGCCTGGGTGGCCACGCCGCCAAGGTCGAGGCGCGCACGGCCCTCCGCCGGACGTGGTGGGTGCCCGCCGCCCTCGCCGTGCCGGTGGCGGTGGCGGCGCCGGTACTGCTGCCGCTGGTGTATGGCCCGGCGTTTCGCGCGGCCACCATTCCTGCCTGGATCCTGCTGGTGGGGATGGCGGGCGGCAGCGTTTACGGCGTGCTCTCGGCGTTCCTGTCCGGCATCGGGCGGCCAGGCCTGACCTCCATCGCCCAGGCGGCCGGCCTGGTGGTGACGGTGGCGCTCGACCTGGCCCTGATCCCGCACCTGGGCATCATCGGAGCGGCCACGGCGTCCACGTTCGCCTACCTCACCACCGCCGGCGTGCTGTTCGTCTGCTTCCGCATGACCACCAGATCGCGGGGCCGGCACAGACCGGACGTGCGAGCCCCGGACGAGATAGCCCGGCCAGGTGACCCGCCCACCTCGACCGCTCCACCCTACCGACCGCCCCCATCACGGACCGCGGAGGCGCCACAATGAGGATCCTGACAGTCGCTGCCCATCCCGACGACGAGACGCTCGGAGCCGGCGGCACCATAGCCCGGCTCACGGCTGCATCGCATGAGGTACACGTCTGTATCCTCACCGAGGGGGTGACCGCCCGCCATCGCCACGTGGATCTCCAGCAGGAATGCGCGGTGCGAGCGTGCGCGGTCCTCGGCGTGTCGGACGTGGTGTTCTGCGGGCTGCCGGACCAGCGGCTCGACGCCCTCCCGCTGCTTGATGTCATCACCCCGATCGAGAAATGCGTCGGCGAGATCCGCCCGGACCTGGTGCTCACCCCCTTCAAGGAGGACGCGAACCAGGACCACCGGATCGCCTTCCAGGCGACGCTGGTGGCGACCAGGCCGGTGGCGGGCACCAGCGTCGCAACGGTGCTGTGCTATGAGACGGCGTCATCCACCGAATGGGCGCCGCCGTTCGCCGGCAGCGTCTTCAGCGCGAACCTTTTCGTCGACATCAGCGCGACACTGCCAGCCAAGCTCGAGGCCATGAGGGCGTACGAGCAGACCTTCTCCGGCGAGATGCACCCATTCCCGCACCCACGCTCCTACCAGGCACTGGAGGCATCCAGCCGCAGGCATGGGGCGACGGCGGGAGTCGCCGCGGCGGAAGCATTCATGCTCGTCCGCCACGTCCAGCGGAAACGGCAGGACAGCGATGTTTTCGGGGCTTGACCGCCGGCCGGGGAAGCGCCTGTTCGACATCGTCGTCTCGGCGGTGGCGCTGCTGGTGCTCAGCCCGGTCCTGCTGGCAATCGCGGTAGCCGAATGGGCCTCATCCGGCCCCGCGCTCTACCGCCAGCAGCGGGTGACCCTGTACGGGGAACGGTTCGAGATCCTGAAGTTCCGCACCATGGTCGTGGGGGCCGACCGGATGAGCGCTAACGTCAGCCCGGCGGGCGACCCCCGGGTGACGCGCCTCGGCCGCTTCCTGCGCCGGTCGTACCTCGACGAACTGCCGCAGCTGTACAACGTGCTGCGCGGCGATATGAGCCTGGTGGGCCCGCGGCCCGAGACGGCCGAGTTCGTGGCCTTGCTGGCGCCCGAGGAGCGCCGCGTGCTCACCGTGCGCACGGGCATCGCCGGGCCGTCCACGCTGGCGTTCATGGACGAGGCGGAACTCCTGGCCGCCGCGCCGGACCCCACGGCGTACTACCAGACGACGATGGTGCATCAGCGGGTCGAGGCCGATCTGGCCTACCTCGACCACTGCTCCCTCGCCTACGATCTTGGATTGCTCTGCAGGCAGGTGGCCGCGATCGCAAGGCGGCTGCGGTGAGAGCCGCCGAGCCGGGCACACGCCGCTACCCACCGCTGCCATCGGGCCAGGCCGCGGCGGGAGCGGGGCAAGCCGCGGAAGAGCCGTTGCGGGTGGGAACGTGGACGGACCCCGCCGCGTGGGATGACTTCGTCCTCCGGGCGCCCGACGGAACCCTGGCCCATCGGTGGGGGTGGCTGCGCATAGTGTCCGAGACGTACGGCCACCGGGTGATCCCGCTGGCCAGCGTCCGCAACGGCATGCTCGTGGGGGTGCTGCCGATGGTCCAGATGAGTAGCCCACTCTTCGGCCGTCACCTGGTCTCCATGCCGTACCTCGACACCGGCGGCCTGTGCACAGCCGGGGACCAGGGGGCGCAGGGTGCGCTCACCTCCGCCGCCGTCGAGCTGGCAACGGCCAACGGCTCACAGCTGGAGCTGCGGCATCTGGCCGATCGCCCCATCCCCCTGGTCGCCTCGCTACACAAGGTCACCATGGTGGTGGACCTGTCCGGCGGTGAGGACGCGGTATGGAAGCGGATCCACGGCAACCGGCGCAGTCAGGTCCGTAAAGCCCGGAGAGCCGGCCTGACGGCGTCCGTGCACGGAAGCGAGGCGCTGGCGGACTTCTACCGGATCCTGGCGACGAACCTGCGCGACCTTGGCTCGCCGGTTCACCGCCGGGCGTTCTTCCGCCGCATCATGGACGCCTTCGGCGAGGACGTGCGGATCATCCTGGTCCGGGCCGGCGATCGTCCCGTGGGTGCCGCGATGGTCTTCGTCCAGGGTGGCCGGGCCGTGATGCCCTGGATGGGGAATCTGCGCCCGTTCCTCCCCCAGGCTCCCAGCCAGCTGCTCTACTGGCAGTCCCTGTGCTACGGAATCGCACGCGGGTGCCGCGTGTTCGACTTTGGCCGCTCGTCGCCGAACTCCGGGACGTACGAATCGAAACGGGAATGGGGCGCGGAGCCGGAGCAGCTGTTCTGGCACCGGCTGCCCGGGGAGCCGTCCGATAGCGACGTCCAGCGGTGGCAGTGGGGGATCAGGATATGGCAGCGCCTGCCAGTGCCGGTGGCCAGTGCCATCGGGGCCGCCGTCCGGGGCGGGATTCCGCAATGAACATCAGGTCCCCCAGGTCGCGATTCCCCACGGCGATCATGGCTCTGGTGTTCGCGGTCATCACCCTGGGCGGCTGTGTCAGCACCAGCGGAAGCAGCCCGGCCGGGCCGAGCGCGAGCCCGG
>WNFX01003275.1_pt1 | contig 16209 bp, 14 predicted proteins | sample 5400111 | NCBI WGS metagenome assembly WNFX01 (sample SAMN13153363, study PRJNA577476) | soil metagenome | isolation source: 40 cm soil or saprolite under grassland replicate 1 | place: USA:California | collected 2016-06-15 | reverse complement strand
ATCGGCCGTCCAACGGGCGTACATGTCGCGCAGTACCGCGGCGGCGAAGTTGGCAGCCGACGGCGCGTCGGTCCACTCGGCGGCCGCCGCCCGGACGGGCTCGGGCCGTAGCTGCGTCATCGGGTAGGCGCCCAGGGTCGGGATGATCCGCAGCCGGAGCGCCTCCCCATAGTTCCGCAGCGTGCCGGCCCTGACTCCCTTTAGCCGCTTGGCAGTGAGCCAACTCTCGGCCCACTCCCCGACCGTGGTCCGGTCGGCCGCAACGAAGACGCCGCGGTGCAGCTGGTCGCGGATCTGCCCGGCCAGCGCCTCGGCCGGGCCCTGCCGGCACCGCGTCGCCTTGCCTACGCCGTGCGCGGCCTCGGCCGGGTTAGGCCGCACCTGCCAGTGCGCCTTGCAGCCGTCCCGGAACGTCTTCGCGCCGTTCTTCGGGGTGACCTTGTGCACGGTCGCCATGTCAGCGGTCTCCCGTGCGCAGGATCGCGACGAGCCGGTCCCGCTGCTCGGCCGTCAGGGGCGGGGCGGCGTCGACCACGCGGCGGATGTGTTCTTCCAGCTCCGTCGCCCAGTAGTCCCGCCGACGGTCGACGACAGCGGCGACAGCGGCCGGGTCGTCGGGGTTCCTCGATGCCTTCGCGGCGGCGGATGCGAGAGCCGCGCGGGCTGTACGCCTGTCCGGTTGCATGGGCAGCCGACCCCTCTTCTGGGGTCCTGCGCTGCCCTTGCGCTCCTGCGGCTCACGGGCCGGCGGGCGTCTATCGACTTATGGACCTACACCTTACCGGGGTAGGTCTCGACGTGCGCAACGTCCACCCGCCTCGCTTTCGGTGAAGGCTGGTCTCGCAGGCGGATCAGCACCTCGCCGACCTCGCCGACCTTGCCCCTGTCGAGCCAGTGCCCTCGCGCCGGGCACCGGCACGAGACGAACGTCAGCCCGGCATCCTGTGCCTCCCGAGCCCGCTGGTACCACTCCAGTAGCTCCTTCCTGTTGGCAGAAATAGGCCGCGCCGAGTGTGCCCGCCGCTCGATCCCGCGACTCATGAACAGGCATCCCTGCCGGTCGAGCCACGCCACAGTCAGCGGACCGCTCCTGCGCGAGCCCCCCGCAGCACAGGTGATCTCCAACAGGCATTCCTGTCGAGCGGTCACGACTGTCTCCACTGGACGCGCACCCGCTCCGGCAGCGCATCCTTGCCGCGCCGGCCGTTGGCCGGGTCGAGCGCGATCCGCTCGAACAGCAGCCGGAGCACGTCCTTGCGGGCGGCCACCGACAGCCCGGCCCAGCGGGTCGCCACGTCCTCGGCCGGGTCGACCAGTTCGCGCAGCGGCGCCGGCAGCGCCTCCCGCTCCGCCCGCGCGGTGGCGGTCTCGATCTTCGGCAGGAGCTTGGCCTCGATCTTGCCGAGCGCCGCGGCGGACAGCCGGCCGGCGGCGGCGGCGTCAGTGAACTCCTCCAGCCGGGCGCGCAGAGTCGCGGCCTCGTCCCGGGCGGCCAACACGGCGGTGTCGTCGGCACGGCGGGCGGCCAGGTCGGCGTACACATCCGGCCGGGACAGCCGGGCCACCACGATGGCGGTCACGAAATCGTCCAGATACTCGACCTGGCAGCCGACACAGCCCCGCCCGCAGCAGCCGTAGGCGGGCCGCCGGCCGACCGAACCCGGTCGGGCCATCAGCGGGTCGCCGCAGACCCCGCAGCACGCGACATTGGACAGCAGCCAGCGGTTGCGGCCGGGCCGGTACTTCTTCCGCGACGGGTCAGCGAACAGCGTCTGCACGGCCACCCAGGTCCGCTGGTCGACCAGCGCGCCCCACTTCGCGGCGTACACGCTGCCCTCGTGCCGGCGCTCCGCCACGTAGGCGGGGTTACGGGCGATCTCCCGGATCGTCGCCGACCGCCACACCGCACCCCTCGGCGCCGGGACACCGGCCGTGTTCAGGTCCCGCACCACGTCGTTGATCGGGTCGGCCTTGGCCAACCGAGCGAAGATCCCTCGGACCACGGGCGCGTGCTCCGGGTGCTCGACCTGGGCGACCAGCCGGCGCCGGCCTGACCCGTCGACCTCGTACCGGCGCTGGTAGCCGTAGGTGACCCGGCGCGTGCGGCTTGCCGTTCGCGGCGTTCGCGGCAAGCGCGCGCCGGGTGCTCAGTGACTTCTTCTCGCTCTCGTACTCGGCGTCCACGCCGTCCTCCAGCAGCGACCGGCGGTCCCGGGCCACCCTCGGGTCATACAGCCGGCCGTGGGTGTGCACGTAGACCAGCAGCCCGCGGCGGCGGCATAGGTTCAGGAACCCGGCCCAGTCCTCGACCTCGCGTCCACCGCGGTCGCTCTCCCACAGCCACACCAGGTCCAGCCGGCCAGCCTCGACATCGGAGCGCAGCCGCGCCCACTCGTCGCGGGTCTTCTTGCCGAACCGGCTTGCCGACCGGGCGTCGTCGGGGTAGACGTCGGCGACTTCCCAGCCGTGCTCGGCGCAGTCGGCCCGGCCGGTCTGCTCCTGCTCGCCGACACTGGCCGAGACCCGGCCGGTGCGCTCGTCCTTGCTCTTCCGCGGGTAGAGCCCGCACCGCTTGACGGCTGCACGCATGCGCGTACTGTACAGGTTGCGAGTCAGATACGAACGTCTTCTTGTCCCGCACGAACCACGCCGGCTCGCCATGACTCAGCCGCTCCGTCGTCTCCGGCAGCGCGAGACACAGCCGCCGCAGGGCCGGCAGCGGGTCCCTGGGAACCTCCTCCGCCATGCCAGGATCCTCGCAGAGTGCCGTCCCGGCATGCACCGCCGGCGTGGCTCTCTGTGCCAAGCCGTCCGGCCTCGCCGACCGCCCGGACACCGCTCGACCATGGCCATCCTCCGTCCTCGCCGCCCCCGAGTCGCGGCCCCGCCGCTGTCGCCGTGCGCGGCCTCGATGGCCGGCTGTGCCTTCGCCGGCGGGTCCGGGTGGGTTTGTGGCCCGGCCGCTGTCGTCGTGCGCGGCCTCGATGGCCGGCTGTGCCTTCGCCGGCGGGTCCGGGTGGGTTTGTGGCCCGGCCGCTCTTGCTGTGCCCGCCTCGACGAGCCGATCTTGCTCCTTCGCCGGCCGGGCCGCGTGGGCTCCGGTCCGGCGGCGCCGTCGCTGTGTGCCGCGTTGATGGCCGTGCTTCTCTCCCGACAGGTCTGGGTGGGCTGGCGCCCGGCCGGTGTGGCTGTCCGCGGTATCGATGGCGGCCGTTCTTCTTCGCCGGCCCGTCCGCGCGGGCTCCGTCAGCGGCCACCCCGTGGGCGAGCTCGATGGTCCGCCAATCCTTGGCCACCGCTCCGCGTCTGGCCCGTCCGTGCCTGCCCACCGCCGTGTGCGAGCCGACGATTCGCCGTCCTCCCTCGCCGACCGCCTTGCGCGGCACGCATCCCGGTGGGCGGAGGCCAGCCGCCCTGGACCATTGCCGCCAGGGGCAGGCAACTCCATCACCGCCGCTCATTGCCCTACGCCGGCGCAAGCTCGTCTCCGTCTCAGTCGCCCGGGTCGGACAGTCACCGCCGTAGTCGAACACTGCTGCTGATCGTGGTCGGAGTGCCGGCAGCTTGCCCCATGAGGTTGACCCATCCGGAGTGATTTAATCGTAAATAGTTCTTTCATGATGATTTTGTTGGTACTCTTCCCTGGTGGCACTTCCCGGTGATCCCGAGGCGCTCGACCGGCTGGCCGGTCGGATCGGGCAGCACGCTGATCACATCCGGATTCGTGCGGCCAGGCTGAGGTCACGGTCGGCGAGCGTGCGGTGGCGGTCGACCGGGGCCGACGAGTTCCGCGCTGAGATCGAGCGTGACGCGGCCGCGCTCGACTTCGGCGCGTACGAGTTGGACCGGGCCGCGACGGTGCTACGGGCACACGCCAGCACGGTGCGGGAGCGATGGGCGTTCGTGCGGGCCGCCGCCGTCCGGGCCGAGCATGACCTGCTTCATCCGGGCGATCTCGTGCAGAACGCACACGCGACGTTCGACCGGCTGACGCCATGGTGAGGCCCGGACGGGATCTGCGCCCGGTCGACGTGATCCCAGTGCCTCCAACGGCGGTGGCGCGGCGTCGGATGCCGCTGTTCGCAGGCCGGTTCGTGCTCGGTTGGCTGCCTTCAGCGCCGAGTGGAGCGAGCCGATGACCGCGGCCGCGATGATCGCGCCGCGCCGGGTGCTGCTCACCGCTGACGAGCTGGATCTGCTCCGGCGGCTGGCCGGGGACCTGCGGCTGGCCGGGGACCTGCGGCTGCCGATCGACTTTCGGATGGAGCCGCCCCGGCCCACGCCGCCGGGCGGGTGGAGCTTCGCCGGAATGGTGGGCTCGCTGCGAGAGCGCGGTCTGCTGCAGTCGGGTCCGGCTGGGTCGAGTGATCCCGAGGGAATGACCATCCATCCCTCGGTGCGAGCGAATCTGGCCGTGCTCGCGGCAGCGGAGGCACTGGTCGAGACTCGGCTACAGGTGGGCGCGGAGGGTGCCACCACCCAGGTTGTCCGAGCGGCCCACGCGGTGGCCGGCGAGCTCGGCGGCTCCCTCGTTCGCCTGGGTGAGGCCGCCGCGGTGGAGCTGTCCATCTTCCCGGCCGCCGGGCTGGGCGCCGAGCTGTCTCGGATAGTGCCGCGGGTCGGCGGCCGGGATCCTTCCGCCCGGCGGCCGACCGGGATAGTCCCGCTGGCCGCGTTGACCCAGCTCGAGCCGGCCGAGCGGGCTGGTCCGCACATGGTCGAGCAGGTGGTCGCGGACCTGCGGCTCGGTGCGGGCGAGCTGTCCCGGGCGCGAGCCCTGCTGGCGCGAGCGTGCGGCGTGCTGCAGGCCACCGTCCTGGTGCGGCCGAGGATGGCGGGAGCGCCGGTGGCGTTCGGCCGGGTGCTGTGGCTCGCGACTGCCGACGGCTGGCTGGGTTTGGCGCCGGAGCCCGGGCCGCGGGGTGATGTGTCGGTGCGGCTGCAGCCGGTCGAGCCGGAGGATCTCGGCGCCTGGCTGGCTCCGCTGGTGGGGCAGGCGATCCTGTGACCACGCCCGGCGGTGGCATCGCCCCGATCACCCCGACGTCGGTGACCGGAGGAGCGGCCGGCACCGCCGCCCACTACGACGACATGGAGGTCGCCGCCGGCCTGATCCGCGGCGTCGGTGCGGACGTCCTAGGCGTCGTAGCTGCCAGTCACGCAATCCTGGTCGATGCCGACATCGTCGCGTCGGCGTCGCTCGACCCTGCCGGCGCGGTGCGGTTCGAGACCGCACTGGGGCGCGCGTTGGACGGCGAGGGCGGGCTCAGCCGGATCGGGATGAGGATCGGTGCCACCGCGGCACGGCTGCAGGCGGCCGTCGTCACCTACCGGACCGTGGACGGCGCCGAGGCCCGGCTGCTGGACGCGGCCGAGTTCGTCGGCGGCCCGACATTGATACTCGACACGCTGCTGCTGGCCGGCGGGGACGTCGCAGGGCGGATGCTGCACGGCGACAGCTTCGGCACAGCGGCGCAGCGGGTGATCACAGACCACCCCGGACTGGTCGATACGTTGGCCGGTGGCGCTCCCGGGACCTTGAGCGCGCTGATTTCGCTCAGTCCGCTCACCGCGCTGGCGTTCGCGCTCGGGCCGGGCCTGCCGACTACCGTGCCGCAGGCAGCGGCGCTGATCGGCAGCCTCTACCCGGACGGCTCGTCCAAGGTCACCGACCTCGACGCGGACGATTCCATCACCGGGCGCAAGCCGCCGCGCAACATCACCGATCTCCTCGTCGACCTGGACCGGCGCAGCGCGGGCGACAAAGGCGAGATCGACGTACGCATGGTGGAGAAGCAGCTGCCCGGCGGCGCCGTGCAGCGGGCGTACATTGTGGACATACCAGGGACGAAGGTCTGGAACCTTCCGGGTTCGAGCCCGGACGTCAACGACACCGGCACCAACATGCGGGCGATCGGGAACGAGACGACCAGCTACGAGCGGGGCATCGGCGAGGCGCTAGCTCGGGCCGGAGCCAGGCCCGGCGACGCGGTGATGCTGGTCGGGCACAGTCAGGGCGGGATCGTGGCGGCGGACGCCGCGCGCGACTTCACCCGGTCTGGACGGTACAAGGTGACGCATGTGGTCACCGCGGGCTCGCCGGTCGCGCAGGTCGACGTGCCGCCATCGGTGCAGGTGCTGTCGATCGAGAACGAGCACGACATCATCCCGCACCTGGACGCCAGGGCGAACCCAGACACCGCCAACTGGATCACGGTCACCGTCGATCGACAGAACGGGACGGTTGGCGACAACCACTCGCTGGGCAGGGTGTACCTGCCGGCCGCCGCCGGCCTGGACCAGAGCAACGACCCGTCGATCCGCACCTATGTGGACAGTGCGGACGCGTTCCTCGGCGGTGACGCGGTGACAACCCAGAAGTACCGGGTCGAGCGGACGCCGTGAGAGGCCGTCGCGTCCCCCCACCAGCCGCTGCCGTTGGCAGGCCTGTGCCGAGAAGCGCCGAACAGGCGGTGGCCGCCCTGGTGGTGCTGATGGTCACCCTGGCGGCCTGCGCCGGCGGGTCAGACCGACCCGCGTCGCCGGAGGGTGGCGACAGCTCGCTGGCGACAGCCGGCGATGCGTCGAACCGCACGGAGCTCGCCGCGGTGAAACGCCGACTGGCCGCGCTGCCGGCGGTGATCCGGGTGGACGGCGGCTACAGCCACGACCCGTCCAACGCGGGTGGCGACGTCGTGCTGGCGATCACCGTCCGGCCAGGCGCGGACCTGACCGCGGTAGCCGACGACGCTGTGCGTCACGTCTGGCTCAGCCGCCTCACCCCGGTCGCGTCGATGACCGCCGCCGTCGGCCCGGACGACGACCCGAGCGCCACCGTCTACCGGCACGCCGACTTCGACGACAGCCGGGCCAGCCTGGCCGCCCGTTATGGCTCGCGTCCGGTCGCCCGCTGACCCGTCGTTAGCTGGAGGTTCGCTACCGGATCGGCCTCCCCACGCGCCACCAACTCGCTGTGACATCTCTCCTACAGGGCGGAACCGCACGCTTACGCGGTCGGCTGGCCGGTTCGATGGTGCCGAATCGGGGGTACCGGTGTCCCGACCCCGACCGACCTGGAGGAGGCGTGCTCGCAGCCTTACTGCTGGCCGGCATCGTTGCCGCGCCGGTGAGCTCGGCCGCCCTGTTCCTTCCGGTCACCCGGCGGCGGAAAGTGGCCGGAGCCTGGCCGGCCACCCGCCGCTTCGTGCTCGCCCTGATCGGCACGGCACTGGTGGCTGCCGTCATCGCCGGCGTGCTAAGCGTGCTCGCCGTTGCCAGGCCGTATGTAGTCGCTGGCACGGCCGGCATCGTCGTGATGAGCGTGCTGTGGCTGCCCGCGACCCGGCGATGGAACGCCCGCGGGCACCTGTGCTGGACGGCGACCGTCTATCTCTTCATCGTCTACCTGGTCTTCATCCTGAACTGGACTTTCGTCAGCAGGCTCGGCATCGCCTCAACCATCGGCGGGGTGGTGCTGTGGTTGTTCGAGTTGGCGGCGGCGATACTCGCCTGCGCCTACCTCTGGGAGCTCTGCGATGCTCTCGGTACCGAGCAGTGGCGACGGCGGGTCACTCGGTCCACGCCGAGGGCCCAATCGCCCGGTGGTCTGCCGTTCGTCAGCCTGCACGTCCCGGCGCACAACGAGCCACCCGACATGGTCATCCAGACGTTGACCTCGCTGCTGCGTCTGGACTATCCGAACTACGAGATCGTCGCCATCGACGACAATACCGACGACGAGCAGACGTGGCGGCCCGTGGCGGACTGGTGCGCCTCGCACGGCGTGAAGTTCGTGCATCTGCAGGAGTGGCCGGGCTACAAGTCGGGGGCGCTGAACTATGCGCTACGGGAGTGCACCGACCCTCGCGCTGAGCTGGTCGGCGTTGTCGACTCCGACTATCAGCTCGACCCACAGTTCCTGCGCCGCTGCGCGCCGCTGTTCGCCGACGAACGGGTCGGGTTCATCCAGGCGCCGCAGGACTATCGCGACTGGCAGCACGCTCCGTACTACCGACGGCTGTACTACTCCTACAAGTACTTCTTCGTGATCTCGCAGCCGTCACGCAACGAACGCAATGGCGCGATCTTCGCCGGCACGATGGGGCTCATCCGCCGCCGTGCCCTCGAGGCGGTCGGCGGCTGGGACGAGTGGTGCATCACCGAGGACGCAGAGCTCTCGCTGCGTCTGCTCGCGGCCGGCTGGTCCGGCCTACACGTGGACGACTCGTTCGGCCGGGGCGTCATGCCGCTGACCTTCGAGGCGCTCAAGAGCCAGCGCTACCGCTGGTGTTTCGGCGGCATCCAGATCCTTCGGATGCACTGGCGTCTGCTGATGCCCGGACGACCGACGCGGAAGAACCGACTCACGCTGGGTCAGCGCTGGGCCTACCTCTCCGGAGGAGTCCAGTGGTACGGCGACCTCCTGGGTCTCGCGTTCTTCGTGTTCCTGCTGGTTGGCGCGATCAATCTGGCCACCGGCGGCGGCCAGCTCTTCCGCAAGCTCACCGGCTTCCTGGTCGGCATCGTCCCAGTACTGGTGGCCCTGGGCCTGCTGCGGGCTGTCGCGCTGCTCCGACGAGGGACCGGAGCGTCCTGGCGCGATGCGATAGGAGCCTTCTTCATCTGGCAGTCCACCTCGCTGGTCGTCGCTCGCGCCTCGGTGCAAGGGTTGTTCAGACGCGAGGCGGCGTTCCTGCGCACCCCCAAGACAAGCGAGCGCCAGAGCTGGTGGATGGCGATCCGCGCGAACCTGGCGGAGACCGGCCTTGCGGTGCTAGGCATGCTCGCCATCGTGGCGGCCCTCGTCCACCTGAACGGATATGCCAGCCCGCTGTTGGCTGGACTGCTGGTCGCGCCGGCGCTTGGCTTCGCCGCCGCCCCCTACAACAGCCTCGCCGCCCAGCGCTCTGCGCTCCCACCGGACCTGCGCAGCCGGCGGGCCACCGAATGGCAGCGCGACCGCCGCGCGCTTGTGCGCGGTGCGGCGGCCGGCGCGGTGGTCGGCACGCTGGTCGGGCTCGGCATCGTTGCGGCCCTCCTTGTCGCGCCGAGTCCGAGCCCGGTCGAGCCGCCACAGGTGCTCGGCCCGGCTCAGCGGAAGCCGCCCGCGTCCGAGTCGCCACGACCCAGTCCGGGTGGGTCGAACACACCGACGACCAGCCCGACGGGGACCTCGACGACCTCCCCGCCGTCGGCGCCGCCGAGCACGCCGCCCCCGACGACCTCCACTCCTTCCACCACAGCGCCGCAGTCGACCACCACACTGCCCGCTCCGCCGGCGGGCACACTGCCCGCTCCGCCAGCGGGCTCGCCCACCTCGTAGCCGCACCTCCGCCCGGCAGACGAACCCGGTCGGAGGCGGCCCAGCAGGCGCCTGCCACCCCCCTGGCGGTTCTCGACGACGCTGCTGCAGGCCCCCCGGCGGGTCCCGGCCACCCGGCTGCGTGCCGCCGGGTCCGTCTCATGTGGACGGGCTGGCTCAGTCTTCGGGTGCTGCCGCCAGGTGTATCTCGAACCAGTCGCCGGCCAGCCGGGCTACCTCCTCGAGCGTGCCCGGCTCCTCGAAGAGATGGCTGGCGCCGGTCACTACGGCCACCTCGTGCGGCGCGGTCATCCGGTCGGCGGCCGCATGGTTCAGCTGAAGAACGGCGCGGTCCAGGCCGCCGACGAGCAGCAGGGTCGGCGCCTGCACTGCTCCGAGGGCGGCGCCGGCCAGGTCCGGGCGACCACCCCGGGAGACGACAGCGTCCACCTCCTCTGGCCGGCGCGCCGCAACGGTCAGCGCGGCCGCGGCGCCAGTGCTTGCGCCGAAGAGCCCGATCGACAGCGAGCGGGTGGTGGGTATCTGCCGCACGGTGTCCACGGCGCTGGTGAGCCGGCCGGCGAGCAACGGCACGTCGAAGCGAAGCGTCCTGCTGTCCGCGTCGAGGTCGGACTCCTCCGCGGTCAGTAGGTCGAACAGGAGGGTAGCAAAGCCGCGCGCGTGCAGGGCCTGAGCGACCCAGACGTTGCGCGGGCTGTGTCGGCTGCTGCCGCTGCCATGCGCGAACACCACGCAGCCGCGCGGCGCAGGCGGCGTACGGACTGTGCCAGGAAGCTGAACTTGACCAGCTTCGACGACTACCTCCATCGGACCCCCAACGCGCAGTCGACCCATGCGTGCCACGCTGCGCCGCCCGGTCCGCAGGCTGAGCCGGTCGGCCTGCCGGGTGGCGGCGACCGCGAGGCGCAACACCGACAGGGCCGCGCCCGATCCAGGACGCCGGTGGGAGCCTCCGCAACATGGCCATGACCGTGGTGTACCGCGCGATCGGTGCCGACGCAAACGACTGTCCACAGGTGAAGCGGTTATCCACAGATTTGCTTCGGCACCCCACCGCGCCTTGGCCAGATGCCACCGTCGTAGGCATGTCCAACCCACGCACCCCGGCGCAAGGCCGCCACCTCGACAGCCCGACCCGGCCGGAGGGCGACCTCCCCGAGGCGCTTGCCCATCGGATGCGCGAGCTGTCTGAGGCGGCCCATGCGTTCGCCTCCGACCACAGCTGGCTCGCCGCGTCCAGACGAGATCGCCTGCTGCGCGATCTTCGTGACGATGCGATCTGCGAGCACGCACGGCTGCTGGCCGCGGCCGAGGGCGAGCAACTGTGGCGCGAGCTGCTCAGTCGATCCAGACCGCCGGACGACGTCGGTCCGGCGTTGTTGCTCGCCGTCTCGCTCGATGCCCGCTGCGCTGCGGACGAGGCATGGGAGGTGCTCGACGGGGTGCTCCGGCCGGGCGAATACCGGCGGTGGGCGCTCGAGCTCGGCGTCGACCTCGCGCAGGACGGCGGCCGGCCCGAGCGAGCGTGGGACCTGCTGGGTCTGCTCGGCGTCGACCGTCGGATCGCCCGCTACAGCACGCTCCAGTGCGTCGTGTTCTGCGCTCCGGCCGGCGGGTGCGGCGCCGCGCGGTTGGCCGGCGTGGTGCGGGCGAGGTGGTTGTGGCAGCGGGCCCGTCAGTGGGTCGGGTCCGCCTGGTCGGAGTGGGAGCTGGGCGAGGATGACCGGGAGCTGATCCTCGCCGAGGGCGGCCCGCTGGCGGATCTGGTTCGTGAGCATGGCTCGTTACGCGGCATCGGCCCGATGAGTCAGGGCCTCTTCGGTTACCTCCGCTGCCGCTGGCGCTTGCTCCCCCAGGAGGAGCGCGAGCTCGTGTTGCGCTGGTTGCGCACGAGATGGCAGCGGTACTCGGTCATCGACACCAGCGAGTACGAGCTCGTGCTCGCCGACGCATACGGCCGGCGTCACCGAGCCGGGACGGAGGACGTCCAGGCCAACCGCATATGGCATCCCTCTGACATGGTCAGCGGGTGGCTGCTGCCGACGCAGGCCCCCGAGCAGCGGCTCCTCGTGCTCAACACCGCCCCGGCCGCTTGGCTCTCCTAGGGTCGCGTCCCCGGGCCACCCGCCCTTACCGCGAATCTGTCGTACCTCATCCTTAAGGTGCTGTCGTGTACGTCGCCGCCGACGGTGGGCTGGTGGTCAGCCCCACCGACCTGACGAACTTTCTGGCCTGCCGGCATCTCACCCGGCTGGATCTCGCCGTGGCACTCGGAGATCTTCAGGCGCCCGTCGAGGACGACGAGGCGCTGGCAGTGCTGCGAGCGCGAGGGGAGATGCACGAGCGCGAGTATGTGGACAGCTTGTCCGCGGCCGGCCGTTCCATCGTCCGGATCGATGCCGGCGACCTTCGTCGGGGCGAGCAGGACACGGTGGCAGCGATGCGACGCGGTGCCGACGTCATCTACCAGGCCACCTTCTTCGACGGCGTCTGGCGCGGTCACGCCGACTTCCTGGAGAAGAGGGCAGACCGGCCGAGTGCCCTGGGCGACTGGTCGTACGACATCGCCGACACAAAGCTCGCCGGGCGGATCAAGGTCGCCGCATTGCTGCAGATGGCGACGTACGCGGAGAGGCTCGCCGTCCTGCAAGGACGCCCACCGGAGCTGCTGACCGTCATCACCGGCGACGGGGTGCGTCGGCCCTATCGCCTGGCCGACTGCGCCGCCTACGCCCGCAAGGTCCGCCGCGACCTGCTCGCGGCGCTCGTCGAAACCCTGCCGTCGTATCCGGAGCGGGTTCGGCATTGCCCGCAGTGCCGGTGGGATGCGAGGTGCACCGCCCGACGCCAGGCCGATGACCACGTCTCGCTGGTCGCCGGGATACGACGGGACCAGGCTCACGCGATGGTGGAGACCGGCATCGCAACGCTCGCCGCGCTGGCCGTGGCCGACTCCCGGGCGCTGCCGACGACGATCGGCCCCTCGTCCCGCGAGCGGCTGGTCCATCAGGCTCGCCTGCAGGCCACGCAGCGGGCCAGCGGCGTCGCCACCTACGAGTTGCTTCCGGTCCAGCCACGATGCGGTCTGGCGCGGCTGCCCGAGCCAAGCCGCGGCGACCTCTTCCTCGATCTCGAGGGCGACCCCTACGTCGGGGACGGCGGGCTCGAGTATCTGTTCGGTCTTTGCGACTCGACCGGCCAGTTCTTTTCCTACTGGGCGAGGACGCCCGCCGCGGAGAAGGCCACGTTCGAGCGGCTGATCGACCATCTGATGCGGTCGTGGTCCGACGATCCCACGATGCACATCTATCACTACGCCGCGTACGAGACGCTTGCCCTGCGGCGGCTGTCTGCCCGGCACAACACGAGGGTCGACGAGGTCGACCGGCTCCTCCGGGCGAACCGGCTGGTAGACCTCTACGCGGTGGTCCGGCAGGCGCTGCGGGCCGGCACCGACTCCTACTCGATCAAGAGGCTGGAGGCGTTCTATGACCCGGACGCCCGGCGGGGGTCGGAGGTGGCTGATGCCGCCTCGAGCATCGTCGCTTTCGAGCGGTGGCTCAGCACCGGCGACGATCACGAGCTGCTCGCCATCGAGAAGTACAACGAGATCGACTGCCGGTCCACGCTGCTCCTCCGCGACTGGCTGGAGGAACGCCGAGGAGAGCTCGCCGCGAGCGGCGGTCCGGTCGAACGTCCGGTCGACGGAGACGGCCGCCCGTCGGAGCGGGTGGTGGTCGCGGCCCGTACGACCGCACGGCTGCATGACGAGCTCACCCGCGAGCTGCCGAGGGACCGCGATGCGGACGACGAGCTGCAGCACGCCACCAGGCTGCTTGCGGATCTGCTGGACTGGCATCGGCGCGAGGCTCGGCCGGAGTGGTGGGAATACTTCCGCCGACAGGAGCTGACGGACGAGCACCTGGTCGACGATCCCGCGGCCGTCGGACAGCTCGGCCCGGCCCGGCGGGTCCGGACCGACCCGACTGCGGCGGTGTGGCGGATGGACTTCCCGCCGCAGGACACCAAGCTGCGGGTGGGGGAGTCGAGGTATCTCGACCCGCGCACCGAGCGGCCGCAGGGGACCGTCGTCGCCATCGACGCAGAACGCGGCTGGCTGGACCTGCGCCGCACGTCCGGCCAGCCCGAGCCGAGCTGCACGTCGCTGGTGCCGGCCGGCCCGCTCGACGACGCCGTGCTGAGGGACGCACTGCGGCGCCTCGCCGAGTGGACCCGGGACCACGGCATCGACTCTCCACTCCCGGCCCACCGCTCCGCTCGCGACCTCTTGCTGCGGCGACCGCCACGCGCTGCCCCGCCCGGCTTGCTCGCTCGCCCCGAGGAGCGGCCGGCAGACGCCGTCGTTCGACTGGCTACGGATTTGGCCGGCGGAGTGCTCGCCGTGCAGGGCCCGCCCGGCTCAGGGAAGACCGTCACGGCGGCCGTCGCAGTCGTTCGCCTGCTGACCGCCGGCCGCCGCGTCGGGCTGTGCGCCTTCAGCCACAAGGCGATTGCGAACCTGCTGGACTCGGTGATGGCTGCAGCCGCGCAGGCCGGCGTCCCGATCCGCGCGGTGCAGAAGGCAGACGGGGAGGACCGCTGCCGGTCGCCAGAAGTGCGGCACGTGCGCAGCAGCAGGGATGTCGTCGCCGCCGTGACGGCGGGCGACGTGGATCTGGTGGCCGGTACCTGCTGGCTGTTCGCCCGCGAGGACATGGCGGGCGCGCTCGACACGCTCGTCGTGGACGAGGCCGGCCAGCTTTCGCTCGCGAACGTCCTCGCGGTCGCCGGCTGCGCGCGCGACCTCCTGCTCTTCGGCGACCCTCAGCAGCTCGCCCAACCCGCCAAGGGCGACCATCCCCCTGGCGCGGCCGCGTCCGCGCTGGAACACGTGCTCGCTGGCGCGCCGACGCTTTCTCCCGATCTGGGGGTGTTCCTCGACCGGAGCTGGCGGATGCACCCAGCGGTGTGCCGGTTCGTCTCCGAGGTTGGGTACGAGGACCGGCTGCGTTCGCACGAGTCGTGCCAGCTGCAGCGCGTCGACGCTCCCGGTCCGCTCAGGGGTGCGGGGATTCGGTGGGTGCCGGTGGACCACGTCGACAACCGGGCGGTGTCGGCCGAGGAGGCCGACGTCGTCGCGGCGCTCCTGGACAAGCTCTTGCGCGGGAGCTGGACCGACGCGCGGGGCGAGCAGCGTCGGCTCGGTCTCGCGGACGTCCTCGTCATGGCGCCCTACAACGCCCATGTCGGCAGGCTTCGAGCGCGCCTTCCGGCCGGCACGCGGGTCGGCACAGTCGACCGCTTTCAGGGCCAGGAGGCCGCCGTCGTGCTGTACTCGATGGCCACCTCGACGGCGGACAACGCGCCACGAGGTGTCGAGTTCCTCTACAGCCTCAACCGGCTGAACGTGGCGGTGTCCAGGGCCCGAGCGCTGGTCGCGGTTGTGGCGAGCCCGCGTCTGCTGGACGCCGCGGTCCGCCGACCCACCGAGCTCAGAATGGTCAACGCTCTTTGCCGGCTGGCCGAGACCGCCGAGCATGTGGTCGCTCCGGCGGAGCGGCCCACCGGCGGCGGTGGCAGCGCCGGCTGAGTTGCCGCCGGGACGCGGCGGCCGGGAAGACCGCAGCGCCGTCGACGGCCGCCCTGGTGCCGGCCGACGTGACGGTCGGCAGCTGGGACCGGTCTGCCTGCTGCTGTCCGTACAGTCCGATGAGGACGGTCGACTGCCCGATGGGTCGATGCACACTGCGGGCCTCCTGTCAAACCTCTGTCCACAGGCGAGAGTCCTATCCACAACCTCGGCACGACCCCTGTCGTGGCGACGCAACAATCGAGATCGTCATCTCATGACCCCCCACGCCGCCACATCGTGCGAGCCCGACGAGGTGCCGTTGCTGCGTCTGCGCAGCCTGGCCGACCTCATCGAGGCGATTCCATACCTGCTCGGGTTCCACCCGACGGCGAGCCTGGTCGTCGTCATGTTGCACGGTGCGGATCCGCGGGTGGGGGCGACGCTGCGATACGACCTTCCGGACGAGAGTGCGGCTGGAGCCGCGGTCGCGATTGCGCAGCACGTTGCGGTGCACGCCTCGCTGCATGTCGCCGAGCGGGCGGTCCTCGTGGTGTTCGGCGACCAGTCGCAGGTGGCTGACGGGCTCCCGGGATGGCCGCTGGTCAACCAGGTCCGGATTGCGCTGACCCGTTCAGGCGCGTCCGTGGTCGACGCGGCGTATGTGTGCGGCCGCCGCTGGTGGTCCTATCTCTGTCCCGACCCTCAGTGCTGTCCCGCCGGCGGTCGGCCGCTGCCGGCACGTGGCGCCACGCCGTCGCCCATCGCGGCTGCGGCCGCTCGGGCCGGCCTGGTCGCCCTCCCCGACCGGGCGGCCCTGTCGAGGATCCTGGACCCGGTCGGCGGAAGCGCGCGAGAGGCCATGGAGCGCGCCTTGGCGGAAGCGGAAGCCGCGTTCATCCAGGCGGCCGCCGCGGCCGGAGGCATGCCGGGCTGGCGCGCCGCGACCCGCACGAGCCTCCAGGCCGTCCTCGGGCGACCTGTCGATTCTGCCGGCGGATCCGGCCCGGCAGAGCTGACTGAGGCGGACATCGCCGAGTTCCTGGTCGCGCTTTCAGACCTGTCCATCCGGGACTACTGCTGGCTCACCATCGAGAAGGGCGGCGGACCGGACGACACCCTGGCACTGTGGAGCCAGCTGGTCCGTCGTGCGGTCCCGCCCTACGACGCCGCGCCCTTGTTCCTGCTCGGCTGGGCCGCCTGGCGCCACGGCGACGGCATCCTGGCCCGCATGGCGGCCGAGCGGGCCTTGCTGAGCGAGTCCGACTACGGCGCGGCCCGCCTGCTCCTGAACGCCGTGAGGGCAGGCATCGACCCG
>WNFX01008856.1_pt1 | contig 16213 bp, 13 predicted proteins | sample 5400111 | NCBI WGS metagenome assembly WNFX01 (sample SAMN13153363, study PRJNA577476) | soil metagenome | isolation source: 40 cm soil or saprolite under grassland replicate 1 | place: USA:California | collected 2016-06-15 | reverse complement strand
ACGCCACACCTTTGCCGTAGAGATGGATAACCTGCATGCGCCACTCAGTGAGATCTCCGCACGCCTGGGCCACACGGATGAGAAGATTACCAGTCTCTACTTGAAGCAGGCGCGTAGTGCAGAGAACCCGTATACAGGCCGATTGGCAGCCCGATTTGGCATCGGCAAAGAAGCCAGTTCAGGCCAAGACTTGAAAGTGTAGTTGTCACCCGCTGCCGATTCTGCTATACTCTGGCCAGAATGAAGACAATCTATCCCGGCTCTTTCTGGAATGCTGGTAATAAGCGCGAAGACTGAGCAGATTTTGAGGTTTCATGTGAGCAATCGGCGCGAAGAGTGAGCAGCTCAACTATTGCTGTTTAGCGGGATGGCTCTAGAAGCACGTTCACCACTTTCGGCGGTGTAAATTCATGAGCAAAATTTGCTTGAATTGTGAGCTGAAGCGCCTATCCTTCGGCCCAGTTTTTGGGTTGAAAGGAGCGATCCATCCAGGTCAGCCTGAAACCTTAGCCTGCATATAACGGGCAAAAGCGGGTAAATTCGCACGCGAATTTACAGAAACGATCCAGAACGATCTGCCTCTGGCGCGGTTTCTCTCACTATCAAAGGTTGAGCTGCTCACTCTTCGCGCCGATTGCTCACTCTTCGCGCCGAAACCTGCTCAACCTTCACGCTTTTTACCAAATGCATGGGACGGGCTCGGTAGTCGATCATTCGATGAATACAGCAAAGGGCCGCTCTGATACGTTTGCTAGCTGAGGGAGCGGCTCTTTGTCTGCTGTGAACTCGACATGAGTACACTGACCAGTCACCTGACGCTACCACTGACGGGGGCCTGCTCGCATTAACAGCCACAAGCTTTTATGATCACAAACTTCTACCTTGCCTCACTGGTTTCGTGACATTCACAGAAGATCCAGGGGTAGCACTACGCTGGCTGTCACCAGGGGCAGGGTAGCGGTTATAACGGGTATGGGATGTACCGAGTTACAGTGGAGTCGGCACTCGTCCGGCAAAAGAGGTCAGAAATGAGGCCGTTTTCCCGGTTCTTCGGACGCAAAAATGCGCTTGTTCCGTTTCCAGTAAGCAATTCGGCACTTACTCGCTTCTGAATTGACATTCATGCCTGAGTAAAGTAGAGTAGTGCCACTCCCTGTGAAAGAGGAAAAAGCGCTATATGCTACCCATCGATTCAAGAAAAAGCATCAAGGTTTTCATTGGGTATGCCCACACAGATAAGAAGCTGTGCCTAAAACTGGAAGAGCATCTGAGTTCTCTCAAACACTCAGAGAAAATCACTATTTGGTGTGATCAAGAGATACCAGCAGGAGCCAATTGGGAGGATCAGATTAACACTCATCTGAATGAAGCCGATGTGATCTTGCTCTTGGTCAGTAGGAGCTTCATAGCTTCCAAGTATTGTTGGAGCAAGGAAGTACAGATGGCTCTCAAACGGCATGAGGATGGGAACGCACGGGTGATCCCAATCATTCTCAGGCATGTATCTTGGCAGGATACCCCATTAGGAAAACTTCAGGCTCTTCCTGCAGGGGGCAAACCTGTCACCAAATGGAATGACCAAGACGAAGCATTTGAGAACGTGGTTCGAGGTATCCGAAAAGTGGTTGAGGACTTGCAGGTTGAATCGCAAGAGAAAAGAGCAATTAGAGAAGAGATAAGTTTAGATGCAAAGCAGGAAGGATTCACGCAAAAAAGGACTGATGAAGTGTTTAATGCAGGTCTGCTAGTGGCTCGCTACAAAAAACCAAATACAGTAATTACCAATGTAAAGGTTTCCAAAGATAAAATTCAGTATGATGAAGCCTAAAGGGTTAAAGGTTCAATTTTGTCCTTCAAAACGAGATAAAAAGTCTGTGCGTAAGAATGGAACTGGGGTAGTGCCAGCGTAGCGCTACCAGCCACAAGGTAGCAGACATAAAGTGAGTGAGAAGTTATAAACTGTTTTCATTTGTTTTACCAAACTGATCGAGTACCAATTTGCTCATTGGAAATGGAGCAACTACCGTTTTCAACCCCTCAACAGAGTGAGTCATCAGCCATTTGGGCTGTTTTCCCCGGCGAGAGTTTCGCTCTCTCCAAATATGAACTCAATACATCTTTTAACTGTGATAACCGCTACTTTGCCCCTGATGACAGCCAGCGTAGCTCTACCCCATCCAGATGCTTTTTGCCTCTTCCCTGTTTATCCGTACAGGTACTACGCTCGCTTGCATAGGGGATACAGTGGGACGGATGCCGCTGCCTCCATATTTTAAAAGCAGATACCCCCCCATAGAGTGGTACAGCGTTGTGTGGCAAGGAAAAACATCGCCGCGACGAATGCCAGGGCAGCGGGATCAGCACCAGCAGGTCTTCCCCTGGTCCGCTCGCGCCTGGTTGTGGCTCTCTCACCCCGATGTGACGGGGCATCCTCGTAAGCTGAGCCGTAGACCCCTTTAGTCAATTTGTCACGCCGCCTACGATGGGCACTGGCGCGATTGTGCTCTTGTGCCCTTTTCCTGCCGCTTTCCTGCCTTTCGGGTGCCGTTTTCCTGCCAGTCCTTACGTTCTGCGGAATGGCTTGAGGCCAAATCGGTTGAGCTTCAACAAGCTGAGCAGTGTACCCCCTTTAGTAAATTTGTCATACCGCCTGTGGTGCGCGCTGGTACGATGGTGCTCCCATGCCTTTCTCATGCCACTCACATGCCATTCTCTTGCCTTTTGGGTGCCGCTTTCCTGCCAGTCCTCAAGTTCTGCGGTTATGATCATAAACTTGTAGCTGGCCCAGGCCCCCTGATGGTTGAGCAATCAACCGTGAAAAAAACGCGGGGAAACCTGGGAAAAACGCGGAAAAAGATGGCATGGATGGGCTTACCGATCGAGATGATCCAGATCGAGATTGCCCACCTCTTGAAAGGCATGCCTCTGTCCTGTGGCCTCTAGAGCCAATCGAGAGCGACGAACACGACTGCTTCTCTTCGTTTTACGCACACATCCCACTCATCTGCATGCCTGCAACCGTCAACTGACGCGTCCGTAGATGTGGTAAAGACGGTAACACTGACGAGAGTAGCATGAGACGGGAGGCAGATGATGACCCCAACGCACCAGCGCATCCTCGACGATCTGTTAACCAGAACACACCAGCGAACGGTGGAGCTGGCGACGGCGACCAACTTCCCACAGGGGAAGCGTCCAGAAGAACAGACCATCGAACGATTACGAGAGAGCCCGCTCGGTCAGCACCTGGGGGCCATTTTCAACTACGCGGAAGGCTATGACTATCCCTACGAGGGAGACGTGCGTACATCAGCAGGCATCATCACCCGGTATCTCTTCGGTGACACTCTCTCCACGCAGCGATACCGCCTTCCCTCAAAGTTTCACCGCACGCCTTTGGGCAAAGAGGTACACGCCGCCCTCGCCCGCTTTTTCACCGAGCAGCGACCAGGGCAATTGATGAGCATGCAACAAATGCGCGAGCATTTCGGCGTCAAACGACAGACGGTTCATCAGTGGATCGAGGATGGGTTGGTCTTCGCCGTCTACATCGACAACCAGACGCACTTCTACCGCAAGGATGTCGAGCGCCTGGCCACACGACGCACACGGCAATCGGCAACCAATGCTCTCACGAAGAGTGCAACGAAATAGAGGTGTACCCGCATCACTCACCTTGTGCGCGTTGGCTCTACAGGCCAGTGGGCACCGTATCACTCTTTGAGAACTGGGCAACTCCAATCTTGATAGGACCGGACAATGACCTGCAAACCTGCAGCGTCGGGGATGCGTCAACTGACGAGACAGTTGACTCTGCACAGATCAAACACAACCATCCGCACCAGCACATCTGGCAGGATCGTTGGCAATGGTCGAGCTAGTGGAGCATACCTGGCAGAACGGCTGGCAGTGTTACGAAAGTCGTGGAACAGCAACGAAGCAGTGTCACGAAAAGAGCAAACACAGCCTGCGGAAAAAGACGGGAAGGTGTCAGCTTACAGGGGTACAGGGTGTCAGGTGACAGGCTCCCCGCCTGCACCATTTCCATGCTGGCAACACGTTCACCGTCAGTTGACGCGTCATTTGGTGCATCATTGACGTAGCAACTCACGCTGGTTTCCTTCCAGGCAGATACAGCCACGGGCTATGAGAAGTCTGCCCCCTATACCTGATTGGCTGTAAATTTGATAATTAAATGGGCGATTGTTAAAAATCTTGATAATTAAATGGGTGAGCAAGCAGCCAATACGAAACAGCCAGCAGAGCCGAAAGGGAGAACTCACGGTAACGCTCAAAAGTTTTCCTACACACTCATGCTCTTTTTGCCGCCCACGTAATTGTACAGATTCCTCCCATAGAGTTCCAAAGACATCATGCGCCGCAGGCGCACCACTCAGTATGAACCCGAGGGGGATATAGCAGCGTTCATTTTCTCTCCGGGAGTTTCAGATGAAATTTACACCCCAACGTCTCACGGATGGCACGAGGGTAGGAATCATGCCCATCGGTCGTCACTCGCTCGGGTGTATGACCAACAACATCGACAGCTTGCTGAAAGAAACGCTTCGCCGCCTCCATGTCTCGCTTCTCGCTCAGCATCGAGTCGACCAGATTGCCATCCCGATCGATGGCCCGATAGAGGTAGCACCAGTTCCCATGGACTTTCACGGGCCTAACACCGGGATACATGTAAAAATAGGACAGAGGGGAAAGGAGCAATATATGTTTAAAGGGCACTTGCATATAACCAGAGATGCTAATTTGTTCCAAATTCTTTCACCTATGGCCTATGCTTTCTCTTTCTCGAAGAAGGTGTACGGGATATTTGCTGTCTTTCTTGCTTTCTCTCATGTCTTATCTTTATCAATTCTATGATCACGGGTACATTGAATGCCGAACCAAGCAGAACCCCAAGCAGAGCCCCAAGATCGACTTGTCCTAATAAAAAGAACGAAGGAGGTGGAGGAGGTGGAATATCAACAACATCAAGAGAGAGGGACTGATGTGCAAGAGGTCGCTCTTTCGGTGTCCCTCCGCTACTGGGAGTCCACACACCAGTAATGGTTACTTCCAAGCTCTGTTTCCCGATATACTTTGGAGTCGCTGTCCAAACAAAGGTAACAGAACCATTTTGATCAAGGGATTGCTCTAGTTGCTCTTTTGGGTCAACATCAAAAGCGCTTGCGCTGAGTCGTGCTTTCGCAGAAACAGCATATCCTGGACCAAAGGCGTCCGCAATTGAGACACCGGGCGTTCCAACAGGTGTCGGTCTTATCGTGGTTTGTGTCTCATTCTGGTTTCCTTCAGGTGCTTGAAATAAGGGATGTATGGAAGTTGTAAATTGGCTTGAGTGCTCTTTAATAACGGAAAAGGGTACTGATGTAGTAATAGATAGATTGGCTATTTTTGTGTTTTGCATATTATCTAGCGGTGTTGTTTGAGGGTGGCGTTGGAATAGCATTATCGTAAACAAAAGAGACATTATTATTATTATTATTAAACCGAGAGAAATGGTAAAAAGTGCATAAATTCGGGAAATAAGTGGCTTCCTTGTCCGCAGGAGAAGAGCCGAGATACCAGCGGAAAGGAGGCCAATGAGAATAAGCCAGACAAAGAACAACATGATGGACTCTGAGTACATTTTATCCCTTCTCCCATAGCCCCTTGGTTGCTAAGGACAATTATAGTGAAAATAAGTATATCAATACAGACGGTCTGTAAGTGTATTTTTGACGGTAGGATATAACGTGCCGTATCAGGGTGTTGGGCAAAGCCGCTAAGTACACAACCAAGGAAAAAAGGATTGGAATTCAGATGGCGCGACAGACTGTTCGTTGCCGTCTACAAGACGGGTGAGGCAATTCTTGCTATTGATCTTCTTTTACTTGGTTGCGTACTAAGGTTCTCAAGATCGAGGCTTTTCCATGTCTGCTAGGCCCTGCGTTAAGATAGCGGGGTTGTAGCCGCAAAGTAACTCGACCGATAAGGCGTATTTAAGGAGCAGTTGAATTGGGCATAACGGAACGATACCTGCATAAGAAGCACAAACACAACAACTGTGCCGCACTTATCTACTCTGCGGCTATTAGCCCTCTTCCTTAACGCTGAGCCTACTTCCGCGATAGCGATCCAGTTCATGCCCGATTGGCCAGGCGAAACATCGGAGTTGCGAACCCACGCAGTAAAACCCATATGGCTGACCTCACCAACTACCACTACAGGGACGGCTTGATGGTCAGTGACATCGGCCTCATGATCGCTAGCGCTCACGACGACCCGAATTCTACCTTCGGCACCAGCTGGCATCCACGGCTGGAATGGCACCTGGAATGTTTGCCAGTCTCCTGTTATCCCGGAAGACGCGAAAGCGATAGCTGGACATACTCCAGCTCGTACTGTAATCAGATCGACCATACTTGCCATATCATCAGGGTTTCAGCCATTTCAAACGAGGACGCATCAAGAATGAGGGACTTCTCTTGAGAGATGCTTGTCCGCAGATACCCACTTTCACTTTTGATGCATCTTCTTTCAAAATGGCTGAAACCCTGATCCTGTTCGCTACCCGCTACACACGTCATTTGGACAAAAATGGATTTCTCCGTTTCAAAAATTGGAAGCTTTACGGGGAGCGAGGTCTGGCGAAGGCTCCCGTTACCGTGTGGGTGTATGAAGGCTCGCTCAAGGTCGAGCATCAGGCCGTGACCCTCTCCCAGTATACGGTCGAACTCCAGGATGATCGCAAGCGTCTGCAAGAGGTCAGCAATCCTCGCCTGGTGGAGACGCCATTCCGCTCACCTCAGTTGATGTTGTTCGATCTGGGACCTCATAAGTGGCTCCTCTACTGGCGAACCCCTGCCAATACACCCGCACGACGCAAATACTGGTAAATTCACTGAAGGGCTGACAGTTTTTGCACTGAAGGGTGAGAATTTGCACTGAAGGATAAAAATCAACTGGTTCCTCTTGAATTTACAAAAACGGTGCGCAATGATCCTCTCCTGGAGCGCTTTTCCCAGCGTCTTCCTGGTCGATTTCCATGATTCAGATCAAATTTCCACCCTTCAGTTCAAAAACCGTCAGCCCTTAGGTTAAATTACCAAATACCACGTCCCAGGAATCATTCAACTCCCCCTATTCGACCTCCCATTGGAGGAAAAGGTTGTTGGAGCAGATGAAACAAGCGGAGTACCACTTCCACGCACTCGCCTCCATCTGGTCACCAAGCAGTCCGATGGTCAAGGTACAGAAGCGTGATCGTCACTGCGGTGGCTCCAGATCGATCCAATCTTCATCTTTATCAATCCAGTTTTTGTCCTTCCACTTCTTTATGAGGTCATTGAGTGACTCAGTGGTTCTAGCATAGAACCAGAAAACTCTCCTGGTAACATCTCGCTCATCACAGAATACGATCTCCTTGTCTGTCTTGATCAGATCGAGCTTCCGGCCCCTAATCTTTGCCCACTTGATTGTTTTCCAATCAACATGAAAGTGAACTAGGGGTTCGCCTGACGAGGTGCGTTCTATTGGAGCAAGAGCGAGGAGTGACTCGTCCTTGTCCTTTTCCACTTGAGGCCAATGCTTATCGTCAAGGACGAATTTGCCGTGGATGTTGACGGAACACGTGTTACTGTGCGTCGTCGTGAGAACTATTTCACCAACCTGAGCGAGGTCAGAGAATAACTCTTTTTGGCGCATTGAAGCTACATTTCTATCAACCATCTCAGTCCTCCCTGAATGTCTATTCTCCTTTGATAGGGTTTTGCACGACTAACAGCGCCTACGCATGTTTTCTGAGATATGCACAGGATCTCGCGCCACTCACAGTACCTAATGATACCTTCTATGAACAACAATTTGGCTTGTCGCCCGATTGCTCACGGCTACTTGGCTGGGTTTCTCCCCCCCGCCACTACGACTTCACCAGTGAGTTCTACAGGTTTGTCCTGAAACATGCGGCCAAGTGTTCGGATCATATCTTCACGGATAGCCTGAACGAGATCTTCCGGCTTTCCTCCTAGCCAATCAGGCGTGGCGAGAGCAGTTGCATAGCGTTGATCCCACCATTCCGTGGGCGATTTTGCTGCCACCGCCTTGATGTCGAAGACTGCACTTTGTGCCTTGTCAAAGCCAACTTCAAAGCCTGCTTCGCGTAAGGCACGCTCCAGTTCGTCCGGTTTGATCAACGAATATGGAGATGCTTTCCCTTTGGGAAGGTCACTGTGGCACCCAACAATGGCACGCGTCACCCAAAAATAGGGACAATGCTCAGGCAAGCCCCACGTGCTTACCGCCACATGCCCTCCTGGCTTGAGACGGTCTCGCAACTTACGCAAGACCTCGACTGGCTCATTCATGTACATCAGTCCATGCTGACATATGGCTGCATCGTATGTTCCCCCAAGTTCGAGCTCATTGTCAATGACGTGGAATTCGACATTCTTAATGTCTTTCTCCTGAGTACCGCTCCACAGAGAAAAGGGTCGAAATTGAGAGATTCCTCAACGCTCTTGTCGCCTGGCACGAAGATATCTTTTGATTCGTCCCCTATTTCTGTGGCGCGGTACTGAGCCCAACGCTTAGCGCCCTCTACCATTGCCTCAACGAGGTCCAGACCAACGACATATCCCAAACTTCCCACCGCCTCGGCAATCGCAAATGTTGGGTCGCCAACTCCACAGGCGAGGTCGAGCACTCGCTGGCCTTCATGGATCTGAGCCAGTCGCTTCAACGCATCAGTAACTGGCTCATTCGAGCGACGGAGATCATCACGGTATCGAATATACCCCTCCGCGAGCGCCTTGTAGTCTTCGCGCATCTCATCGCGTTTGCTCTCTGCATCATCGTTAGAGAGAGTATTCATGGCATCTCATCCTTTTTTTCGGCATATCCGTACCACCTCTAAACTTCCATTTTAGGAATTAGTAAGCACAATCTTTACTTATCCCTTCTCATACAGAGAAAATTATACCACTCTTGCCTCTCTATTTGCATACACCTCAAACCCATCGTTTTCCGCAAAGAGTAAGTGCAACAATACGTACCCCAGGTCTTGTTTTACCGGATGAACGTTAAACGTTAACGGATGTAGCCCTGAAGGGCCTTCATCTATGGGAGAGTCTGCTGTAGTATCTCTTCAGATGGAAGGCAAGAAGCTATAGCATGTCACGCTTACATATACCGGAGTATGCCATATGCTCAGATCGCTCTAACGCACGCTTCGCGTAACGTTTAACGTAACCAGTATTACACTATGATCAAGTATCGCCTGAGATCACACGTGATTGATCGTGCCGTTCTGATGGGGACAGTTGAAACTCTGCGCACTCCAGTTGAGGGTACACCCAGCATCAACTGTATCCATCGTGATCGACCCGTTAAGCGCTTTCAGGGTTGCGATTGCGCTGCCACTCATACCTTGCACGACGGTGATCGACCCGTGAACCGACGTGATCGTCGATGTCGTGTGCTGGTCGAGCTTCTCGTCGATCGTGACATCGCCCTGGGCGATGATGGTGACGGTCGAATGCTGGTCGACTTTCTGGCCAATGTGGACAGTCGTACCTGCCGTGAGCGTAGCGATAGCCTGTTGGTCCACTTTTTGTCCGATCGTGATTGACCCGTGGACTGATGTAATATCGGCAGTCGCGGACTGATCGATTTTCTCACCAATCGTAACATCACCCTGGGCGACGATGATGACGTTCGAATGCTGATCGATTGTTTGTCCAATATGCACCGTCGTGCCCGCTGTGAGTGTAGCGCTGCTGGTGGCATCCACTTTCTGACCAATATCGATCTTGCCCGACGTGGATGTAATCGAAGCCTGCGCACCCGCATCGATCGATTGACCGATGGTCACATCGCCTCCGGCGAGAATCTGAGCAATGGAGATCTGATCGATTTTCTCGCCAATTTTCACGGTCGTGTGCGCCTTCAGGTTCGCGTAGGAGTGCTGATCAATTTTGTGGTTGATCGTGATACTGCCATGCTGGCTTTCGAGCGTCACCTTGCAACCCTGGTCGATCTTTTCAAGGGTGAGATCCCCATCGAACACTTCCTCGATGAGGGCATCACCCGAATACGTGCCCAGGTAGAGCGGCGCGAAGGTCGGGTTAGCGTCCATGATGTTCACGAACGTAGCCACCGATGGAACACCCGCAGCGCTCAAAAAAAAGAGCATGTAGTAACCGGGTGGCGCCAGAGAATGATCGGTGGGGAATTTGACGCCAAGCGTTCCCGCACCGCCGGTCGTCGCCAGCACAATGGCGCGCTGGTCCATGTCTACACTATGCGTCACCGCGCACGGCCGCATCATCATCACGCTCGCAACTGGCGGGCCGCTAGAGGTGTCGACGGTGATCGTCGAGCCGTATGCGACCTGCGCCGGGACGCCCGCGACGACCGGTCGCGCACCCTTAAACAGATAGGGGGGATCGTAGACCTGAATGGACACATCATCGTGTCTGTTTGGCTCTCCCGGGTTGTATGCGTCTGTGTTGCCGGCGATAGCAACGCGCGCGTCGGGGAGGAGGACAGCCGTGGAATGGTATCCGCGCGGATGGTCGGGGCGCGGGTTGGGTGCCACTTGCGTGAAGGTCTCCGATACAGGATCGAAAATCTCGGCCCCCAGGACGGTTGCGAAGCGGTCTGTATGCCCGGCGGCAGCTCCCCCCGAGACGCCATTGACGACAAACACCGTGCCATCCGGCAACAGAACCGTGTCCGCTAATAGACGTGCGACGGTGGGCGGGTTCAACGTCGCTCTCCAGCGAGAATTCACCGGTGATTGCGCATTGTACTCGAAAATGAACGCGCCTCGTACGGCGGGCTTATCTGACTGCGTGTTGAAATCGAAGTTGCTGGTCGTGCTGCCGCCGACGATCAAGATGCGGGGGGCGTCTCCTTCCCTTTGCGGCAGGAGCACATGTCCGGTTTGCATAGGGTAGGTTTGCCTGCCAACGCCCGGTGGCATGAACTCTGCCCCATTGACGAACGAAGAGCTATCCAGGTCGAAGATCGCCGTTTTTGTTTCGATGTGGACGAAAAGCTTATGACTGCCCGGCAGCAAGCGAATGATCGGGTACTGGTCGGCGTCGCGGAACTTTTGTTGCGGCGTCGTGCCGGCAAAGAGCTCTCCGGGCGGAACCGTCTCGAATTGATTGTTCTCGTACCAGTTGGCGCCCGATAGGACCCACCGCTGGAGATTCGAGAGGCCGCCGGCGATGAACGCCGTCCCGTCGGGGAGGGTGAGGCACGTCGGATAGTAGCGACCGCTTTGCATATCAGGCCATCGCGTCCAGCTATCGGCGACCGGGTCGTAGGTATGCAAATCATAGAGCGCCCCGTTATCCGTACCAGCTATCGCGCTCAGCCACTGGGACCAGAAATTCGGGTCGAACAAAAAGGTGCCCAGGAACTGGTATATCTCGATGGCTCCTGCGCCGTCTTGCCCGCCAGCCACCAGGACGGTGCCGTCCGCGAGCACGCACTGCCCGGCGCAGAAGGAGTTGCGGCCGATGGGCTTGACCGGGCCCGCTTTTCCCGAGGCCGGGTCCCAGATCTGATAGGACCCCAGCTCGGGATTGTTGAACAGCTTTACAAAGGTGTCGTTATCTTTGCCAAGCAAGCCAACGGCTCGTGCATCGAAGCACCAGTACAACACCTTCCCCGTGTGTAAAACGACTGCATGGACTCCAACGATATCGAGGGCGGTATCAAGCGCCGCCTCCCATTCTCCCATCGGGTTCAAGATTACATCCCTTTCTCCGGCTCGGCGGTCGGCTTGACGCTGATCGGGATCGTCGCCTTGAGATTTCCCCACGTTAACTCGATGGGTGTATCGCCGGGCGATAAAGGCCGGTAAAGGAGTACTCCAGGCTTTCCGTTGCTGCTCACAACACCACCCGGTGCATGAACGCTTAGGGGAACCGTTGCTGCGCTACCTGGCGGGTTGACGCGATAGTGGATGGCAACTGTATCACCCACGGCGACAGACTGCCCATTCGTGAGCGGCCCTGCTGAGGTGAAAGCATTGACGGTAATATCTTTGGGTTGCTGCGCTATCTCAAGAATGGGACCTCTAAATGCGCGGGGATAGGCCCACACATCCATGCGAACTAGTCCAAAAACGCTCGCGTATATCTCTTCGGGGTACTGTTGGGCGTAGTTCCACAGCAGCTTCCACACCTTTTCGAAGTCCGGCTCTTTCTGTACAACCGCCACTGGCCCGGTGACCGCCTGTTCAGGAACCCGGACCTGAATTCCGTCTTTGACGATGCGCACCACCTCAGCGGGTTGATGTGGGCAGAACATCACGCCCAGGTTATGGAAATGTTCTCCATGCCTTATGTCTGGTAACTCCGCTTTGTCTTCATCATGTGGGTAGAATAAGAGAGTCACCGGATCACCGGCGAGTGCATCGTCCGGCCGGTCACGAGATGGATCTTCCCAATGCACAATCCGCCAGACCTTGGGGCCGCTGAGCACCTTGAAAAATTCCGTCACCGGATTCGCCCGCATCCACTGGCGCGCGAGGCGTTCGAGGCGCCTGCGAATCTCGGATGGCACGCGCGGGGCACACTTCTTATCACTCTCGATCAGACGTTGCGTGGCATTACCGATGACAATCGAGGCATACTCAGAGGAGAATTCAGTCGTCTCCTGGCCCAGATAGCTCGCCGCTTCGGCCGCGAATGTCACCGGAAAAGCAATGGCATCTTCGATTGCTCGAACAATGCCGATGATGAAGCGGTCACGTTGGCAATGGTTATCCTTCGAGACAAACGCCGCCCCGGCGAAGAGATCTACTGCCGCCGCCAGCTGCACGCGGTTGTCGGGCTCATCTTCCTGGAATTCGCCCACACCGTCGTCCTGCTCCTCAAGTGGATCGGACGGGAAATCTACCGAGAGGCAGTGCATCTCGTCGATGACTCGGGCAAATGCGAAAGGGTGGTCGAGTATGGCGAAGCGGCACAGTTTCGCAAGGTTCCGAAGGTTGGCCAGAGTGGCCTGAAGGTTACGGAGCTTCTCGGCTGCCTCGTTATGCATGCCTGCGCCATCAGCGTAGATCTGAATAGCTTGGCAGAACTGCATAAGGACTTGTTCGTCCACGAGCGGCGGCACGGCGAGGGTATTCTCTGGGTGCTCCATGAGGGTCATCCCGCTCGGCATGCCGGAGCTTCTTGCAGGGCTGACCATATTCGGTTTCATGCTGACAGTCATCTTTACACCTCACAGAAGTGGCCGAGGATTTCCATTTGCATACCCCGGTCAGATTAAATGTATACGCCGATTCACCCCGGGGTGTGTCGCAACACTCTTTGTCAAGACAGCAAAGTGGAAGTTGCTAAGTGACTACTTCCCTGATTTTCTTGGCAGAATAGCAGGGTTTCAGCCATTTTGAAAGAAGATGCATCAAAAGTGAAAGTGGGTATCTGCGGACAAGCATCTCTCAAGAGAAGTCCCTCATTCTTGATGCGTCCTCGTTTGAAATGGCTGAAACCCTGATCATAACCTCCATAAAACCCTTCTTAAAAAGGAAATATCGGCTGGTATAGTAAATATCATATGTCGTGCTCCACAAGCTGAGTTTGTGCCTGCTTTCCTTACTTTGTTGGTGCCGAAAAGCATCTTTCTTGGACATCTCTCATCCGTCTGTTTCCGCTCTCGATGATATCGCAGCCAATAGCCCCAGCCTGTTGAAAAACATTTGCTGAGCTTCTAAAAGAACAGATGAGTTTGAACACACGAGGCGTTTTCCTGAACTGGGAAATACCAGTAATAGAGAGAATACAAAAGAATAACAGTGAGAGAAAATAAAAGTGATAGTACATAAAAAAAGAGAAATAAATGATAATAACGAATTTAATGGATAAAATCGACGTTTCTGGGCCTCAAAGAACGCCTGGGCGACCTTCCAAGAAGCGAGCGATGCCACAGCAGCGCAAGCTTTCTGGTTTTTCAGGAGAACATTTCTGGGGAACAGCTCTGCTTGCGAACGTTCAGGAGGCATCAGAGCCACCGCCTGAGCAGGGAAGGGACGCCGCCCCCATCCTCGCTTTTGCAGCAAGCGTTTGAGATTCTGACCAGAGGCAACCACTAGGGCTTCGCAGTTGACTCGCCAGAGCTGCCGTAAGCGAAACCGCCGCATGCCATGCCACTGCTTGACTTCCGCAAAGAGCGGCTCCACCCAGACTTTCCGCTTGCCCATCGCTTTTTCATATGCTGCCGTTTGGTGATAGGCACGGACCCGCTCACTGTAGTGTTCTCGCAGATTGCGATGGATCAACCTCCCCTGAGAGCCGGTCGTGCATTGGCTTTTCAGCGGGCACCCATTACAGGTGTCTGCGTCTGCTCGATAGACTCGGACATTGATTGCATGTCGCGTGTAGTAGTAGGTGAGTTCTTTCCCTTGTGGGCAGGTATAGCGATCTTTTTCCGCGTCATAGAGAAAGTGGTCTATTCCCAACAACGAATTACGTTCGCCTGGCTCTGCAAGCGGCATGTAGGCGCGGATATGCGCATCCTCAACAGCTTGAATAATGTCGAGGGTTCCATAGGTGGTATCCCCAGTCACCTGGTGAGGATGCAGTTTCCAGCGAAACTGTGTTCGCCAGAGCAAATCGAGCATCGGCTGGTTTTCCATCACTTCGGAAGGAGTGACGAGAACGTTGAGAATGATCCGCTTTTTGCCTCCATCCACCACGTAATGTGTATGATATCCCAGATGCAATCCATGCCCTTTGAGGGGCATGATCGTTGCGTCGGGATCGGTCGTACTCACGCGGTAATCAGCCACGCGCCGATAACTGCCGTGGGTCTCTTCACGATTGGGCCGTCCTGCTTCTTCGATCCAGTCATGGCGCTGGGCATTGGTCGTGGCGAGATCTTCTTGCTGCGTCTCCGACAAAGCTGTTGGCAACAGAGACGGTGCTGGTTCCTCCAAGGCGATTGCTTGTCTCGTCTGGGAGCACTCGTGTTCGCTTGCCTCCGCAAACACCTGCGCTAAATGGGCTTCAACGGCAAAACGGGGTTTGACGGACTCCATCGCAGCATTGGCTTCCACTTTGGTTGCATCGAAATACAGATCCTTGCCCCAAATCAGTTTCGCCTTTTGACATTGCTCGACAATGGCCTCGAAGAAGCGTCGAAACACGTTCAGACCATAACGGGCGCGGATTTTACTCAGGGTGGAATGATCAGGGAGCGGCTCATCCAAATCGTACCCGACATACCACCGCACGCTCAACCGATCCTGCACCTGGCGCATCAGTAAACGTTCGGAGCGGATATCCTCAAAAAACATGACCAATTGCAGCTTAAAAAACACGACCGGATCAATGGATGCTCGTCCGGCAACCGAGTAGCACTCGCGCACGAGATCGTACACAAACGAGAGATCGAGAACCTGGTGCAGGTGCCGATAAAAATGGTCCTGGGGAACGAGTTCCTCCAGTGAGACCGCGACCAATGGGGCAAATGTCCGCTCTTTAAAACCCATCATGATTGGCATCCCTCCTCGCTCCCCCATTACACAGCACGTTCCTCTCTCTTGTCAATTTTCATCTTCTCTTTTACCTTTTTTATTCTATTTCTCCTTTTACGCGTTTTTTACTCAGAGCAAAACGACGTGCGGATAAGCTCTTGCTTTCTCGATAAACTCAACAAGGTGTTTTTCAACAGGCTGAGCCCATTAGGTGCGATAGCTCGCCAATGTCACACAAAAATGCTACTCTAAGGATCAGTCAAAGTATACCATTTTTTGCACGTTAGGTGCGATAGAGAGACCGTGAATATGCTGACCCTGTCACACACTTTCCAGATGTTCTTAGCACAACCCACCTTTGCTGCTCGCACCCGCGAGAGTTATGCAGAGGATCTTGCCCCTTTGATGCGTACGTTGGGTGAGGCACCTATATCGGTATTGACCTCGCACGTTGCCACCGATTTTCTGGCAGCGCAGGAGCACTTGGCTGCCAGTACCTACAATCGGCGCTTCGCCGCGTTACGCAGCTTTGTCCATTGGCTCCAGGATCAATCCTTCATGGAGAGCAACCTGGTAAATGACCCGAAAAGTGGTTCTCCCGCCCTTTTGATGAAGCTCGCTTGCTTGTTACTGCCCAGAATTTGCTGCCAAAAAGGCCCAACGCTCCATTTTACGTACTCGTCCATTGCACGATATCCTCCTGCCAGAGAGGAGGGAGCTTCTGGC
>WNFX01003271.1_pt1 | contig 16219 bp, 7 predicted proteins | sample 5400111 | NCBI WGS metagenome assembly WNFX01 (sample SAMN13153363, study PRJNA577476) | soil metagenome | isolation source: 40 cm soil or saprolite under grassland replicate 1 | place: USA:California | collected 2016-06-15 | reverse complement strand
TCGGCCGCGAGCGGTTTTTGCGCGAGATCAAGCTGGCGGCGGGGCTCCAGCATCCGAACATCCTGCCGGTCTACGATTCCGGCGACGCCGGCGGCACGCTGTACTACGTCATGCCGTTCGTCGAAGGCGAATCCCTACGCGACCGGCTGGACCGCGAGCCACAGCTGCCGGTGGACGACGCGCTCCAAATCGCAAAGGAAGTCGCCGAAGCGCTCGGGTACGCGCACAGCCACGACGTCGTGCATCGCGACATCAAACCCGAGAACATCATGCTCTCGGGCGGCCATGCCATCGTGACGGACTTCGGGATCGCGCGCGCCGTGAGCGCGGCGGGTGGCGACAAGCTGACGCAAACAGGGCTCGCGATCGGGACGCCGGCGTACATGCCGCCCGAGCAGGCGTCCGGCTCGGGCCACGTCGACCGGCGCAGCGACATCTACAGTCTCGCGTGCGTGCTGTACGAGACTCTCGCCGGCCAACCGCCATTCACGGGGCCGACGGCGCAGGCGATCATGGCGCGGCACTCCCTCGACGCCGTGCCCCGGCTCAAGATCGTGCGCGACGCGATTCCCGACGAGCTCGAGGTCGTCATCGAGCGCGCGCTCGAGAAAGTGCCGGCCGATCGTTATCAAACGTCGGGCGAGTTCGCCAAGGCGCTCGCGACCGCGAGCACGGGTGCGGTCTCGCGCGTCACCGCGGCGCCGCGGCTCTCGCGCGCGCAGCTCACGGCGCGGCGCCGCATGAGCGTCGGCATCGGCGTCGGTGTGACCGCGCTCGTTGCCGGCGCCTGGCTGCTGTTCGGCCGCCACCGCACGAATGGCGGAGCGGGCATCGGTTCGCTCGTGCAGAATCGCGTCGCGGTGCTCTACTTCTCGGACGAGAGCCGGGACAGCTCGCTCAGGTATCTCGCCGACGGATTCACCGAAGCGCTGATCGATCAGCTCGGCACGATTCGCGCGCTCGACGTCGTCTCGCGCGGCGGCGTCGCACCGTTCCGGGGACGCGACGTTCCGCGTGACTCGGTCGCGCGCGCGCTCGAGGCGGGGACACTCGTCGAGGGCTCGGTAGATCGGGTGGGAGCGCGGGCGCGCGTCACCATCCGCCTCGTGGACGGCGCGAGCGGCGTCGACGTGCGGCGCCAAAGTTTCGAGTTACCGGTCAACGCACCCCTCGCGTTGCGTGATTCGCTCGTGAGCCGGGCGGCGGTATTTCTGCGGGAGCGGCTCGGCGACGAAGTCAGGTTACGCGAGCAACGGGCCAGCACGACCAGCGTCGAGGCGTGGACACTCGTGCAACAGGCGCAGAAGTCGCAGAAGGATGCGGGCGCGGCGGCACTCAATGATCCCACCGCAGCTGCGGGCCTGTACGCCCACGAGGACTCGCTGCTCGAAAAGTCGGAACAGGCCGATCGGACTTGGCTGGAACCGATCGTGCAACGTGCGCGTGTGGCCTACCTCAGATCTCGGCTCGAGCGAGTGCCGCGCGAGATCGACAAGTGGCTGACGATCGGCCTCGGACATGCGAACCGCGCGTTGCGCGTGGAGCCGCAGAATACCGATGCACTCGAGATTCGCGGCACATTGCTGCTGTGGCGATACACGCATGGGTTGGAGCCGGATGAAGCGGCGGCCGAGAAGTTGCTCGCGGCGGCGCAAGCGGATCTCGAGACCGCAACGCGCCTCAACCCGCAACAGGTGGGCGCCTGGAACATTCTCTCGTACCTCTACTACCAGCGGCGGGACGTCGTCGACGCCAACCGCGCCGCCCGCAGTGCGTACGAGGCGGACGCGTTTCTCGCGTCCGCCGACGCAATCCTGTACCGCCTGTTTGTCACCTCGTACGACCTGGAGCTGTTTATACCGGCGACCGACTGGTGTCAGAAAGGGCAGCGGCGCTTTCCCAACAATCCACAGTTCTCGCAGTGCGCCCTGATGCTGATGTCGACTAATGCCGCCGACCCCGACGTTGGTCGCGCCTGGCAGCTGGCGCGCGATGCCGTCCGCCTCACACCGGAACGTGTCCGCCCCTATGCCCAGCTGTTCCAGCAGATCTGGGTGGCCGCGGTCATCGCCCGCGCCGCCCTACCTGACAGTGCCCGGCACGTGCTGGAACGTTCGAAAGGCAATGCGGACGTCGACCCTCAGAAGGAGCTCCTGGGCTACGAGGCGGTCGTGCGCGTCATGCTGGGTGATAAGGATGAGGCTCTCCGGCTGCTGGACGCGTACTTCACCGCCAACCCCAAGCACCGTGAGGGTTTCCGGAAGAGCGTGCACTGGTGGTGGCGCCCGATTCAAGGTGATCCGCGCTTCAAAGCGCTCATTGGGGCTCCATAATCATCCTTGTGATCTAGATCACAAGGATGAAGGCCTGGGGTCTAGCGCTAGGGTTAACCCTAGGAGAATTTCTAGGCGTTCCGCTGAACCGTAGCCCGTCGTCGCTGGCGCTCCCCTAGACGCGCCGCACATCGCGGGTCCATGTGTGTCGCAGGAGCGCCCATGAGACAACTCACGCCTTTTATCGCCGCCGTCGTCGTGCTGTCAGGGTGTAGAGACAATTCTCCGCTGCAGCAGAACCCGGCCAGTCTCAATGCCCTGATCGTCGACGGCGCGCACTCCGGCAACAAAGACTTCTTCTTTCTTCCGCCACTCGCCCCGAGTCCTGTAGGCTCACCGTTCTACGATGCCGGCAAGTTCAACGCGCACCTCGCGCCGGTGGCCGAAGTTTGCGAGCTCGCGGCGAATCCGATCCTCGTCCCGACGACGAATTGCAAAGCGGGACCGCTGGTCTTCGGGCCCGCGACAATGGCCCTCGATGTGATCAACCAGCAATATCAGTTGAACTGGGATACGCAGGCGTCGGCGTTGATCCTGACGAGTTTCTACCGCATCACCGTACGCGGCTCGGCGCGGGGCACGGCGCTCGGTTTCCTCGACCTCGATCCCGTGCTCGGCGGCGTGAAGAACTTGACGACGGGTGACGTCGTGCAATTCCAGAACGGTCGCACGCTGCCGATCAAGGTACGGATCGAGCAAGGCGCGTTTGGGTCGAGCAACTCGAACGACTTTGTGGAGCAGGTCGTGCCCAATGTCATTCCGAGTGGCACTCTCGACGTCACGACGAACACGGGGTTCGCCGGGGCCCGCTTCACGAGCGGGTGGCTGAATCCGAATCTGGGAATCGACCAGGTCGTTGTGATCATCGAACGGGCCGCCCCCAGCTGTCTCAACAGCGGCCTCGCGGAGATGGAGGGGTGCTATCGGTTCCGCACAGATCCTGACTTACATCTGATCGAGGGCGGCTTGCCCTTCGCACAACAAGTGATCGCCGGCGTCTGCTTCCAAATCCCCGGGGATATCGGCGCCGGGGAGGGACCGCCCTTCGAGCTGGCGCGCCGTGAAGAAGTCAGGGGGGTGCCGACGGGACTCCTGACGAGGCTCACTGAGGTTCCAGCTCCGTTCCTTCACTGTGACACGTTCGGACCGACTGTTCCGACGATCGGCGCGGCGTTCCGCTCCGGACGCGTCAGGGACATCGCCAACGCAACCTGGCACGTGGTGAGTAACACGATCGCCCGTGTCGTACAGCCGGCTGCCCTCCATGCGGTCGACTTGGGCGCTGGCGGCAGCACCGATGGTTTCAGCCTCTTTGGGTTCACAAGGTTCGCCTCGATGGCCGTTACAGCGGGGCAAGGCGCCACTGCACCGGCGGGCTCGACGCTGCCGGTAGCGGTCATGGTACAGAGCAGTCACCATGACCACGTCGCGCCAGTCGCGGGACAGTCGGTGACGTTCACGGTGACGGGCGGCGGTGGTTCCGTCAGTACGAGTACGTGCAGCGAGGGCAATGCCTGTGCGGCCACCACCGACGGTACAGGGTCTGCGGCGGTGACATGGCGTCTCGGACTCGGCGTGAACACGCTGCAAGTCACTACGACGCAAGTGACCAACAGCCCGCAAATCCTCACGGCCACGGGAACGCCCAGTGCGCTGGGCGCGTACGAAGTCGCGACGTCGAACGCGATTACCCTGCCGGCGCTCACGGGATTCGTCCGCGATGTCGCGACATGCCCCGCAGGCAAGGTCGTGCTGGGTGGCGGCACACAGGTGGTCGGTGAAGGCACCGCGGACTTCAACACCCGGCTGCAGGAGTCAGCGCCCGGCATCGTGGACGTGGCAACGAATGTCTGGCTCGTGTCGATCAACAACGAGGATGCCGCCGCTCACGATGTCCGGCTCTTCGCCACGTGCGCGACCACACCGTACGGCTATCACGTCGTGGAGACGGACGTGCCGATTGCCACCGGCAGCTTCGCGCGCGAGACCGCGAATTGTCCGGCCGGCGCGGTCGTGCTGGGGGGAGGGGCACAGGTGGCCGGAGAAGGCACGGCCGACTTCCATACTCGGCTGCAAGAATCCGGTCCCGGTACCATCGGTGGGACGACGAATGCGTGGCTCGCATCCGTGCGGAACGAGGATGCCGTGTCGCACACGGTTCGCATCTTCGCCGTGTGCGCGTCGCCGCCGCTGGGATATGAAGTCGTGACCGGAGCCGTTACGCCACTGGCGGCAGGCGGCGCATTCAGTCGCGATGCGGTCGAATGCCCCGCGGGCAAAGTCGTGCTGGGTGGTGGCGCGCTGGTGGTCGGCGAGGCCTCGGGGAATTTCAACACCCGCCTGCAAGAATCCACTCCCGGCCTCACCGGGCTCAACAACGCCACGAACGTCTGGCTGGTCTCGATGAAGAATCTCGACGGCGTCGCCCACAACGTGCAGTTCTTCGCGGTGTGTGCCAACGCGGCCTGACGCACTGATGCAGGTGTGCAACAAGGGCGGCTCCGCGGAGCCGCCCTTTCTTTTCCCCCCATCGGATTAGACCGTCAGGTCGGCCCCCGATCACCCCGTCGCCCGATGGTTTTCCACACAGCTGTATTTATTTCACAATGTCGGCATTTCGTTCCGGTCTAGGGGCAGGAGTGCACATCATGAGGCGCAGCAAGAAGTGCCTGGCGTTCGTCGCGTTCGGTGTCATTGCGGTGGGCTGTTACGGCGATCGCAGCCATTCGCCGAGTGCATCGGCGCTGCTACAGGACGCCAATCACCCCGGCGGCAACGCGTTCTTCTTCTGGCTCCCTCCACTCGTGACGCAGGACGCTCCTGCGGAGCAAGTATTCTCCCAGCAGCTCCGTCCCACCATCACGATCAGCAACCTCTGCAGCGACGAAGTCATCCGCACCTTGTCGGGCGCCGACGTGCAAAGCGCCGACGCCGCGTATCACGCGAACTGGCATACCCCGGACGACAATCTCGATCCCAGCTGTACGTATCGTGTCGCCGTACAGACTGGATCTCGGCAGCTCGGTACGGTCGACGTGGATGTCGTGGACGATGGTCGTGAGCTGAAGAACGTGGACACCGACGAGTATATCCCGCTGCTCGACGATGGCACACTCCCCATCAACTTCTTCATCGGCGTCGGCTCACAATGTGAGCGGGTTGAATCAGACTGCGGCGAGGGCACTGCGCAGCCTGATCAAAACACCACCATCGTGACGACGCATGGTCAGTCCGGCGTCTTCATCCCCGCCGGCGCGGTGGACCAGCCGGTCACGATCATCATCGAGTCCACGGACGATCGTCCCTGCATTGCGGGCCTGCTCGAGCCAGTGTTCTCCGGAAACATCGGGCCAATCGGCAATTCGTGCTACGACCTTCATACCGAGCCGCCGCTCTCCGAAATCAACGCCGCCGGCAAGTTCAACACCAACGTGACCGTCGGGATGTGCGCGGAAACCGGCAGTCTCGACCATGCGACGCGCGACCTGCTCCAAATCTTCCAGCTCCATATCGGCGCAGACCCCGCGATCCGCGCGCTGAACAACGTGCGCGCGCCGTTCCTATCGTGTGATCCGTCGTCGCCGCAATTCCTTGGATCCCGTCGCTCGAAGTTGGGGAATCTTGTGGCGGGCCTCGGCTCGCTGGTCCTCCCGCGACCGCTGTTCGCACGCACGACCGTGGCCCTCGATCTCGGCGCCGGCGGTCAAACGGACATGTTCAGCCGGTTTACCTGGGCGCTGCCGAGCCTGCTGGACCTGAATTTCGACCAGGCGCCGGATCTGAGCTCGATCTCGCCTGGAACCGCCGTTAACTCCGTCTATTCCCGTCTCGGCGTGACATTCAGCCGCTCCAGTCCGCTCAGCCTGTGCCCCGGGACCTCGGTCTACACCAATGATTACGGGCTGCTCGGATCCGGGGTGCTTGGATTCAACTCAGGGCAAAACAACATCAGCGTCTGCCCCCTTGGCCTCGCCTCGGACTTCAGTCAGTACGGATTCGGGGTCATCAAGGCGACATTCGTCATACCGGCCGCTCAGGCGTGCATCAGTGCGACGCCGACGGGATACCACGGCCTGTTTCCGCCGCCCGGTGGCGTGGCGTTCATCGAGGCACTCGATGCCAACGGCAACGTCCTCAGCAGGACCGAATCAACGACCCAGCGCGTGCAGCAGCTGCTGTGCGTCGCCGGTACTGGCATCGCGGCGGTGCGGTTCGCGGGCAAGGGTTCTGCCTACGCCATCTTTGACAACCTCAGCTGGACGCCAGCGCGGGGCAATCAATAGGCACGGTCGATCCTGCTAAAACTGGGGCGGCTCTCCGGAGCCGCCCTTCCTTTTTAAGCCTCCGGGCCGCCTATTGTGCCGGCGATGGCTCGCGAGCCCATTGGCAGGGGTGCGCCAGGCCTTGAGCAGCCGCTACGACGTGATCAAGGAAGTCGCGCGCGGTGGCAACGCCACACTTTATGGTGCCATCGACAAAGCGGGTCGCAAGTTTGCGATCAAAGTTCTACATCCCGAGCTCGCGGTCTCCGTCGCTGCCGACCGCTTCCTGCGCGAGATCCGGTACGCCTGGTTCGTGATGCCGTTCGTGTCGGGGGAAACGCTGCGCCAAGTGTTGCGCCGCGAGCGCATGCTGCCGATCGAGCGCGCGGCTCGTGCGGCCACGGACGTGCTCGATGCACTGGGGCACGCCCACGCACACGGCTTCGCCCATCGTGACGGGCGGATCCGCCCCGCAGGGGATGGGCTTCGGGAACCCCTGCGCTCGAGAGCCGCCCCTCGAACACGTTGGGTCAGGAGTCGGTCGCCTCGAACACCAGCATCATGCCGGCACCGAGATGCTCGGCGATGTGGCAGTGCATCATCCACTTTCCTGGATTAGAGATCTCGACCAGAATATCCACCGTCGCCCCTACCGGAAGGAGTACCGTGTCCTTCCACACGAGGTTCGGGTTCCGGACGCCATTGTAGGCCACGACGAGGAACCGCTGCCCATGTAGGTGGATAGGATGCTGCATGGCGTGGAGGCCGCTCCGATCGTTGTGCAGGCGAATCTTCACGACATCCCCGACCTTGAACCGCCACCGAATGTCCATGTTCTCCCGCCCACTGTCTCGGTCCCGGAGCACCCATTTCACATTCCTACTGGTGGTGACCCAGTTCATCATGGGCATCGTCCGATCCCACTCTATGGGATCGAAGTAGAGCGAGTCCCACTGCATGCCCTGCAGGAGCGGCGCAGGGAGCTGGCTCGGCTCGAGCGTGAGGAGCAGCGTGTGGTCGGGAGGCCGGTCGAAGTAACCGCGATAGCGGTCGATGTCCGTAATCACGTCCGAGTTGGTGCGGAGCCGCTTGTGCGAGGTCGAGTAGTCCGGACTGACTGCACCCCTTTGCACGCTCACGACGCCGAGAGTGTCGGCGGCCGCGTAAAACGTTCCGAATAGGTGATTCACCGCTCGCACACGATTCATCATCGGGACCGTACCCGGCTCGCGGAACTGCACTTCCACGATGTACCGTTCCGCTGGTGCGATGACTACGCTATTGGACCACGCCTCATGCTCGAACTTGCCCACATCCGAGCCTACGATCTTGAGGGGCAGGTTTCCGAACGAAATGTTAAACGTGCGAGCGTTCGACACGTTGGTGAGAAAGAACCGTACGACTTCGCCAGCGCGCACCGATAGACGATAGTGTGGTTCGCCATTGATGAGAAACACGTTCCCGAAGCGCCCCATCAAGGCGTGCGTCGGTGCCTCAAGGCCGTAGGGGAAAAGGCCATCCTCGCCGATCAGCAGGTCGTCCACCATCAGGAACGCTTCCCGGTTTGCCGGTCCGAAGAACTGGGGTCGCGGTGACCTCACTATGATGCTCCCATAAAGGCCGAGGTCCTGCTCAATGTCCTCGCGATGGTGGGGGTGATACCAGTATAGGCCGGCGTCACGGAAGGACACTTGATACCAGAACGTGCCGCCCGGGAGCACGAGATCCTGGGTCACACCAGGTGTGCCGTCGTATTGATTGGCTACACGAACTCCGTGCCAATGGACCGACGATGGCAGATCGGTCTGGTTTGTGAACTTGACGTTGAGCTTGGCGTTCTGTGGGACATCGATGAGTGGCCCCGGGTACTGGCCGTTGAAGCCGTACATCACAAACGTCTTGCCGCCGATCGTGCGGAGAATCGGTCGGGCTTCCAGCTGCAGCGTATCGCCGTCCGATAACTTCACCACGCGCTGCGGTTGCCCGGGGCGGAGGTTGTCACGCGGGTGCGATGCCGGAAGAAACGGCGCTACGGCGGGAACGAGCATCTCACGGCCCATTATTACCGGGGCAGCAGGGTTGGGCGGCGGCATGACCCAGCCGGCGTGGTGGGCGTGCGCGGGCCGCAACTCTTGTCGGAACGGTAGTCGATCGGGATCGAGCTGGACGCCCGCGTACAGCATGTTATGGCTGCCCGGCCACAGCCGCGTACTTGGTGAGTAGCCCCGGAACAGCAAAGGTCCGCGGCGCTCGGAGACGGCCCCCGAGGTCTCTGCGCTGATCAGGACCAGGAACTTGTCCAGTCCAATCGGACCGAGTGTTGTCGCTGAATTCCCCACCAGCCCAAGCTTCTGCTCTGCCCGGAAACCCCAGCGGAGTTGGTCGGCGTAGTCGCGCACCTCGCGCGCGGAGCCCGGCGAGGCCTGCGCACCCAGCAGTGGCTCCGCCAGCCACGCGACGTACGCGGTATAAGGCCCTAGGGTCTCGGGCCGCGGGAGGCCGCTGAGTACGGCCGTGAGATTGTACAACATGTGACCGTCCGGCGACACGCTGAGGCCGAACGGCGAGGGGGCCCAGCTCAGATGCAGACGCCCATTGGCCTGGCTTCCCAAGCGGGAAGCGGGCTCGAGATCGATGCAGTACAGACGCGGATCGGGCGCGTCTGCATTCGCTCCGCTCTGACAACTCGAACTCGTGGCTAAAGCCTGCGTACTCGTGTCTGCCATCACAACGGGCGGTGGCACGGACCGAGTGCACCCGGCCGCGAGAGTGACCGCCAGTAGCACTGGGCCCGCGGGACCGCGCGTATGGGAGGGTGGGCGTGAGGACGTCATGGGGTTTCGTCCTCCGCCAACGTGGTCACGAGGGCGCTTCGGGCACGCGAGCGGATGCCTGCCAACACCAGCTCTAGGGTCTCCGGGTCGAGAGCGGTGAGGGCGGCGTCAACCACCACGAGATCGGCACCCTGCAGAAGGGCTCGCGCGATGAAGAGGCGCGCGCGCTCGCCATGCGATAGCTGCCAACCGGTGTCACCCACGAGTTGATGCAGGCCGCTGGGCATCCGCTGTAACAACTCTCCCAGGCCGAGGTCGTGGCAGACCGCCCCTGCTTCATTAAGATCCGCTGAGCCGGGAGGCCAACGCCGGGCCATCAACAAGTTGAATGCAAATGTGCCTGTGAATACGTGATTCTCGTGGGGCTGCGCGACGGTTGCTACGAGTCGCGCCCATCCATCCGACCCCAGAGTGCCGCGGTCAAGGCCGCGTACCAGTATGACGCCTGAGCTCGGGGGGCGGACCCCGCCGATGAGTGAAACGAGGGCCGACGCGCCGGCACCGGATTCTGCCTCAAGGAGAATGCGGTCGCGCTCGCGGACCCGAAGATTGCAATCGTGGAGGAGAACCCGCCGCTCCGGGTACGCGAATTGAACGCCCTGCATCTCCAGCAAGAGGCCGTCTCCGTCAGTTGAGTCGGGAGGCGGGGCCTGCCGCACCTGGCTGGCGACTGCGGTCGCGGCCCGCGGATCGCCGGGCGCCGCGCGACGCTCACCGGCGCGGAATACCGTCGAGATTTCCCTCCAAGACACGAAGGCATCCGCCAGCTGGGTGAAGCCGGCCACAGCCCGGTCCAGCGCTCGATAGGCCAGGAGGAGCCCACCGATGGCGACTGCCAGCCCCGAAACGGTGCTCGTGCCAGCCACGAACCCCGGCACCAGGGGTAATGCGCCCACCAACAACCAACCCCTGGGCAGTAGAACGGTCAGCCGCGCTGCCGCGTGATCCATGGCTGCTGAAACGTCGACGTATTCGGCCAGCTGCCGGTCTTCCAAGTCGAGTCTCTGATTCATTGGCTGCTGAGCCAGACGCGTCCGGTGACCGATCATCAGTTCCGTGGACTCGCGGGTGAGCAACAGCCGCAAGGCAGTCCATCGCCTGCGGTGGCGCAAGAAGTGCACGCCGAGGACGTAACCCACGCCGACCCAGGCGGCGAGCGCCACGGCATGGAGGAAGCCGCCGGCACCCAGACCAAGCACGACGCTGGCGGCGAGCAACTCCATCCCTGCCATCAGCGACAGGAATCCGCCGCCAAGCGCGAGCGTTTCGGTCACTTCGGACTCCAGGACGCGGCTCAGCGTGTGGCCAACACCTTGCTGCCTGACCTCATCGGGCGCGAGGTGAAAGGTCCCTTCAAGGAGGCGCTGTTTCATTAGACTTCCTGCGCGCGCCGCAACGACACCTTGATACCACGTGCCCACGGCGATCAGGGGTATCCTGGTGACGAGCATGAGGCCCCACCCAAGGAGCCAGCCCAAGTCGACTCGGCCTTGCAGCGCACCAGCCCCAAGGAGCCACCATGACCCCACCATCAAGCCGTACTGCGTGAAGTGGCAAAGGATGAAGCCCGCGAGGTACCTCCCCAGCCGGCAGTCCCGGGCCAGGCGCCAGAGGTTCGCGCCCGCGGGCATACGGAGAATCCAGAGATCGTCGATACTGAGTCCCGCGATCTGTTGGCGCACGACTGCGCTCAGCGCCCGAGCGCGCTGGCGGTCGGTTAAGGCCGCCCCGTCCAGAAACTGTAGGGCGGATTCCGCGAGTGGCTCCTCCCACCGACTGCAGAGGGCACGTCGAACCTCCTCCCGCGGCAGAGCGTGTCGCGCGAGATCCGGGCCGAGGACCCAGACCACATCGCGCGCGCTCCCCAGGAGGAGTAGAAACGCCGGGTCATGGCGTTCAGGGAGGCGGACGGCAGACGGCGCCGAAAACCGTAGGAAGTCGTCCAACTCGTTCAGCGCGCAGGTGATACCATCGGCGCGGAGTGACAAGGCACTCGCTACCGCGTCGATCCATCGGCCAAGGTTCTCGGGCGGAGGCGGGGGCATCGATGCCGGCAGTGTAGCAGGCCGTGGCCCAAGTCCGGACTCCGCAGCAAGTGCCGTGACCCCGTCGGCGAGCCTCGAAACGGGCCAGGAGTAGCGGTCGAGTTCAAGCATCGCGTGGTACGTCCTGTCCGGCCGGCACAAGCCGACCATCGACCAGTCGGATGCGCCGCCAGGAACCGCGGCCATGTATCTCCCGGACCTTTGTCTCTGCATCGAGGAGTCTGCGATAGTGTGAATCTCGCCGGCCGCACAGCACGGTGGGACTGTCGTCTTCAACGATGTGGCCGCGATGGAGCACGAGCACTCGGTCAAACGAGAGCGTGGTCCTTATGTCGTGGGTGGCATTGAACAATGTCCGACCTCGCCACAACAGTCGCGCTTGTTCCAGGAGTCGCGCGCGTCTAGCCCGCCCGAGCCCTGCAAACGCCTCGTCGAGCACCACGAGGCGCGCATTGGGTCGGAACATGGCCCTCGCCAGCCGGATCCGCTGCCCTCCGCCTCCAGAAACCAAACCGCCGCCCTCCCCGAGGTGTGTTTGCAAGCCGTCGGGCAGCCGCCCGAGCAGCTCCTGAAGGCCGGCGGAGTCGATGACCGTCGGCAGGAGCGTCTGTGGGTCCCCCGTCGCGCCATACCACAGGTTGTCGAGGAGGGGACGGTTCCAAATGTGGACCCCGGGTTCAACCCACACGGCCTGTCCCCACAATCGGGGTACCGCTTCGTCATCGAGAGGCGTGCCATCCACCCAGACGTCGCCCGCCGCCGGCCGACACCAACCCATGAGGAGACCGAGCAGCGTGGACTTTCCCGCTCCCGACATGCCAACGACGGCCGTGTGACAACCAGCCTCGACTCGCAGGTTGATCCCGTTGAGCAGCACGAGGCCTGCCGCCCGCACCGTCACATCGCGGAGGGTGACATCGACCCCGGCCTGTGACGCGCCATCCGAGGCGACACCACGGCTTGCCGGGCTCCACTCCTGATCCGGCGCCGAGACGATTTCCAAGACCCGCGCGGCGATGTTTCGGTGCGTGGGATATCGCCATGCGAGCTGCGCGAGCTGCTGAGCGAACGCGGGGAGCTGGAGCGCCCAGTACGCCAACAGCAAGATCGGCCCGGCTTCGCCCCCGCGTGTCACATGGGCGGTCACGAGCCATACAGCCAGCGGAAGGCTTGCGAGCAACTGAATCCCTTCGAGGCCCGCCACTGCGCGCTGCAGCGCGAGCCGTGCGCGAAGCCATTCCAGCAAGAGTGCTTCGTGCTCGGATCTGATCGGTGACTGAGCATTGTGGTAACGAACTGTCACCAACCCCATGAGAGAGTCGAAGAAGAAGCGGCTCAGCCCCCCTACATGCGTTCTCACGCGGAGGTCCCGCTCTTTGAGGTGGGGCTGCAAGAGCAGGGGCAGCGCGATGGCCAATCCAACCGACAGCGCGGCGACCGGGGCCGAGCCGGGATCGAGCCACACAATGGCCGTGCCGGTGAGGAGGAGCGACAACGTCGCGAGGATGAGCTGAGCGGTGGCCTCGGGAAGCACTCGTAACGTGTGCAGACTGTGAGCTCGCTCCGCCATATCCGACGTCAGGCGGCTACGGAAGTAGCGGTCGGCGAGCCGGGCGAGCTTTTCGTGCAGCGCCACGCGCCAGCGCACCTCGAGTCGCCGGCCGTAGCGCCTCGTTTCGGTCGCGATCAGCCATTGGCAGGCGAGCAGGAATACCTGGAAACCCAAGGCGGCGACAACAACGGCGATTCGCTGACCCGAGACTTGCAGCTCTCTTCCTACGCCGAGCAGGGAGCGGAACAGCACCGGCTCCAACAGCAATGCGCCCGCGGCCGCGGCGATCGTGCCGAACAACACCGCTGGTCTTAGAAACCCTTCGCCGCGGAGCAAAGCTAGGAGCTCGACGATCGGGTGCCCGCCCTCCTCGATCGTGACGACAAGGGTTTCGGGGTGCTGGATGCGGGCGTTCGCCGCGAACTCCTCAGCCGAGGTGGCGCGCGCGGCGGCAGGCTTATGTCCCTTCACTCGCACGAGCACGGCACCCCGGGCCATTAGTTCTTCGTCGCCAGCCGAGGTACGAGGCGAGACTGACCAGTACACTTCGGGGATCACCTGCAGCCGTGAGGGGTGGTCGACACAGCGGGACGCACGCTCGAAAAGGTGCCTCACCACAAGCCCTGCCTCGGCCCCGCGCCGACAGCCGCCCGCCTCCGCGACAGAAGTGGTGGCGCGAATGGCGGCGTCCAGCGCTCCGACTTGGGCCCACCCGGAATCCTGCAGGGACTCGCGGACCAGCTCGTCGGCAGCTCTCCCGCGGACGCCCAGCGCATCCAAACGCGCCGAGAACGCGCCCTTTGCTTCCGGCGAATCGGCCCACGATCGCCAACCGTCCGCCGGGACCGGCAGGCGATGTTGGTAGAGCTCGGCACGGAACCGCCGACGGGAGATCCAGCGCCGGCCATACCGAGGATCCATGATCTGTACCCACGGCCCGTGTAAACGCCAAAGGACCAGGAAATGCGTCATTCCTGGTGGAACCGTCGCGACGACGATCGCGGGAACGCAACGAGCAGCAGGGTGGAGGACGTGGTCGGGCGGAAGCATGATCTGCTCGGCGTCCAAACCGAGTTGGACCGCGATGTCCTCGAGGCTGTCGAGCGAGGTTCCGTCAACGTCGGTTTGGCACGCCTCCCGGAGTCGCCCATAACTCACCCTGACCCCGTGGCCGTCTAGGAGGCTTTTCAGGGCCGCCGGACCGCAGTCCATCGCGGAGGATTGCACGACCTCGGGAACCAGCCAACGGTGCGCCTGTTGAGATCCGCCGTGCCGCGCAACGCTCACCGGTTCGAGACTCGATCTCGTCGCCCTGGCTGTTCGACCGTAGCCCGGTCGAGTCTTCGGCCGACCGCTCGGAGCACGAGCGTGGCGGGGCTCACTCGCTCGACCTCTACCTCCAGGGTGCCCGTCAGCCCGTGCTCCAGCGGAGCAGGGAAGGAGGGAGCGTTAAGAACGGTGAGCTCCACCCGGACGCTGCCAACAGCGCCTTCAGTCGCCACGCGGGTGACGGTGGCCCTCAACGCTCCGTACTGTATCCAGGGGAAACTCATGAGGCGGAGCCGTGCGGTCTGACCCTCCCGAATTCGGCCCACAGCCTGCCCGACCGGGAACTCCGCGACGACTCGCAGTCGGCCCGCGGGGACCACCACGCCGAGCCGATCTCCGTCGTGGACCACGGCTCCCGCCTGCAGGGGCACGATTTCGGCAAGGCGACCGGGCACCGGGGCCACTATGAAACTGTGCTGCCGATCATGCTCCAGGCGAGCGGCCGAGGCCTCAAGACTCGTCAGTTCCGTCTCAATAATTTCACCTTCCCTCGTCACGTGGGCCAGCGTCGCTCTCTTCTCGCTTTGGTACAGCTGGCGGTCTAGATCGAGTCGCTTCAGAGAGGCTCGAACGGCCGCCGCCGCTGCTTGTCGCTGCCGCGCCTCGCCCCGCGCCACATCCCGCTCGGCTTCAGACACGTGCCCATACGTGAACACCTCCTGCATACGGGCAGCTTGCCGCTCCGCGACCGCAGCCGCCGCTTCCGCCTCTTGCACCCTCGCATGGGCTTCCTCAAGGGCGGCCGTCCCCGCGAGACCCGCTTCCCGCAACGCCTGCTCTTGTGCGCGTATCTCCCTTCGTTGGCTTTCAAGCTGATGAGTGAGGCCGGCCTTGCGCGCTTGGAGACTTACCAAATCGAACTGCATGTCGACGGACTCCAGCTCCACGAGGAGTTGTCCTCGAGCGACTTCCTGGCCGAGTGTCAGGTAGCTCGCAACGACCACCCCCGTGGTCAGGGCGACGACGGGGTGTGCCTGGCCCTCCGCTTCGAGCCGCGCGACGTCCGTCACGGTGTAGCGCCCAATCGATCCTGCCAGAAACCAGGCCAGCCAGCCGCTCCCAAGGACGACCATGATCGGGAGAGTCCAGCGAGTCGCTGCGAAACGCTCGCGCTCCAACGAACGCATCGACCGACTGAATGTGACACCCATTATCTGGAGTCCCCGAGCGACGACATTGGCCCAATGTGGTTGCAGCAGGGGTGGCGCATGACGCACGCAGCGAAGGGAAGGGCACTATCTTGCCTTGCATCACCAAATGCCACAAGGGGCCCCGCGCTTGCATCGATGCACCCGAGGACGGCTGTGACTAGTTGGACTTCGCTAGGATAGGGCCGACAGCAACCGAGGTGTTTGAATCAATGCCTGGAGCTACGGATTCGCGGTCGAAAGAAACCAGTACACTAAGAGCCGAAGGGGGCGGATGTCCACCTCGCCCCCCTCTCTTGCCAAACGCTCGCCCATCTAATGCGTCGGGTCGGTGCTTCCCCCGCAACCGATATCATATCCGGCTTTGACGTCTGAACGCACGCGCATTTGATCCCTCCGTGAGTTGTGAGGAGCAGCCCAAGATGCCAGACGATCGTAGCATACCCCGCAGCTCAGACGCTGTCAAGAATTTGACATCTCAGCGCACAAGTATGTGGCCCTCCGTAAGTCTTGAGGAGAAGCCCGCGCAGAACGGGCTTCTGACGGTCTGACGATTACCGGTCACCTGGCCCCGCGGCTCTGATGGCCGTTCCCGGCTCTACGGTCTATTGTTTAGACCGTTCCGTGGACTCAAGGAGCGTCCCCCCTATGCCCACTCGCCGCGACTTCGTCCGCACCTTGCTCCTCGCTTCCGCCGCCGCGCTTGCGCCCACGCA
>WNFX01004229.1_pt1 | contig 16228 bp, 7 predicted proteins | sample 5400111 | NCBI WGS metagenome assembly WNFX01 (sample SAMN13153363, study PRJNA577476) | soil metagenome | isolation source: 40 cm soil or saprolite under grassland replicate 1 | place: USA:California | collected 2016-06-15 | reverse complement strand
CGAGGTTGGCGATGTTGCCCGGCGTGCCGATCACCACGTAATCGAAGGGCGTGCCGAGTACGCTGGTGCCCTCCTGGACGATCTTGGCGGCGACTCGTGCGCCGGTGCGGCCCGGGTCGTTGTTGATCGCGGCGACGACGGCCTGCATGTACGCGGTCAGCTGGGCTGTCGTGCGGGCCGACGGGTTCGCGCCAGAGAGGCCATCGCCGGTGGTGCCGCTGCCCAGCGTCGTGCCGAAGAACGCATCGTAGGTCGGAATGTTCGGGTCATAGGCGATGGCGTTCGTGCAGTTCGGCGGGTCGGAGACCGGAGCAGGCGCGTCCGCGGCCGGCAGTTCGCCGCCCAGCGTGTCCGCCTGGTCACTGGAGCGGTACGGGCAGAAGGTCACCACGTCTGAGTCCAAGACTCCCGCCGGGCAGTTGCCGTCGGCCACCTGGCCGCCGTTGACCGGGTTCTCCGGCACGGGTGGATTGGAGATGGTCGCGGCCGGGTTGGCGACGTCCGGCCAGACCGCGGGGCCGGGAGTCGGGATGGTCACCGCACCAGTGCGCCGCCCCCACCAGTCGTTTTGCGCCCGAACGGGCGTCGCCGTGTTGGCCGTCGTCCCGTCGAGGGTGGTATTGATCACGCCGAACGCGTTGTCGGTGATGTTGCTGTCAGAGATCGTCGAGGCGGCCGCACCCACCAGGCGCACCCCGGCGCCAAGCCGCAGGTTCTGGTTGTTTTCCGCATGGTCGCCGAGCGGGTACGGATCGTTGTTTGGCGTCGGGGCATAGACGCTCTGGATCGGTGAGTCGGCCCCGTTGACGAGGTTGGACGAAATCGTGTCCCCGGACAGCCGGACGGAGGCGCCCGCGGTAACGCGAACGCCGTCCTGCCCGAAGAGAGGGCCGGTCGTGAGCGGAAGCGGCGGCGGGATCGCGGGGTTGCCGCCCGAGTACTCGCAGTCGCCGTCGATCACGGTGGGACCGCCCGCGGTCGGGTCGTTGTAGTTCTGGCACAGATTGCGGCCGATGATCCGGTCGTTGCTCAGGATGCCGATGTTCTCAACGCCGGAGGGCGCGAGAGCGGGAGAAGATGAATATGGCGAGTAGTCGCTAGTGGCGGCGTCGATCAGCACGCCGATCGCGTTGTAGTGGTCGACCCGGGTGTGGTCGATCCTCAGCGTGCGCGGCCCGGACGAGCCGAGCGAGCCAGCGTCGTCCCCGCTGGTGACATCCGCGACACCGTACCCGAAGGCGTTGCCGCGGAAGCCGCCGGGGACGGTGTACCCGCTGGCGCTCTCATCGGTGTCGAGGCCGGTGACATACGAGCGGCTGAGGGCGCCCTGCGCATCAAGGAACACCACACCGGCCGTCGCGTACACGCCATTGGCGTTGAAGGTGATGCCGGAGACGTTGACGGTGACGGGCCGGACCCCGTCGCCGATGACGGCCAGGATGTCGCCCGTGCCGTCGCGGATGTTCGGATGGGTCGGCGCGATCTGACCGCCGGACGAAGGACTGTTACGCGGCTCCACGGTCACCTGGCCGGCACCCGCGCCGACGAGGTTGATGTCCTTCTTGATCGTCAGCGCGTTGCTGCCCCGAACGCCCGGACCCTCCACGTAGGTACCAGGGCACACCAGCACGGTGTCGCCCGGACGAGCCGCATCGACCGCAGACTGGATGGTACGAAAATGTGCTGCTGAACAGCGGCCGACGGTTAACGTCGAGGGAGCGGCAAGCGCGAGCCCTGGCCTGCCCGGTGAGTGTTCCGCCGTCAGCCTCGCGGGTGCCGCCGACGCCACACCCTGCCCGGCCGACGCGAGTCCCAAGATCACCGCCGCGGCAACCGCGGCACACACCTTCTTGCCACCGCTCATCGTCACTCCCGGGCAGGAGACTCTGGGCCTGGCAGGCATCTTCCCTGGGCAGCCGGCCGCGGGCCTGCTCAAGCTCTGGCCAGCCGCCAGCATCTGCCGCGCCAACGGAGGCTGTCAATAGCTTGCCCTGCGGACCGCCGCATACGGGCGGGGATCATCTGTTAGCGGTCAGAACTCGGCGTCGAGCGATAGCCGGCGCACGGGGCTGAAGGCGACGGACCAGACTCGCCTGCCATGCCCGGCCAGGGTGTGCAGGTGCGCTCCGGTGTGCACGTCCCACAGGCGTACCACCAGGTCGTCGCCGGCGGTCGCCAGTGTCGCGCCGTCCGGGCTGAAGGCGGCGGCCCACAGGCGTCCCTGGTGTCCGCCCACCGTGCGGATGGGCTCGGCGGATGCGGTATCCCACAGCCGGGCGGTGCCGTCGTTGCTCGCGCTGGCCAGCATCGTGCCGTCGGGGCTGAACGCGACCACGTAGACCCGGTCGGTATGGCCGGTCAGAGTGGCCAGGCAGGCCCCCGTTTCAACGTCCCACAGCCGCACCATCCGGTCGTCGCAGCCGGTGGCGAGCGTGCCTGCGTCCGGGCTGAAGGCGATGGAGCGCACCCGGCCGTGATGATCGGCGAAGGTGCGGATGTGCCGCCCGGTCGTGCAGTACCACAACTGCACCGTGTCGTCGTCGTTCGCGGTGGCGATGGTGTCCCCGTCCGGGCTGAACGCCTCGGCCCACAGGTGGTCGGTCTCGACGTTCATCTCGCGCTCATAGGTACCGGACCGCGCATTCCACAGGTACACGCTGCCGTCGTTGCTGGCGGTGGCGAGCCGGTCACCAACCGGGCTGAACAGCACCGAGATCAGCCGGTCCGCGCTCCCGGTGAGCTGGCGGATCAGCTGACCCGTGCGAGGGTGCCACAGCCGCACGACGCCATCGTTGCCGATGGTGGCCACCTGATCCCCCGTGGCGCTGAACCATACCCTGGTGATCCGGCGCCCATGGCCGCGCAGCACGTACCGGCACTGGCCGCTGGCCGGGTCCCACAACCGGACCGTGCCGTCGTTGCCGCTGGTCGCGAGCTGCCCCCCGTCCGGCCGGAACGCCAGCGGCCACACCGACGCATTGTGCCCGGCGAGCAGGTGCCTGACCTGCGCGGTGGCTGGATCCCACAACTGGACGTTGCCGTCGCTGTCACAGCTCGCGAGCAGGTCGCCGCCGGGGCTGAACGCCACGCAGTAGACCGCTCCCTGGTGCCCGCGCACCTCACCGGCGGCCCGGCCGGTCCGCGGGTCCCACAGCCGGATCTGCCCGTTCGTGTCGCCGGTGGCCAGCAGGGTGCCATCGGGATGGAACGCGAGGGTGTACACCGCGCCGCTGGGGCCAGCACCGCCAGCACCGCCAGCACCGCCAGCTAGCTCGTGGCGGAGCTCGCCCGCCCGGTCCCACAGCCGGACCATGCCGCCGCCGTCGGCCGTGGCGAGCCAGGAGCCGTCCGCGCTGAACGCGGCGCGGTAGACCGGGCCGCGGTGGCCGCCAAGCTCGCGCGTCACCGTGCCGGTCGCGACGTCGTACTCGCGCAGGGTCGCAACGTCGCCCACGGCCAGCGCCGCCGCGTCCGGGCTGAACGCGGCGGTGTAAATGGGTGCGCTGTGGCCGGGCAGGTGGCAGCGCACGGTACCCGCCGCGACATCCCACAGGCGCAGCACGCCATCGCCGTCGCCGGTGGCGAGGAGGTCGCCGCCGGGGCTGAGCACCAGCGGCCATACGCCCTCACGATGGCCCTCGAGCACCTGCTGGCATTCTCCGGTAGCGGGATCCCAGATCCGGACGGTGCCGTCACTTGATCCGGTCGCCAGCACGCGGTCGCCGAACGCGAGCGCGTAGACCCGCCCGCGGTGCCCGTGCAGGGTCCGCACGGGCAGGCCGGAGATGGTGTCGCAGACCAGCACGCCACCGTCCTCGCTGCCGATGGCCAGCAGGCCGCCGTCGCCGCTGTAGGCGACGGGCTCGGGGAGCCTGCAGGTCTGGAAATGAAAGCCGTACGACACGCCGATGGCCGCGGGCGCGATCTCCACCTCAACCGGCTGGCCCGGGGTGATGGCGGCGCCGTACAGCTCGGGCGCGGCGGCCAGCCCGGCGTCGGCGGTCGTGTCGATGAGGGCCGAACGGACCCACCGGCTGCCGGCCAGCGCCACGCCACGCAGGTCGGCGCGCGCCAGCCGGGCCCTGGTCAGGTCGGCGCCGCGCAGGTCCGCGCCGGCCAGGCACGCCTCGTCGAGCCGCGCGCCGACCAGCCGGACATCGCGCAGGGTGGCGCGGGTCAGGTTGGTCGCGACCAGGCGGGCATCAGTGAGGTCAGCGCCGCTGAGGTTCACCCCGGCAAGCTCACGGTAGGAAAGGTCTTCCCCCTGCAGCAATGCGCCGCGCAGGTCCGTCTCCACCGGCGTGCGCAGGCGGGTGCTCACCCGCATGGCGTTGGCGCGTGCCACCTCGTCGGCGGATGGGTCGGCCAGGATCCGTCCGGCCCAGGCCTGGCATTTCTGAGTGCCCGCGAGGTCACAAAGGAAGTCGACGGTCAGCTGTGACAGCCGCTGGGCCGACAGCAGCGCCGGGTGCGGTGCACCCGTGTCGAGCTGCCGGGCGATCTCGGCCGCGACGAGCCATTCCGCAACCGACGCGTGGATGAAGCCGAACAGACCCTCGTCGGTTCGCACCAGCAGGGTGCCCGCACCCATGGCGTGGGCACGCTGCTGCTGGGAGAGCCGGCCGCCCGCAAGGTCAGACAGCGTGTCCGCGACCTCGGTGAGGTCGGCGAGCCGCAGAAAGGGCTCGCCCGTCTCCCACAGGCGCACCGCCAGGGTGGTGACGGCTCGCGAAAGCTCCCCGAGCTTGAGGCCGCCCGATGCGCCCGCCAGGGCGTTGGTGCGCTGCTCCTCGTAGCTCAGCCAGGCCCGCAGGATCTCCTCGTAGAGCGCGGCCGCGCTCATCGTCTGCTGCGTGTCGGCCACGGCGCGCAGCCGGTTCTCGTCCAGGTCGGCGATGAAGCTCAGCATGCGAGGGTTGGTGGACAGCCCAAGAAGCTCCTGAATGCCGGTGAGCAGCTGCAGCCGCCGGTTGGCAGCTTGCTCGTCGCCGTGGTAGCGCCCCACCAGATAGGCCCGGACCTGCGCCGGGGTGAAGTCCTCGACGGCGAACACCCGCCGGTTCGCCAACGCCCCCACCCGTTCACCGAGTGCGGTCAGCACCTGCTCGTGGGACTTGAAGTGCTGCGTCCGGCTGGCCACGACGATCTTCGCCTTGTCGTCAGCCGCCTGGACCAGCGTCTCCAGGTGGTCCGCGGCCCCTTCGTAGGTGACCCGGGTGACAAGTTCGTCGAAGCCGTCGAACAACAGGACGATGCGGCCCTGCCGCAGCATGTAGCGGAACGCTTTGAGGTCGATAAGGTCCTCGCCCTGGTTCGCCAGGTGCGCAGCGACCAAGCCGTCCACCGAATGCGCCTTGTCCAGCGCTCGCAGCTCGATGAGCAGCGGGATCAAGTGGGGCAGCTCGACAGGAATCCGGCGGGCCACCTCGCGCAGCGCGAACGTCTTGCCGCGCCCGAAGTCGCCCAGGACCAGCACGAACCGGCCGTGGTCGGCCGCGATCTGCCGGAGCAGTTCCTCCACCAGGTTCTCCCGGACTCCTGGCTCGGACCGGTCAAGCTCACGGAACCGCTGCGGTACATACAGGCTGGGCGGATAGGGCCCGTCGGCGCTCAGCCTGGCGGTCTGCTTGGCCACGTAGTCACGCAGGTCCAGCAGGCCCTGGAACTCGATGAAGCTGCGCATCCGCACGCCGCGCCGCAGCGCTTCCTCGCGCAGCACCTTGGGTGGCTGCGGGCCCTCGTAGACCAGTTCGGAGCCGGGCTCGGGCTCCCCCGTGTGGATCAGGCGAAGGAACGCGTCCAGGTCGTCGCGCGTCGGCTCCCCGACATGCGCGGCGACCCGCCACTGCCGGATGAACTCATCCTCCTGATACGTGATCAGCAGGGATGGGAGATCTCCTTCGACGCGGCGGATCTTGGCCCGCTCATACCGCGTCTCGCAGGCCTCCTCGATGCGGTCGAGCAGGATGCTGACCGGGCTTGCGGCACGGTCGGGCTCGGGCGCGGCGGCCGGCAGCCCGTCGCCCGCTGTCACCGGCTGGGCCCGTTCGGACGAGAACGTCGCGCCGACCGAGTGCCACGGCCGCGGCCGCCGTTCGGGATCATCGTTGGTGCCACGGCGGGCGCCCCAGCGGTCCAACCCGCCCTGGTCCAGGCGCAGGAACTGGTGCTGGCCCGGCGCGGCCGCGGGTACGACGAGCAGCCCGGAGCCGAGCTCGTCGGTCTGGTCTCCACCGGGCCCCGGCCCGTGCAGCAACAGGTTGAGCCGCGGCCCGAGCAGCCGGTCCAGCGTCCCGGCATCACGCAGCAGCGCGGCGTCGCGGCCGGCGGGCATGCTGCCTGGCGCCGGGTCGTGCCGGATCACCCCGATCCGCAGCCACCCAGCCTGCTCGAATGTGCGCAGCCGCTCGCCGAACCACGCCGCCTGTCCCTCCCCGATCCAGCCGTAGTTATCTTCCTGGCGGTGGCTGGCCGCCATCGTGGAGTTCAGCCCGGCGATCGCCACGTGCAGCTCGGGAACCGCGAACAGGGTCCAGGGCTGTGCGCTCTCGAATACCGGGCCGTCGACGCCGCGGTAAAACTCCTCAAACAGGCTGGCGAAATGCCGCCACTTTGGCCAGTACGGTGGCTGCGGCTCAATGTCGTCAGCCTCACAGCTGGCAAAGTAGGCGCGGCACGCCGCCTGAGTGATGTCGTGACCGCCGGGCACAACCGCGACCCGCTGGGGCTCAAGCCCGACGAGCGCGCGAAGCCCGGTCAAGAACGTGAGCGCCTCATCGCACTCGCGGCGGCTGCCGGATTCGGTCAGGTCGCCGGTCACCATGATGAGATCGGGCCGGGGCATGTCCGCCGCGGTGAGGTGGGTGAGGTCGGCCCAGATCCGGGCCTGCAACTCGGCCGCGGACAGCCGTTCGCCCGAGGCGGCGAACCCGCGCCCGAAGCGGGGACCCGCCACGTGCAGCAGGGTGACAGCCGATCGGGGTTCTGCCGCCTGCGGCAGCACCGGCGGGTAGGCCGGCGCGGTGGCCGGGGCCCGGCGGGCGGGCGGCGCGATCGGCGCCGACGGCGCCCGATCCTCCGGCGGGTCAAGGACCTGACCCACGATCGTCGCGACCGCGCTCGGGTAGCTCACCTCATCGCGCTTGGCCCGGCCCGCCACGGCGTGCCCAATCCGGCGCACCAGCAGGTCGCGGGCTTCACGCGGCTCGGTCACGCCCACGAGGTCGATGTAGGTGATGGTGGCGAGCAACCCCTCCAGCGGGCACTCCTCGACGCGGACCGGAACTAACCGGCTGGCCGGGTTGCCCGGATCGGCGCGCAGTGCCGCCTGCCATTCCAGCCGACCGTAGGTGGATTTCACGTAGTGCCGGGAAAGCACGGCGACCACGGACGCCGCCTCGCTGAGGCCGCGATCCATGAAATCGATGAAGTTCGTCCCCGGCACGAAATCCCAGGCCTGCAGCATCGTGCGGTAACCCGCGGTTTCCAGCTCCCAGGCAATCCAGGTGGCCCACCGCTCATCCGCAGGCGAGTAGCTGATGAAAACCTGGATCGGACCGTTTGCTCCCCTCGCACCGGCTGGCCGGCTCATTACGCCAGTATGCACCGTGAGCACGGAATGTGTCGTCTCCACAAGATCGTTTTCGCGTCGCGACCGGCCGGGACCTGTGCGACCATTGCGGTGTGCGCGCCGCCCGCCCCGACCGGTCCACGTCGGCCGGAAAAGCGGTGACCGGCCAAGACCGGCCGACGGCGCGCAGGCGGCCAGCGATGGACTGGATTGCCGTCGGCCTGTTCGCGCTCGGCTTGATCTTCGTCGCGACCGGCCTGCTCCCGTCGTCCTCGGCCGACACGACGATCCGGCGGATCCTGCCCCTCCTGCTCTTCCTCGGCACCGTCATCGTGCTGGCGGAACTGACGGCAGGCGCGGGCGTCTTTGATGTGATCGCGGTACGGATCGCGAACGTGGCGCGTGGCAACTACCTCGCGCTCTTCGCGCTGTGCGTGCTGTTCGCCGCGACGACCACGACCGTGCTCAACCTCGACACCACCGCCGTGCTGCTGACGCCGGTCATGCTCGCCCTGGCGCGCAAGGTGGGCATCGCCGCGATCCCGCTCGCCATGACCACCGTGTGGCTGGCCAACACCGCGAGCCTGCTGCTGCCGGTGTCCAATCTGACCAACCTGCTGGCCGCCAACCGGGTCGACCTGCCGACCGCGGCGTTCGCCAGCCGGATGTGGGCCGTACAGCTGACTTCGGTCGCCATGACCATGCTGTTTCTCTGGGTGTTCTACTGGCGGCGCGGTGAGCGCGGCATGGACCGCTACGAGCCGCCGCCGCCGCATGAACCGGACGACCGGGCGCTGTTCTGGGTCGCGTCGCTGGCCTGCCTGCTATTCGTCATTTTGATCCTGGCCACCAGGATCGCGCTCGGGTTTGCGTCCGCGACAGCGGCCGGGCTGCTGGTGGCGGCGTTCGCGGTGCGCAACCGCGCGGTCCTGCGGCCGCGGCTCATCCCGTGGCGGCTGCTGGTGTTTGTCACGGGGCTGTTCCTTGTCGTGCAGACGGTCAGCAGGCACGGACTAGGCACGGTCACGCACGCCCTCATCGGCACCGGGGGCGGGACGCTTGGCGCGTGGCGGGCCGCGGGGACGGGCGCCGCACTGTCCAACGCGGTCAACAACCTGCCCGCCTACGTCGCGGGCGAGGCGGTTATACCGTTCAGCCACCACGATCAGCTGCTTGCGCTGCTCATCGGCACGAATGTCGGGCCCATCATCACGCCGTGGGCGTCGCTCGCGACCTTGTTGTGGTACGAGCGGTGCCGCGCCTACGACGCCGTGGTGCCGCTGCGGAAGTTCATGCTCACCGGAGCCGGACTCGCCGTCTGCGGCCTCGGGGCGGCCGTGACCGCGTTGCTCGTCACCCGGTGAGAGTTCGGGCGCGGGCCGGCCGCGTCACGCCGCGTGAGCCGTTTTGGATCATTATTCATAACGGCTGCGCAGGGTGGCGCCGACAGGCGCAGCGGGGGGGGCCGGGGGGTCGTCCCCCCGGGCTAGCAGAGCCATAACGGCTGCCGCGGGGCGCGCCCTGTTGGTGGGCTGCGGAGCCCGCGGGGCTACCAGGCGGCGGCCGCCTTGACGTCGGCCAGTCGCGGTGCGATGCGCCCGGCCGCGGAGACCAGCCCGACGAGCCGCCCGATGTTCCCCGGATGACCAGCGACGAAGCTGCGGTCTTCTTCCTGCCGCCCGATCCGTTCGTCGAATGGCCGACCGTCCAGGCCACATATCGAGATGCCCGCCTCGGCCGCGATGAGGGCGCCCGCAGGCAGGTCCACCGCCTCGGCCCGGAATCCGACCATGCCGTCGATGTCGCCGCGGGCCAGCATGACCCAGGAAAGAAGCGGCGCCCATAGCTGGACCACGCGCCGGGCGGTGGACTCGAGCACCAGCTTCAGCGCCCGCGCCGTGGCGTCCTCGCGGGCCACGCCGTGCCCCTGCGTCCACGCGAGCACCGGGCCATACGGCGCGGGCCGGCACGCGGGCCGCGGCATCCGGCCGGCCGGGCCGTGCGCGCCCCCCCGGCGCACCGCCGACCATGTCTGCCCGGCCACCGGATCGTGCACAACGCCAACCATCGGCAGGTCACCCACGCACAGCGCGATCCCGACCACGTACGCCGATAGTCCGATGGCCAGGTTGTTCGTGCCATCGAGCGGATCCACCAGCCAGGTACAGGCGCCGTCGGCCCCCGGCCCGCCGTCCGCGTCAACCAGCCCCGACTCTTCGGCGATGATCCGGTGCGAAGGGAACGCCGCCTGAATGCGGCTGACAATCAGCCGTTCGGCGGCCAGGTCAAGATCGGTGACGATGTCGCCGGTAGAGTCCTTGACCCGCATGTCGATGTCCCGCTGCGTTGGCGTCCTCAGCAGCGCACCTGCGGCCCGCGCCGCGTCGACCGCGACCCTGCGCGCCAAGTCCAGGTCCGGCTGTGCGGCCGTCGCGCGGTGCGCTCGCATCCTGTCCTCCTGTCCCGCCCTTGGTGAGGCGGTGCCGGCGGGGCGGTTCCGGCGGTGCGGTGGCCAGCCGGGTCGGCGTCCCGCCGGCGCGGCTGGCCTGGTGATCATCCGATACCGGCGGCCTCCAGCCGGTCCGCGATCCGGAGGGCGGCTCGCGCGCTCTCACGCGCGTTGCAGCGTGACCGCCTGACCGTGTGACTGCGGGTATGCACCGGGCCCAGGCTGAGATCGGCGGCTCGCGGGCGGCTGCGGCCCAGGACCACCGTGACCACGTCCTGTTCGCCGGGCAGCACGGTGGTGTGGAATTCCCCGGCCGGCAGGACGTACACGCATCCCGCACCGTGCACCCCGACCGCGTCCGGCTGGCACGTTACCAGCCGGCTGGTGGCGTGGAGCTCATCCACGTCCCCGTGACTGTGCACCTCGAACACGCGATGGGTGGCCGCCTGCGGCGTGTCGGCGACGTGGACGCGCTGATTGTGCAGCGTGCCGTAGAGCACATAGCTGATGAGATCCCAGCTGTGGGAATGCACCTCGGAGGTGGTGAGGGCGGGCTGGATATCCGGCGTCCACAGATGCACGCAGACCCCGTGCTCGCCGAGGCGCTCAGCGGGCAGGCAGAGGAACCCGAGCGGATGCCGCACCGCGGTCGGGTCACGCCGGCCCTTGGCCATATCGCGCAGTAACGACAGCACCCAGCGCGGCACCGATTCGGCGGCCGTGCCCCGCCGGATCGCCTCATGAATGTTCGTGTAGTGCATCACGTATAGGGGTTCTTGGCTTGCAGGGCCTTCCTGATGATTTCCGCGACGTCGCGCTCGGTGAATGCGCGGGGAATAGGCAGATCCAGTTCGGTGAAGAGCTTGCGCGTCTCGTCCACGGTCGGCTCGTCGCTCAGCTCGAGGTGATCCATACGGCTGATCGGAACCTGCCGCGACTGCCGCAGGCTGGCCATCAGCTCGCGGGTGTAGATCTCGTAGTAGTACTTGCCCGGCTCCAGCATCATCGCGGGGAACTGCGGGTCCTCCTGCGTGATGATGAGCTGGTGCGGCGTCATGTCCCAGCGGAAGGTGGTCATCAGCGACGAGAGCCCCACCTCGATGGTGACAAAGCTGAAGCGCCGTCGGTACCAGCACGCGGCGAGCACGGTCGCATACGACTCCTTGCGCGTGCGGTCTACCGTCCAGATCTCGCCGGTGGTATCTGGCTGGTCGGAAAGCGAGCGGCGGAACTGCGCGTACGTTGCGCACACCCTCTCGTCGGCCGGGTCAATGATCTCGAGCTGCACGTGCAACGTGCGCTTCTTGCGCCGGGCGATCTCGACGCATTCGGGCAACGTCACCGCACGGAGGTATGTACCCGTTCCGCCCTTGAAGACCCATCGGTCGGTGTTGCGGCGCGCCTCTTCGAGCGCCTGGCCGACCTCGTCGCCGTGCAGCACCCGGACGAACGCGCTCTCGGCCAGCGCCCGCCGGGTGCCCTCCACGGTCGTCTCCAGCTCATCGAGCCGCGCGGGCAGCCGGGAAAGGACGCCAGTGGTCCTTTGCAGGACGTCGCGGAGCTGGATGTCCATCGCTTCCTCGCGGGCTCTGTTCCGCAGCGACGAAGCGGCGACCAGGCCGAGGGTCAGCAGGATCGCGCCATTGACGTCGTTGGTGCCGACGATGTCGGCCAGCGAAAGGATGCCCACGCCGAGCGCGAGCAGCAGGGCAAGCCCACTGTCGGCGTATTTGTTGAGCCACGCCGCTAATCGCGCCATTGACCGCATCCCCGCTTGTTGATGCAGCTCATCGTAACGAGCCTCGCACCTGTGCCGCGAGACCCGTCACCCGGTATGCCGCGCGTCGGCGGCGGCGCCGTGGCAGCGCTTCCACTTGCGGCCGCTGCCGCAGGGGCACGGGTCGTTGCGCCCGCGCCGCGCGTCCTGCGCGGCGTAGCTGCCCATCAGCTCGCCGGGTGCCCGGCCCGCGCGCAGCAGCGCGGCCATGGCCTCCATCGGCTCGGTGACGTGGTGGAAGAAGTCTTTGTAGCCGGGACACAGGTAGTGCTGACCGGGCTCACCGTAGGGCGAGGTCGCGAACCGGTCCTTCGGGCACCCCCCGTTGCAGGCGAACCGCACATCGCAGTCCAGGCAGAACTGGGTCAGCGTGTCGAACTTGTCCTGCCCGAACTTCCGCTGCTGCGGCGAGACGATCAGCTCGAGCATGTGCTTGTCGGCGATGTTGCCGAGCAGGTAGCCGGGTTCGACGAAGTGGTCGCAGGAGTACAGGTCGCCGGTGTGCTCGATGGCGAGCTGGCTCCCGCAGGTCTTGGCGTGCACGCACATCCCGCCGGGCTCGCCGTACCAGTTGGCCAGCGCGGTGTCGAACATCTGCACGTACACGGTCCCGATGTCGCGGCGCACCCACTCCTCGAACACCTCGATCAGAAACCGGCCGTACTGGGCCGGCCCGACCGAGCGGTGCGTGACCAGGTTCCCGTCCTGGATGTAGAGCGGGCGCCCCTTGACCCCGCCGCCCCAGCCGGCGTCGGCGACCGGCAGCGTCGCCTCGGTGGCGCGCTCGATGATCGGGATGTACTGGATGAACGTGGCGCCAAGCTCGTCCCGCAGGAACCGGTAGACCTCGCCGCCGTGATCACCGTTGACCGCATGGATGGTGGTCAGCACGTTCCAGTCCACCTCGTGGCGCTTGAGCACCTCCAGGCCCCGGATCACCCGGTCGAAGGTCGGCTTGCCGCCCTTGTCCACCCGGTAGGCGTCGTGCATGTCCCGCGGGCCGTCGATCGAGATCCCGACCAGGAACTCGTTGGCCTTCAGGAACTGTCCCCACTCGTCGTCCAGCAGCGTGCCGTTGGTCTGGATCGTGTTCAGGATCCGCTGCCCCGGCTGGGCGTACTGGCGTTCCAGGTCGATCGAGCGGCGGAAGAAATCCAGCCCCATCATCGTCGGCTCACCGCCCTGCCAGGCGACCACCACCTCCGGGGACCGCGCGTGCGCCTCCAGCAACTGCCGGACATAGGTCTCCTGCAGATCGGCGGCCATCCGGAACCGGCTGCCCGGGTACAGCATCTCCTTGGACAAGAAGAAGCAGTACTCACAATCCAGGTTGCAGATCGCCCCCGTCGGCTTGGCCATCAGGTGAAAGGCCGGCGGAGCCCCGGCCACCGTCAGGACAGGGTGACGCGCCTGTCCAGGATCGCTCATCGGATCCGCGGTGCCGGGGCTGCGGGCCATCGGTCAGCACTCCTCCTTGACGTCCTCGCCGCCTATTCGCGCGCCAGCATCGCCTGGGCCTCGCGTTCGAGGTCGACGTAGGGATCGCCGCTGACGTCGACCGCGACCCGATTGATGGTGCCGCCGGTAAACGCGTGCGGGTGATCGCCCGGGTAGTCGCTGGTGACCGGCTCGCCGCTGTCCCGGCCGACGCACAGGCCCTCACCCGCGACCGAGAACATCCCGGGCTGGGTCTTGATCCGGCCCTCGCCGACCTTCTTGTCACCGTGGTAAAGGGACAGGATCCCGGTGGACACGCCGGGGGGATCCTCGCCGTCCTTGCTGAACGACGCCGACAGGATCAGGTTCTCGCCGGTAGGGACATCCTCGCTCGCGTCGATCTTCTGCTCCATGATGCCGACGAAGTTGTTGACGTAGTGCAGCCGGTCGTCCTTCACATACAGGGCGTGCCCGCCGAACCGCGCCCCCTGCGCGAACAGCACACCCTGCGCGCCCGGTGCCGGGATGTCCACCAGCGCGCCGATCGTAAAGGATCGGTTGCGGACGTTCACCGCCTGCTGCTCAGGTACCTCGGCAGTATTGGGGAAATAGGCATAGCGGTCACGGGGCGAGGCCAGCTGAGGCCGCGGGGTCAAGAGGATCTCCATGGGAGACCGGTCATCCAGCGGGAACGCGCCGTTCGCCCCTGCCTCGGCGAACCACAGATTGACCATCTCCCTGACCTTGTCTGGGTGCTCGGCGGCCAGGTCGTGCAGCTCGGCGCGGTCGACATCAGTGTGGTACAGCTCCCAGGTGTCGCTGTTGAAGTCGCTCCATCCGCTGATCGTGGGGTGCGTGGTGATGGCCTTCCAGCCGTCATGCCAGATGCCGCGCGAGCCGAGCATCGAGTAGAACTGCGTCTTGCGGGGTGAGGGCGCCGACTCCATCTCGGCGCTGTAGCGCATGCTCACGCCGTCGAACCGGCTCTGCACGTGCCCCTTGATCGTGGCCGGCGTCTGCACGCCGAGGGTGTCCAGGATGGTCGGCACGATGTCGATCGCGTGATGGTACTGGTGCCGCAGCTCACCCTTCCCTGCAGCGGCGCCTGCCGTGGCCGGGGGCCAGGAGATGATGCACGGGTCGGCGGTGCCGCCGTTGTACTCATACCGCTTCCACATCTTGAACGGCGTGTTGAAGGCCATCGCCCACCCGTTCGGGTAATGGTTGTAGGTCTTGGTCCCGCCCAGCTCGTCGAGCATTGCCAGGTTCGCTTGCAGGTCGTCGGGCTGGCCGTTGAACAGCTTGTTCTCGTTGACCGACCCGTTCGGCCCGCCCTCGCCGCTGGCCCCGTTGTCCGACACCAGGACCACCATTGTGTTCTCGCGCTGCCCGGATTCCTCCAGGTAGTCCAGCAGCCGCCCGATGTGGTGGTCGGCGTGGGCCAGGAACCCCGCGTACACCTCGGCCATCCGGCAGAACAGCCGCTTCTCCTCAGCCGACAGCGTGTCCCACGGCCTTGTGTACTCCAATGGCGGGAACGGCTGACCCTTGGGCCCTTTACGGGTCTCGGGGGTACCGATCGGGTTGAGGGGCGGCAGCTCGGTGCCGGCCGGGACGATGCCCATCTGGATCTGCCGGGCCAGGGTCTGCTCCCGGATCGCCTCGTACCCCATGTCGAAGCGTCCCTTGAACTTGGCGATCCACTCCTTGGGCGCGTGGTGCGGCGCGTGCGCGGCACCGGGGGCGTAGTACAGGAAGAACGGCTTGTCCGGCGCGATGACCTTGGCGTCCTTGATGAACTCCATCGCCTTGTCAGTGATGTCGTCGGTGAAGTGGTAGCCCTCGGCCGGCAGCTTCGGCTGGCCGACCGGGTGGTTGTCGTAGACCAGGTCCGGGTACCACTGGTTCGTCTCGGCGCCGAGGAACCCGTACCAGCGCTCGAACCCCCGTCCGGACGGCCAGTTCCGCCGCGTCGAGGCGACGTTCATCTCCACCGTCGGGCACAGGTGCCACTTGCCCACCATGTAGGTGTTCCAGCCGCGCTCGCCGAGGATCTCGGAGATCATGCCGTTCTCCGGCGGGATGGTCCCGCTCGCGCTCGGGAACCCCACCGCGGCCTCGGTGATGCAGGCCATCGAGTTGCGGGTGTGGTTGCGCCCGGTCAGCAGGCACGAACGCGTCGGGGAACACAGCGCCGTCGTGTGCCACTGCGTATAACGGATGCCGTCGGCGGCGATCCGGTCGATGTTTGGCGTTTCGATCGGCCCGCCATAGCAGGACATGGCCGAGAACCCGACATCGTCAAGGACGATGTAGACGACGTTCGGCGCCCCGTCCGGCGCCGTGGGCGGCTGGAACGGCGCCCAGTCAGGCACCGAGTCCCGAATATCGACATCGATCGTTCCCTTGAATGGCTTGCTCATAGCTCCTCTAGCTCCTCCGTCTCAACACGCGATACCTCGCCCCCCGCAACGTGCGCGCGGCGCTGCCCCGGGCGTGCTCATCCCGGTGCCACGCTCACACGCGGGCGGGTGACCCGTCATCACCTATCGGGGTTATTCATTTGGGTGAAATCACCCGACGGCCACCTGGGCGGGATGGGGTGTCCCGCTGTCGGCGAGTTCCACGAGCAGCAGCCGGGCGCCCCAGAAGAAGCAGATCGCGCCGAGGAACGTGCCGCCGTTGGCCAGGTTGGCGCCGAGCAGATCCCCGGTCGCGGGCCTGACGAAGGCCGCGATGGCCGCGAGCATGAAGAAGATCGAGCCGAGGAGGTTGATCGCCGAGATGGACCACGGGACGTCTCCGCGGCGGACGCACCATCGCACGTGACAGACCTCTTCGACGGCGAGCCAGCTGGCCACGAGGAAGCAGACCGAGCCGATCATGTCGGGGGTCCAGATCCGGAGGTTCTGCTGGCGGGTGGTCAGCCCAACGCGCATGGCATTGGCGGTGTTGATGTTGAACCAGAAGGTGCCGACCAATTGCACCCCCGACG
>WNFX01003266.1_pt1 | contig 16230 bp, 16 predicted proteins | sample 5400111 | NCBI WGS metagenome assembly WNFX01 (sample SAMN13153363, study PRJNA577476) | soil metagenome | isolation source: 40 cm soil or saprolite under grassland replicate 1 | place: USA:California | collected 2016-06-15 | reverse complement strand
GCACGCCAGCGGCGGGATCGTTGTCGGGCCCGGCCATCGTGATCGCGACCGGCACGAGATTCGCGGGCGAGGAGTGGCTCGATCGCGTCGAGAACGCGCGGCGCGTTGCGGCGGCGGGCCGCCTCCATCTCGGCGCAGCCGCGGTCGGCGAGCCGGGCGTCGATTTGGGCTCGCGCGTCGCCGTGATCGGCGGCGGCGACAACGCCTTCGAGATATCGCGCATGCTGGCCGAGAAGGGCGTGCGCGTGACCGTCGTCATGCGCGCGAAGGCGCCGCGGGCGCAACCGCTCCTCATCGAGCGCCTGCAACCACATCAGGCCGCGGGAATGGCAAGGGTGATGACGGAGCGCACGGTCGCGGCGCTCGACGACGCCGGATCCGCAGTCCGCGTCCACTTGGAGGGCGGCGGCGAGATCGAGGCCGACCATGTGGTTCTGCTGTTCGGCTATCGGCCGAATACCAACGAACCCTGGCTCGCCGAGCTTGCGCTCGCGACCGACGCGCTCGGCTATCTCGCGGTCGACGGCAACATGGAGACGTCCTGCCGCGGCGTGTTCGCGGTGGGCGACGTCTCCAATCCCGCGCATCCATGCATCGCGACCGCGATTGGGAGCGGAACGGTTGCCGCGCGCGCGATCGAAAAGCGGTTGGCGCGCGAGCGCGCAACGGCGTCGTGAAGACCCGTTCGAGACATCATTCTCGGCATTGTCGCGGTATGAGCTGATTGAGCGGGTTCGTCCTCAGCGCTTCGGCTTCGGCTTCGGCTTCAGCACGCGCCCCGCCACCGCGTCGAGCTTCTTCAAAAGCTTTTTGTCGCGCGCCTCCGGCGCGGTGATCAGCGCGGTGTCGAGCGCGCGATCCGAACCGATGGGACAGGGCTCGTGCTCGCGCGGAAAGTCGCGGGCGAGCCGCGCCACCAGCGCCTTGGCCTTCTCCGCGTTGGCGGTGAGCACGCCGATGATGTCCTGCACCGTCACCGCATCGTGGTCGGGATGCCAGCAGTCGAAATCGGTGACCATGGCGACGGTCGCGTAGCAGAGCTCCGCCTCGCGCGCGAGCTTGCCCTCCGGCAGATTGGTCATGCCGATCACGGAATAGCCCAGGCCCTTGTAGGTCAAGCTCTCGGCGTAGGTGGAGAACTGGGGCCCTTCCATGCACACATAGGTGCCGCCGCGCACGATCGTGATCCCTTCGCGGGCGGCGGCGGCGGCGATACGGTCCTGCAACAGCGGCGACACCGGATGCGCCATCGACACGTGGGCGACGCAGCCTTTGCCGAAGAACGAGCCTTGCCGGTTGAAGGTGCGATCGACGAACTGGTCGACCAGCACGAAGGTGCCGGGCGGCAGTTCTTCCTTGTACGAGCCGCAGGCGGAGAGCGAGACGAGGTCGGTCACGCCGGCGCGCTTGAGCACGTCGATATTGGCGCGGTAGTTGATGTCGGACGGCGAGAGGCGATGCCCCTTGTCGTGGCGCGACAGAAACACCACCGGCGTGCCCGCGATCTCGCCCACGCGCAGCGGCGCCGACGGCTCGCCCCACGGACTCTTGATCGCCCGCTGCCGCACCTTCTCGAGCCCCGGCAGGTCGTAGATGCCGGAGCCGCCGATGACGCCGAGCACGGCTTTGGTCATGCGGATTCCCGTCGGCGCAGATGCGACCGGATCGCAACGGCGCGATCGGCCCATGACCGGGCGGCGGGCTTACTTCGCGACGCTGGTGCCAGAGCGACCAAGGGCTCGCTCACCCGCGCGGATATTCGCTCGGCGGACGCGGCTTGAGCTTCTCCGGGTGCAATTCCACGTCGTGCCACACCTTCTTCTTGGTGAAGTAGAGCAGCCCCGAAAGCACGATCAGGAAAATGAACACCTGCATGCCGACACGCTTTCTGGCCTCGAGGTGCGGCTCGGCGGTCCACATCAGGAAGGCCGAGATGTCCTTGGCGTATTGCTCGACCGTCATCGGCGCGCCGTCGGTGTAGTCCACGCGGTTGTCCGAGAGCGGCGGCGGCATCGCGATGGCGTGGCCGGGAAAATATTCATTGTAGAAGTTGCCGGGCGGAAGGGTGACGCCCGCCGGAGGCGCGTCCTTGTAGCCGTGCATCAGCGCGGTGAGGTAGTCGACGCCCTGCTCCTGGTACTGCGTGAAGATATCGCCGACCCAGCGGGGGAAGCCGCGCTCGTAACCGCGCGCCTTGGCGATGACCGATAGATCGGGGGGTACGGCATTGTAGCGCGCCCGCGCCGCCTGTTCGTTGGGAAATGGCGTCGGGAAAGTATCGGCCAGCCGGCCGGGGCGATCCTTGACCTCGCCCTGCTCGTCGGGCTCGCCCTTGACCTGGTATTCGGCCGCGATGGCGGTCGCTTGCGCGATGGTGAAACCGGGCCCGCCCGGATCGGCAAGCGTGCGGAATGCGACCAGTTTGAGCCCATGACAAACCTGGCAGACCTCGCGATAGACCCTGAGCCCGCGCTGGAGCTGCGCGCGATCGAATTTGCCGAACGGCCCGGCGAACGACCACTTGTTCATGGGCGGCGCCGGCGTTTCGTGCTCCTGCGCCAGCGCTGGAGCGCCGAGCGCGGCGAGCGAGACGGCGAGAGCGAGAATGGTGCGCGCGACGGCCATGGCGTGCTCCGTCAAGCCTTCGCGCCCGCCGGCGGCGGCGCCGGCGCGCCGATGGGCTTGCCCTCGCGCAGCACCGATTCGGAAATCGAGTTCGGCAGCGGCTTGGTTCTTTCGATCTTGCCGAGCACCGGCAGAATCACCAGGAAAAAGGCGAAGTAGTAGACCGTGAAGATGCGCGCGACCAGCACGTAATTGCCTTCCGGGGGCTTGGAGCCGAGCCAGCCGAGACCGACGCAGACGATCACGAAGACCCAGAAGAACTGGCGATAGACTGGACGATAGCGCGCCGAGCGCACTTTCGAGGTATCGAGCCACGGCAGGAAGGCGAGGATGAGGATCGAAGCGCCGAGCGCCATCACGCCGAGGAGCTTGTTCGGGATCGCGCGCAGGATCGCGTAGAACGGCAGGTAATACCATTCCGGCACGATGTGCGTCGGTGTCACCGCCGGATTGGCCGGGATGTAGTTGTCGGGATGACCGAGAAAATTCGGAATGTAGAACACGAACCAGGCGAACAGGATGCAGAACACGGCCAGGAAGAAGCTGTCCTTGATCGTGGCATACGGCGTGAATGCGACGGTATCCTGCTCGCTGTTCGTCTCGATGCCCGTCGGGTTGTTCTGCCCCGCCACATGCAGCGCCCAGATGTGGAGGACGACCACCCCGACGATGACGAACGGCAGCAGGTAGTGCAGCGAGTAGAAGCGATTGAGGGTGGGATTGCCGACCGCATAGCCGCCCCACAGCCAGGTGACGATGGATTCGCCCACCAGCGGGATGGCCGAGAACAGGTTGGTGATGACCGTCGCCGCCCAGAAGCTCATCTGGCCCCATGGCAGCACGTAGCCCATGAATCCGGTCATGATCATGAGCAGCAAGAGGATGACGCCGAGGATCCACAGCACCTCGCGCGGGTCCTTGTACGAGCCGTAATACATGCCGCGGAACATGTGGATGTAGGCGGCGAGGAAGAACATGGACGCGCCATTCGAGTGCAGGTAGCGCAGCAGCCAGCCGTAATTCACGTCGCGCATGATCTGCTCGACGGAATCGAAGGCGAAGTCCACGTGCGGCGTGTAGTGCATCGCCAGCACGACGCCGGTGACGATCTGCACGCCGAGCATGAAGGCGAGGATGCCGCCGAACGTCCACCAGTAGTTCAGGTTGCGCGGGGTGGGATAAACAACGAAGGACGAATAGACGAGCCCGGCGATCGGCAGCCGCCGCTCCATCCATCGCATGAACGCGCTTTGCGGCTGGTAGGTCGGATGTCCGCTCATGATCGAGCCTTGCGGGATGAAGCCGGAAGCCGTCAGCCGATCCGGATCTTGGTGTCGGAGAGGAATTCGTACGGCGGGAGCGCGAGGTTGAGCGGCGCGGGTCCCTGCCGGATGCGTCCGGAGGTGTCGTAGACCGAGCCGTGACAGGGGCAGAAGTAGCCGTCGTAGGATCCCTGATGGGCGATCGGGATGCAGCCGAGGTGGGTGCAGATTCCGATCAGCACCTGCCACTGCTCGTGACCCGGCTTGACGCGTGCCGAATCCGGCTGCGGGTCCGGCAGCTTCGCCACGTCGACGTTTTGTGCCTCCTCGATCTGCTTCTTGGTGCGGTGATTGACGTAGATCGGCTTGCTGCGCCAGAACACCTTGATCACCTGACCGTCGGCGATCGGCGCAAGATCGACTTCGATCGGCGCGCCCGCCGCGATCGTCGAGGCGTCGGGATTCATCTGCGCAATCAGCGGGACGAGGGTCGCGGCGGCCCCGATCCCCGCGACGGAGGCGGTCGCAATATAGAGAAAATCGCGACGTGTCGGCTCGGCCGAAGACATCGTCGTCACGGGTGCAGTTCCTTTCTTGTCCGTCGGCCCGCCCGCAGCCCGCTCGCGCCGGCTGCGAGAACTCGTCCGCGTCAGGGCCGCCGCGGCTTCTCCGGCGCCCGACACGGAGACGCCGCCTGGCGGCGGCGGGCGAACCGGCCGCTCTCCTCCTGCAAGCAAGGGGCCAAGCGGCTTAATCCAGCGGCGTTCTATTGGCACCCTTGCCAAGCGAGCGCAAGTGGGCAAGTGCGGGTCTGTGTCGCAACGATCAAATGTCGCACAAATCGTTTGCTCGTCTTGCGTTTTGGCTGCGATCGCGGTTCGCTGCACGCCCGAAAGCTTGGCCCATGCGCATTGCGCTGTTCGAGCCCGACATTCCCCAGAACACGGGCACGATTCTTCGTCTCGCCGCCTGCCTCGGCCTCGAGGCGCACATCATTGAGCCCGCGGGCTTTGCGACCAGCGACCGTGCGTTCCGCCGCGCCGGCATGGATTACCTCGATCAGGTCGAGATCGTTCGTCACGTCAACTGGGAGGCGTTCGAGGCTTGGCGCGCCGGCGCCGGCGCGCGGCTCATTCTCTTCACCACGCGCGCACGCCGCTCTTATCTCGCGCACGCGTTCCGGCGCGGCGACGTCTTGCTGTTCGGCCGCGAAACGTCGGGCGTGCCCGAGAAGGTGCACGCGGCCGCCGACGCAAGGCTCGTCATTCCGATGCGGGAAGGCTTGCGCTCGCTCAACGTGGCAATGGCCGCCGCCATGGCGGTGGGCGAAGCGATGCGGCAATCCGCAGCGCCCACGGGCGGCAAGAGCTGACGCCATCACAATCGATTCGGCAAAGAGGGAGAGATTCGAGCGAACCGTAACCGAAAAAATACGAAGCGGGTGAGGGACATCTCACGCCCCTGGGCGCTACCCCTCACCCGCATCGCTCGCTGGCGCTGTCGCTCCCAACCGCCTGCCAAGTCCCCACACAAGCGGAGGCGGACATCGCACCCCCAACATCCCCCACGCCGGCAGGGTTCCCCGAAACAATGGCAAAAAAAAGCTTCGCCTGGAATTTTCCCCGGCCCAAACAATGGCAAAAAAAAGCTTGGCTGAAATTTTCCTCTACCCGAAAACGTTGCGCGTATGTCGTCCTTATGACTCGCGTCTGGTTTCGTATTTGAAGCTCTTATGCGAGCACGCTCAACGCATGGCGACTGCAAATCCACCCACATCGGCGCGATGGCATCGCATGCCCGATGGTGACGGCCGGCCCGCCATGTCCTAAACGGAGGACGGAGGTTTTATGAGCGAGAGCCTGCTCGACGCTCGCAAAGCACGCGCGCGAACGTGGTTCGAAACGCTGCGCAACGACATCTGCACGGCGTTCGAGGCGCTCGAAGCGACCTTGCCGGCGCACGCGCCGCTCGCCGAGCGCGCGGCGGGCCAATTCGTTCGCACGCCCTGGAGTCGCGCCGACGACAGCGGCGACCGACCGATCCCGGGTTTACCCGAGATCGGCAATTCAAGCGCCGGATCGGCCAAAGCCGACCCAGGCGGCGGCGGCGTGATGGCGAGCATGCAAGGCCGCGTGTTCGAGAAGGTCGGCGTCCACGTCTCCACGGTTTTCGGCGAGTTCGCGCCCGAATTTCGTAACGACATTCCGGGCGCCGAAACCGATCCGCGGTTTTGGGCCTCCGGCATTTCGCTCATCGCCCATCCGCAGAACCCGCATGTGCCGGCGGTGCACATGAACACGCGCTTCGTGGTGACCACCAAGGCCTGGTTCGGTGGCGGCGCGGATTTGACCCCGGTGCTCGATAAGCGCCGCCGGCAGGACGATGCCGACACGATCGCGTTTCACGCCGCCATGCGGGCGGCTTGCGACGCGCATGCGCGCGTCGCGCCCTATGAGAAGTACAAGCGCTGGTGCGACGAATATTTCTACCTGCGGCACCGCCGGGAAATGCGCGGCATCGGCGGCATTTTCTACGACTATCTCGACAGCGCAGACTGGGAGGCGGACTTCGCCTTCACGCAGGAGGTGGGCCGCGCCTTCGGGAGGATCTATCCCGAGCTGGTGCGCAAGAATTTCGCCACGCCGTGGAGCGCGGCCGAGCGCGAGGAGCAGCTCGTGCGCCGCGGCCGCTACGTGGAGTTCAACCTGCTCTACGACCGCGGCACCATCTTCGGGCTGCGCACCGGCGGCAATGTCGAGGCGATCCTGTCCTCGCTGCCGCCGGTGGTGAAGTGGCCTTGACCCGCGCACGCTGCCCCGCCTCAGCGCACGAATGCATTGACGACCATCGCTGCGCCGCCGACGATCACGACCGCGTCGAGGATCGCGGTGTGCACGTGCAACGGCAGGCGCTCGATCAGCGCCTTGGCCAGGAAAGCGCCGGGCAGCGCCACGCCGCCGATGAGCAGCGCGATCGCGATCACCTTCGCGTTGACCACGCCGGCGAGCCCGAAGGTCGCAAACTTGACGAGCCCGACGCCGATGGAGATGACGGCATCGGTCGCGACCACGGCGGCGCCTTCGAGGCCCGCCGCCATCAGCAGCGAGAGCAGGATGATGCCGGCGCCGACGGTGCCGCCGGCAAGCGGCCCCCAGCCGAAGCTGGCGGCGGCTAGTCCGCGGCTCGAGAGCGCGAGACCGCGCATGCGCATCAGCCGGCGCAGCGGCACGCTCGCCATCAGCATGGCGCCGATGACCAGCGCCGCGCCTTTGCCGGTGAGCATGGTATAGCCCCAGGCGCCGAGCGCGCAGGTCGGCACCGCCGCGACGAGCACGATCAGCGCCCGCCGCCGATCGACCAGCCGCCAAAACGCCGCCGCCCGACTGGTATTGGTCAACAGCGCCGAAAGCGAAAGGATGGGCACCACCGGCTCGGCACCCACGATCGGCACCAAAACCAGCGGCATCAGCGCGCCGGTGCCGTAGCCGGCGACCCCGCCGACGACCGACGCGATGAACGCCATGGCCGTGATGAGAGCAAGCTGTGGCACGGAGATGTCGGCAAAAACCGAGGACAGCGATTCGAGCATCGGGCCAAGTCTTATACCAAGCGGCCGTCGGCGCTCACCAATCTGCCGCCGGGTGACAAAGTTTTAATGCAACGCCGGTCGCATCTTTTTTGTTAATGCAGCGGGGGCCAAGGTGCGGGAGGTCAAAATGAAACCTTGCCGTCACTTCGCGATCGCGGCAACATTATTGCTTTGCAGCATCGCTGCCGCATCGGCCGCCGGAACCGAGCCGTTTTTGGTGGCCTCTGATGAGCTCGTGTTGACGGGCGCCCAGGAGCACCTGATGTGGCAGCGCCTGGTGGGGCGCAACGCCGGCAGCACGACGACGCCCTCCGGATTGATAGCTGCGATCGGCGCAACGCTACCTGCCTCGGTCGCGCTGCGTGCGCTGCCTGCAACCGTCACCCGGCAGATACCGGCGGTGAGACCTTACAAGTATGCGATGCTCGGCAGGACGCTGCTGATCATAAACCCCACCGACAGGGTGATCGTCGACGTCATTACGGATTAGGCCCTCGCGACGCGCGTGACGGCCGCGTCGGCCATCACGATCTTGTACGCGGCAGCATTGGCTGCCCGCATCCCTCGTGAATCCGCGCGCCGTCAATCCGCGCTGGGAAGCCGTCGCACGGTGAATTCGATGCGATCGCCGGGAAGCTCGCGCCAGGATTCGATCTCCGTCATGTAGGCGGCCTTGGGAAAGCGGCGAAACATTTCACGCGCCTTTTCGCGCGCCTGCTCGCGCGGCAGCGCGAAGGTCTCGCGCCGGAACGCGTCGCGCGGCCGCGCATGCAGCGCTTTCGCCGAGCGGCGAGCGATGTCGGCGGGACGACGGCTGGTGCTCATGATACGCCTCACCCCGCAGTGTAATGCGGAACGGGGCACGGAGCGAGTCGAGCCTCCCCTCCGCTCATTCCCGCGCACAGCGCGTGGAAGACGCGCGTAAACGCGCTCATCTGGGAATCCAGGTCCAGCGTCTGGGTCCCCGCTTTCGCGGGGACGAACGGAGGGAAGTGCAATCATCGCGTCCCGGCCACCGCTGCATCGGCGATTGCCGCCACCGCCGCCGCCTCTTGCGGAAACCCGGCCGCGATCCACGCCTCCTCCGCCGCCGCGAGCGCCGCGCCGAGACGAGGTCCCTTCGGCACGCCGCGCGCCATGAAGTCCGCGGCCTTGAGCGGAAATGCCGGCGCGCTCCAGCGCGCGGGCAGCGTCGCGAGCCGATGCCAGGGCCGATCTTCCGCGCCCTGGGGAGAACGCGACCAGGCCAGCAGCACCCGATCGGTGAAACGTTCGCCCCCCAGCCGATAGAGCAAGACGCGGCCGTCGCGCTCCTCCCAGTTCCCCGCGATCTGCCACCAGCCGTCCGCCAGCGACGCGAGCCGCTCGTATTCCGCATTGGCAAGCCGCAAGCGCTCGCGCAGGCGCTCGGCGTCCTCGATGACCGAGACGTTGAGCGCGCCCAGGCGGCGCACCGGGTCGCACGCGAGCGTAAGCGCGGCCTCGAGCTTGATCATGTTGGCGTAGCTCGCGAGCAGCGGCACGCCGCCGAGCACCTGCTCGAGCAACCCTATTTCCGTCATCAGGGCGAGCGTCGGCACCGCGCGCTTGGCGACGAGGAGCTTGAGCACCTCCATGCGCACGCGCTCGCGCGACAACTGCTCGAGCCCGGCGCGGCCGGCGATGCAGGCGGCGAGGCCCTGCGGATCGGAGGGGCCCTCGCCATAGGCGGCATGGAAGCGGAAGAACCGCAGGATGCGCAGATAGTCTTCGGCGATGCGCGTCGCCGCGTCCCCGATGAAGCGCACGCGCCGCGCCTCGATGTCGGCAAGCCCACCCACATAGTCGTAGATGGTTCCGTCGCGGGAGAGCGACAGCGCGTTCATGGTGAAGTCGCGCCGCTCGGCGTCGCGCTTCCAGTCGCGGCCGAAGGCCACGGTGGCATGGCGCCCGAACGTCTCGACGTCTTCGCGCAAGGTTGTGACTTCGAACGGCCGTCCGGCGGCGACGACGGTCACGGTGCCGTGCTCGATGCCGGTGGGCACCGCCTTGAAGCCCGCCGCCTCGACCCGGCGGATCACTTCGGGCGGGAGCACCGTGGTGGCGATGTCGATGTCGCCGTGCGGCTCGCCGATGAGCGCATTGCGCACCGCGCCGCCGACGACGCGGGCCTCCTCGCCGTCGCGGTCGAGCGCGGCGAGAAGGTCGCGCAGCGGCGCCTCTCGCAGCCACGCGGCATCGAGTCGGCGCCGCGCTTGCGTCACTTCGTCTCGCCCGGCACGAACTGGCCGTCCTCGATATGGGCCGGAACATAGGTCGAGCCCGGCGGCGAGCCGCCCCACTGCGCCAGCACGACGAAACTGCCGATCATGAGCACGAGCGCCGCGATCAAGAGCCAAGTGACGCGGGGCAGGCTCCAAGACTTCGGATGCAGCACGCCCGCCTGGGTGGCCCAGAGAAAGACGGCGTAGACCAGGAATGGCGCCAGGAACAGAGCGATTTCGGTGAGGACGGGGCGGATCATCGGTCTCAAGTCCCGGACGAGGACGTTAGCGCGAGCCCTCGGTGCCGCGCGCTAGGCGAGCGGAAGGCAACCTCCACGAGACCCGGGGCCGAGCGCAAGAATCGCCACGCGCAATATTACAACGAAGGCGACGCCGCGTAGCTGCCGTGCCGCCGATCTTCGCTCGCGCGCAGCGGGATTGACGCCGACCGCGCAAACGTCTCCGCGGGCGCTCATCCCCGACACGAGACCCGAGCATCGCGCGCTTCACCCCCCATAAATCCGCTCGTACAAGTTCCGCAAAATTCCCGCGGTCACGCCCCAAATGTAGCGCTCGCCGAACGGCATGGCGTAGTACTTCCGTGTCACACCCTTCCAGTCACGGCTGTGGAGCGCGTGGTTCTGCGCGTCCATCAGGAAGGTGAGCGGCACCTCGAAGGCGTCGGCGACTTCCCGCTCGGACAGCACGAGCTTGTAGTCGGGGTCGACGCGCGCCACCGTCGGCAAGATGCGGTAGCCGGAAAAGGTAAGATAAAGGTCGAGATAGCCGATCGGCTCGATCAGTGCGCGGGCGAGCCCGATCTCCTCCGCCGCCTCGCGCAACGCGGCTTCGGCCGGGGTGCGATCCTGCGGTTCGATCTTGCCGCCGGGAAACGCGATCTGTCCGGGATGGCTCGGAAGCTCGGTGCGCAGCGTAAGCAGCACCGTAGGCTCGTTGCGGTCGACGACCGGAACGAGCACCGCGGCCGGCCGCGTTGCCTTCACGCCGGCCTGCTCCCACATCGCGGGATCGAGATCGAGATCGCCGCGCGTGGCCTCAACCGTCGGGTCGTCGAGCGCGGCCGGCACGTCGAGCGTGAGCCGCGTGCGGGCGCGGCGAAAGAAGTCGTGGCTCGTTGCACCGCTCGGCAGCGCCGCATCCATCACATGAAATCCCGCAGGCTTGCGGCCGGCGCCATGGCGAAGAATTCCCCCGCCGAGGCAACGCCGAACATGCGCTCGCCGCCGAGGTCGCGCTCCTCGCCGAGTTCGACGAGATCGTAGAACAACGCGCGCGTCACCTTGGCCCAGAGGTTGCGCCGCACGTGGAGATAGGGCTTGAGCCCTCCGGTCTGCGGTTCGCGCTCGAACCGCAGCGCATGATCGCGCCCGCACGCCACCCAGTCGTCGACGTTGGTGCGGAAATGCAGCACCCGGCCGTGATCAGCCTGCTCGGCCCTGAGCTCGACCGCGAGGAACGGCGCGTCTTCGACGATGATCCCGCATTTCTCGACCGGCGTGACCAGGAAGTATTTGTCCCCTTCCCGCTTGAGGACCGAGGCAAAGAGCTTCACCAGCGCCGCCCGTCCGATCGGAGTCTTGAGATAGAACCACGTGCCGTCCGAGGCGATGCGCATATCGAGGTCGCCGCAAAACGGCGGATTCCAGAGATGCACCGGCGGCGGCCCTTTCCGCGCGGCCTCGCGCGCCACGCCCGCGATGGCGTCCAAGCCGCGCCGTGCCTGTTCCGTCTCCTGCGCCATGGCTGCGATCTGCGCTCGGGAATGATGGCAGATCAAGTGTAGCATTTCGGCGCTGCCGGCGAGGAGAGCGCGTGTTCCGCATGCGGTGCGGCGCGAGCGCCGCGGCGCCCGAGACGGCGCTCAGATCTCGATGTGGAAGCCCACTTCCAACACCCGCTCATGGGGGATTTTGAAGAAGTCGGGAGCCCGGCTCGCAATCCGGGTGAGGAACGCGTAGATCGCGAACGGCACCGCCGCCATCGCCGAGTCCTTTGCGCGGCGGATCACGATTTCATGGGCGATGTAATAGTGCACCTGATGCAGATCGACCTCGAAGCCCCGCACCTTGCAACTCTTGAGCGCCACGGGAATGTCTGGCGTCTGCATGAAGCCGAGCCTGATCTGGATGTGATGGATGCCGTGCCCGAGGGACTCGATCACATGGCGCTCTGCGAACGGGACCCGCGGCCGCCGGTCGGTGACGAAGGTCATCAGGATCATGGTCTGCTGCAGCACGCTGTTTTGCTTGACGTGGTGCAGCAGCACCGGCGAGGCGCCGTGCGCGACCTTGGTCAGCCACACGCCCACGCCCGGCGGCCGCGCCACCACCATCTCGTCGATGTTGTCGACGAAGCGTTCGAGCGGCATCGACATTTCCTGCAGACGATGGCGCACCAGCGATGACCCCTGCCGCCAACACAGCATCAAGCCCATGATCGCGCCGCCGACGGTGATCGGGAACCAGCCGCCTTCGACGATCTTCAGCGAGTTGGAGGCGAGAAAGGTCGCGTCGACGGCGCCAAAAACCACGATGATGAAGATCGCGACCGCGGGCGGCCACTGCCAGCGCCCGATGGCCACGCGATAGAGCAGGATGGTCGTGACCAACATGGTCCCGGACACGGCGATGCCGTAGGCGCCGGCAAGATTCTCGGAGGTCTTGAACAGCACGACGATCAGCAGGGTGCCGATCATCAACAGCCAATTGGCCGTCGGCACGTAGATCTGACCGGCTTCGTCGCTCGATGTCGACACGATCCGCATGCGCGGGCAAAGTCCCACCTGCATCGCCTGCCGCGTGAGGGAGAAGACGCCGGAGACGAGCGCCTGGGAGGCGATGATGGTCGCCAGCGCCGCCAATCCGACCAGCGGAATCAACGCCCAGTGCGGCGCCAATTTGTAAAACGGGCTGTCGATCGCGTTGGGATCGGTGAGGACGAGCGCGCCCTGGCCGAAATAGTTGAGCAGCAGCGCCGGCAGCACCAGGCCGAACCAGGCGCGGCGGATGGCGGTGGGGCCGACATGGCCCATGTCGGCGTAAAGCGCTTCCGCGCCGGTGAGCGCGAGGAACATCCCGCCCATCACCGCGAAGGCGACGACCGGATTTGCCAACACGAAACGCGCCGCTGCGTCTGGACTGAGCGCTTTGAGAATTTCGGGCGCCGCCCAGATATTGATGACGCCGAGCAATCCGATGACGACGAACCAGATGACCATGACCGGGCCGAACAGGCGGCCGATGCTGGCGGTGCCGCGGCGCTGCATCGCGAACAGCCCGATCAGGATCGCGAGCGTAAGCGGCAAGATGAATCTTTCGAGCGCGGGCGTGACGAGCTTGAGGCCCTCCATGGCGGAAAGCACGGAAATGGCCGGCGTGATCATGCCGTCGCCATAGAGCAGTGCCGCGCCCGCAACGCCAAGCAGGACCAGAATCGGAATGCCCGGACCGTTGGTAATTCGCTCGACCAGCGACAACAGCGCAAGGATTCCGCCTTCGCCGTCGTTGTCGGCGCGCAGGACGAGGACGACGTATTTGAGCGATACCATCGCCATCAGCGCCCAGAAGATGAGCGAGACGATCCCAAGGACGTCGGTCGCGGTCGGGAGCGGATGCCCGGTGGCGCTCAGCGTGACTGAAAACGTGTAGAGCGGGCTCGTCCCGATATCGCCGAACACGACGCCGATCGCGGTGAGCGCGAGGAACGAGGGACTGCCCTTATGGCGCAGTTCCCCGGCGTGGGATGGATCGGCGCCCGGTCGCGCGGATGTGACGTTGCGGGTCAAAGCTTCCACAGACCTCTCTCCCTGGCCGAAGGCGAAACTCGCGGCCGGTCAGGGCCCAAACCTTTCAACAATCAGGCCGCGTGCGCGACGCGATTGTCGCGGTGCCCGGCGCTGCTTTAAGTCTCACGATGAGTTGAGTGCACCCCCCGCCCTTGGTCTGCCATTGTCTGCCTGCAAACTGTGCGGCTGAGCGGCTGTTTCCTGCCGGTCGGGATCGCAAGCGAGCCTATCCGCCGCCGCCGAGGCCTGGGTTGGACCGGAAAAGCTCAAAACTGCAAGCGTTCGCCGCCCTTTCGGCCCGGCCGTGTTCTGGGGCGATCGTGGTAGACCTGCGCCGAGGCGGGATCGCACCCCGTGAAAAATGGCGTAATCTCCATGAATTGTGAGGGATTCGGGGGCGCGAACCGCCCCGCATCCACCGCTAGCGTGCGACAATGGCCCGAATGTTGCACGTTTTTTGGTCAAATCTGACGGGCTGGATCGACGGTCTGGACCATAACAGGCCCCGGACAACGGTTAGATAACAAGGAGCTGATGTCATGGCGGTAGCCAACGAAGGGCTGGAAAAGCTCGAAGACATGATCGTGCGCCAGGCGGAAGCGACCGGCGCGCAGGTCGCCGCCGCCAAGGCCGCGATCGGCAGCGTGATCTTCGGGCAGGAAGGCGTGGTCGAGCAGGCGCTCATCACCGTGCTCTGCGGCGGCCATGCGCTGTTGATCGGCCTTCCCGGCCTCGCCAAGACCAAGCTGATCGAGACCATGGGCATCGTGCTCGGGCTCGACGCCCGCCGCATCCAGTTCACCCCGGATCTCATGCCGTCCGACATCCTCGGCAGCGAAGTGCTGGACGAGAGCCCCGGCGGCAAGCGCAGCTTCCGGTTCATCCCCGGCCCCATCTTCTGCCAACTGCTGATGGCCGACGAAATCAACCGCGCGAGCCCGCGCACTCAGTCCGCGCTGCTGCAGGCGATGCAGGAGCACCACGTGACGGTTGCCGGCAATCGCCACGACGTTCCGCGCCCCTTCCACGTGCTCGCGACCCAGAACCCCATCGAGCAGGAAGGCACCTATCCCCTGCCCGAGGCGCAGCTCGACCGCTTCCTGATGCAGATCGACGTCGACTATCCCGATCATGAGGCCGAGCGCAAAATCGTGTTCGACACCACCGGCACGGAAGAGAGCAAGCCCAAACCGACCATGACGGCCGATGAGCTCTTGGCGGCGCAGCGCCTGGTGCGCCGGCTGCCGGTCGGCGAGTCGGTGGTGGAAGCGATCCTCAACCTCGTGCGCTCGGCGCGCCCCGGCCCCGAGAGCGGCGAGATCGGCAAGCTGATCTCCTGGGGCCCGAGCCCGCGCGCGAGCCAGGCGCTGATGCTCGTGGCGCGCGCCCGCGCCCTCATCGACGGGCGGCTCTCGCCGTCGATCGACGATGTCCTCGCCATGGCGGAGCCGATCCTCAAGCACCGCATGGCGCTCACCTTTGCCGCGCGCGCCGACGGCGAGAGCATGGAAGGCGTCATCGGCAAGCTTAAGACGCGCATCGGATAGTCGGATGGCAGCGGCAAAGCAGCGCGCGGACAAGCACGAGATCAAGGCGACGCAGCGCGCGAGCGGCGAAGCCCGCTCGCTCGCGCAACCATGCCGCGCCTGATCCTCGAGGCGCGCCGCATCGCCGCCACCGTCATCCACGGGCTGCACGGCCGCAAGCGGGCCGGGCCGGGGGAGAATTTCTGGCAATACCGCCGCTTCCTATCGGGCGAGCCGGCGCGCCGCGTCGACTGGCGGCGCTCCGCCCGCGACGAACATCTCTACGTGCGCGAGCGCGAATGGGAGGCGGCGCATACGGTGTGGCTGTGGCCCGATCGCTCGCCCTCCATGGCGTTTCGCTCGCAGCTCGCGCAAGAATCCAAGCTCGATCGATGTTTGGTCGTCGCCTTCGCGCTCGCCGAAATTCTGGTGCAGGCGGGCGAGCGCGTCGGCATGCCGGGCCTGATGCGGCCGACCGGCAGCCGCAACGTGCTGGACAAGATGGCGAACGCGATCGTGCACGACGTCACCGAGCGGCCCAGCCTGCCGCCGCTGTTTGCGCCGTCCTCGCTCGCCGAGATCGTGGTCGTGTCGGATTTCTGGAGCCCGATGGCGCAGGTGCGCGCCACCCTCGCGCAGCTCTCGGCAACCGGCGCCCATGGCCATACCGTGCAGATCGTCGATCCGGCCGAAGAGACCTTTCCTTATTCCGGCCGCGTCGAGTTCATCGAGCCGGAAGGCGCAGGCTCCATCACCGCCGGCCGCGCCGAGGCCTGGAAGCGTGAATACGAGACGCGCGTCGCGCGTCACCGCGCGGAAATCCGGGCCGAGACCGACAAGCTCGGCTGGAGCTTCACCATCCATCGCACCGATCGTCCCGCGACCGAGCTGCTGCTCGCGCTGCATGCGCGCCTGGGCGCGCCGCCTCCGGGCGCGATGGTCAGCGGGCGTCTGAGCGTCGCGGGGCAAGCGGGGAGGCCGGCATGATTCCTGGGCTCCCGCTCGGCTTCGCCCAGCCGCTGGTGCTGCTCGGGCTCTTGAGTCTGCCGGTGCTGTGGTGGCTGCTGCGCCTCATTCCGCCGCAGCCGCGCCGCATCGCGTTCCCGCCGACGCGGCTCCTCTTCGACATCGCGCCCAGGGAGGAGACGCCGCAACGCACGCCGTGGTGGCTCACGCTGCT
>WNFX01004805.1_pt1 | contig 16248 bp, 15 predicted proteins | sample 5400111 | NCBI WGS metagenome assembly WNFX01 (sample SAMN13153363, study PRJNA577476) | soil metagenome | isolation source: 40 cm soil or saprolite under grassland replicate 1 | place: USA:California | collected 2016-06-15 | reverse complement strand
ATCGGCGCCCTGTCGAAGATCGCGCATGTGGCCGAGGAGACTTCGAGCTGGCCCTATCACCACGACCGTGACCTCACGGGATTCATCGATGGGACCGAGAATCCAACCCTCGTCGACGCTCCCGATGTGGCGCTGATCCCTGAGCCTGGACACGGGGCGGGTGGAACGATCCTTCTGCTGCAGAAATGGGACCACGACGCAGTCGCGTGGGAATCGCTGCCCGAGATCCAGAGCACCGCGTCGTGCTGCGTCGCCGGCATCTTGAAGTCCTCCGCGCCGGCGACGTCGCGGTTGAAGCCCCGAACCCCCTCGGGTATCTGGTCAGGGGCAACCTCCCGCCACAGCTCGGGCCGGAAGCCCGCCACCAGGTTGACGCCGCCCATCGTGGTCCGTGGTTCGCGCAACCCAGCGATCGCGCCGACCAGATCGCCGGCGCTCGCACCACCCAGGATGTCGAACTCCAGGTAGGCGTGAGAGGCCGTGCCGAGCGCGAAGATCCCTGGCTGGGGCTGACTTGGCATCGAAACGGATGCTAATTGGTGACGCCATCATGGAGAGGAAGTCGATGAGGGTCGCGGATGTCGAGGTGGCGCGGATTGGGCTGGGGACGAATCGTCTGACCACGACGCGCGGCAACGTCACCCTTGCCAAGGCCGCGGTCGAAGCCGGCGTGCAGATGATCGACACCGCTCACCTGTACACCGGTGGGCAGAGCGAGGAGACGATCGGCGAGGCCCTGTCCCCGTTCCCTGAGCACGTCATCGTCGCGACGAAGGGAGGTTTCGGCGGAGCGGGCCGCGGCCGGCCTGAGGTTCTGCGGGCCGAGATCGAGGCGAGCTTCCGCCGGTTGAGGACCGACACCATCACGCTCTACTACCTGCACCGTGTCGATCCCCAGACTCCGCTCGAGGAGAGCCTGGGCACCATCAAGGAGTATCAGGACCGCGGCCGGATACGGCACGTGGGCATCTGCGAGGTCGGCATCGAACAGATCGAACGCGCGAGGAAGGTCGTCCCCATCGCCGCCGTCCAGAACGAGTACAACCTCTCGGAGCGCCGGCACGACCCTGTCATCGATTACTGCACGCGCGAAAACATTCCGTTCATCCCGTTCTTTCCTCTTCGCGGGGACGGCGGCGCCGCCCTTGCTCAGATCGCCCGTCGCCGCGGTGCGAGCCGCGTGCAGGTCACGCTCGCCTGGCTGCTCCGGCGCTCGCCGGTCATGCTGCCGATTCCAGGCACGCTGGCGCTCGAGCACCTCAAGGAGAACGTGGCCGCGCGGCAGATCGAGCTCACCGACGCCGAGTTCAAGGCACTTCGCTAGAGAGATGAGTGCCGTGATCGAGGTGCGTGACCTCGTCAAGCGCTACCGAAGGTCAAAGTCGAACGCAGTCGACGGTGTGAGCTTCGACGTCGAACCCGGCACGTTCTTCGCACTGCTTGGTCCCAACGGCGCCGGCAAGACGACGACGATCTCGATCCTGACCACCACGCTGACTCCGACCACCGGCCGCGTCCGCATCGCCGGGCACGACGTGATGCGGGAGGCGGACGCGGTGCGCCGGCACGTCGGGATCATCTTTCAAAACCCGTCGCTGGACATGAACCTCACGGGCGAAGAGAACGTCCGCTTCCACGCGGTGATGTACGGACTCTTTCCATACCTGCCGTTGTTCCGGTTGATGCCCGAAGGCTATCGCCGGCGCGTCGCGGAGCTGGCCGACGTTGTCGGCCTTGGCGCCGAGGTCTTCAAGCCTGTGCGCAAGCTGTCCGGCGGCATGCGCCGGAAGCTCGAGATCATCCGAGGGCTCATGCACCGGCCCAAGATCCTGTTCCTTGACGAGCCCACGAGCGGCCTGGACGTTGCCAGCCGACGCAACCTCTGGCAGTACATCAGAGAGCTGCGCCAGCAGCACGAGCTCACCCTCTGCCTCACCACCCATCAGTTGAATGAGGCGGAGGATGCCGACCGGGTCTGCATTCTGGATCACGGCCGAGTCGTCGCACACGGGTCGACCGATGAGGTCAAGTCGCAGCTGGCGCAGGAGCACCTGCACGTCGACGCCGCCGACCGGGAGGCGCTGCGACGCCGCTTGCGGGAGCTGAACCTCGAGTTCACCGAAGGCGCCCACTTCGTCGTGCGACTCGACGGGCGCAATCCCTACCGTGTGGTGCGCGACCTCGACGAGCCGCTCACGATGCTGCGGACGGAGTCCGCCAGCCTCGAGGACGCGTACCTCAGAATCCTGGCCGGCGAAGATGCGTGAGCTGAACGTCGTCCTCGCCCTCGCCGGCCGGGACCTCACCAAGTTCGTGCGCGATCCAGGGCGCCTGGTCGCTGCGGTCGTGTTTCCGTTCTTCATGATCTTCCTGCTCGGCGGCACTCTCCAGCTCAACCTGGGCAGGGCTGCCGGGTTTAACTTCATCGGCTTCACCTTCACCGGATTTCTGGGCATGACGCTGTTCCAGTCCACCGCGTCGGGCCTGACATCGCTGATGGACGACCGCCACAACGACTTCGCCCAGGAGATCTTCGTGTCGCCGGTGTCGCGCTACTCGATCGTGTTCGGCAAGATCCTGGGCGAGACGCTGGTCGCGATCGCCCAGGTGCTGCCCTTCATAGCGTTCGCGGCCGTCCTGCGAGTGCCCCTCACGCCCACCGCGCTTCTCCTGCTGGCGCCGGTGGCGCTGATCTCGTGCTTCATGGGCGGTGCGTTCGGCCTGCTGCTCCTCAACACCATCAGCGACACGCGGGCCGCCAACCAGATGTTCAATTTCGTCTTTCTACCGCAGTACTTCCTTGCCGGCCTGGTCAGCCCGATCAACGTTCTGCCCTGGTACCTGGAAGCTCTTTCCCTGGTATCTCCGATGCGTTACGTCATCGACCTCACTCGCGGCGTGGTCTTCGCGGGGTCCGCGGAGTACGGGAGGGTTGTGCTGCTGAGCCCCTTGACGAACGCGGCCGTCCTCGCGCTGATGTTCGTGGTCTTCATGGTGGCGGGCACGGCTCTTTTCGTCCGGCGGGAGACGAACCGCTAACGCGAGCCGGCCTTCGACGCGTGCACGCTCCGGTAGCGACGGACGTTGACCAGGCTCCCGCAGACGCCCGGGTTGCACCACCGGCGCGTCCCGGGCTTGCTCTCGTCGACGAACATCCACGTGCAGTCGGGGTTCGCGCAGACCTTGACGGTTCTGCGCTCTGACATCAGGCGCACCGCGGAGGTCGCGGTCTCGGCCATGACGGTGTCCCAATCGCGGCCCGACCTCGGTCGGTGGAGGAGGGCGCCGCCGCCGCCGCGGTCGACGTGGACCCGGATCGGGGCGAGGTTCACCAACGCCTCCAGGTCCCTCTGCATGGCTGCCGAGAGCTCCCTGCCGGAGATGTAACGCTCCAGCACCAGCCGCAGAAAGGCGCGCAGCCGGGCGAGCTCGAGCAGCGCCTTGCGGTCGTCTGGATCGGCAACCTTGAAACGCCAGCGCTTCAGGAACGCGCGCAGGAACCGCGGGTCGGGAAGCCGGTCGTAGGAGCGCCCCGCGCCGAGGTGATCGGCCCACCGGCTGTTGATGAGATCAAGGGCAGGCGCAATCCCCCAGTCGTGCGGGAGCGAAGAGGGCGGGGTGGAACCGAAGAGCGCTTGCACCGAGTCCATAGAGGTTAACGGGCGGGCGCGCTAGTGCATTCCGGACTGGGTAATAGCTTAAACACCGAATACCTATTACAATGCCAGGCGGGGTGTCTGGTTACAGGCGCGCACCGATCCCGCCGGCAGCCCCGGCCCCGTCAGGGAAGAGGGCGGGATCGCATAGCGCCGAGTGGAGAAGCTGGATGGCTCAGACGAGAAAAGTTGTCATCGTCGTGCTGGCAAGCGTGGTCGCAGTCGCCTGCGGAGGTGGCGGAAGCAGCGGTGGAGCTTCGAAAGGCACGATCAAGATCGGATCCGACCTCCCGATCTGCACCAGCGGCGGGCTGACGACGCAGAACGGCGCCAAGTTCGCCGTGGATCAGAAGAACGCGGCGGGCGGTGTCGAGGGCTACACGATCGCTTTCCAGGGCTTCGACGACTGCAGGCAGGGCGCTTACAACGCCGACGCCGGCGTCGCCAACGTGCGGGCGATGCTGGATGACCCGAAGTTCCTGGGCATGATCGGACCGTTCAACTCGGCGGTGGCCAAGGCTGAGATCCCGATCGCCGCGCCCAAGCACTTCTTGATGATCAGCCCGTCGAACACGAACCCATGCCTGACCAAGGACATCGCGGGTTGCACCTACCATCCGCAGGCCCTTCGCGCCGGAAACCCCAACAACTACTGGCGCGTCGTCACCACCGACGACTACCAGGGCCCCGCCATGGCCGATTACGCGTACAAGCAGCTCAACCTCAAGAAGATCGCGATCCTGGACGACAGCACGGTGTTCGGTGTGGGAATCGCGGGCGCGTTCGAGCAGGAGATCACCAAGCTCGGCGGCACGGTGGTGAAGCATTCGGAGTACAAGAAGGAGCAGACCAGCGACTTCAAGTCGATACTGCTCAGCTTCAAGAGCGCGGGCGCGCAGGGCGTCTACGCCGGCGGCACCGACGACCAGAACCTCTGCATCCCGCGCAAGCAGATGAAGGACATCGGATGGGACGTCCCCTTCATGGGCGGTGACGGAATCGAGACCACGGACTGCATCAACCAGGCAGCCGGCAACGAGGTGGACGTCTACGCCACCACCGCCGGGGCCGACGCGACCAAGGTTGCGGGCGCACAGCAAGCGATCAGCCAGTTCCGCAGCGCCTTCAAGGGCGCCAACGACTTCGGCGGTTACACGATGCAGGCTTACGACGCGGCCAACGCGATGATGACCGCGATCGGAAATGCGATCGTGACGAACAACGGCAATGTGCCCTCCCGCGAGCAGGTCCGCGCCGAGATGGCCAAGATCAAAGGCTTCAAGGGCGTCATCGGGACCTACGACTTCGACCAGAACGGAGACACGAGCCTGAAGATCGTGTCCATCTACGTCGTGCAGCAGGTTGCCGATCCATCGCAGAGCTCGGGCGTTTGCGGGGCTACGGTCAAGAACGCGTGCTTTGTCTGGAAGAGCCAGTTCGACTTCGCCCATAGCGGAGGCTGAGAGAAGACTTACCCCTTGGGCTTGTGGAGGGGGCCACGACGTGGCCTCCTCCCTCTTCGAACGCGTGACGGTTCAGGGCACCTCGGCGCCGGCAGTACCAAGCTGTTCGTCCACCTGCTCGGACCGCTCGGGGTCACCGCGGCGCCGCGGTCAGTCACCGGAGCTATCGCCGCCTACCGAGCAGCGCGCAGCCAGGCGGAGGCTCGGTTCGGCGTTCAGGTGCCGCGCCGGATCGAGGAGGAGGTCTCCCCGGCACTCCACCCGGCTTGAGTCCGCAGCTCGCGGGCGATGACGCCTGCCAGCTTGACGGCGACCCGCGAAACCTCGAAAAGGTTGCCCACGATCGGGTTCGTGTAGCCGATGAAGTAGAGGCCGGGGGCGGCGGCACGTGGAGCGTGCACGGCCGGACGTCCGGTCGGTCCGAGCACCCCAAGATGCCCGACCACCTGCTCGAGGCCGCGCGAGAAGCCGGTCGCCACTATGACGGCGTGCGGCCGGACCACCCTTCCCCCGCACAGCACCTCATCGGCGGTGAACCTCTCGACCGCACCGACGACTTCGATCTGCCGCCTCTTGAGGTGCGCTAGGAAGCCCACATCGATCAGGGGGATGCGCTCCTCGAGGATGCGCGTGTACACGCCTTTGGCCGGCGCCCGAATGCCGAAATCGCTGAGGTCACCGACCGTCACTTTCTGCAGCGCCAGGCCCACACGGTCGACAAATGCGACCGGCAGCCGGTGCACCGCGATCCCGACGTACTGGTTGGCGATCGGGCCGAAATTGCGGCGGACGATGTTCGGAGGGGTGCGAATCGAGATCCAGACTTTTCCTGCACCGCCCTCGACGAGGTCGGCGGCGATCTCGGCCCCCGAGTTGCCCGCGCCGACCACCAGGACGCTGCGACCTCGATAAGCCTCCGGATTTCGATAGCGCGACGAATGAACAAGGTCGCCGGTGAACGATTCGCGGCCGGGCCAGTCTGGGATCAGAGGTGTCCGGCTGTAACCCGTCGCGATCACAACGCGTGGTGGACGCAATGAATCGGTGTTTGTGATCACGTGCCAGAGACCGTCCTCGCGGTCAACCCGTTCGACGGTCGTGTCAAAACGGATGGGCAGCTGATTGACGCGCGCGTAGCTCTCGATGTACGCGATGAAGTCGTCACGAGAGACCCATCTCCCGGCCCTGCGCGGAATCGGGAGACCTGGAAGGCCAGACAGTCCCCGGGTGGTATGGAGATGCAAGCGGTCGTAGTGGGTCCGCCAGCTTGTCGCGACGCTGCTCGCGGCTTCCAGGACCTGCACCTGAAGACCGCCCGAGCGCGCCGCGGCTGCAGCCGCGAGACCGGCTGGGCCTGCCCCGACCACGACCACATCGGACTCCAAGGCGCTACCTGAGTGAGATCGTCAGCAGCCGATGAACGGCAGCGGATCGGTCGGTAAGCCGCCCACCTCGAGCTGGAGATGCAGGTGCGAGCCGATGGAAAGGCCCGTGCTGCCGACGTAGCCGATCTTCTGGCCCTGCTGGATCGGCTGTCCGATGGCGACGGCCACCTCTGACATGTGCGCGTAGATCTCGACGAGCCCGTAACTGTCCGTGATCTCGACACGGAGCCCGAAGTAGTCCGCGTTTCCCGCTGCCGTGACCTTGCCACCGGCGGCCGCGAGGATCGGCGTCCCGTAGCCGGCAAGCAGGTCGACACCGGAGTGAAAGTGGATGAACCCGCCGTACGACGGTTCCAGCGCAAAGGAGGTTGGTCCGAATTTCTGGATGATCGGCGCTCCGCGGATGGGACACAGCAGCTGCCGCGGGTCCACCGGGTCGGCCGGCACACCGGTGCTGAGGTTGGGGCCGGCTTGCGGATCGATCGGAATGACGAGCACGAGGCCGGGTGTCACATCGAGCGAGCGGACGTGATTGAAGCCGAGGATGTCGGTCGCATCGACGCCGTAAGTTGCGGCGAGGCTCGCGGCGGAATCACCCGCCTTGACCACCACGACCGCACCGCGTACCGGTGGCAGGTTGAGGACCTGGCCCACCTTGAGCGGCTGGCGCAGGCCGGGATTCGACCAGGTGATCTCGCGCAGCGAGATGGCGAAAGCTTTCGCGACGGTGTCCAGTGTGTCGCCCGCCTTGACCCTGTAGCGGATTGGATTGCGGTCGGGCAGTGGCGAGGCGGGGATCGAAACGGGCTTGATGATCGTTCCGTCACGATTCAGCGCGACGTCGCCGAGCTGCCCTCCACCGTCCGCCTCCTCGGCGCTCAAAGCACCCGCCCTCGACGCGAGCGACGTGGAGAGATTGACGGCGCCATAGCCCGAAATTGCCACTGCCATCAGGAGGACCGCCGCATGGCTCGCGTAGCGATAACTGCGCAACGCCTACCCCCGGGTTCGGCTGCCGCGCGCCGGCGCGCGGTGAAAGTCCCGTCACCCTAACAAACCGGCGGCTACAGCGTCAACGCGCTAGCCGAAAGGCCCTAACCCCGTGATGCGGGGCGCAGGTCATCTGTTCTTGATCGACGAGGCCCGTCCGCAGACTGCATCAGGAAGTTCCTCACCACCTGAGCCAGCGCGTCCACGAACTCGGGTCGGGCGTTGAAGGATCGCGTTCTACGGATCCGGATCCCTTTCTCGGCGCCGAACTCCTGGGCCTCGATGTCGAGGTCGTACAGGATCTCCAGGTGATCGGCGACGAAGCCGATCGGACAGACCAGCACCTCGCGCGCGCCTGACCGTTCGACCGACTCGAGGAGGTCCGGGCCGAGCCATGGCTCACCGGTATGGCTGGCCGACTGGAACGCGAACTCCCAGGCGGGCAGGTCCATTCCGGAGGCCACCAGGCGGCAGCTTTCGAGCAGCTGGTCGCGATAAGGGTCGCCCTCGGCAAGGATCCGGGCCGGGAGGCTGTGCGCGGTGAAAAAAAGCCGCTCCGGCTGTGCATGCGCCAGCGCTTCTCGGAGCAAGCCCTGAACGGCGGCAACGAACGCTGGATGGTCGAAGAACCCCGCGATGAACAGCAGGTCGCCGTCCCAGGCTCCCCGCAGCGCGCTCTCGTACGCGCCGAGGCTCATTCGCGCGTAATGAGGCGCCAGCGGCAGGCCCACCAGCCGCTCGATGCCTGCGCGCCGTGCTTCGGCGGCGCCATCGGCGATGAACGGCGCGGCGTGCTTCATGCCGACGAATGTCGGAAGCCCGGTGCGAAGGGAGAGCGCAGCGGCCTGGGCCCGGGTGATCTCGGTGAGCGGCGATGCCTTGATCGCCCGATAGCGTTCGGTCAGCTCTTCGAGCGCCTCCGGCGAAGGTGGCCGGCCGCCCCGGATGTGCGTGTAGTAGGCGGCGATGTCGGCTTCGGTGGCCGGGCTGCCGTACGCCATGCACAGGACGCCGGTCGACGGCTCACGCGACATGCGCGGGCACCCACGAGTGGACGGTCTCGACGAGCAGCTGTAGGTTCTCGACGCTCGCGTCGGGCGGCACCCCGTGGCCGAGGTTGAAGATGTGGCCGGGCCGGCCTCCCGCGCGCCGCAGCACGTCCCGAGCCCGCGTCCGGACCACCTCGGCAGGCCCGAGCAGGACCGCCGGATCCAGGTTGCCCTGGACGCCAAGGTCGAATCCCACCCGCTTCCATCCCCAGTCGAGCGGCACGCGCCAGTCGAGCGAGATGATGTCGGGACCGGTCGCCGCGATGGCCTCGAGCAAACCGGCCGTGCCGGTGCCGAAGTGAATCCGCGGCACCCCGGCCGGCTCGAGGGCCTCGAAGATCCTGCGCGTGTGAGGCGAGACGCGCGCTTCGTAATCCTCGAGCGCGAGAGCGCCGACCCATGAGTCGAAGAGCTGTAAGGCCTGCGCGCCGGCCGCCACCTGCGCGTTGAGGTAGCCGCTCATCGTCCGCGCCAGCTTGTCGAGCAGGAGGTCGAACGTGTCCGGACGGGTGTACATGAAGGCCTTCACCTTCTCGAAGGTGCGTGAGGGCCGGCCCTCGATCAGATAGCTGGCGAGGGTGAACGGTGCACCCGCAAAGCAGATGACCGGCACAGGCGACTGGGCAACCACCTGCCGCACTGCCGTGATGACCTCCGGCGCCGCCTCCTCCCCCTCCGTCACCCGCAGCCGCTCGACATCCGCGGCGCTCGCGATCGGATTCGCGATCACCGGGCCGACGTTTTCCACCAGCTCGAACTCCACGCCCATCCCGCGAAGAGGCAGCATGATGTCCGCGAACATCACCGCCGCGTCCACCCCGAGGCGCCGCACCGGCTGCAGCGTCACCTCGGCGCACAGCTCGGGCTGCGCGACGATGTCGGCGAGCGTCCATCTCTCGCGCAGCTTTCGGTACTCGGGTAGCGAGCGTCCCGCCTGGCGCATGAGCCAGACCGGGGTCACGTCGACCTTCTCGCGGATCGCGGCGGCGATAAACCTGCTCGTCATTCCGCGCCGAGCAGACGCGTGATCTCCTCGATCGGCCTGTGGATCCCGGTCAGGATTGGGGTGTCGCGCACCGTCGACCGGCGGCTCTCGGTTCCTCTCAGCTCGCGTACCAGCTCGCCAAAGGCGGGCAGGTCATCGGTCTCGTACGCGACGAGGAAATCCATGTCGTCGACTCCGAACGAGTAGGCGAGCAGCTGCCGCACCTGCTGAAAGCGATGCCCGACCTTCATGTGCTCGTTCATCACCTTCTGGCGCTCGTCCTGCGGAAGCAGGTACCAGTCGGCGCTCTTGGTGAACGGGTACACGATGAGGTACGCCGAGCGCTCGCCGGTGAACAGCGATTGCTCCTGGGGTGTCGGCCGCTTGACGTACCGTGACGGGCGGATCATGCCGAGAAAGCTGTGGCGCACGGTCATCCAGGCCCCCATGCCCGAGCGCAGGGTCCGCGCTCCGCTCTCCTCGAGCGCGTCGAGTGAGGGCGAAAGGCTCCAGAGCAGGACGTCCGTGCCGGCTTTGAGGGCGATCATCGAGTAGGTGAAGGTTGTGACGTCGGAGTGTCTGCTCACCGCGGAGCAGAACTCTTCGGCCGAACGGCAGCGTTCGTCGCGGGACAGGCGCCGCCATGCAGGGTCGAGCCCAAGCGCCAGCGCGTGGACGTAATCGCTGCCGGTCATCGTCCCTCTCGCAGCCACGTCGCCACATCCGCTGCGAAATAGGTGATCACGATGCCCGCGCCCGCGCGCACGATCGCCGTGATCGATTCGAGGATCGCGTTGCGCCGATCGAGCCATCCCCGTTCGGCGGCCGCCTCGATCATCGCCGCCTCACCGCTCACCTGGTAGGCGGCAAGCGGCAGGTCGAACCGGTCGCGCGCACGCGCGAGGAGGTCGAGGGACGTGATGCCGGGCTTGACCATGAGGATGTCCGCGCCCTCATCGGCGTCGAGCTGCATCTCGCGCAGCGCGTCGCGCGCGTTGGCGGGATCCATCTGGTAGGACTTGCGGTCGCCGAAGCTCGGCGTTGAGCCCGCCGCCTCACGGAACGGTCCGTACAGGCTGGAGGCGTGCTTGGACGCGTAAGCCAGGATCGCGGTGTCCTCGAATCCTGCGCGATCGAGACCGGCTCGGAGTGCTCGAACCTGGCCGTCCATCATCGCGCTCGGCCCGACGATGTCCGCTCCCGCTTCGGCGTAGGCGACGGCGGCGGCCGCCAATCGGGGCAGAGTGGCGTCGTTGTCGACCGTCTCTCCATCGAGAACGCCGCAGTGCCCGTGCGAGGTGTACTCGCACAGACACACGTCCGCCACCAACGCGAGCGGCAAGCCTTCGGCGCGCAGCATCTGCAGCGTTTCGGGGACTGGGCCGCGAGGATCCTCAGCCCCAGATCCGATCGAGTCTTTGGAATCGGGAATGCCGAACAGCAGGAGGCCGCCGACGCCAAGCTCCGCGAGGCGGGTCGCCTCTCGCAGTGCGAGGTCTGGCGTCAGGCGGTGGTGACCCTTCAACGAGGTGATCGGCCGGCTCGTCCCTCGGCCGCTGACCACGAAGAGCGGAGCGATCAGCTGACTCGGGTCGAGCCTCGTCTCGCGGACCAGCGCACGCATTGCTGAATTCGTGCGCAGGCGCCGCGGCCTGGCGGGCAGCGTCGTTTTTGGCTTCGGGATGGCTTCGGCAACCGCCGCGGCAAGCTCCTGCACGCTCGTTCCCGCGGCCTCGGCCACGACTTCGAATCCCGCCTCTCGCGCGACCGCGCTGGTGCGTGGTCCGATGGTGACCACGGGCAGGCCGGTCGTGCCGCCCAGCCGGGCAAAGCCGCGCACTGCCGACCCCGAGGCGAAAACCACCGCCGCCAGGTCCGGCTCCGCAAGGGCGCGACGCAGCTGCGCCGCCGATTCGGCAGGACCCTCGACCGTTTCGTAAGCCGTCACCTCTTCGACGATCGCTCCGCGCCGCCGAAGTCCGTCGGGCAGGTCGGGGTCGGCCTTCGAGGCGCGGACGACGAGCACGCGCGCGCCGGCCGGGTCGGGCAGCGCCTCGGCGAGGGCCGCACCGTTCGCCTCCTCCGGAACGATATCGACCAATGCCCCCCTCGCTCGCAAAGCCTTTGCGGTCGCCTCGCCGACAGCGGCCCAGCGTGGTCCCGCTGGAATGCCGGGCAGCGCTTCTACCCCCGTGGCGCTCGTGAGGACGACCCAGTCGAACTGGCTCAGGTCCGACCACTCCACAGGCAGCGCGCGCGTGATGACGGTCGGCACGGCGGCGACGCGATAGCCGTGCGACTCGAGCTCGCCAACGAGGGGGTCGCCTGCGCCCGCGGGTCGTGTGACCAGGACGGTGGTCATCGCAGCATCACCGCGACCGCCAGTCTGCGGCCGGCGTCTGCGGCGATCGCCTGCGCATCCGAGCGCGCGCCGCGAACGATTTCGACGCGCCTGTCCGATCCGTCGCTGTTGACGCCGCCGACGATCAACGAGAACCGATCGCCGTCGACCGAGCCAAGCGCGCCCACGGGTGCGCGGCACGTGCCGCCGGTCGCGGACAGCACCGTCCTCTCGGCTTCGACAGCAAGGCGGATCTCGGGCTGATCGAGGGTCGCGAGTGCTTCTAGAAGAGACAAATCGGAGCGCCGGGCCTGGATCGCAAGCGCCCCCTGCGCAGGCGCCGGAGTGAGGATGTCCGGATCGACACGCTGGTCGATGCGATCTCCGCGACCCAATCGATCGAGCCCGGCCGCCGCAATCACGAGTGCGTCGACCTCGCCCGCATCTAGACGGCGCAGCCGCGTGTCAACGTTGCCGTGCAGCGGGACGATCCGCAGGTCGCGTCGCGCGGCGCGGACGAAGCCGCCGCGGCGTGGGCTGTCTGTTCCCACCGCTGCGTTCGGGGGAAGGGTGTCGATCGACCTCCCGCCAGACCTGGTGACGAGAGCGTCGCGCGGATCGGCGCGCTCGGGATATGCGGCGATCACCAGCTCAGGCTCTTCTGCCAGCGGGACGTCTTTCGCGCTGTGAACCGCCACGTCGATCTCGCCCCGCACCAGGTCTCGCGCGATCGCGGCGACGAAGATGCCTTCGCCGGGCTCGGTGTCCGGTGGACGAAAGTCACCCTCGGTGACGATGCGGACGACCTCGACCTCGTGGCCGCGGGCGCGAAGGAGGCCGGCAACTCGATCGCTCTGGATCAACGCCAGCTTCGATCCGCGCGTTCCGAGGCGGATCTTCACCTCGCGTCCTTACATATGTATGCGACCCGGTTTCGGCTCATCTCGTGTGTCCGGTCATCAATGCGACGAGCAGCCGGTCGAGCGCCGACTCGGCATCGACCAGCAGCGCGGTCGCTTCACGTGTGTCGAGGTGCCGCCTCCGCGCGAGGACGGCGAGCTCGTCGATGAACGGCTTGCGAAAACGCAGAAATCCTTCGACGGTGTCGCTCAGCGAGGCACCGAGCTCGGCTGCTCGCGCGCCGTATCCGTGAGCGTGCCTCTCGGCGACCGAGAGGTCGGCGCCCTCGACATCCAGGTACCCGAGCAGGTCGCTTACGAGCTGCTTGCCGCGTTCGCGAAATCGATCGCGTTCCGCTTCACACCCCGCCCGCTCATAAGCGCCCGCCAGCGGACGCGCCCGGCGGTAGGCACGGGCCATGTTCTCGGACGACTCGCCCAGCGCTGGGCGGCGGGCCCGGCCTGCCGGCACGAGCGCCTGGACCGCGGTGCTCAGGAAGCGGCGGTGTCCACCCGGCGTGGTGAAGGATGAGATCTGGCCGCGGTCGGCCCACCGGCGGAGCGTGTTCGGGGTTACGCCCAGCGTCCGGCTCGCCTGGCCGAGCGTGAGCCACCGGATGCCATCATTCCTAGCCAAAACTCACTAAATCTACCACCTGCCTGTGGTTGGACGCCGCCTGTGCCACCACCTCTCCCACGACCAGGGTCGCGGGCGCCTGGAGGCCCCCACGCAGCGCCAGCAAGGCGGCGTCGCGAATCGTGCCGGTGACGACTTTTTGACCCGGCAGAGTGGCGTTGCTGATCACGGCGGCAGGCCGATCCGGTCCGAGCACCTCTGCGATCGCAGACGTAACTTGCTTCAGCCTCGAGTGGACCATCAACACGACCAGGGTGTCGGCCGCAGCGGCGAGCTCCCGGATGCGTGACGGCGCAGACTTCCCTTCTGCGGTGGTCACGGCCACCGAAGACGAGAATCCTCGCATGGTCACGGGGATGCCCGCGACCGACGGTGCGGCGATCGCCGAGCTGACGCCGGGAACGACCACGACGTCGATCCCGGCGGCGAGCAGATCCCGCAGCTCCTCGCCACCGCGTCCGAACACGAAGGGATCGCCGCCCTTGAGCCGCACGACATCGTGGCCCTCGCGCGCGAGCTCGATCATGCGAGCTGTGATCTCCGCCTGCGCCGTGCTGGCGCGGCCTCCGCGCTTGCCCACGTCCACCAGCCGCGCGTCCGGCCCGGACAGGGTCAGCGTGTCCCGGCTCACCAGCGCGTCGTGGAGCACGAAATCCGCCTCGGCCAGCAGCTCGCGCGCCCGGATCGTCAGCAGATCAGGATCACCGGGGCCCGCGCCGACGAGAGCGACCCTGCCGTTCACGCGCCCGGTCCGCGAGATGACGGCGGCCAGCTGCTGCGCCGCGCCAAGCGACCCTGTGCGAAACAGCTTGCGCACGTCGGATGTGAGTAGACGCTTGTAGATCCTGGTTTGCTCGGGGAGCGGAACGCCGCGCTCCCTGAGGTCGCGCCTGATCCTTCCGACCAGTGCCGTAAAGGGCCCCCACTCCTCGCCCAGCCATCGCTCGAGCCGGGCCCGGAGGGCGGCAGCGAGGAACGGGCTCTCGCCTGACGTCGAGATCGTCGAGATCGCGATCACGAGTGGATCGCGCTTCACGATCGCGGGCGCGATGAAGCGGCACTGCGGCGGCCGGTCGACGACGTTGATCAGGATGCCGGCAGCCTCCGCCTCCTGCCAGGCCTGACGGTTGATCTCGGGATCGTCGCTGGCGTCGACGACCAGCCGGGCTCCGGCGAGGACACCCGGGCGGTAGTCGCGCGAGGGGATGGCTCGAACGTCGGCACCGGCCCCACGCAGGCGCGCCACCTTCTCGGCGGCCAGCTTCCCGTCGCCGATCACGACGCACAGCTGGCCTTCGAGGTCGAGGAACACCGGGTAGTACCTCACGCGGTCGCCTCGCCCTGCGTCCAGTGCAATCCGCACTCTTTGTCGCCGTCCGGTTCCCACCACCAGCGGCCTGCCCTCTCGTCCTCGTTGGCGGTGGTTGCGCGGGTGCACGGGGCACACCCGATGGACGTATACCCGCGGTCGTACAGCGCGTGGTACGGCAGCCCGTGTTCGCGGATGTAGTCCCACACCTGCGTCTTCGACCAGCCGGCCAGGGGCGCGACCTTGGCCGTGCCCAGCCGATCGGGGTCGTTGGCGACCAGCTGCGTCTGCGCGCGGGTCGCTGTCTGCTGGCGCCGGATGCCGGTAATCCATGCGTCGGAGCCGAGCAGCGCGAGATCGAGCGGTCGGGATTTGCGGACGTCGCAGCACAGCCGTCTGCTCTCGACGGATGCGTAGAAAAGATTTGCGCCGTGAGTTGCGACCATCTTCCGGATCTCGGTCGGATCCGGCGTGATGACCTCGACCTCGATCCCGTACCGCTCGCGGACGCGGTCGATCATGTCATGCGTTTGCTGAGGCAGGCGACCCGTGTCCAGGGTCAGGACGCGCAGGTCGGGCCGAATCCTCGAAGCGATGTCGATGATCACAGACGACTCGGCCTGGAAGCTCGCAACGATGGCGACCTTCGCGAAGCGCTCGTACGTCCAGCGCAGGACGGCCTCAGGCTCGGCATTCGCGAGGAGCTCGGCCGGCGGGAGGGCGATCATGCGATCTGGGTCACCCGCTCGCGCAGCGCCTCAAAGCCGACCCGCTCGACCCAGTTGCCGAAACCTTCTCCCGCATCGTGGCCCGAGCGGAACTCGAGGAAGATCGGGCGGAGCAGCGCCGGGATCTCGGCGATCGGCACGTTCGGGGCGTAGAGACGGTTGAGGCGCGTGCCGTCGAAGTCGCCGGCGAGCATCACGTCGTACTTGCCGAGGGTCGTGCCGACAAAGCCGACGTCGCCGAGATACGGTCGCGAGCAGCCGTTGGGACAACCGCTCATGCGGAAGCTGATCCGCTCCTCCCCAAGGCCGATCTCATCGAGGAGCGCGGTGAGCTGCCGGATAAGCCCGGGCAGTGCGCGCTCCGCTTCGGCCACGGCCAGGCCACAGGTCGGAATTGCCGGACAGGCCATCGCATACCGGATCGCGCGCGGAATCGCCTCGACCGCGGCGATGCCGTGCTCGGCCATCAGCTGTTCGACACGCGGTCGCTGCGACGGCTCGAGGCCGGCGAGGATCACGTTCTGCTGCGCGGTCAGCCTGACCTGCGGCCGAAGCTCCTCGACGATCTTGCGCAGGCCGGTGCGCGAACGCACCTCACCGACGTCGGCGATCCGCCCGTTCTCGATGTAGATGCCCACGTAAAGCTTGCCGTCGCCCTGCTCCTGCCAGCCGAGGTGATCGTCGACCGGCTCCCAATGCAGCGCTTCTGGCGGTTGCAGCGGGAACGAGACGCGGCCCTGGACCTCGGCCCGGAACCAGTCGAGGCCGCGGTCGGCGATCGTGTACTTGAGCCTCGCGTGCTTGCG